>VAPF01068502.1_pt1 | contig 10166 bp, 15 predicted proteins | sample 3393931 | NCBI WGS metagenome assembly VAPF01 (sample SAMN08290437, study PRJNA428436) | hydrothermal vent metagenome | isolation source: Deep-sea hydrothermal vent chimney | place: Atlantic Ocean: South-mid Altantic Ridge | depth 2773 m m | reverse complement strand
TTGATTACTGTCGCAATTGCCACTGGCTTTTCCCCAAGATTGCTGTGGCCTCCGATTATACATCATTTCTTCAATCTGTTTGACGCACTACACTAGGTTGGCTCGAAGGGCTATTGAACACAATATTGTCAAATCAGCCCGAAATCATGATTGTTTTGTTTGATAGACTCCCTTCTTGGGAAGATAAATTTTTATTATCAGTGAGTTATAACTGTGTTGGGCTCGGTAAATCTTGCTGGATTGCCAATAGAATGTTCGATAGAAACAGATAGGGAAGGCATCGAGTCATGACATTAACGGCCGACACCGAAGACAGCCTCGTCCAGCAAACCTGCACGACACGACAGGTTCGGCGGCAGCGCAAACATGACAATCTGGATGCCATTATTTTGGAATGTAGGCATGCTAATATTTTTGAAACGAGTTACACGAGCCAGGGGTTGCTATGCTAATCGATGAATTGCATGCAAAAAGAGAGGTCATCACCGAATTGGTCAGCCGCTATGGCGCTCGGCACATACGGGTATTTGGGTCGGTTGCCAGAGGCGAAGAGCGGCCTGACAGTGATGTGGATTTTCTGGTGGAGTTGCCGCGGGGCTATGACCTGTTTGCCCAACGTTTGCCCCTGACCGAACAGCTGGCGGATTTGCTCAAGCGCCGGGTGGAACTCATCCCGGAGCATGAACTCAACCGCCATATTCGCGAGCAGGTTTTAAAGGAAGCCGTGGAGTTATGAAAAAGCCCTGGCAGCCTTACGCTCTGCATATTCTTGATGCCATTGCGAAGATTCGGCGTATCCGGGAGCGCGGTGATCTTACCCAGGATGAGGTGCTGTATGACGCCGCCTTGCGAAATTTGCAAACACTGTCTGAAGCCACGCAGTTGTTGCCACAGGAGATGAAAATGCGCTGGCAGGTTATCCCATGGCGTGAGATCAGCGGTTTTCGGAACATTCTCGTGCATAACTATCTGGGTACTATTGATCCTCTTACAATAGCCGCAGTAATCGACGGGCACTTGCCACCGCTTGAAGAATGTATTCGTGAGATGCTGAACGAGGCGGATGACGTTGACTGATGGATTACACCGAAGACACCCTCGTCCAGCAGACCACCGCCGACTACCTGGAGCAGCGGCTCGACTGGGCGTCGGTCTACGCCTATAACAACGAGGACTTCCGACCGTGAGGTGGTGCTGATACGCACGCTGCACGAGAGGCTGGTAGCGCTGAATCCCGGCCTGCCGGGTGCGGCTGGTGATGAACCTGTTGCCCGTGGGGCTGCTCCTTCGATTGCAATATGATAGAAGGGGGTTTTGAGTCGGCTCAGCGAGCACCGAAGACAACAATGGTCTTGCCGCGGGCGGTGAGGAGGTTTTGTTCTTCGAGATTTTTCAGTACCCGCCCGACCATTTCCCGCGAGCAGCCGACGATGCGGCCCAGTTCCTGGCGGGTGATGCGGATCTGCATGCCGTTCGGGTGGGTCATGGCATCCGGTTCCTTGCTCAGATCCATCAGGGTGCGGGCGACACGGCCGGTGACATCCATGAAGGCGAGATTACCGACCTTCTGGCTGGTTTTGCGCAGGCGCAGGGCCATTTGCGAGGCTAGCTCAAAAAGAATATCCGGGTCTTTTTCCGACAGCTGGCGAAAGCGGCCGTAGCTGATCTCGGCCAGCTCGCACTTGGTGCGGGCGCGGACGAAGGCGCTGCGGTTAGCAGCTTCGCCGAACAGGCCCATTTCACCGAAAAAATCACCGGCATTCAGGTAGGCCAGCACGATCTCGCGGCCGTTTTCATCCTCGATGAGCACCGTCACCGAGCCTTCGACGATGTAGTAAAGCACGTCCGACTTGTCGCCCGCATAAATAATGAGACTTTTGGTGGGATACTGGCGGCGATGGCAGTGTTCGAGGAATCGCTCGATGGTCGGTGGCGGAATCAGGGGGGGGATGTTGGCCATGATGTTTTTCCGATGTTGCTGTCTGTGCAGTTGGTGACAGAAGTAGCGGCAGGGCCGGGGAATAGTTGAGGGGTGGGCTGGTGCAGTTTGTGTAGGGTGGGCGTTGCCCACCAATAGGCATTATGTTCAAACATCCTGGTGGGCAGTGCCCACCCTACAGAAACACGGTACCGAATATTTTTCGGTTCCGGCGCTGCCGGGTTTATAATTACGCGCTCGGAAAACAGGAGCGGTATAAGATGAAGGCGCGGATCAAGTGGGTCGAGGACGTGATGTTCGTCGGCGAGAGCGGCAGCGGTCATGCGCTGGTGATCGACGGGCCGCCCGAGTACGGCGGGCGAAATCTGGGCATCCGTCCCATGGAGTTGTTGCTGCAGGGGCTGGGCGGCTGCACGGCCTTCGACGTGATGCTGATCCTGAAAAAATCCCGCCAGCAGGTGACCGACTGCGTGGTGGAGGTCGAGGCCGGGCGCGCGGAAACGGAACCCAAGGTGTTTACCCATATCCACGTGCATTTCATCGTGACCGGCGTGGGTCTGAAGGAAAACGTCGTCAAGCGCGCAGTGCAGCTGTCGGCGGAGAAGTATTGCTCGGCGTCGATCATGTTGGGCAAGACGGCGGAGATCAGTCATGACTTCGAGATCCGCGAGGCCTGATTTCACCACAGAGGTACGGAGGACACGGAGAAAACGCTAATCAACATTAAAATTGCCCATTACAGGAAATTCAATCTCCCATGATCAAGCCCAATCCCACCAGCGGCCTGCGCCACGTGGCGCTGTTTGTGCGTAATTACGAGACCACGGAGCAATTCTATGTGGATCTGCTGGGCATGGCCGTGGAATGGCGGCCGGACGCCAATGCCGTCTACCTGACCTCCGGCAACGACAACCTGGCCCTGCATCGGGTTGCGGACGATTTCGATGGCCGCCAACATCTCGACCATATCGGATTCATTCTCGACCGTGCGGATGACGTGGACGAGTGGTTTGATTTCCTGCGTGCCCACGATATCCGCATGAAGACCGGGCCGCGTACCCATCGCGATGGCGCGCGGAGCTTCTATTGCCTCGACCCTGACGGCAACACCGTACAGATGATTTATCATCCACCGCTCGCCCGGCCTGCCGAGTAACTATGCCGTGATCAAGCCTTTTCCCAAGCTCCAGCTCAAGGACTTCAACAATCTCACCAAGACCCTGAGCTTCAATATCTACGACATCTGTTATGCGCGCACCAAGGCGCAGCGGCAGGAGTACATCGAATACATCGACGAGGAATACAATGCCGAACGGCTGACCAACATCCTCACCGATGTGTGCAACATCATCGGCGCCACCATCCTCAATATTGCCCATCAGGACTACGACCCACAGGGCGCCAGCGTGACCATCCTGATCGCTGAGGAGCCGGCGATATCGCAGGATATTTCCAACACCGAGGCACCGGGGCCGTTGCCGGATGCCGTGGTGGCGCATCTCGACAAAAGTCATCTCAGCGTGCATACCTACCCGGAGAGTCACCCGGACAATGGTATCAGCACCTTCCGCGTGGACATTGACGTGGCCACCTGCGGGCGTATTTCACCGTTGCAGGCGCTTAACTATCTGCTGCACAGTTTCGATTCCGACATCGTTACCATGGACTATCGCGTGCGTGGTTTTACCCGCGACGTGGATGGTCACAAGCACTACATCGATCACGAGATCAATTCGATCCAGAATTTCATTGCCGACGATACGCGCGCGCGCTACCAGATGATCGATGTCAATGTTTATCAGGAAAATATCTTTCACACCAAGATGATGCTCAAGGAGCTGGAACTGGAAAACTACCTGTTCGGCATCGACATCGCCGAGCTGAGTGAGGCCGAACGTGGCCGCATCGAGTTGCAGTTGGAGCGCGAAATGCTAGAGATCTTTTACGGGAGGAATATCACATAAGTATTTGCTGTATCGCCCATCGATGGGGTGATGGTGGTGTTTCGAGGAACCGTTTGCTTCCTGCGCTAAGCACTGGAAAGCCTCGAACTGTAGCGGGCCATGCCCGCGAAAAACAACAAAAAAACAATGACTCTGTGGGAGCGGTTTCAGCCGCGAATGAAGCCTATTTTCTTCGCGGCTGAAACCGCTCCCACAAGGGTAAGTTTTTGAGCAGAAAAACATCGCGGGTATGCCCCGTTCCTTGCGTGCCTTTTTGCGGGTCGGGGAGGTGGCTATAGACGGAAGGCCAGCTTCGTCATCATCTTCGACGTCAGGCCCATGAGTTTTTTTACCGGTACGGGCAGCCTGGCACCACCGGCCTCCAGGGCCACGGTTGCATGGTGGGCCTCGTCTTCGCGCATCTGTTTGAGGATAGCTCGGCTCTTCCGGTCGTGCGGCGGCAGCCGGGCGAGGTGCTCATCGAGGTGCCGGGTCACCTGTTTTTCCGTTTCGGCGACGAAGCCCAGGCTCCACTTGTCACCCGCCAGCCCGGTGGCGGCACCAATGCCCAGGGAGCCAAAATACCACAGCGGGTTGAGATAGCTGACGTGGCACCCCAATGCCTTGGCGCGTTGTTCGCACCAGGCCAGATGATCGTTTTCTTCCTGGGCGGCGCGTTCCATTTTTTTGCGTACGTCCGGTAGCTTGGCGGTAAGCGCTTGGCCTTCGTACAGCCCTTGTGCGGCGACTTCACCGGCATGGTTGACTCGCATCAGCCGGCCGGCCAGATCGCGTTCGCTGCCGGTCAGCTCGGCCTCGGGTAGGCCGTCGGCCGGATTGGAGCGCTCGGTGATGCGCGGCTGGCCCAGCAGGGTGCGGAGGCCGACGTCGATGTGCTGGATCACCTGGTCAAGTGGCGTGTAGCGTCGTTGGTTCATGGGGCAAACCTTACCCCAATGGGGAAGCAGGGGTAAAGCCCGGGCCTTGTGCATGCCCGACCCCCGCTCACTTCTCTGGCGCACGTTATACCAAACCAGGCCGCCCATGTAGGATGCCGGTGAACGGTAGCGAACCGCATCGGTCGTGTTGTTGGCGTGCTTAGGGGGTGTTGAGTTGCCGGGCGAGCAGGGTCACCGAATGCAGGATTTCAAGCGTTCGTCCCCTTTCCCGCAGGCCTGCCTGCAGGTGTAGTGCACAGCCGATATTGCTGGTGACGAGGATGTCTGCCTGCGTCTCGTGCAGTGCATCCAGCTTGTCTTCGCGCAGGCGTGCCGCCCGTTTGGGCTGGGTTAGCATATAGCTACCGGCGCCGCCGCAACAGTGGCCGTTGTCGGGCAATTCGACCAGCTCGATACGAGGGATGTTTGCCAGCAGTTGCATTGGTGCGTTGGCCTGTTGCAGGACATGCTTCAGACTACAGGGGCTGTGCACGGCGACACGTGCTGGCAAGGGTGAAAACCGCACATGTTCGGGCCAGCGAACGGTGGCGAGAAAGTGGCTGATGTCCTGTGTTTTGGCGCTGAATTCCGTGGCGATGCCGGCCTGTGTGTATGGCGACTTTACCCATTTATCATATTCCTGCAGTGCTGCGGTGCAGCCGCTGGCGGTATGCAGAATGGCCACTACTTGTCGCAGGTTTTCAAAGACCCGGAGGTTCTGTTTTGCGAGTTCGGTGGCGGCGCGCATGTTGCCGTTGTGCCGGTGCATGGCGCCACAGCAGGCCTGTTGTGGCGGCACATGGACGCCATAGCCGGCGCTGTTGAGCAGACCAATCGCCGCGCGTAACTCCTCCTGTCCCAGGATCTCGTTGACGCAGCCGAGAAACAGGGCGACGTCGCCCTGGGGCTTGTTGCGGGGCGGATAATAGGCTTGCCATTTGGGCCGGGCGGGGATCGGAGGGATGACGCCTGCCACCTTGCTGAACCCCGCTTTTTGCGCCCAGCGCAGGCCTGTAAGTGTGGTACGCAGGATGCGGCGGTGGCCGAGCAGGGCATGGCCGATGCGCTTGCCCAAGTGCCGTCCTCCGGGGCGCTGTGGTTCCAGCAGATCCCGGGCCTGATCCATGATTTCGCCAAATGCTACCTGCGAGGGGCAGGCGCGTTCACAGGCACGGCAACCCAGGCAGTGGTCGAGGTGTTCGAACAGGGGGGGGCTGGGCGTCAGTTGTCCTTGATTGACGGCGGCGATCAGCGCCAGACGACCGCGGGGTGATTCATTTTCATTCGGGTTCAGGGCATAGGTCGGGCAGTGCTGTGAGCAGATGCCGCACATCACGCAGCGGTCGATCTGTTGGTGTAACGATTGAGAAAGGGGCAAGGGTGGGTATCCGTAGGGTGTTGGTATGTGGTGCGCAAAGAAAGTGGGTGTGATTAAGCCGTCGTTGGGTTGCAGTATAGCGGGTGTGTGTGGGACTCATCCATCGCCTGATGGTCTGTTTCTTGATCGCATTCAGGCCTAAGGGCTATGCTGCAACCCTTTTTCCAGTCTTGTGTGTGCTGACGTTCAATGGCCTATTTTAAATATCACTTTTTTTTCTGTACCAATCACCGCGAGGATGGTTCCTCCTGTTGTGCCAACGCCGATGCGCAGGCGATGCGGGACTTCGCCAAGCAGCGCACTAAGGAGCTGGGTATTGCTGGCCGTGAGGGTTGCGTGCGCGTCAATTCGGCGGGTTGTCTGAATCGCTGTGGTGAAGGGCCGGTGGCGGTGGTTTATCCGGATGACGTTTGGTATCGCTATGCCGATATCAATGATGTCAATGAGATTGTCGAAGAGCATCTGTTGCATGGGCGTGTGGTAGAGAGGCTTAAGCTCTGAGTACCCTGTTACGGCGAGTCCAATTTTCCAGCCGTCGAGGCCGCGATGAGCGCGGATAAGTCGCAAAATGAAGGCCTGCATGTGTTCAATGAGCTGGCCGGGTTTCCTGCCTCGGGCGCCTGTTTTTTGATCCCCGGCCCGAGCGGAGTGCTGGAGGCCGTATTGACGTATTCAGTACCACCGACTGCCTTTTCCCCTATCGCGGTCGCCTGTCATCCGCACCCGCTCTACGGCGGAACCCTGAGCAACAAGGTTGTGCACATGGTTTCGAAGGCCTTCAACGCGTTGGGGGCAGTGACCCTGCGCTTTAACTTTCGCGGTGTCGGTCATTCGGATGGGCGGTTTGATCACGGTGTGGGCGAAGTGCAGGACATGCTGGCGGCGGTCAGCTGGATGCGACAGCATTTTGCCCGGTCACCGCTGTGGCTTGCGGGCTTTTCCTTTGGTTCTTTTGTCGCCTACTCGGGGTATCGGCAGGCCGGCGCGGAACGGTTGTTGTTAGTGGCGCCGCCGGTGGATAGGTTTAAATTTGCCCAGGATCGTGGCGTCGATGTGCCGTGGATGGTGATTCAGGGAGGGGCCGACGAGGTGGTGAATCCCGAGAGCGTCTCGCTTTGGGTGGCGCAACAGCCGCAGCGTCCGGTTTATGAGCGCCTCGATGATGCTGGCCATTTTTTTCACAGTCGACTTGTTCTGCTGCGGGAGCGCATTGTCCGTGCCTGGGGGTGAGGTTTGCCCTGATAAGGGTGGTTTTTTTATTGCACGGTCTTTGGGTCGCGATTTTTTGTGGCGCCCGCGCTTGACAGTGGCGCGGGCAATCCGTACCATTTTGCGCCTTTTCCAAGCCGATTCTTTTGGAGTACAGGCCGATATGAAGACGTTTAGTGCGAAACCCGCCGAGGTTGAGCGTGATTGGTTCGTGATCGATGCGACAGGCAAGACGCTGGGGCGTATGGCCACAGAGATCGCTCGTCGCCTGCGAGGCAAGCACAAGCCCGAGTACACCCCTCACGTGGACACCGGCGACTATATTGTGGTTGTCAATGCCGGGAAGGTGCGTGTGACCGGCAACAAGGCCAAGAACAAGCTCTACCACCACTACACGGGTTATGTCGGCGGCCTGAGAACCACCACGTTTGAAAAGCTGGTGGAGGCCGCTCCTGAGCGCATCATTCAGTTGGCGGTCAAGGGCATGCTGCCCAAGAATCCACTGGGCCGCGCCATGTTCCGTAAGCTGAAGGTCTATGCGGGTTCAGAGCACCAGCACGCCGCCCAGCAGCCGAAGCCACTGGAACTCTAAACCCTTACTCTCGCGAACAGAAAAGGCGAACAGAAAGCATCATGGCAGATAAACAGTATTACAGTACCGGTCGTCGCAAGAGTTCTACGGCGCGTGTTTTCCTCAAGTCGGGTTCCGGCGGTATTACCGTCAATGCCCGTCCTCTGGATGAGTATTTTGGTCGCGAGACTGCCCGCATGGTGGTTCGCCAGCCTTTGCATGTTGTCGAAATGCCAGAGAATTTCGACATCAATGTCACCGTTTCCGGCGGTGGTAATGGTGGTCAGGCCGGGGCCATCCGTCATGGCATTACCCGTGCTCTGATCGAGTATGACGAGACTTTTCGCTCACCGCTGCGCCGCGCAGGTTTGGTGACGCGTGATGCCCGCGAGGTCGAGCGCAAGAAGGTGGGCCTGCACAAGGCGCGCAAGCGTCCACAGTTCTCCAAGCGTTAAAGTGTGGTTGCGGCCGGGCTCCTCGGGGGGCTCGGCGGTGCATGCCGAACCTGTTCGGCGTGGTGATGTTGCCGGGCCTTTCCGGTATCCGTTACTGGCGGATCGTCTAACGGCAGGACAGTGGACTCTGACTCCACTAATCTAGGTTCGAATCCTAGTCCGCCAGCCATCTATTTTCTCGGCGCGGGGCGCTTTTCGGCTCCTCCGCCCTTTAATTTCCTTCATCCCGAAAATGTGCAAGCGTCTGTTTGCAGGGATAAAATCTTTGCGGTTTATTTGCGCTTGTGGCTTGATCGGTGGTGGCTGCTGGTATAAGTTGCCGCGACGGCGGTGTCTTGCGGCACCCGCGATTTCCAATGGAGACAGGTAATGGTTGTGTGGCGCAGGCTTGCTGCTTCAGTTGTTTTGGTTTTCACCCCGGTGGTGGCCTTGTCCGCCGATGTCAGTGTCTACGGCTCTGCCAACGTGGAGCTTGCGTCATACCAGGACAAGCGGCCGGAGAGTGAGAGGCAGCCGGACTACCAAAGGCTGCGGGTCGAAGACAATACACGCGGCCGTTTTGGTATCAAAGCTGCGGAAGACCTGGGGGGCGGCATGTCCAGTTTTGCCCGCTTTGAATGGGAGCTGAGTACCGCTACGAATACCTCACCAAATGCCACAGAAGACACCAATGCCTCGTTGACCCAGCGTATGTCCTATGTCGGGCTTGCCGGCAGGTTTGGTTCCGTGTTGGCGGGCAACCTGAAATCGCCTTACAAATACACTGGCGGTGTCAAGTATGACCCCTTTGTCGCCACGGCCCTTGAGGCGCGAGGCAACGGCGGGATGACTGGCGGCCCATTCGGGCATGAAGACTTCCTCGAAAAAATGATTGCCTATGAATCCCCGCGTGGCCCTGTAAGGGGACGTATCGCCTATGGCTTTGAGCAAAAAGATAACGCGCTCTCGCTGGATTTGATGTTTAAGCGGGAGAGCTGGGAGGTATTTGTTGCCTACATGGATTCGGGCAAGCGGGCGCGGCTCGTTGATCCTGCGGATCCGGCCTCAAGTCAGTCGTTTGACTACACGGCAGCGAAGATCGGCGGCCAGTATCGCAGCGAAAATGAGGCGCATCGGCTTTCATTGCAGTACGAGTATATCGAAGATGCCTCTGGTGGTACGACGAGTAAGCCTTCGCTATGGTTTTTGGGTTACCAGTTCAAGCTTGGTAAAATACTGCTCGCGGCCCAAGTGGGAAATTCGAGTGGTGATGCCCTCTCGACGCAGAAAACCCGTTATGCGACCGTCGGCGCCATCTACAAATTCAGTGCTGATACAAGGGTTTACACGGGTTACCGCTTCAGTAAGGATCTTGACGCCGTGTTTACCTTGGGTCTGCGGAAAGATTTCAGGTCTTGATGTTTTGGTTGAAAGGCAACAGTATCGTGGCAATGAATAACGGGGCTTGGACGCCCCGTTCCTATTTCCGGGGGTGAATTTCAGGTGAGTCTGCGTAGGGTATTTCGATGGGGCATTCTCTTGGCCGTGCTGGGTTTTCTGGCGGCCTGTTCTGCGGGGGAGGTGAAGGAAGAAAGCGTGCCAATTTATTGGCCCCAACTACCGGAGCAACCGCGTTTTGCCTATGCGGCGAGCTTGCGGAATGAAAATAGCCTTCAGCCACCGAGTGCCGCAGAAAAGATGCGTTTCAGGATTTCCGGTCACGTAGAGAAAAAAGAAATCTTTATGAAACCCTT
>VAPF01019644.1_pt1 | contig 10166 bp, 7 predicted proteins | sample 3393931 | NCBI WGS metagenome assembly VAPF01 (sample SAMN08290437, study PRJNA428436) | hydrothermal vent metagenome | isolation source: Deep-sea hydrothermal vent chimney | place: Atlantic Ocean: South-mid Altantic Ridge | depth 2773 m m | reverse complement strand
AGCATTTTGAGGTGGAGTGGGTTTTACAGGCGGAGCAGCTTGGCACGGCACACGCCGTGCAACAGGCCAGCCCCAATATTGCCGGCAAAGATGTGGCGATGATTCTGTACGGCGACGTACCTTTGACCAAAGCCGAAACACTGGAAACACTGGTGAAAAATGTTAGCGGAAATAATGTTTCCCTGCTGACGGTAAATCTGGATGATCCCACCGGTTATGGCCGCATCGTGCGAGACGCTGGCAAAGTCACCGCTATCGTCGAACACAAAGATGCCAGCGAAGCACAAAAACAGATCAAGGAAGTGAATACCGGTATTCTTGCTGTCAACGCCGGTTACTTGAACGAATGTCTGGACAAGATCGGCAACGACAATGCCCAGGGCGAATATTATCTGACCGATATCATCGCACTGACTGTGAATGATGGCAACGAAGTAATCACCACCCAGGCTGAGCATGCTTACGAAGTCGAAGGCATCAACGACCGGAAACAGCTGGCGCGCATCGAAAGGATTTTTCAGCGCGGTATTGCAGACCAGCTTCTGGCCGATGGCATCAGCCTGGCCGACCCGGAACGACTGGATGTGCGTGGTGAACTGAAAGTAGCCAGCGACAGTTTTATTGATATTAACTGTGTGTTTGAAGGCAAGGTGGAACTGGGTAGCGGCGTTACGATTGCTCCCGGTTGCGTGATCAAGGAAACAAGCATCGGCGATGATTGTATTATTAAACCGTATTCAGTGATTGAGAATGCGGTCATTGAAAAACAAACCGAAGTTGGCCCGTTTGCAAGAATTCGCCCTGGCGTACATTTGAAACAGAATAGTCGAGTTGGCAACTTTGTTGAAATAAAAAATACTGAATTAGGCGAAAATAGTAAAGCCAGCCACCTGACATATCTGGGTGACAGCATCATCGGTAAAAACGTCAACATCGGCGCGGGCACCATCACCTGCAATTATGACGGTGCCAATAAATTCAAAACCATCATTAAAGACGGCGCTTTTATCGGCTCTGATACGCAGCTGGTGGCACCGGTAACGGTTGGTGAAAACGCCACCATCGCCGCAGGCTCGACCATAACTAAAGATACGCCAGATGATACCCTGACTCTGAGCCGTGCCGCGCAGAAATCCATACAGGGCTGGACGCGCCCTAAAAAGAAATAAAAAGCCGGTTATTCGTTTTCTATAATTCGGCGAAAAACTTGAAAGTGTCAGAAATTTGGCATATAGGTAGTCAGTAACGTCATAAATGTGCACAAACGATATTTTAATAAAAAGGGGCACACCGTGATGAGGCATATCAACCGTCTTATTCTTTTCATTTCACTTTGTTTTATCTTACCAGCCGGCGTTTATGCTGTGGATGCAAGCAGCCAGGCGAACAACGTTTTCAACTTTCAGCAAAAGCTGGCGAACAAAGGAAATGCGCGTGCACAGTATAAACTGGCCACCATGTATGAATCAGGTACCGGCACTGAGCAGGATCTTGAGCAGGCTAAACACTGGTATTACAAAGCATCAAGCGCTGGAATTAAAGCAGCGAATGATCGAATGACATACCTGACGATAAAGCAGCAGGGATATGACAAAGCGAAAAATTCAGCGTGGCTTGCCGGTATTCAAAAAGATGCCAAACAAAGCAAAGGGGATGCCATGTTTTTACTGGCACAGCTGTATCGAGAAGGCCTGGGTGTAAAAAAAGATTTAAATAAATCGTTGGGGATTCTGGATCGGGTCAGCCTGCTCGGAGCAGCAGATGTTGATAATGAGGTAGCTTTGATCCAGCAGGAAATTGAAAACAACAATAAAGCAAAACAGACAGCCAGAAAAACACACAAGATGGAAGTTGCTCGACTGGCGCAACAGAAAAAACAACATCAGGTCGAACAGCTAGCTAAAATAGAGCGGCTAAAAGCACCAGCTAAAGAGGTGCTTGTGGTCGATAAAGTACAGAAAACAGAGGTTCCGCAGCTAACAGACGAAAGCATAATTCAGGCAGCAAAAATTCGTCGTTATGAAAAAGCAATGATGGCGATGAAGCTGGAGCAACAGAAAATTGATGAGCAGCAGGCCTGGGCGGCCGGCGGTGCTGATGATGAAACTGCGGATGATGAAATATAGCTGAGTATCATAAGCCAAAACATCTTCAAGACCTTATCCTGGCTGCTCCGGGATAGGGTCTTTTTACGTCTGCACAAAAAACAGGTCTAATTATAAAAAATAATTCTGTAAACACAGAAAAATGCCAGAAAACAAACCAGCGGGCGAATTAAGTTATTGATTTTGTTGTGTGTTAGAATAGGTGCTAATACTAATATTGCGATAATCCGATTGGATATATTGCCTCGATCTCTCTAAAATTAGCCTCCGGCAATTTATTGTTGCAACTGAGGTTCGTGTTTTGGCCATCGTTATGAATTCACCAGAAAATTACTCTTTCCCAGAAAGAAGATCCATCGATCAGCGCCAGGTTGCGCTACAGCATATCTGTTTACAACTGGCCTCATTGGGGCACCGCTGCCAGCTAAGTTCTGAACGAGGTTATCTTTCCGTTGCTGATAGCCTGCTGAAAAACTATTCGGCGCAGCGTCAGTTGCTGGCTGAGTATCGTTGCCCTGCGGATCAGCGCATTCAAAATTTTCTTAATGATTATTTTCAGCGAAACGGGGTAGATGTCCAGATTAAACTGCCGGGTGAGACCTTTAATTTAAACGAAGAAGGTATCGCTCGTGAATTATCGCTGCCGTACGATAACAATACCTATAAATCAGATTTAGTCGAATCCTACCGTTTATTACAGGGCGTTTTGCATAACCCTAAAAATGATCGTCGAACCACCTCCGGTGTATTTCATATCGTCGAAGGCGGCCTGCCCATTCCGGCAGATAAAAGAGCGGTGCCGGTGGATGTTTATGCTAATTTATTACAGGTAGCACTGGACCCGCCGACCGAATTATTAAGCCTGCCGATTGCCAGTGAACAGGATGAACCGGTTGACCTGTGGGTTTCATTATTGTTGCGTCCTATCGTGCGTCCGGAAGTCGAAGGTGTGTTGCCAGAGAAAAGTCTGGAGACACGGTTCTTTGCTCCTGGCACGCTGGTTTCTAACCTGGATTTTGTAGAATCAATTTTTGGTAATGGTGGCGATCCGTTTTTATCTGAAAACGACGCCGCGCTGGATATTGATCACTGGACCGGTCACAGTGGTTGCGTCATTCTGGCCCCGCATTTAACCAGGTTAAGTAAAAAAATTCTTGGTCTGCCGCATTACGATGATGCCACCGAGCGTCAGCGCGAAGATGGCATGTGCTGGAAACAAGATGACGAGCTTTATAACGATGGCAGTGCGTTCAAAGTGGTTTGTCGTGATATGAACGGCGTCATTGTCACCATCATTGCCGACAACTATTTTGGTTACAGTAAAAAAGAAATAAAATCGCAGATCAGTTATTCAGCAAACTTGTTCGGCGGCGCAGAAGAAGAACACTCTGGTGGCGCTATCGCTTTCCCAAGATTCAACCTGGGTAATTATTATTTACCAAAAGTTGAAGATGATATGAGTGGACATACTTTTACCCGTTTGTGTAAACAGCTGGAAGGCGGCATTAGTGTTAAACAAGAAGGTTATGCGCTGGACAACGTTTATCCCGACATAGTTTATATTCCAGAAGATGCACATATTGATATGCAGAAGCAAAACATCAGCTGGACAAAGGGTGGCAAAGTGCAACAGCTGAAATTGTTGGTGAATCACACCTATGTTTACCCCAGCGGCTTTAAAGTCCATATGCAAAAACATCCGCAGGCACCGAGCTGGCGTTTGCTGGGTACTTTGGGTGAAGGGACATTCTGTCACAAGCCCAGTACAGTCTCTGGCGGTGGTAAGTCAGAAATTTCAAAATCTATTCAGGATTCGATGATCTCCGGCCCGGTATTTATCGGCGATTTCGAAGAAAATATGAACCAGGTAGAAGCCATCATCAATTACGACTATACAAAACGTCGTCGTGATAGTTCGAAAAATGATAACCGTGGCGTGTTAAGTAATGAGCGTAGCCTGGGTTCGGTAATACGTCTGTTAACACCTTCTGCCGAGATTTATACCGACGAATATAATCAGTGGTTAGAGAGTCTCCCGCAACATATTCTTGCACTGGTCTACATGATAAAACGTTTTTATAAGCTGGAATGGGGTCAGAACTGGCGTGAACATTTTTCTGTTGATGAAGTAAATGGTTACCCCGGCCATGAGTTAAAATTTGATGGCCGTAAACTGATCACCAGTTATCTGCGTGTTGGTGTGCGCAGTGACGGCACCTGGCGAATATATAAATTGCGACAGGATTTCGTAGCCGCAACCAAAGTGCAAACTGAAGATGACATTAGCGCTTCTACCGTGATACCGGTCAGTTATGTGGAAGGCCTGTTAAATCAGCGTTATAGCAACCCAAGTGTCAAGTTGGTGAAGAACTGTGAAAACCGTTTGTTCCAGCGCCCTGATGATGCCATCAATCGTGGGCATGATACGCAAACAGAAGCAGACCTTGCTGAAAAGGGTAATTTTATTTCAAATTTTGAACCGCTAGATTCCGATGATGCAAAAGAACTAGTAGAAGACGCGATTCATTTCCAGGATTACTCGGCACCTATGCAAGCTCTGATTCGCGAGGCGGCGGAGTCAGACGGTACCTATTTTGTGTCTTCAGCACACCCGCGAGTGGTGAATGGTGAGTTCAGTAAAAATGTGCGCTATCTACAAAAACGGCCAGACCTGGCCAACCCCAGAAATTTATACCTGGCACAGGCCGGTGCGCGTTTGTCCCGAGGCCTGTCATTGGAACAACCGGTTTATTTTCCGGTAAATGCTGTTCTGCAAGGCCGTCGTAATAACCCGGAAGATAAAAAGGCGGGCATCCGGCCATTAGCTGTTTATAACCCGATTCATTATCAGGAACTGCCAGAATTATTTATGGATCTGGTTTGTAGTCTGACCGGCAAGTCGCCTTCGACCACCGGTGCAGGTACGGAGGGCGCGTTGACCAAAGGCCCGTTCAACGCACTTTCGACCACGGCAGATTTAAATAATGCGCTGGTCTCTTTTATCTTATGTGATTATGCTGGTTACTCATCAGCCGCTGGATATATAGGTTCACGTCGTCGTGTTGATCATGACATCAGCATGTTAATACCTGAAATATGGTGTCGCCTGCCGATAAAACATCGTGATCCGAAATTCCTGATCGAAAATGGACACCTTGAAAAAATAGAAGACTTTGAGCATGAAGGTAAAACCATTCATGCCAGTCGGTTGGGTTATCGTATTACCGAAAAATTTGTACATGCCTTTTTTGGTAAAGTATTTGATAGTCCGACAATTGTTTTTGATGAAGAGATGTTACGCCCGGAAACACAGGGAATGGATGCATACATCGATGGCATCAATAATATCGTTGAAGCACAGCAAAAAGTAGCGAAAGCTTATTTTGAAGACGGTTCTATCGACGATGCCTGTCCACCGTTGCAGGTCGTATTGCATGTGATGGCAGAAGGTCATTATGAAGGAAAAACGATTGATGACCCGGCTATACGCGAGATGTTTACGCTGGATTATTTGTTGAAGAGTGACTGGTATAAAGAACGCCTGAAGATCAAGCAGCAACGCGATGCAGCTTTGTGGCAGATGAATCGAAATTACGTCGAACAGAAAATGGATGAGACCAATGAGTCGGTTACCGACGTGTGGGCCGAGCTGCAGGATCAGATGGAAAAAGCGGAACAAATGCTGGAGTGGGTGAATAGCAACAGTTACCTGGAGCGACTGCAAGGTACGCTGGGTGCAGACTGGATACATAAAGGCAGCTAGGGAAGCTCTTTGCTCATGATGCTTGTTTTCAGGCACTAAAATAAACCCCGTCAGTTTTACTGTTGAGTAAAACTGGCGGGGTTTTTCGTTTAAGCCAAGGGCTTTATACTACGTTTTTGCAGTAACTTAAAATTTTTTTAGCGAGATCAGGCCGCGCTACCAAAAGATCTATCGATAGCACCTGCCGGTACGTTGAGTCCGGCCAGACGACAACCTTCGGCAACCGGACCACTGGGGATAATCTGGTAAAGGTATCTCATGCCACCACGGGAATGAAACTTTTCTTCCAGTGCGTCTTTTATCTGACGCAGCTTGGGAAATTCAACCTTGTGATAATACTCCTGCAAGGCACGGATGAGATCCCAGTGGTCATCGCTCAGGTTTATACCATCAGTGATGGCGGTGGATTTTGCGGTTGTAAGGTCCCAGCCAGCAGGCGCGTTTGGGAATGATTCAAGTGAAATGTTCATTGGATTCTCCTGTAAGTGTGTAATGTTTTGTGAGTGGTTGGCTCATTACATGGTTTATGGAAAAGTGCTGCTCGTAATGTTTTTAAAACCTTGCTGCCCCATGACAATCCAACGAGGTGTCGCATGGCCTGTGCCAGCGTTATTGAGATGAGGGTGTCTGGTTTTTATTTTCTGGATAACATCTTCCTGTGCTGGGTCAATGTCGACGATAAAAATATGTTTGCCGTTGTTCAGGTCATTTTGAAATCGGCGGAAATCTTTATGTGGTGCCTGAATGCCATAAAATCCACCGCTCCAGGTGATGAAGCCGAATATAATGATCGCGAGAAAATAAAAAGGCGTCCAGCTATAAGTTTCTGTCATATTGGTCATGTAACCGAACATCAATACCAGCGTCGCAGCAAGCACGCCAAACATTGCGCCTAGTAGCGTACCATTGACAACATCCTGCTTAAACACGGCCTCAATATTATGCAGGGGCCTGTGCCGGGCAACGGCGCTATCATCCTTACTTAAAACATGGATTTGTGGTTTATTAAAACCTTCGTGTTCAAGTTCCTGTTCAATACGCTCAAGATCATCGAGGTCATCACTTATAAAATAATGTCTTTTCATTTTATCTCTCCTGATATTTAAATAAACGGCTGGTTACCGTAAGTTTAGGCGGATAATTTTAGCCTAAGTTCATGAGCGTTACGTTTCCTGTGTTAGACACTTTCAAGGCAAATTTTTTAAGACGCACAAGCCTCTGATAAGAAGAAACAATATTAGGGCGCCGATAAAAATAAAAGTCAAGCAGGAAAACAAACCATGATGTGTGTGCACAGCATGATTAAATTTATGAAGGGTTAAGTGTATGAAATAATTATTTTTATTAAACGTTCTAAAAAAGTAGAGAAAAGAGACCTTATAAAAAGCAGTGAAATATATAACATGTCAGATTGAATGGTTACAATAGAAAGAACTAAGCTTAAGGTTTAAACCCGCTAACGATGTCAAGTAATGTCGCATCTGAATAGAACAAGATAAGCGGTAATTTAGTGTTAGTATCATAAGAAATTATAAGGAATAAATGTGCCTGCTCTAAACGAAGAAAAAATTTCACTGCGTTGGCGACGAACTAAAATCATTGCCACCATCGGCCCGGCAACAGACTCACTAAAAAGCATCGACGAGCTAATAAAGTCAGGGGTGAATGTGTTTCGTCTGAATATGTCACATGGCGACCACACATACCACCGCCGTATATTTAAAAGAATACGGCAAAGCGCAAAAAAATCTGACGATATCGTTGCGATATTAATGGATCTGTGTGGGCCTAAAATTCGTGTTGGTTTGTTTGAAGATAATAGCATCACCTTAAAAAGAAGCGGCAAAGTAATCATCAGCTGCAGCAGTAATGTTGGTCATGAAGGTTTGATCATTTCACAATACAAGCAGTTGTACCGAGATGTAAAACCAGGAGAAAGAATTCTGTTAGATGATGGCAACATGGAGTGCCGGGTCGAGAGTATCAAGGACAGGGAAATACATTGTAAAGTGATTTATGGTGGCGAGCTTAAAAATAACAAAGGAATGAACCTGCCAGACTCAAGTGTTTCGGCTGCCAGTTTTACCAGCAAAGATAAAGACGATGTGAAATTGGCGATGTCGCTGAAAGCAGATTTTGTGGCTTTGAGTTTTGTACGTAGCGCAAAAGATATTCAGGACTTAAAAAAATACATGCTAAAGACGGACAGGGAATTGCCGGTTGTTGCAAAAATTGAAAAGCCGGAGGCAGTTGCAAATATAGATGAGATCATTGATACCGCATATGGCATCATGATTGCACGTGGTGACCTGGGTATCGAATTACCGGCTGAAGAGGTGCCATTAATACAGAAAGAGATCATAAATAAAGCCCGTGCTAAACATCGCCCGGTTATCGTGGCCACGCAGATGATGGAATCGATGATTTTAAATGCCCGGCCAACCAGAGCCGAAGTTGGTGATGTGGCGAATGCAGCCATGACCAGTGCAGATGCAGTAATGTTATCTGCTGAAACGGCGGCAGGAAAATACCCGGTAAAAGCAGTGCGAATGATGGATAAAATATTGCGTGAGATTGAGCGTTACCAATGGAGCAAAGAACGTTTTGGTGACATCATGGACCGGAGTAATGAGCCGACTTCCTCAAGACGAGCCATTGCAAATGCGGCAAACACCCTGGCCAAAGAATTAAAATTACAGGGTATCCTGGTGCCGACGCGCAGTGGTAATACCGCAGCGGTGCTTTCTTCGTGTCGCCCCTCTTCACCTTTGCTGGGCATTTCGGCGTGTGATGCGACCTGTAGAAAACTGGCTCTGCACTGGGGTATTATTCCTTTTTTGACGAAAAAGGAAAAAGTACGCGACTGGAAAGTATTGAGTCAGGAAATCAGCGAGCGTTGTCGCTTAACAAGAACTGGTAACAAGGTATTGCTGGTCTCCGGGTTTAATGAAGACGCCGCATTAAATGAGCCTGTGTTAAAAATAATAAAGGTGAAAAGCCAGGGAAACTCTGAATAAGTCATGAATCGGCATCTTATAATTAAAATATCCTGCTTCAGCGTTGTGAAATTTCGCAATAGCCCTGCTATTACGGGCGTTCCACGCCTTGAATCAGGATATTTTAATTACAATCTGCTCGACCCAGACTTAATCAGAGCTTCCCTGGCTCAGTGCTGATAATTAATCATAGTTGCCCTGATTATTTTGTTTTGGCGTAGACCATGTTGGATCGCCTCCTTGCCAGTAATTGTTAGCTGGTGAGTAATAATAATTGGGTCGATTGTCATAGCCACGATAAACGGGCGTGTAGCTGTAGTTGTAACGAGGCTGGTAATATGCGGGTGGAGCGTACGCCGGTAAGGCATATTGCGCATTATGACGCAGGATATTCTGGTCGCGTTTGTAATTAAAATAATTTAGCCAGCCCGGCGGTCCACCCGCCGGACAGAATGGCAGTTCTGGAAATGCGTAGCCGGCGTCCGAGTATCCGCTAAAAATTAAAATAATAAAGAATTTAAACGAGACCTTCATTGTCAAACCTGCCTATAATATGTAATTTATTATATGAGAATCTTAAAAAAGATGTCCGCTTTTCATCAGAAGATATAAAAAATAATAATGAAATATACGTTAGAAAAATCAGCCTTGTTATTAGTTTTACTGTTATTCGCGGCGGCGACTAACGCGAAAGAGACAAGCATTCATAAAAATGAAGTAACGGGCTTGTTAACCTGGACGGGAAATGATGAAGGTTTCGAAATTCAGTTGATCCAGCTAATTCCCGACTTTGTCCGAGCAGTATATGCGAAACATAATTTTCCGAAGCAAGAAGTTGAACGCGTGGCCTCATATTGTGTTTTTGGTACTATCCTGAAAAATACTTCAGATCAACATTTAAGTTATCGGGTATCGGACTGGCGTTACCAAACAAAAGATGGCAAACAACATCCTGTTAAAACAAAAACACAATGGTTGGAAGAATGGCGCAAGGCCGGTATTACTTTTTCGTGGACATTGCTACCCGACATTGGTGAATTTTCGGTTGGCGACTGGCAGCAGGGGTTTACCACCATTCAGCTGCCACGCGAAACAAAATTTGATTTTATATATAAATGGCAACTGGATGGTGTGGCACACACTGGTGTGTTAAAAAATATAAGCTGTGCCCCTGATGCTCTGCAACAAATAAACTAGGGAACCTCTGAATAAGTCATGAATCGACATCTTGCAATTAAAATATCCTGCTTCATCGTTGTGAAACTTCGCAATAGCCCTGCTATTACGCGCATTTCACGCCTT
>VAPF01046142.1_pt1 | contig 10178 bp, 10 predicted proteins | sample 3393931 | NCBI WGS metagenome assembly VAPF01 (sample SAMN08290437, study PRJNA428436) | hydrothermal vent metagenome | isolation source: Deep-sea hydrothermal vent chimney | place: Atlantic Ocean: South-mid Altantic Ridge | depth 2773 m m | reverse complement strand
TTAATATCAATTTCATGCTGTAATTCTTCTGCAAAATTGGATATTGCAAAACATCTATAATCAAAATGACCACCAGACATAATATACCCCCGTAATATAACCAGTCAATTAACGCAGACCCGCACCTCGCCAGCTTGTAACAATCCTTGTAGTCTATTCTTTGATCCATGCCATCTTGTAAGGCTTTCTCAATTACATCATCAGCGGTACTTACTTGCATAAGTTGCTTGATAGTCAATACTTCTCTCAAATTCCTATATTTCTGTTCAAGGTAAAACAAAGCTGAGTTTTCCATTTTTGCAAGGTTTGCGTAATACATCTTTGCGTTTTTGCTTCCTTGGGCTGTGGCATAATCAACAAACTGTTTTACAATTTCTGTCTTTTCCTTGTAAACAAGTTTTCCGTCCCTCCTTACATTTTGCCAGTCTGGGTTTTTGCGTTGTTGAATTGCGTTTGAAATCCAGTTCCGTTGTTCAACAAACTCTTTTGCCAGCCGCTTCTTAAAATCAACAACCTTGCGCGTATTCCTAAAAAGTGTCCCTAAGAAAATAGTTTGCTGCTCATTCAACATAATTTCATCAATTGGACGGCCAGCTTTTTTAGTCGGAACACGCCTGATAATAAGTGACTCTAAAAGTCGCTTATTATCCAAGTCTAAAAAGTCAGATTTATACTTTTCGATCAAGCGGAGCACCTTGCAAAACCCTCTGCAATGGCATAGTGGCTCTATGCTCCACTTGGCACCCTTCGGCAATAACAAAGAAATATCCAGGGGGGCTCACTGGAGGCGATTATTCATCTCAGTCTCTAATGTAAAAATTATTTGAGCCGACAACGAGCGATGATTTTTCTTTGCTACATCAACAAAATATTCTTTCATTTTTTTTGTCATCTGCAACGTTACACATATTTTCTTTTCTTTCATAAGACCACCTATTGTTTTTGTTCGTTTTGATATAAAGCTATCAGCACGGCATCGCTCCTACCATTATCTTTTTTCCTCTTGAAATAATGTGCTTTATCTGGGAACATCTGCAAGCATAACTGCCTTGATGCGTCTTTGCCTTTGCCGATTAATCCACAACCCTTCTTCCATTTTTGCGGAGTTACCATTGCTATAGGGATGTAGTTACCAGCGATAACTCCTTCAATCACACCTAAACAACGACCAAATTTAAACATTGATGCAGTACCGTTTCCAGGCATTGCTCCCACTTGCTCAATATTAGATTTTAACGTGGTGTTACTCCCTGAATATCTGGACACAATATCCTTTATCTCTATAATGATGTCTGCCAGTAGTTGTGGAGAAACTATTTTACCTTTTCCCGCTGGTGCTGTTACTGTTGGCATATCCCATATTTCTATTATAGCATTATCATGCATCAATGCCATTGAACCTGTAAGACCTGGATCAATTCCTAATTTGAATATCATTATTTGTTTCCTTCAACTTTTTGGGATTTTTTAAATGCTCTATCATGGCTATAGATCATATCAATGAAAAACAATAAAAACAAGTATAAAATAATTATTTTTATTGTTTTCCATTGACATTCTAAAAATAGAATGATATGCATGCCCATACATTCTTTTTCTTGAATTAATCCAAATTACGGAGGTTTTAAAATGAGTGGCAACGGCGAACTATTAAAGGTACAACCAGAGATGAATGACATCATAACTTATAATGTCACCATGAAGCAGATTGGCGAATTAAAAGTTAAGTATGCCGATGTTCCAACTGGCTTAACAGTTAAAGAAAATTATGAGGCTGTTCGGCTGGGGATAGCAGAAATTAAAAAATTACGTTCCAGTGTGGAGTCCAGAAGAAAGGAACTAAAGGCCGATGCCTTAGAGTATGGCCGGAACGTTGACAATGCGGCAAAAGAAATAAAAGAGGCGCTGCTTGAGATTGAAACACCAATGAAGCTCATTAAAACAGAGTTTGATGAGCAGAAAGAGCTTGAGAAAAGAGAAGCGACCCGGAAAGAAGAAGAGCGGATTGATAATATTCAAGGGTTGATTGCATCTATTAAGGCTTCTGTTGAGTCTAATATTTCTTCCACGTCTGATACAATTAATACCGTGATTGACGGATTAAAGTTAGAAAAACCTGAAAAATGGGCGGATGAATTTGTTGATAAAGCTAAGATCGTAATCTCTGAAACCATTGCTAAGTTGGAAGAATTGTCAGCCATGAAAAGAACCTCTGAACAGGTCGATGAAGAAGCAAAGAAGAGGGAAGAGGAAGACGCCAAACGAAGGGCAGAAGAAACAAAAAATCGTGAGGCGGAAATAGCTAAACAACAAAAAAAACTTGCCGAACAGCAGGCCATTATTGATGAGCAGAATAGCAAAATAAAAGAGGCTGAAGAAAAGGCAAAAGCTCAGGAAGAAAAGGCAAAAGCTCAGGAAGAAAAGGCAAAGCAAGTAAAACTCGCTGAAGAACGCAGGATGGCACAGGAACTTTTAGCCAAAGAAAAAGCTGAGTCCGATCGTAAGGAGGAAGAAAAAAGGAAAGCTGAACAGAAAATAAAAGAAAAAGAAGCTCGTGAGCAGGATGAACAGCGTACCGACGAGATGGTTAATCTTGCTAAAAAATATACTAAGACTGTTGCCGATGCTAAATTATTAATCTCTAATATAAAGGAGGGCTGTTATAAATACATTAAATGGACGTGCTAAATTATTTGTTTTATTTTCACTAATCTAATTTTTAAGGAGTTTTACAATGGCCAAAGAAACCGTAGAAAATACAGAAATCGTATCAACTGAGATGGCACAAAAAAACCTTCCAGCCGTTAATGAGACCACCGATGATTTTCTCACACAAGAAGCCACAAAAGATGATGGGATTGATTATATCCCTGTTATTAAGACCATCCAGAAAGGTGAAAATTCTGGCAAGTTATTTTCAGAAGAACTTGCCATGGTATGGGACGATATTACTTTTTGCCTGGTTAAAATAACCGACTCCCGTGTAATGTGGCCAGAAGATTATGACGAGGATAACCAGCCTATTTGCAGGTCTCATAACGGCATTGTACCTGCTTGTGATATTAAAGAAGATCCCGAAGATGATAATTCAACTTTACTCCCTGGGATGTCTAAGAAATGCGGGGCTGATAATTGTCCGTATGCAAAGTGGACAAAGGGCAAGAAGGGCGGGAGCGAAGCACCACGCTGCAAAGCTATCAGGGATCTTCTTGTTCTTGATTTAGAAAGTAACATACCGTTTTATTTGTCCTTGTCTTCAACAGCCTTAACCCCGTTTAAATCACAGCTTGAAAAGCCACTATCTTTCAGGAAGATGGCGTTGACGGCTACTCGTAGCAAAGCAGGATTACCTCCTGCACATTCTTGCATGTTCTCTTTCAAAATTGCTACCGATTTGAGATTGAGCAAAAAAGGCGATTCTTATATACCTGTTTTCTCTGATATAACCGAACTTGACGATGAAGTTAAAGAGTTCACCGTTCAGGTATCTCAACAGCTTCAAAAATTCTCTATCCAGAATGTTCGTGAATCGTCAAAAGTCCAGGATGATAATGATGGGGTAGCAGAAAATAAAGTTAATAAAGACTTCTGATCTGATTAACTTACTGACTCAAGCCCCGAGCCTAATAAGCTACGGGGCTTTTTTGATTATGATTAAATTTTGTGTTTTAGGGTCTGGTAGCAAAGGGAATGCTGTTTGGATCTCTATTGATGGCTATGAAGTTTTGTTTGATTGCGGTTTTACGTTTAAGAACATGCGGCATCGTTTAGCTATGATAAACAAGCACCCTGACAAGATTAAGGAAATATTTATTACTCATATTCACAACGATCATTGTGCCGGATTAAAAGGGTTCATAAAACTTGGTTGCCAGGTATGGCGTAATGGTGTGGAATATAGCGGCAGGTTAAAGGTTAATCAATTTAAGCTCCAGCATGACGATGACGTCCCATGCTGGGGGTATGTCATAACTGATAATGACAGCAACTCTCTATTGTACATTACTGATACTGGTAGCATTCCATGCGATGCACTCGGTATCATGATTGACTGTCAAGCTATTATCGTTGAAGCCAACCACGATACCGAGACAATGATCCATGGGCCATATCCTGATGACCTAAAAGGAAGGATATTTGCCACACATTTACGTAATGAGCAAGCTCACGATTTATTATCTGTCCTTGACTGGGATGGTCTTAAATATGTTGTCGGTTATCATCTGTCTGACAAAAACAACTCTCCTGCTCTCGCAGAATTTGAGCTGAAGTCTGCGGTTAAACAAGGAAGAGGTTGTGAGGTGGTGATTGCTGAACAGAGTAAACCTACAAAAATAATGGTGGTGATGTTATGAAAGATAAAGTTGACAAAGAACAAACCAGAATCAAGGGCAAAATAACAAGTATACGCTTTCGCAACTCTGATAATTGGGCAGTGTTTACAGTGGATAACAGACCTTGCACGGGTACTATTCCTGAGATGTCAGATTCAGGCGATGTTGTGACGGTCATAGGGGTTATGGCTAAATCTAAATACGGCCAGCAACTAAAATGCGACACTGTTATGCCTGAGCCTATTGCTGTCGATAATGCGGAAGGTGTAATCAGGGTATTGGAAAGGTTGCCAGGCATCGGCCCCGTGAAAGCAAAGAAAGCTGTTGATGAATTAGGATGGGAGTTTGCATTGAGAATTGCAAATGAATGCCCGTCTGGTTTGGGTATTGCTAATTATGAGATGGCTATAGCGGCTAAACAAAAAGCCAAATATATGACCAGCGCTGAATCGTTTGAAGCTCTGATTTATCTGCTATCTATCGGTCTTACTAACAGGCAGGTGGCGATTATAATTGATAAGTATGGCGCAGATAAGGCGTTAGATATTGTAAAAGAAAACCCATATACATTGATAAACGATATTGACGGTTTTGGTTTTCTAACAGTCGATAAGATTGCAATGAAAGCTGGAATATCTTTAGGTAATTCATCCCGTATTAATGCCTGTTTAATGTATTGCCTGTTGTCGTCAGAGATCAACGATGGGAATATTTATCTGCACGGTAAACGGTTGATTATGGTTGTGTTGGATCAGTTAGAAGATTCCGCAATGAAAGCCAACAAACCTTTAAAAGATCTGCCAGGGTACCGAGATGTTAGAGGATGTATTACCGGTATGGAAAGCGAAGGATTAATAACTATTGACGGTGATAAAGTGTTTTCTACTAAATTACTAAATGCTGAAAGGGAAATTTGGGAGGTGGCGAATGGTTAAACTTGATGCCTCTCAACAAACGGCGCTTAATAATATTGTAAATAATAACAATAGGGTAATGATTTTAACAGCTGGCCCAGGAAGCGGCAAGAGCTTTACCACTAAATACATAGCTGAATACCTCTGGCATAACAATATTATAACGAATGACAAGACGTATTTTACAGCACCAACAGGAAAGGCCGCAAAAGTATTAGATGAATACCTTGATGATATTAACCCCGTAAACAAGCCACAAACAATCCACAGGTTGTTAGGATGTAAAGGGCCAGGACGGTGGGAATATAACCGTGAAAATAAATTAGATGCTGAATTTGTGTTTGTTGACGAGAGTAGCATGATTGACAGTGAAATCATGGCCAGGCTTTTAAGCTCAGTTAACCAAAAAGCCAGGTTCATTTTAATTGGTGACAAAAACCAACTTAACCCTGTCGGCCCCGGATGCCCTTTTGCAGATCTAATAAATTTAAAAGACGGCACTCCGACAGTAAATTATCTCACTGAAAATCACAGAGCAAAAGAGGGCGGCCTGATAGCACACAATACAGACCTTATTAAGCGTGGCCACCCTCTTATCTTTGGCAAGCCAGGGCAATATACTCTCGGTGGTAAACGCCCAGACGATTTATTCCACATAGAAATTGATGATAAAGAGTATATTGCCACAAAAATAGTTGATATATGCCGAAAATGGGAAGAAAATAACGAAGATTACCAGGTTCTTGCTCCGCAACATTCGGGGGCATGCGGCATCAAATCAATAAACGAGTATATGCAAACAGAATTAAACCCTGCTCCAAAGACAACAATTAAGTTAATGAACGGCGTGATTGGCGTTGGCGATAAAGTTATTAATAAAAAAAATAACTACAAACACAACATCTTTAATGGCTATATCGGTCGGGTATTAGAGATAGACACTTATAACCGATCAATGGTTATTGATTTTGATGGCCAGGTGGTAACGCTGTCAGAGAGCGAAGACCTCAAAAATATTGAACTATCATATTGTGTGTCAATCCATAAGAGCCAGGGCAGTGAATATAAAAGAGGTGTGCTGGTAATACACACCTCTCACAGTTTTATGCTATCAAAACCGTTGCTCTATGTAGGTGTGTCAAGATTTAAAGAGGAGCTGCATATAGTCGGAGATCGTAAAGCTATCACCAGGGCTTTAAAAAAAAACATGGCTAATAAACGGCAAACGTATCTGTCTTTACAAGGAAACGAATAATGGAACTAGAAGAATATCGTAAAAAATATCTATTATCGTATGAAAAGTTAGCTTTCAAAATTGGCATGACGCAAAACAAAACATACCGCATTTGCCAAGACACGTTGTGCATCAAGCTGAACGATGCTTATTTAATAACCAATAAAACAAAAGGAGAAGTTACGCTGGCAGATCTTGCCCCGGAGGATTGCGGATGATGAACAATAAAATACGTTTCTCTGTCGCAATAAAAAGAAAAGGAATCCTTACTAAAATATTATCACTTGGTAAAGATGGTAACGTTGTGAAGGACGGATCAGAATGCAAAATGTATCAGGGGTATTTAGAAACTTACCATGTCAGCATAGAAAATTTTCGCAAAGGGTTAGAGGGGCTGTATAGCAAAACAAATAAAGCTCTCGTGCATGGGATACCTAAAAATGGCGCAACTAATGTTAAATTAGTGACAAAGCGAAAGTACACTGGTGATAAAGACACTGTGATAACACGGACAAAAGATCATATCGCATATCCCAGTGGCCCCGGACTAATGATGATAGACCATGACTCTGCCAGAACAGATAGTGTAGCAGTTGATGATAAAGCGTTGCAGGTTTTTCCACCTGACGAATTAATAAAAATAATCGGGACAATAGATGATAATATTAAAGGTGCTTCATACGTTTCCACCACCTCAACATCCTCCTGTATATATAATAAAGACAACAAAGAATTAAGGGGTCCAGGATCAGGTGCTCATATTTATTTATTTCCACAGGTCGCTAAAGATATACCAAGATATTTAGAAACTCTTGGAAAGCGGTTATGGATTGCAGGATATGGCCGTATAGAAATATCACGCTCCGGCGCAATGCTGTTACGAACTCTTGTTGATCTTACCGTTGGCTCCCCTGAACGTCTTGATTTCGTCTCTGGGGCTGTATGCCGTGATGGATTAACACAAAAAAGACCAGCACCGGTATTATGCGAGGGCGATCTACTTGATACAGTAAGTTTTGATGAATTAAGCGATGCTGAAGAAGACGAATATAAAAAAGCGGTAGCAGAGGCCAAGACGTTAGCAACGCCAGAGCAAGATCGTGTTAAAACAGCTTACATCGACAAAGAAGCGAAAAAAATAGTTAATAATAAGCCAGAAATTACTATTGATCAGGCCAAAAAAATTATCGTGTCAAGGCAGAACCATGTTTTACAACTTGATGATCTTTTATATTTTGCTTGTGATAAAGGGAAGCCAGTATCTGTTAGTGATGCGGTAAACGCAAAAAAAAAGTACGACAAACAGCCTTTAGCCGATCCGCTTGAACCAGAATATGACGGCTCAAGCATGAGTAAAGCAATTTACTATTATAATGATGGCAACCCGGTTATCAACTCTTTTGCTCATGGTAATATTAAATATCGTATAGATGATGGGATCTGTGATGGAATTACGGGAAATAATATGGATAATGAAGATAGTGATGGGGAAGATAGTGATGGGGAAGAAGATGGCTATTACCCAAATAAAACGCTGAAATCCCTCAAGGGAATGAACAAAGAATATGCCGCTTGTTTGCTGTCGGGAAAATTTAGGATAATTGCTGAATATTTTGACTTCTCTGAAGAAAAACACACTATAGACTTTTTAGAAATAGGTTCTTTTCATAACTTCTTTTCAAATAAAAAAGTGTTTGTTAATACTGAAAAAGGTACAAAAATGATGCCTTTATCTAAATGCTGGCAAGAATGGCCTAAACGTATAACATACAGAAATGTAGTTTTTTCACCTGGAAACAATATCTCTGACCAATCTTACAACCTATTCAGGGGATTCCCTATTAACCCCAAAAGAGGTGACTGGCATCTTATGCAAGAGCATATCTACAATATATTATGCTGCCAAAATCAAAAATATTTTGATTATTTGTTAGGATGGATGGCCAGGATGGTGCAAGACCCCGGCGGAAAAAGACCAGGTGTTGCCGTTGTGCTAAAAGGTGGGAAAGGCGTGGGAAAGGGAATATTCGCTAATTATTTTGGGAAAATCTTTGGTGAAGCGTTTATGCCGATCTCTACATCGAAGGGGTTTACCGGTAATTTTAATTCGCACCTCTCTAAATGCTTGTTTGTTTTCCTTGATGAAGCAATATGGGGCGGAGATAAACAGTCAGAGGGACAACTTAAAGCCCTGATAACAGAGCCGACAATGCTTTTCGAGCCAAAAGGTATTGATAGCGTGTCTCTAAAATCATATATTAATGTACTCATGGCATCAAATGAAGATTGGGTATGCCCAGCAACTACCGATGAACGAAGGTTTTTTGTCCTTGATTGTGCCAATGATCGGCAACAAGATATTGGCTATTTCGATGCGATTGAGGACGAAAAAGAGAATGGCGGGGTAGAAGCTATGTACTACGATCTGATGCAATACAAATATGAGCTGGCCGTATTGCGTAAAGCACCAAAAACAGCCGGGCTACAAGAACAGGTTGATGTATCACTTGATGATACTTTGGCTTTTTGGCGGAATGCTCTAAGCCGTCGTTATTTATTGTCTGATCCAAAAACAGGTGCCCCTGTCATGGCACTTAGTGGAGCTGCTGTTGATAGTTGGCCAACGGAAGCATTTAAGTATGAAATATATAACGAGTTTGAACAGATTTTTTGTAAAAATAGAATACATACCCCAAAAAGCACGACGTTCTGGCGAACAACATGGAAATTCTGGCCGGAGGGGAGAATTCATGAATCACGGCATTATCTGAACGGTATGACATGCTCAAGAGTCAGGCAGATTAATCTTGATAGCTTAGAGACAATGCGACACTTATTTGAAACTTATACCGGCGTTTTATTTAATGACAACGATGAAAATACTGAAATTGTCCCCTTTTAATGCCGAAACCCGGCTACAACCCGACCTATCCCAGTAGGTCGGGTTGCATTGTTTTGTAATAAAATCACATACTTAGATACCACATCCCAACTAACCCCAAAAAAGTAGTTTTTTTCAAACCGCCACAAAAAAAAATTGGGTCAGTAAAAAAAACCAACAGTACACACTAACCTTATATATATATATATATAATATAGTGTTAGTAAGGTTAGTAGGACAGAGCATATAAACAAAGGGCAAACTCCTAACCCATATAAAAACCGTGTCCAATATTAATACAGGTTACGGTTCTCGCATTCTCTAATAAACCACAACCACTATCGGAGGCATGACAAATGGCAATATTAAATTTCTCAGGGTTAAGATCAAATAAACCACAAACCACAACCACCACACCAACCACACCAATTAAACGGACAGTAACCACCACACCAATCAAACGGACAGGACAAAACATCGTACCGCCATACCCGCAACGCATAGAGACACGATATCATAAAAATGATCTGTTAATTGCTTCGGGGTTTTGTTATAGCTGTACAAGGTTTAGCATTGATGCGCCTCATACACCAACCGAAAAAGGATGGTGTATGAGGAACGATGACGAAGGGGGGCATGCTTTTTTTGCCATTAATCCTGAACACCAGGTGGGGCAATGCCCATTAGTCTGTAAAATTAGGTAGTTTATGCGGTTGGGGCTATGGATGCGACGTTAGGCTATGGATATGCGACGTTAGGCTATGGATATGCGACGTTAGGCTATGGATATGCGACGTTAGGCTATGGATATGCGA
>VAPF01041687.1_pt1 | contig 10187 bp, 7 predicted proteins | sample 3393931 | NCBI WGS metagenome assembly VAPF01 (sample SAMN08290437, study PRJNA428436) | hydrothermal vent metagenome | isolation source: Deep-sea hydrothermal vent chimney | place: Atlantic Ocean: South-mid Altantic Ridge | depth 2773 m m | reverse complement strand
GCTGGCGGCTGCGGAAAAAACGCTCCAGCAACAAAAAGATGAGGCTCAGCAACACCAGTACCAGCGACAGCCCGGCGGCAGCCTGATAGTCGAAACGGCCACTCATTTGCAGGTAAATACTTAGAGTAAAGGTCTGATATTGCAACATGCTCACGGCGCCAAAATCGGACAACACATGCAACACCACCACCGCCAGCGCAGCGGCAATAGCTGGTCGTAGCAGGGGCAGGTTGATACGCCAGAAGACCTCGGCACGTGAGGCGCCCTGGATGCGTGCGGCCTCCTCCAGGCTGCGGGTGGAAATCCCCAGCGCCGAATACGCGAGCAGAAAGACGTAAGAAAAACCCGCCAGGGTCAGGATTAGGGTAACGCCCCAGACGTTAAACAGGTCGGGCAGGTATTGGTCGCTGCCAAACAGGGCGATCCACAGCTGGCCGAGCCAGCCGTCATATTCCAGCAGGGTGGTATAGATATGGGCGAAAACATAGGTTGGGATGGTCAGGGGCAGCACCATGAGCCACACGGCCAGACGCCGGCCGATAAATTCACGCCGGGCAATCAGCCAAGCACTGGAAACGCCCAACAATACGCTGCCGAGGGCGACCAACAGGGCCAGCGACAGGGTATTCCACAACAGCATCGGCAGGCGTGAAGTCCACAGTCCCAACCATTGAGTCACGCTCAGTTGCAGACTGTTCCAGACCACATACAGCAGCGGGATGGCGGCGGCCAGCACCACACTTGTCGCCAGGGTGGCGAGGGGGGAGAGACGCAAGGCGGGCAACCGGAAGCGGAGCTGGGCGGCGGTGATCATGCTTGAAATTCCGCTCGACCTGTGGGAACGGCTTCAGCCGCGATGCCCTTGTCAAGCAATGCTTCGCGGCTGATCCCCACAGGGTACGATGAGCCACCCCCACGGTTCATGTTTTGCCGAACCTTTGTGGTTCGAGACCCGTGGTCAGGCGTTGCGCGGTCACACCCAAATCAAGGCATGCCCACGGCTTCGATCAGATCGAGCGTGGCATCACGCTGCCGGCCCAGTTCGGCCATCGGTACATCGGCTACCTTGTAGCTACCCGCCGGCGGCACCTGCTTGGCGGCAGGTATGCCGTCACGTACGGGGTATTCCATGTTGATCTCGGCGAACATCTTCTGCCCCACCTCGGAGACCAGGAAGGCCACCAGCTTTTCGGCCTGTGCGCGTTGCTTGCTATGCTTGCTGATGGCGATGCCAGCGACATTCCAGGCTACGCCGATGTCCTTCGAGCCCTGATCCGGCAGCACGATCCTGATCGGCGCATCCGGGTCGTTGGCGAGGTGCCGGTAGATGTAATAGTGGTTCACCAGGCCCACTTGTTTCTTGCCCCGCGCCACCGCCTTGACGATCTTGCTGTGCTTATTGAAGACCTTACCCTCGGTATTGACCTTGATACCTTCCAGCCATTGGCGGGGTTTTTTCCCCGCCGGCGGCGAGCATGTAAACGGTGACCCCGGCAATGTAACTGCCGTTGCTGGAATTGGTAATAGCCAGCTTGCCTTTCAGCGCCGGGTCAGCGAGGTCGAATATGGAATTCAGCTTATTCGCCCATTCACCCAGGGTATTCACCACCAGCACACGGGCACGGGCCGAGAGGCCGATCCAACTGTTATCGCTGGCGCGGTAGTTACTGTCGATGGCGGCGGCCAGGGTGGCGCTAACGGGCCGGAACAGGCCCAGGTCACTGCCCTTCTGCAGGTTGCCAGCGTCGTTGCTGAGGTACAGGTCGGCCGAGGTGGCGGCGCCTTCCAGCTTCAGCTTATTGAGCAGGGCGGTGGATTTACCAGCGTGCAGAATCACGGGAATGCCGGTCTGCTCGGTGAAGGCCTTGATAACAGGCTTGACGAGCTTGTCGCTGCGCCCGGAGTAAATCACCAGCGCCTCACTGGCGGCGGCGGGAAGGGCACTGAAAAGCAGGGTGCCCAGCAGTAGGAAAGTGAGGGTGCGTTTTGTCTTCATGCGTGGGAATCCTGTCTGTTGCGCTAATTCTGTTGCCCGTCATATCGCTCCTAAATGGTAATGATTCTCATTAGAGAGGTCAAGCCCCCAGTTGGCCTGAGGTTTTGGGGTAGGGGTATTAGGCTTGCAGGAAGATCAGCCGAGGGTGAAATAGAAACTGGCGCCCTTACCGGGTTCGGCCTCGGCCCAGATTTGACCGTTGTGGCGTTGGACGATGCGTTGCACGGTGGCCAAGCCGATGCCGCTGCCTTCGAATTCATAGGCAGTGTGCAGACGATGGAAGGGCTTGAAAAGCTGGCTGGCGTACTGGCTGTCAAAACCTGCACCATTGTCTCGAACGAAGAAGACCGGTTGACCATCCTGCAGGAAACGGCCAACGCAGATCCGCACATTGTTGGATTTACTGGTGTATTTCCAGGCGTTGCCGAGCAGGTTGACCAGCATGATACGCAGCAGCCTGATGTCACCCTGGGCCGAGACATCTGCCTGAATCTCGAAGTGAACCTGGCGTTCGGGATTTTGCCGCTGCAGTGTCTCGCTGATTTCCCGAGCCAGGGCCGTGAAAGATAGGCGACTGACATCCAACGGGTGACGGCTGATGCGGGATAGGCTGAGCAGGTCGTCGATAAGCTCACCCATGCGCGTGGTGTTGGTGCACACACGCCGCAGATAGTCATGCCCTTCGTCATCGAGCTGCTGAGCGTAATCTTCTATCAGAATCTGGCTGAGGCCATGAATGGCCCGCAGCGGCGCACGCAGGTCGTGTGAGACCGAATAGGCGAAGGCTTCCAGTTCCTCATTGGCATCAAGCAGCTCAGCGGTGCGTGCTGCAACCCGCTTCTCCAGGGTATTGCGATAGGCGGTCAGCTCCTGCTCGACCAGGGTTCGTTCAGTGACATCCTGTACGGTGCCGATACTGCGCAGAGGGCTGCCATCGCTGTCATAAAGGGTTTCTCCACGCTCGTGCACATATTTGATGCGGCCGTCGGGCAACTGCAGGCGATGTCGGTTTTCAAATGGGGCGTGATCCTTCACCGATGCCGTATACGTCGCATCAAGCAGCGGCAGGTCATCCGGGTGCACGGTGTTGCGGAAATGCGCGATGTGGGCGGCGAAATACGGTTCGCCGGACAAATGGCTCAGTGAAGCTGGGTCCAGTTCGAAGATACGATAGGTCTCTTCTGACCAGTGTAACCGGTCGTGCTTTGGCTCCAGCTCCCAGCTGCCAACATGCGAAATACGCTGCGCCTCAGAGAGCATTTTCTGGCTGTTGCTCAGCGCCGCCTGCTGGGCGTACTCATCGGTGACATCACGGAACACCAGGATGATACCGAGGATGTTACCGTGCTCATCGACGATGGGCGCACCGCTGTCGGCGATCTGGTATTCATGGCCGTCCTTGCTGATCAGTACGGTGTGGTTGGCAAGGCCAACGATATAGCGGCTCTCCAGCACCTTGTCCACCGGGTTTTCCACCGGCTCCCGGGTGGCGGCGCTGATGATGTGGAACACCTCCGGCAGCAGGTGCTCCCGGGCCTCATCCTGGAGCCAGCCGGTGAGAGATTCGGCCACCGGGTTCATGCGCGTGATGCGCCCCTCGGCATCGGTAACGATCACCCCATCGCCGATGCTGTTGAGGGTCAGGGAGAGGTGCTGTTCGCGTTCCGCCAGCCTGTCGCGTTCGATGCGAATGCTGGACACCATGCCGTCAAAAACGCTACTGAGTTCGGCGATTTCATCATTGCCGGAGACACTCGAACGGGCACGCAGATCACCACCGGCGACGGCACTGGCGGTCTGGGTGATGCGTTCCAAGCGGCGAGTAAGGACGTGGGCACTGAGCAGGGACACCAGCAGAATCAGGATCAGTCCACCGGCAGACCAGCCAACCGCCAGCGTCTGTACCCGGTCGTGCAGGGCGATCAGCGGCGCCTCAGAGAAGGCAATGCCCAGCATGCCTAGCGGCCCAGCGGCATTTTCCAGGACGCGTTCCTTCCACAACAGCTGTGGGTAGTTGGCATAGTCCTTCATTTCCACCAACGACTTGGTGACCCAACCGGGCTCACTGGCGGCGACGATGATCCCCCATTCATCCGCCAGCACCACGAGTTCGATGAGATTGTTGCGGGTAAACTGTTCCAGCTGCGGCTGGATATCATCGTACTGGCTGGTCAGCAGGGCGGTGCGGGCAAAACCCTCGACCAGATCGAGGACGGTGACCTCCTGCTGTTGCAGCTGTTCACGGCTGCCATCGAGATAATTGGACAGAGCCTGCGTCAGCACCGCGCCGAGGATCGCCGCCTGGAGCAGGAACATGGTCACTGTGATGCGGAATTTAAGGGAGAACCTGGGCATGGCGTTGCATGATTTTGTGGTAGCGGCGGATGACATCGTAGTCCGCCGAATGATAAGGCACAAAGCGACTGTCCGGGCCGATGTGCCGGAGCAGATCGCGCCCTTCGGCGCTTTCTTCCAGGCTGAGAATGAAATGCCTTAATTTATCACCCTCATCAAGTGGAAAGTCCGGCCGGGTGACAAACAACATGTGTGGGAAGGGTTCCGTCCGGTAGAGAGTGCGTAGCTTGACACCCATCTTGTGCTCGAATGAGCGCAGGCCTGCGCCACCACCGGTAGCACAGGCATCGACGCGGTTGACCAGCAGATTGTGCAGACAGGCGGGGGTGCTGGGAAAATACCGGGCCTGAAAATGTTTATTCGCCTGCAGACCCTGTTTGTCCAGATCGACCCAAATGATAACGCTGGCAGGGGAGCGGGCCGGTGGCAGGCCTAGGGTCTTGCCACGCAGATCGCCAATCCGTTTCAGGGAGCTGTTGATCAGTACCACGATGCGCGCGGGGTTTGAGGGGCGCCGGGCCAGCGGGATATAGCCTCTGTGGTCGACCAACGGCACCACAGCAAAGGGAGGCACGAGGGCGATATCGAAGTCACCGCGCAGCACGCGCGCACGGAAGGACTCGAGGTTTTTTGCCGTGCCGAGGCGCAGCGGGCGGTCGAGCAATTCGCCAAAGGCCGCAGCGAAAGGGGCATAGGCCTGTTCGATACGTGTCGGGCTCAGGTAGGGGAAGACGCCGAGGCGGTATACCGTGGATGATTCGGCGTGGGGGCTTGCCTGTAGACCGGTGGCGCACAGCAGCCATAATCCGCCGAGTAGCAGGGCGAACCGAAGACGGGAAATGGCGAAAAGTGGAATCACGTTGGCCGTTGTTTTCGGGGTCTCAGGCGTCAGTCGTGCCGTCGATGCACACCTCCGGGAGATGTCCTGTTAACGGCCATCCATGGTTGTACTTGATATTGCACTTGATTCCAGATGGGCGGTGCTTTTCAGCGGTATGCCGATGGTAAGTCCTTGCACAGAAGACGAGAATACAACGATCACATAGGTAATGGCGAGGATGATTTTGTGCGGTGGGTCGAACCAGCGCCAGGGCCACCGAGATACCGCCGCGCAACCCGCCTCAGGCGGGAATCTTGACCACCAGCGCGATCGGCATCAGACGATGCTGGGTAGCTTGATGTGGTGGTTGATGAGGCCGGCCATGTGCCGTCCGGGGAGCAGGATTCCCCCGTCTCCCGCTAATGCTCAAGCACGCTCGTCGCTATCGCATCGAAGGTGGTGACGACATCTGTCCATGACACCCCACTGTTGGTATGGCCCGCGAGCCTCCACTGGCTGACGGCCAGATCGCGCTGCCACTGCGCATTTTCGGGGAATGTTGACTGCATCTCGTTTCTCACTGAAGCCCCATCGCCCTTGCCATGAAAAAGTGTTTCAGTGGCCCGGTATGATCAACGAGATTGAGGCCCAGGTTACGAATCTCGCGTAGCCCAGGGTCATCATTGCTGAATAGCCGCTTGAACGCGCCCATGGCGTCCAGCATCAGTAGATTGTCACCGCGCCTTGCCCGCTCGTAACGGCGCAGGGTCTTGAAACTGCCGATGGGGCGTTGGGCGCGATGCGCTTCCAGTACCACCGCGACCAATTCCTCCACATCGGCAAGGCCGAGGTTAACGCCCTGCCCGGCCAGCGGATGGATGGTGTGCGCGGCGTCGCCCACCAGCGCCAGGTGTGGTTTGACGTATTCCTTCGCGTGCCGACCCTTGAGTGGAAAGGCGCTGCGTGGACCGATGGCAGTGACTGAGCCCAGGCGATGCATGAAGGCTTCACCCAGCTCGCTCATGAAATCGGCATTGTCCAGCGCCAGCAGGCGCTCGGCCTCCTCTGCGCTAGTGCTCCAGACGATGGAACTGCGGCCCTCGGGCAGAGGCAGGAAGGCCAGCGGGCCGCTGGGCAGGAAACACTGCCAGGCGGTGTCTTGGTGATAGCGTTCGGTCTGCACCGTAGTAACCACGGCGGTCTGTTGGTAATGACGTTCCTGCACCTCGATACCGGCCTGCTGGCGCAGCCAGGAATGGGCGCCGTCGGCGCCAATGATCAGCGTGGCCTGCAACAGACCGCCATCATCCAGTTGCAGTTGGACGTGATTGCTGCGCAGTGTCAGCCGTTTGGGTTTGACGGGGCAACGATAGTCGATGTTGTCGTGCTGGCGCAGGCGTTGTAACAAAGCCAGGGTGATGACCCGGTTCTCGATGATATGGCCGAGATTCGGTTCGCCCAGCTCGGCGGCATCGAAGTGGATATGGCCAGAGCCAGTAGCGTCCCACACGTCCATAGCCTCGTAGGGCTGTACGCGCATGGCCGCCATCGCCTGCCACGCACCGAGGCGGCGGAACAGATTTTCCGAGGCACGGGTGATGGCGCTGACGCGGATGTCGAAGCTGTCGATGGGCCATTCGCCGGATGGATCAAGACCTTCGATAACAGCGATGGACAGAGTGCTGTCGGCCAGCGCGCAGGCCAAGCTGGCACCGGCCATGCCGCCGCCAATGATGACGATGTCGTACTTATTTCTGCTGATGGACACCGAACTGCTCCTCTCGGTAGGGTGGGCATTGCCCACCATGGGCGCCGGTGGGCAATGCCCACCCTACGAAGGTATGTTTCATTGCGGATTTCATAGCGGCAACCCCCGCGCCAGTCGCGGTAGCCGGCCGCTGATGCCCATAGCATTGCGCGCCAGGGAGTGCTTCAGCGGCGGTAGCAGGTCGGTGGCCAGCAGGCCGAGATTGCGCGCCAGGCTCAGCGGCGGGAAGTCGTTGGAGAAGGTCTGCACCAGGGCGTTGGTGAAGCCGATGACCTTGCGGTGATCGCGCTCGCGCCAACGGGTGTAGTCTTCCAGCACCATCAGTTCGCCCAGGTCACGATCTGCGGCGCGAGCCTTGCAGATCACCTCTGCCAATACCGCCACATCACGCAGGCCGAGGTTGAAGCCCTGGCCGGCGATGGGATGCAGGGTGTGGGCGGCATTGCCGATCAGGGCCAAGCGCGGGCGGATCTGCTCGCGGGCCTGGATCAGGCGCAGCGGGTAGCTGGCGCGCTGCCCAACCTTGAGGAGTCGGCCCAGACGCCAGCCGAAGGCGTCCTGTAATTCGCGCAGGAATGCGTCGTCGTCCAGAGTCAGCAGGTGTTCGGCCTGTTCCGGGCCGTGAGTCCATACCAGTGAACAACGCGGCTCGCCGTCTTGCATATCGAGGGGCAGCAGGGCCAGCGGGCCATGCGCGATGAAACGCTCGTAGGCGACGTTTTGGTGTGGCCGCTGCGGGGTGATGTTGGCGATGATGGCAGTCTGGTGGTAGTCCTTTTCTGTCACCGCGATATCCAGCAGGCGGCGCACCGAGGAATTGCCACCGTCGGCGGCAATCACCAGTGTGCTGGTGATCGTCTCACATTGACCTTCACGCTCGATGACGATGGTGGCGTGATCCTCTCCCAGCGTGAGTTCGCTGAGGGTGGCGGGGCTGATGAGGTCGAGGTTATCCAGTTCGCCGACACTCGCCACCAGGCCTTGCCCCAGTGCACGCCCGGTGATCACGTAGCCCAGCGCCTTGACGCCTTCTTCGCGGGCATCCAGCCGGGTGATACCGAAGTGGCCCTGGTCGGAGACGTGGATATGTCCGATGGGAGTGGCGGCGGGAGCCAGCGTATCCCACACACCCATGGCCGCGAAGATGCGGCGACTGCCTTGAGAGAGGGCGATGGCACGGTCGTCGTAGCTGGGCTGGCTGGCGGCGCGGAAGGGCGCCGTCTCGATCATGGCGATGCGTAGCGGCTGATCTCGCAGGGCGATGGCCAGGCTGGCGCCGACCATGCCGCCACCGATGATAAGGATGTCATAGTCGGCTGCTTTCATGTGGCAGCTTTGCTGGTTGCCACAGAGGCACGGAGGGCACAGAGAAATTGCGATCTTTCAACACAAAAAAACGCTGTGTTCTCCGTGCCTCTGTGGCAAAAGTCAGGCATAGGGTAGGCATTACCCAGCATTGTCACGGTGGGCGATGCCCACCCTACGGGAAAATTCATCGTCTTGTCCCCGCCATCAGTGCCTCAATGTCGACGATTTCTTTCGGCACGTCGCGGCTCAGCACTTCGCAGCCACCCTTGGTGACCAGCACGTCGTCTTCGATGCGGATACCGATACCCTGCCATTTCTTTGCCACGGCACGTTTACCTATTTTCGCGCCAGGGGCGATATACAGGCCCGGTTCGATGGTCAGCACCATGCCCGGTTCCAGTTCGCGCCAAACGTCGCCCACCTTGTACTCGCCCACGTCGTGCACATCCATGCCCAGCCAGTGACCGGTGCGGTGCATGTAAAAGGCGCGGTAGGTTTCCTTTTTGATCAAGGTGCGCAGCTGGCCCTTGAGCAGACCGAGCTTAAGCAGGCCGCGGGTGAGCGCCTTGACAGCAGCCTCGTGGGGTTCGTTCCAGTGGACACCGGGGCGCACTTTGGCGATAGCGGCGTACTGGGCATCGAGGACAATTTGGTACAGGGCAGCCTGTTCGCTGCTAAAGCGGCCGTTGACCGGGAAGGTGCGGGTGATGTCGGCGGCATAGTGGTCGTTTTCCGCGCCGGCATCGATGAGCAGCAGGTCACCATCACGCAGTTCGGCGGCGTTTTCCGTGTAGTGCAGGGTGCAGCCGTTGTCGCCACCGCCAACGATGCTGGTGTAGGCGGGCACGCAGTTGTGGCGCTTGAAGTGGTAGAGGAACCCGGCCTCGATTTCGTATTCCATCATGCCGGGGCGGCACACCCGCATGGCGTGCATGTGGGCCTGGGCAGAAATTTTCGCTGCACGGCGCATGGCGCTGATCTCGTTGCGGCTCTTGTACAGGCGCATGTCGTGCAGCAGGTGGTCGAGGGCAACGAATTCGCCCGGCGTGTGCACACCGGCGCGGGCCTGCCCCTTGAGGCGTTTGACCCAGCCGGCGACCTGGGCGTCGAAGGTGTCGTCAACGCCCATGGCATAGTAAACGCGCTCGCAGCTCTCCAGCAAACCGGGTAGGATGTCGTCGATATCACCGATGGGAAAGGCGTCATCGGTGCCGTAGTGTTCGCACGCCTCCTCCAGCCCGACCCGGCGGCCGTGCCAAGTCTCCATCAACGGGTCGCGCTCGCGGCAGAAGAGGATGTACTCGCCGTGTTTGCGGCCGGGGATCAGCACGGCCACCGCCTCGGGCTCGGGGAAGCCGGTGAGGTAGAGGAAGTCACTGTCCTGCCGGTAGGGATAGTCAGCGTCGCGGTTGCGCATAGCCACCCTGGCGGCGGGCAGCACGGCTACTGAGGCCTTGCCCATCATCTGCATCAGGTGTTTGCGGCGACGGGAGAATTCGGTCTGTTTCATGGATAATATGTACGGTATGGGAATGATCGCAACATAGCGCAAGGCTTGTGGCGCCGTAAAGTCTGCTTTGAGACCACAGGCATGCACCAAGCCTGGAGCAGAAAGGAATTGTGAGTCATAGCGCCAAGAAACGCGCACCAACAGATCTAGCACTCAACGATTTTTTGAAGCCCACACCGACAGCTTGCTGCAAGGGAACAAAGAATTATGACAACTTTGCTCTACACGGCCGCTTTCCTTACCTTCGCCATCGGAATTGTACATTCTGTTCTGGGGGAGCGTTACATACTCATCAGACTATTCCGTCGTAAAAATCTGCCGAAACTCTTTGGCGGTACAGAGTTTACGATTCTTACACTGAGGTTTGCATGGCATATTACAACCATAGCTTGGTGGGGCTTTGCTGCAATTCTGGTTTTGCTTGCGGAGC
>VAPF01038695.1_pt1 | contig 10192 bp, 5 predicted proteins | sample 3393931 | NCBI WGS metagenome assembly VAPF01 (sample SAMN08290437, study PRJNA428436) | hydrothermal vent metagenome | isolation source: Deep-sea hydrothermal vent chimney | place: Atlantic Ocean: South-mid Altantic Ridge | depth 2773 m m | reverse complement strand
TGATGGTATCAGGGCTATATTTGAGCCCGTTTCGGTGGCTGTGGTGGGGGCCTCGCAACGACTGGGCAGTGTGGGGCGGGCGGTGTTTAAAAACCTCCTTGAGGGCGACTTTTCCGGGGTGCTTTATCCGGTGAATGTCAAGGGCGGTTCAGTATGCGGGGTGGCGGCTTACAGGAACCTGGCCGAAATTCCGGGGCCGGTGGAATTAACAGTGATAATTGTCCCCGCCCCTCTCGTGGCGGGAGTGGCCAGAGAAGCTGGAGAAAAGGGCGCTCGGGGGATTATCGTTATCTCGGCTGGTTTCCGGGAGGTGGGTAAGAGCGGGCTGGCCCTGGAAGAGGAGTTGACCGCGGTCTGCCGGGAATATGGGATCAGTCTCGTGGGGCCCAACTGCCTTGGGGCGATTAATACCGATGCGGCTTTTGGCTTAAACGCCAGCTTTGCCCGCCGCCCGCCTTTAACCGGCAATATTGGTTTTATCAGCCAGTCCGGTGCCCTCTGCACAGCGGTGCTGGATTACGCCGCCCGCAAGAATATCGGCTTTTCCAAATTTATATCGGTGGGCAATAAGGCCGATATTGATGAATTGGCTCTCTTGAAATACCTCCATGATGATCCTCAGACCAAGGTTATCATGATGTATGTTGAAGACCTGCGGCACGGTTTCTCCTTTATTGAAACGGTGCGGGAAATTACCGGCGGCAGCAGACATACCCCTATTATTGCCGTTAAATCAGGCCGTACCGCTGCCGGGGCGGCGGCGGTGAGTTCTCATACCGGTTCTCTCGCTGGTTCCGAGGCCATTTACGAGGCCATCTTTCATCAAAGCGGTATTTATCGGGCTCAGACCATCGGTCACCTTTTTGATTATGCCATTGCCTTTGCCACTCAGCCCCTGCCGCGTTCGAACCGGGTGGCAATTATTACCAACGCCGGCGGCCCTGGGATAATCGCCACCGACATTACCATGAACGTCGGGCTCACCCTCGCTGAGTTTTCCCCTGAAACTGAAGAAGTTCTGGCTGCCGCTCTGCCATCCACCGCCAATATTCATAACCCGGTGGACGTTATCGGGGATGCCGGAGTTGACCGTTATAAGGCTGCCTTTGAGGCGGTGCTGCGGGACGAGAATGTGGACGGGGTCATCTTTATCCTTACCCCGCAGTCCATGACCGATATCTATGCGACGGCCCAGATTATTCCTGATCTGGCCCGTCGCAGCGGCAAGCCGGTGCTAACCTCTTTTATGGGTGAGATGGATGTCCGGGATGCCATTGATTTCTTAGAGCAGAACCATATGCCCCATTATCACTTCCCGGAGATGGCGGCCCGGGCCATGGGGGCCATGTATAAACATGCCCGCTGGATTAACCGCCAGCATTTAATTGAGCTAAAAATTTCCCCGGACCGGCAGCGGGCCAGGGAGCTCATTAAGGTCGCCTTAGATTCAGGCAAGACCTATCTTGGTGAGGTGGAAGGTAATGAAATTCTGGCCGCTTACGGTTTTCCTATCCTGCCCGCCCGCCTGGCGGCCACCCCGGAGGAGGCTGCGGCGGCGGTGCTGGAATTTGGTAGAAGTGTATTCAAAATTGTCTCACCGCAGGTGGTGCATAAATCCGACCTGGGCGGGGTGCAGATCGGCATTGAAACCGAGGAAGAGGCCCGGGCCGCCTTTACCGATATTGTCAGGACGGTGAGCAAAAACGCCCCGCAAGCCGATATAGAAGGGGTGTATGTCCAGCAGATGGCCCCCAAAGGGGTGGAGGTGATTCTGGGGATCAACCGCTACAAGACTTTCGGGCCGCTCTTGATGTTCGGGCTGGGTGGTATATTCGTGGAGATATTTAAGGATGTCACTTTTCGGCTGGCCCCCATTCGTCATAATGCTGCCCGGGCCATGATTCGTTCTACCAAGGCCTATCCCATGCTGAACGGGGCCAGGGGTGAAGAGCCCTGCGATACTAATGAGCTGGAGCGCTGTCTTACGCTGCTCTCCGCCCTTGCTGTTGATAATCCGGAGATTGCCGAGCTTGACATTAACCCTTTGATTGTTCATCCCGATGGCCAGGGGTGCTCGGTGGCCGACTGCCGCATCCTGCTGGATTTGGAGCGTATGAAATAGAATTATTTTCACGATTGAACGGGCTGCCGCAATCTCAGTGGCATCCCACAAAAAACAGGAGATTGATATGGAAGATTCCCGACTTGGGATTGATTTGCTGGTACCATTATTTTGTCAGGGCGCCAAGGAAACTCTGGAGCAGTGTACCGGCCGGGAGGTTAATTGTTCCAACACGATTTTGAGTATTCCCAAAATCAGTATTCGCCCGGATATGGGTGGTTTTGTGGAACTTTTTGGTGATTATAACGGACTGGCGGTGATGAATTTTTCCAACGATGTCGCCCTGGCTATTTATAAGGACTATATGACCACCATGGGTATTCCGGCCGCGGATCTGGTCAAGAATGCCACTTCGGTGGAGGTTGCTGATACCATTGGTGAGCTGATTAATCAGGTTATGGGTAAAACTCAGCAGCTCATTGAGATCGAATATGATCTAAGTGCCCAGCGTGGCCAGCCCAAGGCCCTTAATCTTAATCACGCCATCAGTCTGACCCCGCAGCTGGCCCAGGGAACCCTGGATATGGCTAATACCCTGCTGGACAACCGGCGCATTGTCTTTCAGATGGATCAGATGCGCTTCTATATGGAACTGGCCATGGAGAGAATGCGCTTTGTCAGCTTAGATCCCGACTGACCAGATTATGCCGCTCAAAACTCCGCCGGGGACATTAAGGATATGAGTGCCGGTACGCAAAGGAAAATTGAGGAACTGGAGGACAAAGTCCAGGCCCTGAGGGCTAAAAATATCCAGCTCTCGGAGACCTGTGAGGATTATCTGCTCCTTGCCGCCATCTCCGAGCTGGTGAATACTCATCATGGTAATCTTGCCGATCTCCTTGGCGGAGTTATGGAGAGAATATGCCTGCTTTCGGGCATTCCCTTTTGCGCCTATTGTGTGAAATCCGGTGACATATTGCTCTTCAAGGAATATTATTTTTCTCTTTCCGATGCGCCTCTGAGCGTTAGGCAGATCAATCTTCCCGGTGATTTTTCAACTAAATATACTGTGCATTGCTGTGTCGGTGAACAACTCAATTCCTCATGCAAGCCGTTTAAATTTGGCGACTTTGAATTTACTCCCGAGGCCGTTATGCTTATTGCCTGCCACAGCAGTTTAAATCCAGCCTATCTCTTTTTTGCCGGTAACACCAACGCCCCTGAAGCCTATTTGCGTAAAAAGGCCTCTTTGTTGGAGCGGATCACCGAGATAATCTGTACCCGGATTGATAATATACTCCTGGCTGACAGTCTGGGGGAGCTTAACAAGAAACTTGACCAGAAGGTGATTAAACGCACCAGGCAGTTAGCCGAGGTCAATGAAGAGCTGCGGCGGGAAATTTTAGACCGCCGCCAGGCCCAGCGGGAGTTGAATGAGGAACGGGAACTTCTGATGGTAACCATGGCCAGCATTGGTGACGGGGTGATCAGTACTGATACCGAGGGCCGGATTGTTTTGATGAATAAGGTGGCTGAGGAGCTTACCGGCTGGTCGATGAAGGAGGCCGTATCGCATCCCCTGACGGAGATATTTCGGATTATTAACGAACAAAGCCGTCAAATCTGCGAGAATCCAGTGGCTCAGGTCATGAAACTTGGTAAAGCCATGGGGCTGGATAATAATACCATTCTTCGGTCTAAGGACGGCCGGGAGATTTTGATCGGTGACAGCGGGGCTGCCATCAGGGATGTCGGCGGCCAGATTATTGGGGCGGTTCTGGCCTTTCGGGATATTACCGAGTCCCGGCGGCTGGAATCAGAGACGTTTAAGGCCCGGAAGCTGGAGTCGGTGGGGGTGCTGGCCGGTGGTATCGCCCATGATTTTAATAATCTTCTGGCCGGTATTATGGGTAATATCAGTCTGGCTATGTTGCGGAGCAAAAAGGATGGCGATATATATTTTCTGCTTACTGAGGCGGAAAAGGCATCGCATAGAGCCAGGGAGCTGACTCAGCAGTTATTAACCTTTGCCAGGGGCGGCGAACCGGTGAAGAAACTATCTTCCATTGCCGACATTATTCGTGATTCATCCGCCTTTGTCCTGCGGGGCAGCAAGGTGGGGATTGAATATGCCATCGCCCCTGATCTTCTGCCCCTGGAGATTGATCCCGGTCAGATCAGCCAGGTTATCAGGAATCTCATTATTAATGCCGTGCATGCCATGCCCGCCGCCGGCCTGATTAAAATTAAGGCGGAAAATTATCATATAACCTCTGCTTCGCCTGAAAATCTGCTGCCTGGAGCCTATGTCAGTTTGCGGGTGGCGGATAACGGCATCGGGATTAAACCGGAACTGCTTGAGAGGATATTTGATCCATATTTCAGCACCAAACAGATCGGCAGCGGTCTGGGATTGGCAATTACCCACTCTATTATTCGTAAACATCACGGCGAGATCCGGGTTGAATCGTGGCTGGGCAAGGGTACTGAATTTATCATCCTCCTGCCCGCTGTTGAGCGTGTTAAGCTGCAAGCGCCGGAGAAAAAGGCTGCCCCCCCTGAACTCAGGGGCAAGGGCCGGATTTTGATTATGGATGATGAGGAGATGCTCAGAACCATGTTGTTGGTGATGCTTTCCCGCTGCGGCTATGAGGTTATACAGGCCGTTGACGGTGAGGAGGTGGTGCGAATATACCGCAAGGCAGCGACAGAAGGTAAACCCATTGATCTGGTGATTATGGATCTCACCATTCCCGGCGGCATGGGCGGCAGGGAGGCGGTTCGTGAGCTGTGCCTTTTTGACCCGCAGGTCAAGGCCCTGGTGGCCAGCGGCTATTCCAATGACCCGGTAATGGCCGATTATGCCGCACACGGCTTCAGCGGCGCCATTGCCAAGCCGTTTAAATTCCAGGAACTTTGTGAGCAGGTACAGAAGATTTTGGGCTGAGTAAATTATATATAGTTTGCTGCGGCTCTGAATTTTGACGTTTTGATAGCGATACAATTTGCGATTTAAGTCTAATTGTTGTATAGTATTACTCTCCCACAGTTTCTGGAAGTATCAATTCCCTGTTACGTATAGATAATTGCCGGTTTAACCGTTATTCGTCATCTAAAAACGGAAGACGATACTCTTCTTCAGGTATTTGTCTGTGCGCTTACCTTTCTTATCTGTGTTTTTTTCTCACTGGCTCTTTATCGACTTTAGTCTGAATAGTCGTTGACATTAACCAACTCCATGGCGGAGTTACAAAAGGAATTTATGGATTTTAAAACCTTTAATTTTCACTCTTCAATTGCCGCCGGCATTGAAGCGGCAGGCTATCAAACACCCACCCCAATTCAGCGGAAGGCAATTCCGGCGATTCTGAAGGGGCAGGATATCATGGGGCTGGCCCAAACAGGTACTGGCAAGACCGCCGCCTTTGTTCTGCCCATTTTAGAACGGCTGGCCGACGGTGGACGGGGCTTTGTCCGGGCCTTGGTTGTTGCTCCTACCCGTGAACTGGCCGAGCAGATTAACGATAATATCTGTACTCTTGGTCAGAAAACCGGCCTTCGCAGTATTTCGATCTACGGCGGGGTGAATATCAACGCCCAGATTGCCCGGCTGGCGCGGGGGGTTGAGATTATCGTTGCCTGCCCTGGGCGGCTCCTTGATCATCTCAAGCAGCAGACAGTTTCGCTTTCCCGGCTTGAGGTGCTGGTTCTTGATGAGGCGGATCATATGTTTGATATGGGCTTTTTCCCTGACATCAAGCGGATTATGCAGCAACTTCCGGCCCGGCGGCAGAATCTTCTTTTTTCGGCCACTATGCCGAGGGAGATTCTTCACCTTGCCAGAGAAGTGCTGCATCAGCCGGTTACTATTCAGATCGGCATCACGGCCCCGGCCGATACCGTCACCCACGCTATTTACCCGGTGGCCCATCATCTAAAAACCAGGCTTTTGCTTGAACTCTTAAAAAACACGAATACCGAATCGGTATTGATCTTTACCCGTACTAAACATCGGGCCAAGCGTATTGGTGAACAATTAGCCAAAAAAGGATTTAAAGCTGCCTCGATTCAAGGCAATCTGTCGCAGAATCGACGGCGTGAGGCCCTGAATGGTTTTCGTGACGGAACTTACCAGATCCTGGTTGCGACTGATATTGCCGCCCGGGGAATTGATGTTTCAGGGGTTTCGCATGTGATTAACTATGATATTCCCAATACCCCTGACGCCTATATCCACCGGATTGGCAGAACCGGCCGGGCTGCCAGTACCGGTGAGGCCTTTACCTTAGTTACAGATGACGATATCAATTTGGTTCGAGGAATTGAGCGGGTTCTTGGCGCCAGGATCAAAAGCAAGGTTCTGGACGATTTTGATTACGATATACCGGCGCCGAAAAATAATCAGGAGTTCGCTCGGCCGCCCCGCAAACCGGTTCCCCGTTATAAATCAATTCATAAACAAAAAAAGACGGGGCCGAAACCACCCGGATCAACCTCCTCGGCCGAGACTAAATCAGCAAGACCGCAACAGCGGCCAGCCGGCAGTAAATCGGCTGCCAGGTCTAAACCCCGATCCGGAGGCGGTTCCTTCCGCCCCAGACGCTCCAGGTAGGCTTTTCCGGTCGGCCGTATTAGAACGGGCGCCTCTGGAACTCCAGGAAGTGGAAAATGGAGTTTCAGAGGCATCTGCTCAGGGCCTTGTTGCTTCGACAGGCCCTTGTTTCTTCTGGCTCATCTCTTGTAAAATACCTTTGATCTTATTTAATTCCTGACCGTATTTTGTCCAGTCGGCCTGTTTCAGATAGCCCAGGGCCTTGTTGTAATAATTCAGAGCCTTCTTTGCCATGCCGGGCAGCGACCCGGTTGGCGACTTGCTAAGGGCTTTTTGTACCTGGGAGGCGGGGACAGATTCCACCGCGAAGACGGCTCGCAGGGCATCATCGAGATTATCGCGCATTTGCAGTTTATCTCCAAGCGCGACAATGACCCGTTTTAATTCCGGCATTCTGCTTTGTTCCGACTGGAGGTAAACCGGCTCCACATACAGAAAGGAATGATCAATTGGAATAACCAGGAGATTGCCGCGAATAACGCTGGAACCCATCTGTCCCCAGAGGGTTAGCTTGGAAGATATCTCGGGCTTTTGGTTTATCCGGGCGTCAATCTGTAATGGCCCGTAAATCAACTTTTCCTTGGAGAGCCGGTATTCCACTAACTGGCCATAGTTCTTACCATCACAGCGGGCACACAGCCAGGCCACCATATTGTTCTTCTTCGATGGTGTAAAGGGCAGCATCAAAATAAATTCTTCTGATTTGGTGTCCGGTAACCTCATAATAATATAATAAGGTAACATGGTCTGCTCACTCTTATTGTAGACCTCGGTCGGCAAACTCCACAAATCTTCCTGGTTATAGAAGACCTGGGGACTTGTCATGTGAAAGGTATTATACATTTCTCCCTGAATACGGAAGAGATCCATGGGGTAACGTATATGGTTCCTCAGGTAGGCGGGCATCTCGCTTATGGGTTTAAAGAGGGTGGGGAATATTTTTTTATAGGTTTGAATTATTGGATCTGACGGGTCAATTATATAATAAGAAACATCTCCGTTATAGGCGTCAATAACCACCTTGACGGAATTGCGGATATAATTCAGCCCTCTGCCGCCTTGAGACTGGGTAAGAGGCTGGGAGTAAGGGAACATGTTTGAGGTGGTATAGGCATCATGAATCCAGTAGAGTCGGCCGTTTTTACCCACTACGAGATAGGGATCAGAATCATACTGCAGAAAGGGGGCTATTGTCCTGTCCCGCTCTGTAATGAGGCGATGGAACATGATACGGCTCTTGTTAGTGACGTAATGGGTCAGCAGGATATTTATGTCCGAAAAATCAGAGGCATAAATCAGCTGACGAAAAAGGCTGGAAAGCTGAACGCCGCCTCTGCCCCGGTAAGAAGTATAGACATTTTTATTGCCCTTGGGGTAATCGAACTCCTTGGTTTTGGTGTTGACAATGGCGTATTGGCTAGTTTGTTCACCATAGTAGATTTCCGGCCGTTTAATCGACAAGACCGATGAGCTGGGCGGGATGTTCTTGACAATCAAATCCGGCATGCCGTCCTTGGTGATTTTGTTTACTGGGCTCATGACCAGGCCGTAACCGTGGGTGAATTTTAGATGTATGTTAATCCAGGTGCGGGCGCGGGTCGGGAGGCGCGAAGGAGGTAATTCCCGGGCCGCAAGGGCTACCTCTGTGTATTTATTCTTGAAATGATAGCGGTCAATGTCCACATTTTTGAAATTATAATAAAGCCTGATTTCCTGTAATTGCCTGTAAGTCTCGATCAACGGCCTGGTATCCCAGAGTCTGACATTATGGATGGTGGCCTGGTTCTCTTTTATATTTTTGTAAGTTGTGTTCTGGCGTACCGGGAAAGATTTTTCTTTGATCTTGTTCAAACCAAAGGCCAGACGGGTGAATTTTATGTTATGGCGGATATAAGGGGTTTCCTTGCTTAATTCCGTGGGTTTAACTATATATTGCTCAATTATGCTGGGATATAGCCAAGCAAAACCTACGAGAACCACAAAATAGGCCGCAATGGAATAGAGAAGTAAATTCCATTTTTTGATGAAGGGCATCACGAAAAAGAGAACTGCCACCAGCAGAGCCATGATTACTACCGCCCAGTAGGCAGGAATCCGGGCGTGGACATCGGCATAGGAGGCTCCGTATGCCACACCTGAGCCCGAATACATCAAGCCGTAGAGCTTCAGCCTGAAAACCAGGGCGATTCCGAGAAAAAACAGGCCGCCGAGAACTGCGAGATGAGAGCGTACTTTCTGGTTTATGTAAAAGCGGTTTTCCTGGACACCAACGGCTTGATCCATAAAATAGGAGGCCGCAACCGCTAACGAAACAATAACCACAGACAATAAATACCACTGCTGGATAAAATCATAGAGCGGCAGTTGAAAGACATAGAATCCCACATCTTTGGCAAAAATAGGGTCGATTACGCCAAATTTACTGGCATGCAGGAATTGTAAGAAGATTTCCCATGAGCTGGAGGCGTTGGACCCCATGATAAATGAAAAAAACAGGATAATTGCCGCCCATGAATATTTGGCGTATTTATCACTGAAAATGATATCAAAAACCGTCATGGGCTGCTCTGGTGAGAGCGCTCTCAAGGAGTGGCTGCGGCCGCCTCTTTTCCTTGTAATGGCAATATTCACCCAGGCAAAAATTCCAAACAGGAGGAAAAAAATAAAAAAGGACAGGAACTTTGTGGTGAGAGTTGTCGCGAATACTGCGCCGAAACCGATATTCTGAAACCACAGCCAGTCGCCGTAATAGCCGGCGAAAGGGGAGAAAATCATCAACGATACTACAAGAAGGGAGATAAATGCAATAAGTACTGATTTTAAACTCATGATAGATCCCCTTCTTGATTGCAATTTGTTACACCAATGACATCACTTGTATAACTAAATAACGAAATAATAAAAAATATTAAAAGGGGACTCTATCACAAACCGGGTGGCCCCGCAATGGTAGAAGTGGTAGAAGGGGAAGCTCTTCAGAAATTCAACGACGTCCCCTTTTGTTTCTTTCGTTATGGAAATGACAAGCATTATAAAATAATGAAAGATCTTCAAAATTAAAAAATTCAGGCCTTAGCTCAAACGAATAAGATTAGATTATCAACTTTACGAGTTGTGTTTTTAGAAAGGATTTTTTTAGATAACTATCGGTAATAATTAACATTAAATACTGGAAAGTCCTTCGCTCTATGGTGTATTTTTTTGGCTATATCCGGAACTCTCAAAAGGCATAGTTGTCGCAAGCCCAGGCATGACCAGTGTTTGACTGTAAGTTTACAGTGTACGAAAACGAGCAGGAATCTGACCTGGAATATCGACATCACCAACAGTGAGAAAAATCATGTCGGAAAAGGCGTCCAAGGTACGAAATCCACTGGCTCTATTTTTCACGATTTTAATAATTCTGTTGAGTCCCTCGGCAATGGCATTGGTTAACCTGTTTTCCACAAACGGCAGCAGTCGGTGCCTGTGCGTCCTGACAGTTTCAACAAATTTTTTGATCGGGTCAAGACGGCTTT
>VAPF01001593.1_pt1 | contig 10208 bp, 6 predicted proteins | sample 3393931 | NCBI WGS metagenome assembly VAPF01 (sample SAMN08290437, study PRJNA428436) | hydrothermal vent metagenome | isolation source: Deep-sea hydrothermal vent chimney | place: Atlantic Ocean: South-mid Altantic Ridge | depth 2773 m m | reverse complement strand
TGCGACAATCCCTCCACCTTGCAGGCCGCATCGCTGGGGTCATACATAGTGTGGGTCAGGCTGTCGCCGAGGATGGTGGCCTCGCCGATAATGCGGTTGCCGGCGGGCAAGACGTTGCGATACCAGCCAGACTGATAGTCGCCGGCAGTCCCGTATTGCGTCATCTTTTCCAGGAGTTCACTGAAGGTGGCGGGTGTCGATGAGATAAGGGTGACACCGGTCAGTTTACCGGTGTTTTCACGCACCACAGCGTTGGTGACGTCTGCCAGTTTGGAGGCATCCGGCGCCACGCCGGTGAAGGCGCCCGTGGTATCACGTGTCATCTTCAGGCCATAGAAACGCTGGCCGGCATTGTCCAGTGCATCGTCCCGGGTGAAGTAGCGCCCGCTGCCGAACAACACCCAGCGGTTGCGGACGTCGTCGAAGGTAAAGGACGGCTTCGCAACAATGGGTCGGCCGGCATCAAAAACCACGGCAGGTGCCCAACTCCCGGGTGCCTTGACGCTGGTCGTGGCGATATCCTGGGTCTCAATTTGGTACAGCTTGCCCGCCCAGGGGGCCGTGGTGCCGGATACGGTGCCGAAGAAGATACCGTCAGCATTGGCATCCAGATCCCAGTCCACGGCGATCAGATCCGAAATAAAGCTGTTGCCGTCGCCCAGTACGGAAATGCCACCACCGCCAAATCCGGCCTCCAGAGACAGGGTGCTTAGATTGAGCAGGAACAGGCGGCCGTTCTTGGTGCTCTTGACGGCGGTCAGCCCGGCTTTGGTCGCGGTGGGGCCAGAGCCCAGCATCAAGTACCAGTTGCCGCCGGACATGAACGGCGCCGGGATGCTGGAGGTAAAGCCCAGATCCTCATGGCTGAATTCCAGCATCAGTGTCGGTGGCTGTTCCGGGTCAGTAATGTCCAACAGGAAATAGGCGGAACGCATGGTGCGGGTGTCGCTGCCCGGATTACTGGTATCGACATCGACGGAGATTTCTCCACCACCGAAACGCATGCCGCCGACCAGTACCGTGCCCCAGCCACCGGGGTGAGTTCCACTGGCGGGAAATATCTTGGCATCGAAAATACGCGGGCGCAGGTCGACATAGTAGACATGATTGCCGGTGGTATTGCCGTAATTGGTATCGGTCAGATACTTGAGGTGCGGCAGCAGGTTGTAAGGCACGTAGGCCCACATTTCCGCACCCAGGTTGTGCTGGGGAGTACCCGTTGGGCCATTCAGGAACCTGCGGTTGGGCGCATCGTACCAACCGGCGTTGAAGGCGTGCAGCATGCCGTCGTTGCCGCCGGCGTAAACCATGTGGCGGCGATTCCTGTACTGTTTCAGGAAGGTGCTGTAGCTGGCATCGTTGTAGAGGATATCGAAGGCCTCCGAGGGACGCGCCACGGCAGTGGGGGTGGAATAGATCACGTCGCCCAGACGCCAGGTACGGCTGTTTTGCAGTTCGCGGCTGCGATAGCCGGTCTGATCTTCGCCGCGGATGTAGTTGACGATCTTCGCCGCTTCGGCGGCATCGGCGGCCTGGAGAAGCCCGGCATTGCTGGCGTCAAAGCTGGCCGGCAGAAAAGGCACGGTTTCCGGTGATGTCACCCGTGCCGCCACGCTGCCCGTATCTGTACTGCTGTCGATGGCCGTGAAAATATAGCGGCCGGGGGTTGCAGATGCGTAACCGCGCTGGGTGCTGGCCTGGCTGTCAGTGAGGTTGGCGAGCCGTTCACCACCACTCCACAGATAATTGATGCTGAACGGTGTCTCGGTGAAAACGGAATTCGAGCAAGTGGTGGTTTGCGCCTCTGTCGGGCGCGCACCCTCGCTGGTGGATAACTTGATATAGGTGGATTGATCGGCGCTGTTGAAACACATGTCGATGATATTGTCGGTGGCCGGCCCTTCCAATGTCTGGTTACTGTTATTGTCCTGCCGGATCAGGCCGGAATCATCGACCAGTAGGGCGTTTACGTCCCCGGTCCAGGCGACCTGGTAGGCGCCGTCGGACATGGTGGTTTGGAAACTGGCCTGGTAGATCGCGCCTTCACCGGTTGCGGAGGCGGAAATAACCGAGGCCGAGCCTCCCGCCGAGGCGCGCCGTGCGATGGACTCAAATGCTGCGGTCAATTCGGCTACCAGCTGGTAGCCGTCGTTGGCAAGATAGAAGGTGTCCGGGTTGCAGTCGCCATCGGCGTCCCACTCATTGGGCGTGCAGCTGCCACCATCGAGATAGGTCTGGTAGTAAGTATTGAAGTTCGCGGGGTGAGCGGGGTCGGGCTCATTGTCGCCGTCGGCATCGACGAAACCCCCATTGGCGGCCGCCTCACGCATGCGGCGTGTGGAGCCATTGTTGACCTCTCCTTCGCCCAGGGCCGCGTAGACATAGTAGCTGATGATTTCCTGGTGGCCACCAATGTCGCTGCGACAGTCATTTTTACGTAGCTCCAGGGCGAGGTCATCCAGCTGTTCGTTTTTGCCGGTGGAGCCGACGCCATCGCTATTGACAACCGGGTCGGTCGCCGGGTCTGACGAGATCGGCCCTTCCCAGTCTTCGTAGGGCGCGCCATCATTGAAGTGCAGCACAAAGGTCTTGGCGCACTTCAGTTTGTCGCCGTATTCATCGTAATAATACGGATCCCAGTCGTTGTTTATTTCGTAGGAGTTTCTCCTTTGCGGCGTGTTTTCAGTGCCGTTGTCATACCACTGGGTATGGCCGTTTTTGGCAAAGTCCCGCTGCTGGACATAACCGTAAATGTCATACAGGGTTTCGGCGATGGGAGTGGTGCCCCAGATCAGTGGATGATCCTCGATCACGTCGACGATGTTCGACAGTGGGGACTTGACGTGGGTCTCCAGGCAAATATCGTAATTGGTGCGAGCGGCCGCCGGCAATGAGGCATTGGGATAGCAGGGGTGGAAGGTGCCGCCATCCACCTTGTTGCCGGTATAGACACTGGTCGGGCTGCGGGTATGGTCGTAGTTATAAACCGCCATGCCGAAACGCATGCCGCCGGAGTTATCCTGCACGATGCCGGTGGGCTCTGCCGTCAGGCCGAGTTGGATATTGTAGCCGGGGATCGGTACGGCAATGTAGCCGACGTTTTCCTGGTAGTGGTCGGTTTCACTGTCCTGGGAAGTTTCCTCGTCGATCTGCACGTCTATCGCGGTGCCGGATAAAACGGCATTGCCGCTGCGGACGTTAGCCGGATCAGGGCCATTGAATGTCTGCATGTCCATGACGACCAGGGGGGCGTCGGAAAAAGTGGTCGAGAAGTTTTGTGTATGCCAAAGGTGTGTGACGATGGTTCCGGTATCGGTGATCTCGAAGGGAGTATTGCTAAGGTCTGTGATGCCACTGCCCTTTTCGATGGCGATATAGTGGATTTCCTCCGCGCTATGAACCTGGTCTGCCGCCTCTTCTTCCTGCAGTGCCACATCAAAAGTCGCTGCCGTGATATTGCGTTTGCGGGTGGTGACGGCGGCGAAGTCGTTAAAGGTGCTGACGCCGGAGAAAACAACCGGTGTGTTGCTGAAGCTATTGTAATAACTTACCGTATCGAATCCTCCCGCAGTGGTGCTGGTGAGAACCTTTCCGGCGTCAAAATATATGCTGCCACTGTCGGTGTCTATGTGGTGATGGCCCTTTTCGGCAACGATATAGAAGATATCTTCCGTGGTGTGTTTGCCATCCTTGTGATCCCACTCTTGTAAACGAACCTTGAAGCCAGTCGTGGTGACATCGGCGACCCGCGCCAGAACCGGGTCGCCGCCGTTATAGGATACATTGACGGCGACAACCACGGGTTCTGTGTAGGTGTTGCTGAAGGTAACGCTTTTCCAGTTAGCGAGAATATTTCTGTCAGGGTCACTATTAGTGTACTGCCAGTCCATGGAGACGCGCCCCACTTCTATATTCGAGTCCAGTGGCACGGCGAGGGCGCCGTTCGCCGTGACGGGCTTGATCATACCGCTGTCCATGATAAATTCCTGATCATCCGGGTAGGGCGTGTAGGAGGATCCGTCACTGTAGGCCTTGCGGAAGGTGTAATCGTAGGGCTCGTTCTGCCCCTGTACCACATAATAGGTGTTGCCACCGAGCGCCTCGCCGGCGCGATCACGCACCTTGCCGCCGACCAGTACCTGACGCACGATGTCCATGCGTCGCATGGCCATCCAGTTGAGAAAATTGCCGTCCCAGCCGCCGTTTGCATCTTCGACGAAGAAACCCAGGCTGGCGTCGTAGCGGTATTTTTTGATGCTTTCAAAATAGCCGAAATAAGATGTTGCGGGCTTGAAATCATCGTGCAGTCCGGTTGTCCAGCTGCCGGCACCGGTGTCACGATAGGCAACGGCCTTCATGCTGCCGGAGATATCGAGGGCAATGATGACGTTGGGCTTGCCGGAGTTTTCGGCAACAAACGGCGGTACCGCTTGATAGTCTGCAGTTGTCGCCGGTGCGGCGAATGCCGCTGGCCAGAGGCTCACGGCGAGCGCAAAGCCCGCCAGGAATTGTGGTAAAGAGCGCAGCGGTTTCATGAGTTTGATTTTCCGGCCCTTGAGTGGCTTGTTAATGCGTTGTGTATCCATGCGGCACCTCTAGTTTTTCAGTATTGCGCGGTATTCCGCTGCGGTGGTGGCTTGCGCACCGGCAATGCTTGTGCCACGGCTGCGTAATTCAAAAAAGACATGCACGCCGCCGGCGGCAGCGGCCTTGCCCAGGCCTTCATAGCCGGCCGCCATGGCGGTTCCCGCGCCGGCCGCCCACTGGGTCTGGGTCTTGTAGACGATGATTTGCGAATTGCTGTCTTCACCGTCGGTGACGTCGCCGTCGCCATTGCCATCCAGTTGGTGGGTGGCGTCAACCGTAAGACTGGTGGCATTGGCAAGGCTTTCGCCGCTGTCGTTGCCGTTGTACAGATCCTTGCTGATATCGGCGATAGCGAGCCCTGTCGGCAGGGTCACATTACCGGTCCAGCCGCGTTCGAAGAGGTGATCGTCGAGTACACTGCCCATGGCTTGCCGGCCATTTTCCGAAAAATAGAAGGCGCGATCCCGGAGTACCGCATTGGTACTCATTTGATAATCCATGGACGTGGATTGCATGCTGACCACGCCGATCAGGGTCAGGACGGTCAGGAATATGAGCGAGGTAATCAGTACCGCGCCTTGCTGACGTAGCGGGATGGCTAATTGAGTAACTGGAGATGGATGTTTCATGAGCGGTTCCGGTTGCGTATCTGGATCAGGCGTGTGTATTGCTTGCGACGGTATTTTCCGTCGGCACTCGGGATGCTGTAGTTGTAGCCCAGCAAGTCGTAGGTATTACTGTCGATGAGGCTGAAGTCCTGATCCTTGCTGCGAGCCAGCAGGGAGACCCGCAGGTTGACGACCTTGGACCACCAGTCCGTGGTCGACAGGCCGTTGATGGCGGTGATGCTGGCATCGTCGTAACGATCGACATCGCCGTCACTGCCGGTGTTCACGTCACTGGCATCGACGGTGCCGTCGCCGTTGGTATCCTTGTTACTGCGCATGTCACGGCCGTAAATAAACTGTAATTGCTCGATATTTTCAGCGAGTTCCTCTTCAACCATTTTCGGTGCCCCGGCGGTGTCTCCGCGCAGCGTCAGGCGAACCAGTGTCGGCACGCTATCGTTGCAAACGCCGCCGGTCTTTGAACTACAGGTGCGCAGGTAGAAAATATCGGTCTTGTAGACAAAGTTATAGGTGCCATCCTTATCTGGCAGGCTGGCGGGAATGGTGCCGCTGCCCAGCATCAGGGTGCCAAAACTTCCCACCGCGCTGCGCACGAAGACGGTGGTTGCGTCATTGGCGGCGGGTACCGTCTCCGCGTCGGCGTATCGTACGACGAGGATGTCGCTATGGGGGACATAATCCGGGCCGGCAATGCAGCCTGCAGGGAAGCCGGCAACTGCGCCGATGCTGGCGGCGCCTTCGTATCCCCGTATACCCGTGTTGGTATCGGCAACCCAGGTGCCGTCACAGCCGCCAACACCGGTAATGTTTCCGCTGACACCACCGGCCTGAACGTCCTCGGGGTCAATGCCTCCCCAGTGGTCGGCCATATGTGTGGCACGGGTGAGGGTGTTGAGTGCAAAGCGCCCGTTTTCCTGCAGTAAGCCCAGGCTATCCTGCATTTTGTAGGCCTGCTTGCTACTGGTGAAAATCTGTATCAGGCCGGCAGAGAGGATCAGCCCGACGGTAATGGCGATCATAATTTCGACGAGGGTGACGCCGGTTTGTTTGTTCATGGTGTCGTTACGCATGGTGATTTCTGCCTGGATCCTATGGTTGAAAACGGGTGGCATAGGTCTTGGTGACCTGGTGATCGATCACGCCGTCAGCGGCATCTTCCTCATCGGAGAGGGCCTGTTCACGCCAGGAAATGGTAATGGTGAATGTGCGATCACCGTTGTTGGTTACCGAACTGGAGACACTGCCATTGCCGTCGTCACGGAGTAATTCCTTGTTGGCCGAGGACCAGACGAAGGCGTCGTATTGGGCCAGCTGCGCGCCGGTACAGGTCGTGGCGATGATGCAGCCGGGATCGGTTTCGCTGCCGTTGATGGCGTCATAGCCTGTGGCCTCGGGGCTTGCCTTCTTCATTTTGGACAATTCTTCGCTATTGGCCTGCATGCGTTCGACCATGTCGTTGGCCTGTGAGTTGGCGACGCTGAGCATGTGCGAATTCAGGGCCTGTCGCATGCCGAAGGCCTGCAGGCCGGCGATGCCGAGCAGGCCGATGGACAACACCAGAACGGAAATCAGCACTTCCACCAGGGTGAAGCCGTGCTGGCGAGAGTGCGGCAAAGAGTGTGGCAGAGCGTGGCGTGGGCGATGATTCATGGTTTGGCTTCCGGTTTAGTGGGCAGCGAATGATCAGGGACAGGCCGCGCTGTCGACGGCAGCACGGCCGGTGGCGCCAACCTTGATGGTGCGGCGTTCCTTGTTCTTGCATCCGTTGGGTGTGAGCGTGAAGGTTACCGAGTTGTCGACCGCGCCGGTGGGTCGATACTGGACGCTGGCCGCCGTGGCGGTGAACGTTGGGTTGGCGTTCAAGGCTGTGCCGATGCGCAGCAGTGAGTCGGTACCATCGAATGTTCCCCGGGTACCGGTGGCATCCGTGAAGACCAGCCATCCTCCGGACCAATCCATGTTACCGGCGCAGGTTTCAGGGTCTGTGGCGGGCTGTTTGCGCGGGCAGACCGAGGCCCGTACGCCGCGCTTGGCGGACTCGCTGCGGGCAAGGTTCAGCGAGGCCAGCATACTGTTGGCCTGGGTCGCCGTGCGGTTGCCGCGCACCATGGTGCCGAAGCTGGGGACAGCGATACTGAGAATGATGGCGCCTATGGACAGGGTGACCAGCAGTTCGATCAGGGTGAATCCTGCGGATTGTTTGTTTCGCTGCAACATCGGTTTTCTCACGGCAATGACAAAGGTCTCTGTCACCGTTATCGGCGCGTATTGCGTGAGTTCCTGACCGTTTATCGCTTGTTAACGGCCTTCGGTCAGAAGTGCATGGCGGGGTGTGACACAGTTCTCTTTCAGGAGTTGGGAGAGGGGGGCTTTAATCTTCTTTGCATACCGGACACATGAGATATTTCTACATGGCATGATGGATGGAACGTTTTGAGATAATGTTGGTCGTAACTCCACTCCACTCCACTCCACTCCACTCCACTCGTTGCCCGTGTTTTTTTCGATCCCCCGGCTTTTCTGACGCAGTTATTCTATCCTGTGCCCTGTGCTAATTATTGCGGATCATCGCTACATACTTTAAGCCTGATTTTCTTATATCACGAGGAATAAATGAGTCTTATCAGTATAAATACAGCACACAAAACAGCAGTTTTCGCCATTGCCGAAGCATGCTTCAAGAATAATTCTGAAAGTAATTTTAAAAAACATCATTAAAAATACAGAGGGAATTATTGGGCAAAAAATGAGCGTATGTGGTGTCGGTATCGGTGACCGCCGCTCTATGACAGCGATATCGAGTATGAATTTCGGTTTTCCAGAGGCATTTATCGCAAAAATAATCGATTCCTCTGACCGCGTGAAACTTCCACTATTTGATCTCTGGTTAGAGAAGCAGTTGCCTCAAATTTTGGAGGTGAACAGTAATATTAGTACGTTGCCAGATTCCGATATAGAGCTGTATGAGAAATATTCAGTACGTAATTTTATATCACATGGTGTGCTTGATTTTGGCCAGCACTATGCTTCGTATTTCGGTTTTGCCAATATATCAGGAGAAGTTACTGCTTATCATATAGCCTTAATTAAAATTATTGTTCCGTACCTTCATATTGCTTACACACAGTTACCTTCAGTGAAGAAGCATTTGACATCTACCTTGGATATTTCTCCTGCTGCATCGAGTGATAATCAGCAGTTGCTTACTGCAAAAGAGTATCGCGTGTTATCCAAATTGTTGGAAGGGAGATCTAATAAGGACATTGCAAAAACATTGAATATTAGTAAATTCACGGTAAAAACTCATGTTCAACGAATTATTAAAAAACTCAACGCAACGAGTCGACAGCATGCTGTTGCCATAGCGATTGAGTTGAAATTAATTTCCTTTTGACTGAAAAATACTCCATTTGGAGGATTGTTAACGGATTAAAGTAGTGTGCATGATAATTCATAACTTTGGTGTGCTACCAAGTTGGCCTAAAAGGATATAATCGCGGGGTAAAAACCCTTGTATACAGGTTATAATCACGAATGGAGGTATCCATTAATCTCTCTGGGTTGAATTCCCCGCAGCTTGCTGCGTAGGCTTTTTGTTCAAACGCCTAAGCGTTTTAACTGGCAGTCAAATATCCCGCTTTCGCGTAGCGAAAATCGAGCGCAGCGAGATAGCTTGCTGCGGGGTTGTTTATTAAGCTTTCTTCCGAGAGAGAGTTAAGGATTTCTGGTGGCGATGATATCTACTATCAGATAAAGGCCGTCTCTTAGGAGTAGAGACGTTTTGTAACGCTGCGTATCATCAAGGAGCGTATGATTATGTTAATAGATAATCTATTTTGTACTAAGCCGAATCAGTTATTTCGTCGTCATAGGATAGGTATAACTCTAGGGGTTGGTCTGGCAGTAATGAACGTATCGGCTGCCGAATTAACGGCTCAAGATAAGTCTTTGAATCAATTAACCTCGGTCGTACAACAAAAGGGATGGCGCGTCGCTTGCTTTAATATAGATAAGAACATTAGTAACATGCTTGCACAGGCTAAGCGGGGAAGCTCTTCTTGGATAAGGGCTTCGTATTTACGAGCGGGATGTTTGTCTGAAAACCGCAGAGAATTTGAGGCAATCTCAATACTTAAGGAGGCCCTTTTGGTTGCACCAAAGAATGGACTTCTATTGGATACCATTGCAACCTCTTACTTGCGTTTAGGTCGAGATAACGAAGCTGTCAGCTTCCTCACCAAAGCCGCGAAATACCGGCAAGACCCGAATATATATGCAAAATTGGCTACTGTATTTATGCGATTATCAGGGCCGCTAATGGGGAGGGAGACATCAGTCCAAAAAGCTGATCTATTAGCTAAAGCCGAAGCGGCGATGCAACGGGCCATAGAAATGGATCCGGAAGGTTTTTCTCCCGTCAGATTGGCTCAATTAGCGTTCGTGAAATCTGCTATGGAGGACTTTCAGACAGCCTCAGATTTATTTTCACAAGCGATTGATCAAATCGAAGGCGATACACGACACTTTAGTAGTGAGCGAGAAAAATCAACCATGCTTGCAGAATTTTATGTAGGTTTGGGGCAAGCTCAAAACGGACTTGGTGATAAAGCTTTAGCAGAAACATATATTGTAAAGGCTATTGATTTGGCCCCGACGGTGGAACTTAAAAACACAATCAAAATGATTCAGTCTATCGTTGATAATCCTGGAACAAGTCCGGAGGATTTGAAGAAGCGCTATCCCGAGCTTGCCAACACTATCTACATTCCATTAGATGAGTAAAAAAGAAGAGGAAAATCTTATGTTTGAAAAATATTCGGTGAAAAAATCTATCATGGTTCGCTTCATTTTTATGGGAGTAATACTGCTTGTATTGCTCTCTCTATCTTCCGTAAGTTTTGCTGGTTGGTCTTCAGCGCTTATATATCGATGTGATAGTATCGGCAACTGTTACGTCGATAACTTCTACGTTTGGATCAATCCACCACCACC
>VAPF01018985.1_pt1 | contig 10232 bp, 7 predicted proteins | sample 3393931 | NCBI WGS metagenome assembly VAPF01 (sample SAMN08290437, study PRJNA428436) | hydrothermal vent metagenome | isolation source: Deep-sea hydrothermal vent chimney | place: Atlantic Ocean: South-mid Altantic Ridge | depth 2773 m m | reverse complement strand
TGCGAAACCCGGGGAACACGGAAAGGAGATATCCCGGGTTTCGCGGGCTCAACCCAGGCTACTTGTTGATAAAGACGCAAAAAAAACCGGCGATCCCCGAGGAGGCGCAGGAATTGCCGATCAGACCAAAGGCCGGGGCTCAGTTCAGAATTTCACGGTATAACGCGCATACAGATCCTTGTCCTTGCGTTTTTGCAAGCCAATCTCCTGTTCGATATCGGTACGGTAACGCACGCGGACTTCGAGGCGCTGTTTCTTGGCGAGGTTCCAGCGATAACGGGTCTCGGCCAGGTACTGGTTACTCTTGAAGTCCGGCGACAACAGCCAACCGGCATCCGCCCGCGCCAGCACCACGCCGACGCTGTGTTTCGGCACAATATCAATGAAGTTGAAGGTCACCTGTCCCGCCATGCCGCCGGTATCACCGCTGCCGGCCAGTTTGACCGCACTATTGGCCGGTGTCGTCGGCGCAAAGCCCAGCTCTCCACCCAATAGGAATTTCATCCCGCCCGCCCCCATGGGCCACTGTGCGGCCATACGGCCGACGAAGGCCACGTAATCATCCGGATTTCCACCACTGACAGGCAGGGCGGCGGGCAACCAGGTAACATCCACCCCCTGCTGCACGATAGTGGCCTTTTTGTCCCGCTTTTCCAGCGCAGCGAAATAGCTGATGCGGCTGTCGTCATCACGGAAGTCCAGCGTCCCACGGCGCACCTGTGTCGCGCCTTCTTCATAGTTATACTGCACGATGGCGTGGGTATTCCAGCCATTGCTGCCTTTGTACTTAAAATACAGACCATCGGTCCAGGCGATGTCGGTATTGGGACTGTCGTTGCGATCCAGCGATTTCTTCGCCACGCCGGTCAACTCAAACTTGGTCTGCATACGCCCGGCACGCAGACTCCAGCGCTCGGAGGCATAATTCAGCCAAAGCTCATCCAGGGTGGACTGGCCCATTTTCAGGCCATCCTTACCAGACTTGAAGCCCTGATAGAAATCAAACTCAGGATCGCCGCTGCTCTCATGGGTGGTATAGCGACCGGCAAAACGCGCCCGGGCGCTGAGTGCATCGCTGATCTCCGCCTGCAAGCCGACACGCAGACGCAAACGCCACTCGTTCTTGACCGAGTCACTGCCATCGCGGTCATCACGATGAAGGGTATAGAACCCGGTGCGCGCATCGCCGATCACACCAACGGTATCTGTGAGCGGAACCGCCGCCAGCAGCGCTGCCGGCACCGACAGGACACAAGCCGCGACCAGTATTTTAACCATCACTCTCTGAGCCATATTTCCTTCATCCTGATCGTTTCAAGAAGGTTCTTAATGCGAATTATTCTCATTAAGGCGCGCTTTGTCAAGCCTCGATCTCAGTCTGGAAGGGTGCGGCCCCGCCACAAGCGTGCAATCCATCCCGTAGCGTAGCTCACCCAGCGGGTGAATAAGACCGTCGTGGCTAATAACTTGCATAACAGTAACTTAGTCTCAGTCTGGAGCGGTCAACTGCGGATTCTAGGATTATTGTGGGAGCGGCTTCAGCCGCGAAGAAATATCAACCTCAATTCGCGGCTGAAGCCGCTCCCACAAAGGCAAGCCACGGCAGACGCAAAAAAGGGGATACGGGTCGAGGCCCATATCCCCTTGCGGGTTGCGAAATCAAGTCGCAGAGGTCAGAACTTGAGATTCACGTTGAGCTGCAGGCGGGTATTTTTGGCATCCTGACCATCTATGCCCCGGGTGATGATCTCCGTATCATAGAGACGAAGATCCACGCTGGTGCCCTTGTCGACCTTGTAGTCCATTTGCAGACGGACGCCCTTGAAGTTATCCGCAGCGGCTTGTGCAGACGGGAAATTATCCTGGGTGAAGCCGCCATCGGCGAGCGTGGCATTGCCTTCAACGTGGTAATAATAGGCGCGCAGACCGATGGTCTTGGTGATCTTGTAGCGGCCCTGTACCACGTAGGCCGTATCTTCGGCATCGGCATCACTCTTGAGATAATCGGCACCGGCCAGCCAGGCGCCGCCCTTCAGCTGGGCGCTGAGCATCGTGTGCTGGGTGGCCATATACCCATGCGCATTCACACTCGCCCCACCCAGTGCGGCAGTGTATTTCAGCCCGTTACCACCCTGAAACACGGCTTGATAGGTGACGATACCATTGTTTTGGCCAGTGTCCCAGTTGCCCGCAGTAAGGTAGGCATAGGCGGCATTCAGGGTAACCGGGCCAGCCTTGTACACGGCGGCGAGGCCCTCCGGGTTGATATCGTCATCCAGAAATACTTCATTCTGTTTCCAGAAATTGAGCGGGGTCTTGCCGGCGACCAGGGTCAGGTTGCTGATACCCGTATAGGCAATCAAGGCCGTATCGACACCAATACTCAGATCTGCCGTTTCGCCGACGGTGGCGAAGGTGACATGGGGCGAATTCTGATTACTGGTGGTGGCCAGGCGTATCTTGGCTGACCAATTGTCATTGGGCTGGAATGCCACCCCGAGACGGGCCCGGTAACGCATGCGGGTACGGTCACGGTCGGTGCCATTCTGCTTTTCACTCTTGTCCGTCTCGGTGCGAACGCGCATATCGCCATACAACTTGACCTTGTCGTCGGCACCCACCGGGACGGCGGCAAACGAGGCCGCAGGCACCAGGATGGCCGCTGCAACGGCTACGCAGGATAAACGCAGGCGGGCACTACGGGTGGCCATTAACGTTTTATTTTTCGTCATCATTATCTCTCCCATCAGAATCACTATTGCTGTCCAGCTGTTAAGCAGGATTCATACCATGCTGATCAAAAGAAAGAATGTGCCGCTCAACAGCACCGCTTACCCGCTGGATTCAGTCATCATGCTGAATATGAAAGGGTTTCACGGCCGTCGCTGACAGGCCTGAGAAAAGAAGCAGAAAAGGAATATTCCTCATGTTTGCAACAATTCGTTGCATCCGCCCAAACAGATAGAACGGGCCGTTCAATTAACCAGCAAAATGATCAGGTTATTGCGAACTATTCCAGCCGCGCTCCTGACAACTTACTTTATGCCAATCATCAATTCTCAGCTTGAGGCGCGTGCCACCGCAAAATACACCATTCTCTTCGTTGTGGGGTGGGCACCGCCCACCATCGCTGCTTGGGCAGATTATATAGTTGGTGGGCGGTGCCCACCCCACACTTGAATAGTTACGAATTGTTGAGAGAGCGATAATTAATTGAGCATATCGCGCAGGTTGGCCAGGTGCGCCTTGCCACGCTCCTGGCGTTCCTCGGGATCAACAGGCTGCCCACCGCCTTCCCACACCAGATCGTCCTCGGGCAGCTCGCCGAGAAAACGGCTGGGCTCACAGTCCATCACTTCACCGTGCTTGCGCCGCCGCAGGGCCATGCTGAAGGTCAGGGTCTTTTGCGCACGAGTAATGCCGACGTAGGCCAGGCGGCGCTCCTCTTCGACGTTGTCTTCATCCAGGCTGGAGTGATGCGGCAGCAACTGCTCCTCCACACCGACCATGAAGACATGCGGGAACTCCAGCCCCTTGGCGGCATGCAGGGTCATCAATGCCACACAGTCGTCGCGCTGCTCGTCTTCGTTGCGTTCAAGAATGTCCATCAGGGTCATGCGTGACACCAGATCAGACAGGCTGGCGCCGTCACCCTCCTGCTCGGCCATACGCCCCAGCCAGGCCAGTAATTCGTGTACGTTGCCCATGCGCCGCTCGGCGGTCTTGGGGTCGTTAGCCGTGTCCAACAGCCATTCTTCGTAACGAATGTCGTTGACCAGACTCTTCACGACCTCCAGCGGATCGCCGCGCTGGGCTTGATCCGACTTATCCGCCAGCCATTCGACGAATTCGCGCAGGCGATTCACGGCGCGCTCGGGCAGTACTGTCTCCAGGCCCAGCTCGTAGGCCGCCGCACACAGGCTGACCCCGCGTCCGGTGGCGTAACCCGCCAGTTTCTCCAACGTGGTCGGGCCGATCTCGCGGCGCGGGGTGTTGATGACGCGCACGAAGGCGTTGTCATCGTCATCGTTCACCAGCAGGCGCAGGTAGGCCATGATGTCTTTCACCTCCTGATAGGCAAAAAAGGACGTGCCGCCGGAGATCTTGTAGGGAATCTGGCTCTCGCGCAGGGCGCGTTCGAACAGCCGCGACTGGTGGTTGCCGCGATAGAGGATGGCATAGTCGCTGAAACGCCCGCCGCTCTGAAACTTGTGCGCCAGCAACCGCGACACCACCTGCTCCGCCTCGTGATCCTCATTCTTGGCCTGGATCACCTTGAGCGGGTCTCCGTAGCCCAACTCCGACCACAGGCGCTTTTCAAACACATGTGGATTATTGCCGATGAGCTTATTCGCAGCCTTAAGGATACGCCCGGCGGAGCGGTAGTTCTGTTCCAGCTTGATGACCTTCAGAGTCGCAAAGTCCTCCGATAACAACGCCAGATTCTCCGGCTGCGCACCGCGCCAGGCATAGATGGACTGGTCGTCATCGCCCACCACGGTAAACGCCCCGCGCACGCCGACCAGCTGCTGCACCAGCCGGTACTGGGTGGCGTTGGTGTCTTGATATTCGTCCACCAGCAGGTAGCGGATGCGGTTCTGCCAATGCTCCAGCGCCTCAGGCTGCGTCTCGAACAACTCCACAGGCAGACCGATGAGGTCGTCGAAGTCCACTGCATTGTAGGCACGCAAAGTACGGTTGTAGGCCTCATACAACACCGAGGCCGCCACCTGCTTGGGGTCGCCATTGGCCTCAAGCTGCGCCTGCCCGGGACTGATACGGTCATTCTTCCAGGCGGAAATCTGCCATTGCATCTCGCTGGCCTGATCATCGCCATCAAAGGCACGGCGCATCAGTTCTTTGATCAACTGCTGCACATCCTGTGCATCGTAGATGGAAAAACCGGGCTTGAGGCCGACGTGGCTGTGCTCACGCTTGAGGATATTCAGACCCAGGTTGTGAAAGGTGGAGATACGCATACCACGGCGGTACTTGGCCTCCAACTGATCGGCCAGGCGCGACTGCATCTCGCGCGCTGCCTTGTTGGTAAAGGTCAGGGCGGCGATGTGGAAACCCTTGAGGTCACACCGTTTGACCAGGTGCACAATCTTCTGGGTGATCACGCGGGTCTTGCCGGAACCGGCGCCAGCCAGCACCAGCAGCGGGCCGTCGATGTAACGCACCGCCTCTTTCTGGCGGGGATTGAGATTGGACATGGAGTTCTCTGAGAACGGCTCGATGAAATGCGGCTGGCTATTCTACCTGTTCCGGCCCAGCGATAAACGACACCATCCACAAATTTCCCCGCTAATTTTCTGTACAGCCTTCAGAGAACTTGCAGTGGCTGCCGAAAACCACTATAGTTCGAAACATGTCGAATAATAGTATTAAAAGCCGCCTTGACAACCAGCAACTGGCCGAGGCGTTCAAGGCCCTGTCCAACCCCAACCGACTGAAGATATTTCAGCAGCTCATGGATTGCTGTACGCCGGGTACGGTGTGCTCAGCGGAGGCAGTGACCAAAAGTTGTGTGGGTGACCTCGGCAACGGATTGGACATTGCGCCGTCTACACTGTCGCACCATATCAAGGAACTGAGCCGCGCCGGCCTTATTCGCATGGAGCGTCGCGGCCAACATGTGGACTGCTGGATCGATCCTGGCATCCTCGAACAGCTAAGCCAGTTTTTTAAAGGCGGTCTAAGCCCACAAGGCCAAAAACCCTAACCCCGAACAACGAACAGGAGCATTATCATGGATCAGAAAACCCACGACGACATCCGCCAGAACGTGCGCGACAGCTACGCACAGGTAGCCGAGGCCAGCAACCAGGGCGATGGCTGCGGCGTCGAATCCAGCTGCTGCGGCGTATCTGACGACGGCGCCATCAATACCCTTATCTCCACCCGCCTGGGCTATTCGGAAGATGACCTGCAACAGGTGCCGGAGGGCGCCGACATGGGCCTGGGCTGCGGCAACCCACGTGCCATCGCCGGCCTCAAGGCCGGCGAGACGGTGGTGGATCTGGGCAGCGGCGGCGGCTTTGACGCCTTTCTCGCCGCACAGGAAGTGGGCAAATCCGGCCACGTCATCGGCATCGACATGACCCCCACCATGCTCAGCAAGGCGCGCGCCAATGCCGACAAGGGTCAGTACACGCAGGTGGAGTTCCGCCTCGGCGAGATCGAGCATCTGCCGGTGGCCGACAACAGCGTCGATGTCATCATTTCTAACTGCGTCATCAATCTCTCACCCAACAAGACCCAGGTGTTCCGCGATGCCTTGCGCATCCTCAAGCCCGGTGGCCGACTGGCCATCTCCGACGTGGTGGCCAGTGCCGAGATGCCGGAAGCCATGAAGAACGACCCGCAGCTGCATGCGGGCTGCATGGCTGGCGCGGAACTCATCGATGACCTCGAACGCATGCTCGGTGAGGCGGGCTTCTGCAACGTACGCATCGCCCCCAAGGATGAATCCCGCGACTTCATCAAGGATTGGGCGCCGGGACGTGGGGTGGAAGACTATGTGCTCTCCGCCACCATCGAGGCGGTCAAGCCCGGTGGCGGTTGCTGCTGAAACAAGGAGCGGGCCATGCCTGCGATAAGAAGGCGGGAAAACAATAAATTTGTGGGGCAGCTTCAGCCGCGAATAAAACCAGCCAATATTCGCGGCTGAAGCCGCTCCCACAATAATTTCCTGTTCCTGAGCAAGCTTGTGCGCTCGGTGGCAAAACCTTCGCGACCCAGGGGTTCGCTCCTACGCGTCGGCCTTGCGGCCTCCAGCGGTCTGCAACAGAGACTCAAACCGCTCGCTGATATCACTGCTGCGAGACTCCTCGGCAGCCGCCGTGGCATACCAGTCTAGATTCAGGTCTTGCAAGCGCTCATCCAGTGAAGAATGTAGACCGCTTTTCATCTGCTCAGCCAGGAGGGCCACCTGATAGGCCAGGCGCGCCTGCCGATAGTCTGCCGGCGACTCGATACCCGCCGCTATTTCCAGTTGCAGACACAATTCCAGCCGATGCTGCGTCGCGGCCTCTCGCTCAGCGGTCAGCTCGGCCTGCAATGCCGCCAGGTCGGCCTCCTCATCCACCAGCCGATCCAGCCAGGCGAGCGCCCGCCGGTAGCGGGCGGCCACGCCCTTGCCCATGGCGCCAGGCACCTCAGCCAAGGCATCAAACTGGTGGCTCAGGGTCTCACGCTCGGCCGCCAGCCGCGCCACGTCCTGGCCGCTGGCGAGCTGCCGATCGGCCAGCCATTCCAATGACTGGCACAGCGCTGCCTTGTCTCGCAGGCACTGCTGCGCTTGCTCGCGCTGCACCTGTCGTTCGGCCTGCAGACGTTGTTCAAATTTCCCACAGGCGGCGCGATAGCGACGTTCGAGACGATCCATTTCTCGCTTCGGCAGATGCCCCGCTGCCTGCCACTGGGCATTCGCCGCATCCACGGCGTGGCGCGCCTGACGAAATTCATCGCCATGGACGCCGGCTGCCACCTCGATCTGCTCACAGATCTGCCGGCGAATCTGCACCTGCTCATGAATGGCCTCATTATGGGCGGCGCGTTCACGCTTGCGCTCGGTAAAAATGGCATCACAGGCAGCGTGAAACCGCCGCCATAGCTCGCCATCCTTACTGGCTGGGCCAATCTGCTTCCATTCGGCTTGCAGGGCCTTGGCCTTTTCCAACGCCGCTGGCAACTCTTCGTGACCCTCGATCAGGCGCTGTTGCAGTCGCTCGGCCTGTTTCACCCGCTCGGCTTTTTGCGCATGATTGTGCTCGCGGTGTTTGTGGGCCAGGGCACGCAGACGATCCATGACCTTACGAAAGCGTCGGTTGATCGCCTTTTGCTGCTGCCGCGGCACCGCACCGAGGCCGCGGCATTCCTGATCCGCCGTCTTGATGATCTGCTCCAGGGCCGGCCAGTCCGCATCATCCTCTACCTGGGCACCGACCTTTCGAGCATAATCCTCCAGCCCCTGACACACGGATTGGCGATGCTGAAGATTCTCATCACGCTGTGCACCCTGGGTCTCAAAATGGGCCTGACAGGGGGCGTAGGCGCGACTGCAGGCGGCATCGAAACGCCGCCACAGGGCCTTAGGCGCAGTACCCTGTGCCTCGGTCATCTTTTTCCATTCGACGCGGGCGCTGCGCACGCGCGCGGCGCCGTCGCTGAGATCAACATCGCCGCCGGCTTCCATCTCATCGGCGAGCCGCTCCATGTCGCCGCACAGCTGTTCCATCACCGGCGCATTGGCAAAATTGCGCCAGTCACGCATTTCCCGCAGCTGGATCTGCACCTTGTGCAGGCGTTTCAGCACGGCCGACTTTTCCAGCTTGCGCTGCATCTCGACGCTCAGCGAGTCCTGCACCTGCTGTGCCTTTTGCGCCAGCACGAAGGCGGGCTTGTAGGTCTGTTCGCGCAGGTGCTGCTCCAGCCGGGCGACCATTTCCTGCAATGTCTCGGCATTGGCTTGTTGCTGTTGCTGTTGCCGTTGCAAGCGTTCCTGCAAGGTATGCAGTCCCTCGCCAATGGCGGTCGCCTGTGGGCCGTCCAGTGTCAATTGGACGGGGCGCGGAAATGCCTGCCATTGGCTTTCCAGCTTGCGCAGCGCCGGCTCGGCAACGCGCTCTTGCGACAGCAGGGCCTGTACGGCCTGCTGCAACGCTTCCATCCGTGGCGCTAGTTCGACCAGCAGAGTTTCGTCCTCCAGCACCTGCGCCAGCGCGGCCTGTAGGGTGTCATAGCGTAAAACCAGTGCCTGGCCGTCACTGTCATCGGGTAGATCCAGATCACGCCAGCTGCGGGCGCAGACATCGCAAGCCTGGTTTACCGTCGCCATGTCGCGCACCCGTCCTTCGACGCGCAGCGTCTCAAGCAGCGACGCCAGCTGTGCACAAATGGCCTCGGCCTGAGTCAGCTTCGCTTGGCGCAGGGCATGCTCGCGGGCCTGTTGTTGTTCACGCTCACGCCAGTCTTGCAAGGCGAAATCGAACCGGTCAATGCCTTGCTGAAAGGATTCCACCTCGACCTGCTCCAAAAGCGACAGATCCAATGCCGCCCATTGGCGTTGCAGGCCACGCATCGAGTCCTCAATGCGGCCCCAGTTGCCCGAGCCCTGCGCGGCCTTTAGCAGGGCCTGTAGCTGGATATTCAGTTTGTCGGCCTGAGCACGCATTTCTCGCGGCCGGCTATCGGCGGCATCCAGGACGGCCAGGGCATCCCGTACGCACTGGTACACCCGCTTGTCATGCCGACGGGCACTTTTTGCGACACGTTCCAGGGTGGAACGCTGGGTAAGTTTCGTCGCCGCAGCATGGCGTACCGATGCATCGTCATCCGTCAGGGCCACATCACCTAACAAAGATTGGCGGCTCACCCGCTGCAGCACTTGCCGTCGCAGCTCAGACTCCTGACCCTCTTTTAGTATGCGCTCGAACCAGTGCTCGTCGGACAATCCTTCGAGAAATTGCCAGCGCTCGGCCAGCGACGGACCCTGTACCAGTTTACCGGCCAGCAGATGGGTCAGGTGCTGTTCTGCGGTACGGCGATCGGCATCATCGCCGGCCTTCGTGCACAGCGCCTGAACCTGTTGGAGATCGCTCAGGCGGCGCAGGGCCAGACGACGGATAACGGCATCGGTGTCTTCCTCCGCGACCTGCCTGAAAACAGCCTGGGCATCATCCGGCAGGCCCTTGACAGCCTCTTGGCGCACGGTGGGTTTCGGGTGTTTCCACTTCGGGGCGAACAGTCGGGAAAGCATAGGGCTCCATCAAAGGTGATTAAATTAGAGGGCCGTTGGTGTCGCGATGCACCTGAACCCTAATTTATCACCTTAGATGGTGTAATAGTTATCTCTTTTCAGCAGGAAGCGTTGCAGGGCATGACGCAATGCCGGTCAGGCAGAGTCAATCGGGCGAAGATTCACTTTCCACCACCTCTGGCAAGCGCATTTCAAAACGGGAGCCCTCGCCGAGCCGGCTATTGACGGTAATATCGCCCCCCATCAACCGGCACAGACTTCGGCTGATGGCCAGTCCCAGCCCGCTGCCACCGTATTGCGAGGAGATGGTGCTGTCGGCCTGATTGAAACTCTGGAACAACAGGCCGATCTGTTCCTCACTGATGCCGATACCGGTGTCGGTGACGGCAAAAAGCAGGAAGGGTTTTTCACTCTCCGCCTGCACCTCCACCTCTCGGAACACCTCCAGCTTTACCTGGCCATCACGGGT
>VAPF01036310.1_pt1 | contig 10233 bp, 12 predicted proteins | sample 3393931 | NCBI WGS metagenome assembly VAPF01 (sample SAMN08290437, study PRJNA428436) | hydrothermal vent metagenome | isolation source: Deep-sea hydrothermal vent chimney | place: Atlantic Ocean: South-mid Altantic Ridge | depth 2773 m m | reverse complement strand
GATTTCTTGGTGTGATTTGCAAATTTGACTGGAATCTAACAATGGGCAGGGTTTTTAATAACATTAGAAAGAAAGAAAGAAGGGGGGATTATTTAGGGAAAACTGTCCAGATGGTTCCGCATGTTTCAGATTTTATTAGAAATCATTTTTTAAAAGTAGGAAAAGAAAGTAGTGTAGATATTGTATTGATTGAAATTGGTGGAACTATCGGAGATATGGAAAATGAATTATATCTTGATGCTGTTAGAAGTCTATCCAGAAAGGTCGGCAAAGAAAATGTAATGTTTGTCCATTTGACTTATGTTCCAATTCCCCATGGTGTTGATGAGCAAAAATCCAAGCCAACTCAGCAAAGTGTTGCATTATTGCGGCAAAAGGGGATTGAACCGGATATTGTTATTGCTAGATGCACCGAAATGCTTAGTGAAAAGATTAAGAGAAAGATTGCAGATTTTGGTAATTTGGATGTAGATAGTGTTATTACTGGTGTAGATGTTGATGATGTTTATAAAATTCCCCTTATTTTTGAAGAGCAGGGTTTGTCCCAATTGATTGCTAGAAGGTTAAATATTCCAATTAGTCCTAATTTAAAAAAATGGAAGCATCTAATTAAGAAAAGAGAAATTGCAGAAAATAATATTACTATTGGTGTCGCGGGGAAATATACAGCATTGGAAGATTCTTATGCCAGTATTATTGAAGCATTAAGACATTGCGAAGCTAATTTGAGGATTAGGATTAAGATTAAGTGGATTGATAGCGATAAAGATGGAATTGAATTATTGGATGATATTGATGGATTAATCGTCCCTGGTGGCTTTGGTGCTCGTGGCACGGAGGGAAAAATCAAGGTCATTAAATATTGTAGAGAGAGGGGCGTTCCTTTTTTAGGAATTTGTTACGGGTTGCAGATGGCGGTAATAGAATTTGCTAGAAATGTTTGTGGGCTTAAGGGGGCGAATAGCACAGAGATTAATGAAGATTGCGTTTATCCAGTTGTTGATATTATGGAATCTCAGAAGGGGATTGAAAACAAGGGCGGGACTATGAGGTTGGGAGCATATATGGCTTATATTAAGGAGGGTTCAAAAGTTTTTGATTTGTATAAAAGTGATGAAGTAAAAGAGAGACATAGACATAGGTTTGAAGTAAATCCTTCTTATCATGATGTTCTAGAGAAAGGGGGGTTGATTTTTTCTGGTATTTCTCCTGACGGTAGGTTGGTCGAATTTATCGAATTGAAAAATCATCCATATTTTATTGCTACTCAAGCACATCCAGAATTAAAAAGTTCTTTGTTAAATCCCGCACCTTTATTTATGGGTTTGGTTGAGGCTGCAATTAAGAAGAAAGAAAGAGGGTATTATAATAGGTAATTTAGGAGATATGGAATTTACTTATTGTTTATATTTTTACAATTTCAACTTCTAATTCCTTTTTTAGGGTTTTAATAAAGGATTCTTCTTTGTCTTTTTCTACTAGACATCCTGCTGCAAAATGATGTCCGCCGACTTCTGCGTTTGTTTGTGGGTTTTCTCTTCTGAATGTTGTCACAGTTTTTTCTAGGACTTCTTTTAGATTTCTACCTTCGTGTCCCACGATTCTTGCCGAGACTTTTATTTTGTCTTCATTATATGCCATTCCAATAAGAATTGTTCCCTCTTCATATGTTGGGGATGATGAGAGCATAGAGCAGATTGTCCCTACGATGGCGTCTTTTATCTGATTTTTGGCGTTTAATATTACGAAGCCCTTACCTCTGATTTTATCCATTTTTTCTGCTACTCTTAATCCAGATACTAATTCTTGTTTGTATTTTGTATAAATATCTAGTGCTTGTGTTTTAGCTTTTTCATTCTCTAGGCAGTAGGATATCGCTATATCTGAATATCCGAGTCGAGAGCAGGCGTTAATTAGAACTGATATTTCTCTGACATCTTCCTTTGTATTAAAAAATTTTAAGATATAAAGATTTCCTAAAACATCTTCCGTTTTATTGTGTTGTGCTCTTCTAATCATAACTGCGGTTATGAGTTTTGACATTTCATCGTCGGAAAGTTCCATTAGTGTTTTGTTGTATGGGATTCCAGTTTCTCTTAATATTTCCATTGCACCTGGTCCTGATCCTGTAACTCCTGGAATGTAGGGAGAAGTAGACCATTCCAATGCTCTGCGTAGTGGTCTTGTCGCGGGATATATTGCAATGCCTTTTTTAATATTTAAATCATGAGCGTCATTGATTATTTGTTGATTTATTTTAGAGAGATTGGTTTCATACCTGTCTCCAATTAATCCTACAATTGCCAGTGATGCTAAGTCTTGATTATTTGAGGAAATTGCTTTTGAAAATAGATAACAAATTCCTGCTCCGGTTGCTGCGTTGTTTTCTGGCGAGGATGTTAAATGAGGGTTTATTATTTTTACATTATTTCCGATTTTAGATTTATCTATTTCGTGATGGTCTAAAATAAAAACAGGTTGTTCTGTATTCTTAAAATGGTCAAGGTTCGATGATGCGAGGTCTGAAAAGAGAATCACCTCTTTTGGTTGTCTTTTTAATTCTTCTTCTATTATAGAACCTTCTAGTCCTTTTACAATTCGGATTGAAAATTTTTTGTCCAAACGCTTGAAGGTTTTGGCTAAAATTGCTGCAGAAGTTATACCGTCGGTGTCGTGGTGGGAAATTATTCTTATAGGTTTATTTTTTGAAAATTCAAGAAATTCCTTTGCGAAACTATCAATCTCTTTTATCATGTAGTGTAAGAATTTGTCGAGTTAATAAAGATTTATATTTTGGTAGTTACTTTTTCTTTTTTCTGTCCCTTATTGCAATTCCAAAATACTTTTTGATAATATTTAGGCGAGATTGTGCGTGTTGTAGTTTATGTTTTGTATTTCTGTCTGTTATGTTATTTTTCAAATGTTCTTTTATCCTGTCCACCTTTTTTGATGCGTTTTCTAAATCTTCATTTCTTTCTATTCCTAATTCTTTAAGGTAAGCTTTTAATTTTTTCCCGAAAACTCTTGTTGTTGGAATTCCGTAGCTATCTCTTAGTATAATTCCTATCTTTGAAGGAGGATTTGTCTCTGATAGTTCTAATATAATCTTTTTTAGCTCTGGTTCTTCCATTTTTATCCATGTGGGTTTCTTTTGATTTTGCATAGTAATTGGTATAAATTTAGCTTTTTAAAGTTTTATATGTCCTTTTTTTGTTGAATTTGTGTTTGCTGGGCATTTCCATATTTGTTTTTCTTTACATAAAGTATAAAAAGATTGTTTGCAATTTATTGGAAAATGGTGAGGTTGGGAAAAATAATGAAGGATGGACGGGCATTCTTTTTGGCGTATGACCAGGGTTTTGAGCACGGGCCGACTGATTTTAATGAAAAGAATGTAAATCCGAGAGATATTATTCGAATTGCTAAAAATGGTCCGTTTACTGGGATAATCTTTCAAAAAGGTATTGCGGAGAAATATAGTTCTGAAATAAAAAAGGCTGGAGTTCCATTGATTGTGAAACTGAACGGGAAAACTAATTTGGTGAATGGTGAGCCTATTTCTACAGCGATATGTAGTGTCGATGAGGCTGTGAGGTTGGGAGCAGTGGCCGTTGGGTTTACTCTTTATATTGGGAGTGTTTTTGAAAGTGAGATGTTGAGGGAGTTTGGGAAGATTCAAGAAGCGGCGCATCGAAGAAGTTTGCCTGTTATTATTTGGATTTATCCTCGTGGAAAGTCTGTTGAGAAAAAGTCTAAAACAGAGTTAATGGCGTATGCTGCCCGGGTTGGTTTAGAGATTGGTGCGGATATTATTAAAATTAGATATGAAGGAATTAAAAAAGATTTGGAGTGGGCTGTTGAATCTGCAGGAATGGCTAAGATTGTTGTTGCCGGAGGTCCAAAGAAAAAAGAAAAAGAGTTTTTGTCTCACATAAAGGATATTGTTGGTGCTGGATGTGTTGGTCTTGCAATTGGAAGAAATATTTGGCAAGATAAGAATCCGTTGGAATTTTCTGAGAAGATAGGAAAAATTATCTGGAGTTAGAAGATGCAATGGAGCGTTTATTTCATTTTTATCTTATTTCTAACTACTGGGATTTTTTATTATAGATGGGCTAGTAATGATGTCGGGACGAAACAAATGGTTTTTGTATCGAGAGTTATTGATGGAGATACTGCTGTTTTGAGTAGCGGGGAGCGTATTCGTTTTCTTGGCGAGAATTCTCCAGAGAAAAATCAACCATTCCACGATGCGGCTATGAATTATTTGAGAAAACTTGTTTCCGGAAAAAATGTTATTATTAAGAGGATGGGGGTTGGTAAGTATGGGCGGACACTTGGGTATGTTTATATTGATGGGAAGTTATCGAATAAGGCTGTTCTTGAGAAGGGTTTGGCGAGCCTTTATTATTATGGTAGGGATTCTAATTATGAAGAAATGAAAAATGCCGAGGAAGGTGCTCGTAGGAAGGAAATTGGGATATGGAAACCGTCGGTTAGTGTTGGGTGTGTGAAGATTTTGTTGCTTAAGTATAAAGACGGTGGTAGTTGTAAAAATCAAGAGCGGTTGGTTCTGAATAATTCGTGTGGGGTATTGAATGTTACGATTAAGGACGATAGTTCTTCTCATATATATCCGAAGATTTTGAGGAAGGGAGAGAATGCATATAATTTTTCTTGTATTTGGAATGACGACGGTGATAGTGTTTATATCTATGATAAGTCGGGAATGATTTTGTTTTATAAGTATGGAAAGGGATAGTGACAGTTTTATGTGGCTTATAGCCCCGCGAGGATTCGCCTTCGCTTTAGAAAAGCTCGGACCCCGACTTCGTTGGAAGAATATAGCCCCGCGAGGATTCGAACCTCGGTTGCTGGGATCAAAACCCAGCGTCCTTGACCACTAGACTACGGGACTTTTGATTTTTAGAGTTAAGCCAGTTTTTAAGTTTTAGTGTTTATATCTTCCACGCTTTTCTACAATTAATAATCTTTCTATTATTTTTTTTGAGTCTTCAAAATTATATCCTTTTTTGAATGCGTTAAACAAAATTTCCCAATTCTTAAAGTGTTTTGCTTCAAGGGCTTGTTTTATTAGATGTAAATCTACTGCTTTGTCTTCTATCTTTGTAGAGATATAGGAGAGCCCGAAGTCTATTAGAAAAATTTTCCCATTTTTAAAAATTGTATTTGATGTTGTTAAATCGTTATGAATAATATTGTCTTTATGAAGTTCTGCCACCTGTTCTCCTAATTTTTGCATTATCAAGAGTTGTTTCTTTTCTGGATAAGAATTTAGGGTTTCTGATAGTTTATCTCCGTCTATAAAATTCATTCGTAAAGTATATTTTTCTGTTTTAATTAGCTCTGGAACATTTATTTTTGATTTAAAGGCTCGAACTAGAATTCTAGCTTCGGATTTTGTTCTACGAATTCGTATTTTTGTGTCTAATTGAGGATGCCGATAAGTTTTTGAAATTCTTTGTTTTTCTATAAAATTTTTATGTATAAATATTTTCGCTTCGGCCCCTTGTGAAAGTAGTTTCATTATATTAGTGTTGCCCCTCTGTTTCTATTAATGTTATTTTTGGTTCCCATTCCTTGTTTTTCTTTACTATTTCTAATTTTAAACTTTGGAGTATTGTCTCCCTTTTTAGTTCCATGGATTTGTAATAGAGGAGCCCTAGGATAAATATCGAGGAGAATGTTAGTCTATAATAGGGTTTTAGTTTTGCAAATATTTTTATCCTTTTCCCTTTTTTGTCTCGTATAAAATCAAAATTTACGCTTTTCAGTCTTTTTTCTATTTTCTCGAAATCTATTATTAAATTATGTATTAAGTCGTTTCTTGTTTTTGCCAAGGAATCTATTATTTTTTTGTGGTCATTATTTATTATTCCCCATGTTTCTATTATTTTGGTTTTTATTGGAATAGATAAATTTTCTTTTATAATTTGCTCTGGCATATTTCCAGATTTTAGAGTTATTATTTCATTTAGAAAATGTTCGACATATAACTGGATTATTAAAATTTCCAAACGCGGTTCTTTGTTTTTTTTAGTGGAATTTATTTCCTTGAATAATGTTTTTAAGTCTACCATTATCAAAATTTCATTTTTCCTTTGAATTTTTTTGCCATTTTTTGCATCATTTTTTGGTCAATTTTATCACTATTAAATCCAGACTGCATTCCCATCATTTCTTTTATCATTTTATATTGTTTGAGTAGTTCTCTAACCTCAGTTGTTGTTGTTCCGGAGCCTCTTGCAATTCGTTGAATTCGTGTTGTTTGTTTTTCTAATATTTCTGGGTTTTCTACTTCATATTGTGTCATCGAGGTGATGGCGGATTTCCAATTTTTCATTTTTCTCTCTTGTTTCTCTAGTGCTGTTTTTGGTATTTTTGCCGAAGACATCCCAGGAATCATTCCTATTAATTTGTCCATAGAACCCATTTTATTCATTTGTTCTAATTGAGAGTATAAATCTAAAAGTGTGAATTTTCCTTCCTTGAGTCTTTCTTCAATCCTTTTTGCCTGATTTTCATCTGTAGCAGATTTAACATGTTCCAAAAGTGCTTGAATATCTCCCATACCCAGCAATCTTTGAATAAAGGATTCTGGGTTAAATTTTTCTATTTCGTGAATTTGCTCTCCTGTTCCAATAAAATAAACTGGGCTTTCTGTTTCTGCACATGCAGTAAGTGCTCCACCAGCTTTTGATGTTCCGTCCATTCTTGTTATAATTACTCCGTCTATAGAAAGTGCCTTTTTGAATTCTATTGCTTGTGTCTTTGCAGCTTGTCCTATGTCCGATGGCATTACTAAAAGTCTATATGTTGGTTTGAGCGTTTTGTCTAGATTTTTTATTTCTTTTATTAATTCGTTATTAAGTCCATCTCGTCCAGCTGTATCAATTAAAATTAAATCATATTTTGACAGGTCTTTCTCGTATTTCTTTATTATTTTTAAAGCTCTTTTTGTATAATTCAATTTTTTGTTTTTTTCTGCGTCTTCTGGGGTTTCTGTAAAAGATTGTATTTTTGCTTTGGATGCCATTTGTTCCAATTGTTCCATTGCTGCTGGGCGTTGAGTATCCAATCCGAGAAGTGCAACCTTTTTCCCTCTTTTAGAATAATAAAATCCAAGTTTTGCAATAGTAGTGGTTTTTCCTGCACCATAAAGTCCTATAAGCATTATGCTTGTTTGTTTTGATAGGTCTAGTTTTTTAGTTTCCCCTCCGATAATAAGGAGAAGCTCGTCATGTATTAGTTTTATAAGTTGTTCTTTTTTATCAATATTTTGGATAGTCTCATCGTAGGCTATTTTTTTTATTTTTTGAGTTAACGCAAAAACTAATTCTATATTTACATCTGATTCAATTAAGGATTTTTGAATGTCTTTAATTATTTGATTAATTAGTTTTTTGTCTAAAAAAATTGCATTACTTATTTTTTTTATTCCAGATTTTAAGGTGTTACCTAATTTTTCCAATACCATCATTTATGTGGTGGTTTGTGGTTTTTTATATTTTTGCTTATAAAATATTTAGAAAGAGAGTTGTTCTTAGTTTTTAAATAAATAAAATTGAAGATATCCATAATGGATATCTTCAATAAAATCAGTTTTTGTCAATCATATGTGGTTGTTTATTCGTAAACTGCCCAAATTCCAAATACGATTGCCACTATAGCTCCCAAGGGAACTGACCAAGCAGCGGTTGTTGTGTAATACCCTAAGGAAACTAATCCTCCGGCTGCAGCAACCCATCCTGTCCATCTTGCCATTTGTTTTGCCTCCATTTATTTATATTTTGATTTAATTTTGTTGTTTTCAAATATTTTAAGAATTGCTATTATTTTTTTATTGAGGATATGGTAAGATCTTTTGTTTCCTATTTGTTTAACTCCAATAATTCCCAGATGGAGTAGCTTTGAGAGCTGATGTGAAACAGTGGGTTGATTTCTTTTTACAATTAGTGGTATTTCGCATGCACAGTAACTTTTGTTAGATAGAAGTTTTAATATTTCTAGTCTAAGCTCATTATCCAGCGCGCATATTACCCTCATCTCTTCTTTCATTATAATATCTATATATTCTCATATATTAATATGCCTGACCACTTTTAAGTTACTATTGGAATAGTTTTTTAATTAATTTCTCTTTGTTGAATATCTCTAAATCCTGATATCCCTGTCCAGTTCCTAAAAACAAAATCGGTTTATTTGTAATATGAGACAAAGAGAGTGCCGTTCCTCCTCTTTCGTCTACATCAGCTTTAGATAATATTACTCCAGTAATCCCAATCGTATCGTTAAAAATTTTTGCCTGAGTTGTAGCATCGTTTCCAGTTGTGGATTCTCCAAGAAAAATTTTCATGTCCGGTTTTGTGACTCTCGATATTTTTTCTAATTCTTTCATTAGAGAATCTTTGTTTTGCATTCTTCCTGCGGTGTCTATTAAGACTACATCAATAGATTTTTTTCGTGCGTATTTTATTGCGTCAAATCCTACTGATGCAGGATCGCTTCCATAGTCTTTTTTGATAACGGGGATTTTGAGTTTTTCTCCATGAATTTCTATTTGTTGTATTGCAGCTGCCCTAAAAGTATCAGCTGCGGCTATACAAACAGAGAACTTTTGTTTCTGTAAATAATACGCTATTTTTGCAATAGTTGTTGTTTTCCCAGAACCATTGATTCCAGAAAATAATATAACAAAAGGCTTCGATTCTGATTCTTTTATTTCTTTTGTAAAATTTGGAGGATTTATTAAAATAGCTTCTATGGATTTTTTTAGTTCTTTGGAAATGTCAACCTCTCTTGCTGGTTTTCCTATAATTGATTTTCCTAAAGAATTTTGTATTGCGTCCACCGTCTCATACGCTACATTATTTTGAAGTAGAATTAATTGAAGTTCTTCAAATAGTTCTTCAAATTTTTCTTTATCTATAATTTTTTGAAATTTAGAAAGAAAAGATTTTTCCTTTTTTCCTTCTTTTGTTTCATTCTTCTTTTGTTTCTTTTTTTCTGTTTTTTTTTCTGTTTTCTTGCTTCCTACTTCCTCTTTATTTTTATCTACCCATTTTTTGAGTTTTTTCTTTAATGAATTGAACATATCTTAATTAAAATGAGCTTGTTTAAATTTGTTTGTAATTGAGAGTATTTTTTGAATTATAAAAATTTATTTTTAGCGTCATTTTATCTCTTAGTTTCTATATATCCCTAGTGTAACTAAGTATAACAATTGTTTTAAAGCAAATCGTGCTATACTTTTTATGTTGACATTTAGTGATATTTATGAAGCAATGAGAAAGGAAAAATATGGAGAAAACTTACAGATTTTGCCGAAAAATTTTTTGGCAGAGGTGAGTAATTATTTTCATGAAAAAAGAGATTTTTTAGAGAAGGAGGACGATAAGTTTTCAGATGTCGCCATTAAGAATAAAAAAAAATTGGAAAATGCACATACGAGTTTTAGGGATTTATTAAGAATTAGGAAAAAGAAAATTTTGAATTTGGCGTTTGTGGCTTCTCAGGTTGGTATCTCTAAGAGAGATTTTGAAAATTTGTTGGGATTTGAAAAAGATTTGTTTGAAGAATTAGTTAAGTCTTTAGAGAAGGCCGAAAAAAACCAAATTTCTGATATGAATGGGGATGAGAAGAAAAATGAAAGCAAATACCGATTGGTGAGATTTCTTAATAATGTCGGTGAATTTCTTAATGTTGATGGAGAAGCTATTGGTCCATTTGTTAAGGGTGAGATTGCAAATTTGGAACGCGAGATAGTAGAAGCTTTAGAGGAAGATGGTAGAGTTGAAGTTATTGATTATTAGATTTATAGATTTTGCTTTGAACTAAGAGGATTGCCCAAAGTATTCCGATTGCAAAAGATGCTATTCCTGAGAAAAAAAGTCCGAGGGTTATATCCGTTATTCCAAGAACAATCATTCCAATGGTGGTTATGAGTGATGTTTGAAAGGTGATTAGTGGTTTTTTTTCTTTGAAACCTGTGAGAATTTGTGGAATTAAGGCATAGCTAAGAAAAACTAAACAGGTCGTTATTGTAATGTCTTGCCATGTCATTCTGTTTTTCCGAGGAAACTGTATAAAAAGTTATTGCACAAAACTTAAAAATGAATTTCCCAGTAAAATTGTATGCTTACGTAGCTCAGTGATAACTTCGCATTAGAAATGCTCGTATAAATCGGTCTCAAAATTTATTGCATAATTTTT
>VAPF01023910.1_pt1 | contig 10233 bp, 9 predicted proteins | sample 3393931 | NCBI WGS metagenome assembly VAPF01 (sample SAMN08290437, study PRJNA428436) | hydrothermal vent metagenome | isolation source: Deep-sea hydrothermal vent chimney | place: Atlantic Ocean: South-mid Altantic Ridge | depth 2773 m m | reverse complement strand
TTCACATCATCGGAAATCGGTACTTTACGCATATGCACTTTGAGAATCTGCTCACGCCCGCGCACATCAGGCAAACCAACCACCACCTGACGGTCGAAACGGCCAGGGCGGAGCAAGGCCGGATCCAATACATCGGGACGGTTAGTCGCGGCAATAACAATGACGCCTTCATTGCCTTCAAAACCATCCATTTCCACCAACAACTGGTTGAGGGTTTGTTCACGTTCGTCATGTCCCCCACCCAAACCGGCACCACGGTGACGACCCACAGCATCAATTTCGTCGATAAAGATAATGCACGGTGCATGTTTTTTGGCCTGTTCAAACATATCGCGCACACGGGATGCACCGACACCAACAAACATTTCCACAAAATCCGAACCCGAGATGGTGAAAAACGGTACCTTGGCTTCACCGGCGATAGCCCTGGCCAGCAAGGTTTTGCCCGTGCCTGGAGAGCCCACCAGCAATACACCGCTCGGAATTTTTCCACCCAGCTTCTGGAACTTGCCGGGGTCACTGAGAAATTCCACCAATTCGGCCACTTCTTCTTTAGCTTCTTCCACACCGGCCACATCAGCAAAGCTGACTTTTACCTGATCTTCACCCAATAAACGCGCTTTGCTTTTACCAAAGGACATGGCACCACGACCACCGCCACCGCCCTGCATTTGGCGCATAAAAAATATCCACACAGCAATCAGCAGCAGCATGGGGAACCAGGAAATGAAAATCTGCATCAACATGCCCTGCTGTTCCGGCGGCTTGGCATTGATAATCACACCACTGTTCAGCAGGTCGGCTATCAAACCGGGATCATCGGGACTGTAAGTGGTAAAACGCTCGCCATTCGCGGTTAAACCGCGGATGGTACGACCGGCAATTTCCACTTTGGAAACCGAGCCTTGTTTGACTGCCGCCACAAATTCTGAATAGTCCATGGGCGTGGCTGAAGTGGGCTTTGGTCCGAAATTGTTAAACACCGACACCAGAACGATGGCGATAACAACCCATAAAACAAGGTTTTTTGCTAAGTCACTCAAATGGATAACCTCAATGTGTCCGTGTTACGTGTCAGTACGACATGAATTTCTGCACGCTTTTAGTAAATTAATGCTTTATATCACTCTATTCTACATTCTGCATCAGATTTGTGCTTTAAAGCCTCGTGCCAGTATATACACTTCGCGCGATTTAGGCCGTGACGCTTTCGGTTTGCGAATAACCACTTTGCCAAATGATTTGCGTAACGCCAACAAATAGGGGTCAAACCCTTCACCCTGAAAAACCTTGGTGAGAAAATCCCCCCCCGGCTTCAGTACACCTTGCGCAAAATCCAGAGCCAATTCAGCAAGATACATTGCCCTTGGCTGATCAACCGCACGCATTCCACTAATGTTGGGGGCGATATCTGACATTACAAGGTCTACCGGGCGTCCATTTAACGTCGTCATCAATTGGTCATGCATATCCTGTTCCGTAAAATCACCCTCGATCATGGTTACTCCGGAAAGCGGCTCCATGGGCAGGATATCCACGGCGATGACAACACCTTTGCCACCAACAAGGGGGGCAGCAATTTGCGACCAGCCACCAGGAGCCGCCCCCAGATCAACCACCACCTGCCCTGCTCGAAGCATACGGTCTTTTTCCTGGATTTCCAGTAATTTGAACACAGCCCGCGAGCGGTACCCCGCCTTCTGCGCTTCTTTGACATAATGGTCATTAAAATGACGCCGCAACCAATTCTGGCTGCTGTTGGTACGTTTCATGGCCCGGTCTGCTCCGTGGTACAACGTTGTAACACCGCGCGAGTACGCATGACTAACCAGATTGTGCCGGACAAACTGTATGCCAGTAACATCAGTAGCTGTGCGCCCTCATTGGCTGTGATAGAATTCGCGCCCAGCCACAACAGCAGGCCCAGAACGATGCAGATGCCCAATTCCAACTTGACGCCGTTAAATGGACTGGCAGCCACACCAAACCCGTTGGATGCACTCGTGGTGGCAGAAGTGGAATCTGTCACTTTTTCCTCAACCGGCACAGATTGTTTAATACTTTTCATTTTTTAATTTAAACTTTAATCCAATTTCAAGAAAAATTAACCATGTCACTGACAAACAAACAAAATAAATATCTTCGCGGCCTCTCACATGACCTTAAACCTGTAGTAATGATCGGCAATAGCGGTGTCACCGAAGGTGTTCTCAACGAGCTTGAAGCGCGTCTGGCGCATCATGAACTCATCAAGGTACGCATCAGCGGCGTAGACCGGGATGAGCGCCGGCAAATGGCAGAAAATCTGTGTAAGGAATCAAACAGTGAGCTGGTCAATGCCATTGGCCATATCGCGATACTTTACCGTCGGGCGAAGGAACCGACCATTAAACTACCCAAGTAGCCTAACATTACCGGATCTGATCATTTAAAAACGATATCACCGGAACTTTGCAGTGGACTCATCACTTTTATAGAAATGCTGGCAGGCTCAACAATCGCCATTAAATTCTTAAAAGACTCTTTATTCGCCATACCTTCGTTGGAGTCGTGTGCATTCTTTTCTGTTTCCCAGTAATAAATACTACTCCAGGTCCCATCGCCATCTTTATATAATGTCTGGTTTAAAAAACCCTTCAGGTCTTTTAAGTCTCCAACCATGGCATTTACAGCTTCAATCATTTGCCCGTCAGATATATCCGGCTTTGATTTCCAGGTTACGATTTCAAAAACATTATTCGTTTTAATCATACTCAAATTCTCCTGCTACCATGTAATTTAAGAACACACACTTGCCGAGTTAAGAAGCATTATCTGAGTTTCTCCAGCATCGAAAAGCCCACTTAATGCGCTTAATCTCCCATTGATCCTGGATTTTTTCAACAACTAACCCATGAATATCCCCTCGTAGAGCATTATCTAAAAACCTATCACGGACTACGATAATGGTGGATTTTTTGTTTGACTCAATATTTTGGGCCGAGTAGTGAACTGAATGATTTCTTAGTTCCGAAAATTCTGATAGGAGCCCTGCTCCCATAATTTAACAGTAGATCCATCAGGCTTTACATGCTTCTCACCCATTGTCATACATCCCGATATGAAGCCGACTAATGCGAGTAAAACAATATTCTTCAACCACGTCATGATTTACCCAAAACTTATTTCTGTTTTTTCGCCCCATCATTAAACCCCGTCGCCACCAGCCATAAACCCAACAAGCTGTTAATCAAATGCAAAATTGAAGCTGCGCCGTGCAAACGGGCAAATTGTGTGGCCTGTTCGCTGCCGGGGGCAAGACCGATGAGCTTCAGTTCCTGCATCATCGGCACCAATACACCAATACTCAGTACCACGAATAACAACATCAACAACACAATGCGCACGCGACTATCCCGCAACCAGCCGCCACCCTTTTGTATGATGATTGAAAGTAGCAGGGTCGCACCCACCGCCAGTCCGATGTAGCTGACCAGCTGAAATACCTGCCCTGCCATTCGCCCCGCCAGTTGGCGATCATCCATAGAGGCAAACAAACTCGGAGCGACCACATACCCGGCAATCCATAACCCGCCAACCCATAAGGTCAACACGACTCGTTCTGCGCCTGTCCACCAGCAGTCTCGGGAAAATCCAAGCATGATCAGAGGTGCTTCACTTCAAGTATTTCGTATTCTTTAATGCCGCCAGGTGCCTGCACTTCGGCGATATCGCCTTCCTGCTTACCGATCAGCGCACGGGCAACCGGTGAAGTCACCGAGATTTTACCCACTTTGATATCGGCCTCATCTTCACCAACAATCTGGTAGGTTACTTCTTTGCCGGTTTCCTCTTCCACCAAGTCAACCGTCACACCAAAAATAATCTTGCCGGTGAGTTTGATTTCGGTGATATCAATGATCTGTGCATTGCCCAGTTTACCGTTAAGATCCGCAATGCGGCCTTCTGCAAAACTTTGTTGCTCACGCGCCGCATGGTATTCGGCATTTTCTTTGAGATCACCATGCTCGCGCGCCGTGGCAATCGCAGCAATGATGCGCGGTCGCACCACATTTTTCAGCTCACGCAATTCCTTACGAAGCTTTTCTGCGCCTTGCGCTGTTAAAGGTACTTTGCCTGTCATTTTCCCATCTCCTGATGCAAATCCTGTAACCGATTGACCACTGAACTTTCACCCTGCGCCATGGCCAGACACATGGCTTCCGCGCCTGCCAGTGTCGTAGTGTAAGTGACCTTGCGTTGTAGTGCATTACTGCGGATTGTGCCAGAGTCGGCGACAGTCTGTGTACCCTCTGTAGTATTGATGATGAGGCTGATTTCATCATTTTTGATCATATCTACAATGTGTGGCCGCCCCTCTCCGACTTTATCTACCAATGAGCACTTTACACCAGACTCCCGTAAAGCTTTAGCCGTACCATGGGTTGCCACGATACCAAAACCCAGTGCAACCAGTTTTTCAGCCACCGCAACGGCTCCGGTTTTATCATCATCACGCACACTGATAAAAGCCGCCCCTTCGGAGGGGAGATTCACTCCGGCACCCAGCAAGGCTTTGGCAAAAGCTTCAGCAAAATTTTTGCCGACGCCCATGACTTCTCCTGTGGATTTCATTTCCGGCCCCAGAATAGGGTCAATACCCGGAAATTTCACAAACGGGAATACCGCTTCTTTCACTGAAAAATAATTGGGAATGATTGCTTCAGTCACTCCCTGTTCAGCAAGTGTTTTGCCTGCCATGCAACGTGCTGCAATTTTCGCCAGCGGCAGACTGGTGGCCTTGGACACAAACGGCACAGTGCGCGAGCCACGGGGGTTCACTTCAATGATGTAAATATCATCACCCTTGATGGCGAATTGCGCATTCATCAGCCCGACTACGTTCAGTGCCAGGGCCAGCTCACGCGCCATATCACGCATGCGTGCCTGTATAGATTCGGACAAGCTGTAAGGTGGCAAGGAGCAAGCGGAATCACCAGAGTGAACCCCAGCCTGTTCGATATGTTGCATGATGGCACCCACCAGCACCTGCTCCCCATCACAAATGGCGTCAATATCCACTTCAATGGCGTCATCCAGAAAACGATCCAGCAGCACTGGTGAATCATTGGAGACCTTCACTGCCTCGCGCATATAACGCTTGAGCTCGCTCTCTTTGTAAACGATTTCCATGGCCCGGCCACCAAGCACGTACGAGGGTCTAACAACAAGTGGATAACCAATATCAGCAGCCAGTTTGACGGCCTGCTCAGGATCGCGTGCAGTATGATTTGGCGGCTGTTTGAAACCCAGTTTTTGTACCAGCTGCTGGAAACGTTCACGATCTTCTGCGAGATCAATGGCATCAGGCGAGGTACCGATAATCGGCGCACCGGCGGCTTCCAAGGCGCGCGCTAGCTTCAGTGGTGTTTGTCCGCCATATTGCACCACCACGCCTTTGGGTTTTTCCAAATGTACCAGCTCCAGCACATCTTCCAGCGTCAGTGATTCAAAATAGAGACGGTCCGAGGTGTCATAGTCTGTGGAGACGGTTTCCGGATTGCAATTAACCATGATGGTTTCGTAACCATCGTCACGCAGCGCAAGGGCGGCATGCACGCAACAATAATCAAATTCAATACCCTGGCCAATTCGGTTTGGCCCACCACCCAACACCATGATTTTTTCGCGGTTCGTGGGCAGTGCCTCGCATTCCTGTTCGTAAGTGGAATACAGATACGCCGTATCGGTGGAAAATTCTGCGGCACAAGTGTCAACACGTTTATACACCGGTCGCACACCCAGCGAGTGCCGGTGCGCACGGAAGTCGGTCTCATCCATGGATAACAAACTCGCCAGACGGCTGTCGGAAAAACCTTTGCGTTTCAACGCAAACACACGAGCCTTGTCCATGACCGCCATACCCTGCTCACGAACTTCTACTTCCAGTTTGATAAGCTCTTCGATTTGCACTAGGAACCAGGGGTCAATTTTTGTCAGCGAATACAGTGTATCCAGCGACATGCCTGCACGGAAGGCATCCCCCAGATACCAAAGACGCTGCTCACGTGGTGTACTCAGCTCACGTTTAAGAATTTCCATGGCATCATCAGCGTGAATATCCATAACCGGGTTTAAACCATCAACACCGACCTCCAGTCCACGCAGGGCTTTTTGCAGAGATTCTTGAAACGTGCGGCCTATGGCCATCACTTCACCCACAGATTTCATTTGTGTAGTGAGGCGTGAATCCGCATTGGGAAACTTCTCGAAAGTGAACCGTGGCACTTTAGTCACCACATAATCGATGGTGGGCTCAAAGGATGCCGGAGTCGCACCGCCGGTAATATCGTTTTGCAACTCATCCAGCGTGTAACCCACCGCCAGCTTGGCGGCAATTTTGGCAATGGGGAAACCGGTGGCCTTGGAGGCCAGTGCCGATGAGCGCGACACACGCGGGTTCATTTCGATAATGATCATGCGACCACTGTCAGGGTTAATGGCAAACTGTACATTGGAGCCACCAGTGTCCACACCAATTTCACGCAGCACCGCCAGTGAGGCGTTGCGCATGATTTGATATTCTTTATCCGTCAACGTTTGCGCAGGAGCCACGGTGATGGAGTCGCCGGTATGAATCCCCATGGGATCGAGGTTTTCAATGGAACAGATGATAATGCAGTTGTCCTTGCAGTCACGCACCACTTCCATTTCATATTCTTTCCAACCCAAAATGGATTCTTCGATAAGCAATTCTTTGGTGGGCGAAAGATCCAACCCGCGCTCACAAATCTCAACAAACTCCTCCTTGTTGTATGCAATACCTCCCCCACTACCCCCCATGGTAAACGACGGACGGATCACCGTGGGATAACCCACTTGCGCCTGCACCTGCCAGGCTTCTTCCAGGCTGTGCGCCACGGCGGCACGCGGCATGTCTAGGCCAATTTTTTCCATGGCCTGTTTGAAGCGGTCACGGTCTTCGGCTTTGTCGATGGCATCCCGGTCTGCACCGATCATTTCCACGTTGAATTTTTCCAGCACACCTTCGCGCACTAGATCCAGCGCGCAGTTCAGCGCAGTTTGCCCTCCCATGGTAGGCAGCACCGCATCCGGCCTTTCGCGCTCAATGATGTTGGCCACCGTCTTCCAGGTAATGGGTTCGATGTAAGTCGCATCCGCCATTTCGGGATCGGTCATGATTGTCGCTGGATTAGAGTTCACCAAAATAACGCGATAGCCTTCTTCACGCAGCGCCTTGCAGGCTTGTGCGCCGGAATAATCAAATTCACAGGCCTGACCGATAATAATGGGACCCGCGCCAATGATGAGGATGCTTTTCAGGTCTGTTCTTTTTGGCATTGATTTAGTATCTATTTACGGTGACGGATTGTTGGAAACCGGGAAAATCTTCCCTGGTTATTCACTGCTCGTTCCCTGATGTTGTTTGATCGATTCAATAAATCGGTCAAACAACGGTGCCACATCATGCGGTCCGGGACTGGCTTCCGGGTGGCCCTGAAAACTAAAGGCAGGCTGATCAGTACGTTCCACTCCCTGCAATGAACCATCAAATAGTGAGCGATGGGTGGCTTGCAGGTTATCCGGCAATGATTCTTCATCCACCGCAAAACCGTGATTCTGACTGGTGATCATCACTGCGCCATTGGCCAGGTCTTGTACCGGATGATTGGCCCCATGATGACCGAATTTCATCTTCAAAGTCTTCGCGCCGCTGGCCAGCGACAACAGCTGGTGGCCAAGACAAATACCAAAGACAGGAACACCGCTGGCCAGAATGTCCGGGATTGCCGTCAGTGCATAATCGCAGGGTTCCGGATCACCAGGGCCATTGGATAAAAATACACCATCAGGATTCAAAGCCAGCACATCGGCAGCCGGTGTCTGTGCAGGCACCACCGTCAGGCGACAACCACGGTCCACCAGCATGCGCAGGATATTACGCTTGACGCCGTAATCGTAAGCCACAACATGATACGGTAGCTTTTCTTCAATGGGATGCGGAGCCTTGGGCAAACCGTCAGCCAGTGTCCAGGAGCCTTGAGCCCATTCATAGGGAGTATGGGTAGTGACTTCTTTGGCAAGATCTATACCCTGCAAACCGGGAAAAGCCCGTGCGGCGGCAACAGCAGCCTGTTCAGCAACTATTTTTTTCTCAACAAGGTCACCGGCAAGGATGCAACCCGCCTGTGCGCCCTTTTTACGCAGCACGCGAGTAAGCTGGCGGGTATCAATATCCGCAATAGCCACGACCTGTTTTTCGGCCAGATAATCTTCAAGACTAGATTCACTGCGCCAATTGCTGACAAGCAGCGGCAGATCGCGTATCACCAGCCCACTGCAATGTACATGAGACGATTCCTCATCTTCAATATTCACACCGACATTGCCGATGTGTGGGTAAGTCAGGGTCACGATCTGGCGCGCATACGACGGATCAGTGAGAATCTCCTGATAACCCGTCATCGCGGTGTTAAATACCACTTCTCCTACTGTTTGACCCTCAATACCAATAGATTCCCCCCAAAAGAGCGAGCCATCTGCCAGGGCCAGTAATGCCGGTTTTCTCAATCTATTTCCCCTATTGGTGAGCCACTGCTACCCACAAATATTCATGCATGCACAATCTGCGGTACGCGAAGCGCAGATGCACAAAACGGGAGGGACGAAATCTCGTCCTTCCCGCCTGTAGTTAAGTCATATCGTGTCCGCAAATCGCCTGAACCCAGGTAGTTTACTCGATTGGGCTTGGGAGCGTCTATACAGAATAGTGTTTTTCAGAGCAGCCGACGCAGCATGACTCATGCTCGGACTCGGCAAAATCAACAAAATATCGACCTGAAAAAATATTGCGCATTATTCGTCGGTAACCTTGCTGGTCTTTTGTCCTTTTACAATATCCTCAGATTACACTGATGCCCGCTCCTGCGCTTAAACCTTTTTGAGTTGTGAGGCTGGTTAAATGTGAATAAAGTGCTAAAAACATCTGCCTTAAGAACCATCGGGTATTTAACGCAAAGAGCGCAGAGAAAAAACACTAAAGACTTTACGTCCTCTGCGATGACACACCACTTGTTAGCACCACGACAACACATAAGCTCCCAATACACTGAAACAATTGTCTGAGCGCTTCTGATATTGCACAGACTTCAGTCAGAATACGAGAGATAGCGGCATATAAAAATCATCAGTCATTGATTCATTATCCAATATGCGTAACATCCGTTAGTTACAAAAAAAGCTGACGTCGCGGTTTGGCATTACAAATTGCGCACGACGCAGTGGGCGACCAAGCCCTTGACATCCTGCAACAACACGTTGCCCGACCTGAATATCATGACCACCAATTTCAGCATTACGCCAACCTCTAACCACGCGCTGATGAAAATGACCATCATATTGTAAAATCAACGTCAGTGGCATCATGGTTCGCCAATACATTCGCCCGGAACCAACAACAGAATTCATTTCTTGCAAACTCAAATCTTTAGTGTGGAGTGTCTGATCATTCACGCTCATGGAAGAAAATGATGTTGATGTGCCACCTAAATAGAAAACCATCACGGCAAATGTAAAAACAACTATCCTGTTCATTATTTGTATTTCCTTATAAAGTAAACTGGCCGGACAGTTTACTAAAAACTGAAAATCAGAAAATACAAAACAATATATCCATAGCATTGAAACCACACGTTTTCGGAAAACGACTCGAAGCTATAGATTGGCACGCCAAGTTACACATAACGCTTTGTACTCCCCCGACACTTCAACAAAACCCAACTTGAGTTTGACACTCACCTAGCTTCGAGTTTTGGTCAATTCCAACGCAAAATAAACATTATCAATCATTCGTTTTAATTCTAGGAAAAATCAATCTTCATCGTCTTTATCTTCAACCGCCCAATCAAATTCATCCACCAACTTAAACAATGCATTGCCAATAAGTTTATTCCCTTTAGACGAGGTATGCTTTTCATCAAAAAATAAAAATGCATCAGAATTTCTACCAAAATCACAATCAGGATGAAAAGTCAGTGTAGAGTAGAAAAAACAAGGCTCACGGGTATAACTAAACCCAAACGACTCCGCCCTGGAAATGACCCGGCGCAGGAATTTAAAGCTGTTAAATTCAGCGATCTCTATATCAAATTCATTTTCAATATCACGCAAATTTCTTTTAAGAAGGCGATTAAATCTCCGGGTTATTTTTGTGGTCCGTTTACTCAGTGATGA
>VAPF01051233.1_pt1 | contig 10244 bp, 4 predicted proteins | sample 3393931 | NCBI WGS metagenome assembly VAPF01 (sample SAMN08290437, study PRJNA428436) | hydrothermal vent metagenome | isolation source: Deep-sea hydrothermal vent chimney | place: Atlantic Ocean: South-mid Altantic Ridge | depth 2773 m m | reverse complement strand
CTTACGATTAAAACTGCAAATGTTGCTTCTAAGATACGAATCCACCCCCTCTTGTTCATCGGATTGTTATGTGCTTTTGTTTTAAATAGTTGTTTGTTTTTTTTGGGAAACTTTTATAAACATCTTTTTCTAGTTTAAGGGATGGTGAAAGTGGGTTTTGATTTAAGAAAAAAAGATTTTATCTGGATAGGTTTTATTGTCGTCGTGGTAGGTCTGAGTTTTGGATATGCCTTTGGGGGAACGAACCCGGCAATTGAAGGACACAGCGTTAAGGAGATTGATTTCTCTGGAGGATTTAGTGTTCCATCGGGAAATGTTGGTATTGGGGTTCCTGTTCCAACGCAGAAATTGGATGTTAATGGGAATATTAAGGCTAGTGATTTTTATATAGCGAAAACAGGGCAATGGGCGAGTGAATTAAGTAGCCAAATTAATAGTTTGAAGAATCAGGTCAATAGTTTGGCAATAAAGGTGGGAAGCGGATCGGCTGAAATAACTCCAAAGACCGCCTCTTGTTCTTTTGGATCGTATTATACTTCTTCAGGTTGGAAGCATGCTATTCTCTATGGTAAGATTGATTCTCAGGGACATACTTATGTTAGAGTTGTTTATTATTATACACCTTTCTCAATAATAATAGCGTCTGCACATAAAAAAGATACTGGATGGATGATTGCAATGCCTTATGCTCAACATACATCTCTTGGTGTTGGATCTTTTACAGATAGTTATCTGCAAACACAATATTCCGGGTTCATAATTAATTTTGGCGTTACTTCTGGTGGAATAAAGGTGTATAGGCCTAAGTTTGGATATGCCGACGGTGATGAACCTATGACTGTAGGTGCTATCGGTTGCACTGCTAATTGGCACTAAATCACAAAAAGATATTTTCAAGCTCCAAATCTTTCTTTTCTGGTGACACATTAAAGACATAGTGGGTAGATAGGGGCGTTCTTTATTGTTGCCGAGTTATTTAATTTGGACGAATATATTATAGTAAATTTTTGCCAACTTGTCTAACCGATAAGTTAAAAAGTTTTATAAATTCATTTATCTAGGATATAGGATGGAGAAATATTTACTTTATCTTAAAATGAAGTTTAAAAAAATAAAAAATGGCGGATAACATAGTTGGAGAGAGTGGAGTTTCTCGACGGGGGCAGGTTACCATTTTTATCATTTTGGCAGTTCTTATAATTGTTGGTGTAATTATATATGTTACTTTGGAAAGAGGAGGTGGGCAGAATATTCCCGATAATTTTTTGCCAGTTTATAACTATTATCTTTCTTGCTTAAAAACTCAGGCTCTTGGTGGAGTTGCTCTTCTCGGTGAACAGGGAGGCAGAATTAGTGTTGGCAGTTTTTCTCCCGGTTCTTCTTATATGCCGTTTAGCTCTGACTTAGATTTTATGGGACAGTCTGTTCCTTACTGGATGTATGTCTCAGGAAATAACTTATTGAAAGAAAATGTTCCAACTAAAGGGAGCATGGAGAGGGAGTTGAATAGATATGTTTCAAGACGGGTTGGATTTTGTGATTTTTCAAAATTCAAAAAGAGTGGCTTTGATGTTTTTGTTGGAAATGGTAGTGTGACTACCAAAATAAACGACTTAAGTATTGATGTTGATGTTGAAAACAAGATTACGATTTTTAAGGGGAATAATTCGGTGTCTATTTCTTCTCATAAATTTACTATCTCAACTAAACTTGGCAAGTTTTTTGGGTTAGCTATGGGCGTCTATAATTATGAGAAAACGCATATGTTTTTAGAAAATTATGCCTTGGATGTCTTAAGATTATATGCTCCCGTAGATGGTGTTGATATTGGATGTGCTCCAAAGGTTTTTGTGGAAAAAAATATTGCTAAGAAATTAAAAGAGGGATTGGCGGCTAATATTGGGTCTATTAAATTAGATGGTAGCTATTATAATCTACAATCAAAAAAATCCAAATATTTTGTTGTAAATGACGGAACAAGCATAGATGAAGATGTTTCTTTTATGTATATGCCTGATTGGACTACGAGAATAAAGATGTATGGCGACAAAATTATTCGCCCTGTCGGATTACAGCAAGGTATGAGTGCTCTAGGATTTTGTTATGTTCCATATCATTTTGTTTATGATATAGATTTTCCAGTAATGATACAGTTTTACGATAGTAAGGAATTATTTCAGTTCCCAATTGGAGTTGTTATTTCTAAAAATCAGCCACGTAAGGCTTTACCAACTCAAAGCGGAAGAACAATTGAGTCTAAACTTTGCACAGAAAAAAACCAGAATATTAGTATTAGCACTGAGGATGTCAATTCAAATCCCGTGAATGCAGAGGTTAGTTTCAAGTGTCTTAATTCGGTTTGCGACATTGGAAACACTAAGACATATACAAAGAAGGCAATTTTAAATGCCGCAGTTCCCCAGTGTGTAAATGGTTTTCTCATTGCTAATGCAGATGGTTATGCTCAAGCGAAATATAAAATTTCCACTAATAATGAAAATACTGCTGCCATAATTCTAAAGAAGAAATATAATTTAAGTTTAAATCTGGGGAATGTAAAGAAGGCAGTTATAAACTTTGTTTCAGCTGATTATTCCACGACTGTTCTTTATCCCTCCACTAAGTCTGTAGAATTAATAGAGGGTTACTATAATGTAAGCGTTTATGCCTATGATAATTCTAGTTTAAAATTTCCAGCTACAAATAAGAGTAAATGTATCAATGTTCCAGAATCTGGTTTGTCTGGTATGTTTGGAGCGACGACCGAGAAATGTTATAATATTAATATGCCAGAGATGGATATTAATTTTGCTGTTGTGGGAGGAGGGAGAACTCGAGAATATATAACCTCAGAAGAGTTGTCAAAAACTAAAATTTTGAACCTAAATGTTCCGTTATTTGGTTTGCCAACTAATATTGACGGGCTTATGTCAAATTATAATAGGGTCGATAGTGAGGTGCTTTATTTAAGATGGTGATTATATTTTTTAGCTTGGAGGTTTATTTATGAAGAGATTTTTGGTTTTTAGTATTCTTATTTTGATGGTTAGTTTTTCTTTTGCGATTAGCCCCTTTTCTAGTTCGTATACGAAACAGTCTAGTTTTTCTGGGGGGTCATCCACTAACTGGCAGTCTTATCAGCCAACATTTAACCAATTATATTCTGGTGATTTTAGTGATTATTGGCCTATTCTAAATGAGATGAAGAATGGAAATTGCAAAGCTACTACGGATTTTATAATTGGAATTCCCCCGGGGGGATGTTCCCCTTCGGTTGTTAGTAGTGATTTATTGGCAGAGCAAAATGTCCCGGTGTTTTGTAAGTTGTATGCGATTAAGATTAATCCTCTCATTAAGGCTTCGTCAATCAGGTCTATATCATTCAAGGGGAAATATCCTGCGGGGGTTCAGAGTGTTGTTTTTCATCCTGCCCGAGCTGCGATTAAATCATATTCTGTATTAATAGGGAGTCCTACTTTGGAGAATATAGGTTATGTTGTAATTATATTGAAGAGAAATCGTATTGAGTCCAATATGACGGAATGGATTGCAGGAAATTTAACAGCTAGTATGACCTATAATGCAGACGAAGCTTATGGCACTGGAAGATCAGATTATTATTTAGAACCTATGAGTGAGGAGAAATGGAAGAACGATTATGCAGAAAATTCTTTTTGGAATGGTCGGGGATATTTGCGAGCTAGTGATGTATCTAATGGGATGGCGAAAATTCAGATTATGAGTGACAAAAATAAGATTTTTAGAACAATGAATTTGAAAGTTGGGGAAACCAGTAGTTCCAGTTATTTACCCGGATTTTATTGTAAGGCTGGGCTAAAGGTAAAGCTTGATAGTATAACAACGCAGGAGGATATGGCTATGTTAAATATTGATGGACAAAATATTTGGGTTAGACAGGGAGATAGTTTTTTAGATGGACAGTGCACAGTCCAGAATTTGGACGTCAAACTAAACAATGATGGAGAAATTAAAATATATTGTTCTGGTGTCGGAACTATTCCCTCGTTGTCTCTAAAAACTTCTCCAGTGAGGTTGAAAAAGAACAGGGAGGCAAATTATCATAATTATCACATTGGAGATATATTTGATGGTAAGTTTGTTGCTATGTATGGTAAATTGAACAATTCAGATGATAGTTTTGTAGTTTTATCTTCGCTGATGCCAAATAACAATGAATTGAATAAAATTAATGAGTTGTCTAAAGATGCTAAGAATTTTTCAGATTTTGTGAAAAAAATTCGGAAGTTGCCATCTCTAAGTAGCTCCGTTATTCTACCTGAGAAAGACAATAGATTTGTTGGATTTGATAGTCTTTTGAGAGATAAAGGTGCTCCTAACCCTAATTTTATTAAATCAGTTAGTATTGTTAAAAATCAATTAGTTGCTAATTATGGAAGTGAGGAAAAGGATATTGGTGGAACATGGGGAGAAGATGCTCTTTATAATGAGATTGTTTTATCTAGGCAGTTAAAAAAGTTTAAGACGGAAAAAAGTTTAATGGATTTGTTTTTGGATAAGTATCCTTTGTCTAAAAATGCTGGTTATATCAGAAAAATGAGGTCTATGTTGATGGGGACAGATTATTCAAATTCTGTTGCAAATGTGTATGTTGGCAATTCGTTTAAATCTATTAGCGTTGTCGATTTTAAATCTATTGGAGAGGGTTCTAAAAATGTGGAGTTGGTAGTAGGTGCATTAACCAAAGAATTAAGCGAGGGTAAAAATATAAGTGTAAGGAAGGGTTGGGATTTGACTGTGCAAAAGATTTTTCCAGATATAGTTAAGGTTGCGTTCTCTAGTGCGAAGGTCGGGGTAAGTTCCAAGACTGTTTATATTAAAGAAGGAGAAAGGAGAACCTTTGACGGTATTGATGTCTATGTTAAAAATATTAATGTAAAAGAGGTTGCACATCTAAGTTTGATTCCAGATATTAAACATGCCAGTAGTGATGCTAATTTTACTTTTAAAATTGGGATTGAAAAGAGAGCAATTCAACTTAGCCCGCAAAAAACTCAAGAGATGATTGATAATTTAAATGTTTCGATTGCAAAATGGCAAAATATTGTTGATAGATTGGGTAGTGTGGTTCGAGGATTAAAGGGGGCGTGCTTTGCGACAAGTGCTATTCTTATGATTAAGAATATGGCTAGTGGAATTAGTGGAGAGGTGGCTGCGAGACAAAAGGTTATGAACGGGAAATATAAACAGCTTTGTGATAGCAAATATTCAAGTAAATCGAGAACAAAATGTTATAATGATTTAAGTAAGAAAATTGATAAGGATGTTTCTTCTATGACTGCTGCATTAAAAAGTTCTAATGAGGAGATGAAGGCAGCGCAGAAAGATAACATTGGAGATTCTGACGGAATTTTTGGAGGCAAGGGGATAATAAATAGCACAAAGTATATGGATGAGTTAAGAAATAAAGTTGGAACTAAAAATATTTCTGTGGATGTTGGGGGAGACAATATTCTGGTTCCAGTGTCGGCTCTTTCTAGTCCATCACAAGTTCAGGCGGTTTTGACATGGCAACAAGCTAAGAAGCGTGGAGTGGGAGCCATTGCTAAAATTGATATGGATAATGCTTTGAGAAATGTTGCACTGGAGTGGAAGTCCAGATTAGAGAGAAGGGAAATAGCGAATAAACTTGAATCATCGTGGAATGTCAAGGAGATTAATCCTAACCATATTTCTCTTTTGTCCAATAAAAAAACTACTTATTATAGATGGACTGGAGAGGTTGGAAGTGATTTTGGATTGACAGGAAATGACGCTAAGAAAAAAGTTCACGCGATTAAAACTTTGCAAGGTAAAAATTATTTGGTTGTTTTAAGTGACGAAGCAAATGGGCAAATGGCAATAGAAAAGGTCTTGTCCAAAAAGGGAGATGGATGGGAGTCAGATAGTGATGTTTTATCGAAGCTTAGAGGAGATAACGTTGCGTTTTTATCAGCTGGAAACTCCAAGAGTTGTAGTAATAGTTGGTTGAGGGGGGATGCAAAGGTTAGTTATTATAGCTCGGGGAAAAATAAAGGATTGCCTGCGATTGTCCCTTTTGATTTGAATAGTGGATGGTATGCTATGGTATCTAATTCTGGAGGAACGCTTATTGATAGTTCTCCCAAGGGATATACTGCTTCTGGTGATGTTAGATATTTTAAAATTTGTAATATAGGTCCTAATCGACGAATGCAGAGTGGAACGGGAGACGACTTGTGTCAGACTTTTAGTATTGATACATTTTCTTCTGTTAATTCATTTATCCCTTGTCCTAGGATGAAATCTAGCGAAGTGAAGGATTTGTATCAAAGGGCGAGGATGGCGATTAAGCAAGTTGCTAGTCAGTATGGTAATAAAAAAATTAATATTTTGAACCAAGGAGCTTTTAATATAGGGAAGCCGATGAGTGCAGTTAGTAATTTCGAATGTCAAGATTTTATGAGTCCCGAAGATTGCAAGTTAATGTTTAATGTTTGTGATCCTGTTATTTGTCCTCCAAGTAGGTGTGATTTGGGTGGGAAGTTTCCGGTATCCAATGTAATTCAAACTGGGATTATTGGTAGTTTAGTCTTATGTTTACCCAACGCAAAAGAGGGAATAATAATGCCTATTTGTTTAAGTGGTGTCCAAGCTGGACTTGATGGCTATCTTTCTATTTTAAAAAGTGAGAAGGGGTGTTTGAGCCATAGTCTAAAAACTGGACAGATGGTTGGGATTTGTGATCAAATTACTTCTATTTACAAATGTGAATTTTTTTGGGGACAGGTTTCCCCGTTGATGGACCAGTTGATACCCGGGGCTATTAATTATGCTATTAATGGAGGGACTGTTCGTGGTGGTGGAGAGTATGCTTCTGTTTCTCGTTCGTGGGATATTGTAAAGCAAGGTTTTAGTTATTTCAAAAATGTTTATGCCCAGAACGCATTTAGGGCATTTAATATTAGAAGCACAAAAGAGATAGGTAGCTCCTTCTGCAAGGCATTTATTGGAACTACTGCCCCTTCTTCTGCTAATTTTATTGATAATTTATTGAAGCCAGAGAGTCCGACTCAATTTTATGCAGAGTTTAGTGAGAATTTATTTACCGATGCCACGGTTCCCTCAACTTCGCAATATAAGGTTTATTATCATATTTATGCTGGGAAAGATCAGGGTGTCCAGTATAAGATTTATTTAAAAAATCCTCCAGCTAGTAGTTATTATGCATCTAATCCAGAAGTTGATGTTCCAACAAAAACTGGTTATATTGCTGCTGGTAAAAGTGCAGATGAATCTATAGATTTCACGGCCCCGAGCGGATATAAGGAGCTTTGTGTTGTAATTAATGCCAAAGAGGAGTGTGGATTTAAGCAGGTTACTAGCAATTTTGGTATTGATTTTTTGGCTAAAAAATATGTAAAGAAACAGGCGGAAGATAACGGTATTACCACAGAGAAGGGATGTATTTCTGGATCTCCTTCTGTTTTGTCTATGGCTAGTTTAAATTTGCAGGCTGGTGCGAAGGAGATGGTTAATCCGAATATTGCGATGAGAGGTATTGTAAGAGTTTGTGCGTCTGAAAATCCTGCTGCCGGTGTTACATCTGGGGGATGGGTTAGTTGTAAGGGTAATGAAGATTGCGGGTTAGGATTTAATTGCACTATTAATGGGTATTGTAAATCCAAAAGCGATTCTGGCGTTATGCAAGAGAAATCGTCTAGATGGAAAGATGTCGGGTATTGTGGAAATGCTCGTTTGAGATGTTGGCTTGATGTTGATTCTGTAAAGGGAGATTTGCAGGAAATTCAAACTGTTAGTGGGGTTCCTATAAAAACATTGAGTGAACAAGAGGGGTTAATTGAAAATACGGTATTGAATTTACGAGGTGTCCGAGCATTATTATCTAAATCTAGGGCGGATATTGGGAAGTTGATGATAGGTAATTCTAATTTTAATGAAAATTCTTTTAAGATTATAAAGAAGTTAAATAATATTACTGGAACGGATAATATGTCTGGGGCTGGGACCAATGGAAATAGGGCAGAAGCATTGAGTTTGCAGGCTAGTGTTTATAGGTTATTGTCTATGGCAAATATTCAGAAGAATGCCGTAAGAGGTAGAAGTCATAGGCAGGTGGTATCTGTTTCTGTTGCTAAGAAAAGTCCTTCTAGTTCTTCCTCTAGTTCTTCCTCTAATTCTTCTCCTAATGGTATCGTGAAAAATCAGGTGGCACCACTAACTTATTCTGATATAGAGGGGGTGATGACTTCTAATAATGGTTGTAATTGTGGAGCAAGTTGCGAAAGGTATGCAAAAAATATTATTAAATATTCTAATGATAATGGTGTTAATCCATTGAGGGTTTTGTCCATTATGATTCAGGAATCTGGTTGTGATTATAGTAAAGTTAGTCTTTCTGGCTCTTATGGATTAATGCAGATCAGTGGGACCTCTTTTTATGATATTTGTAAGGGGAAGCTAACTTCTGGCAGTAGCGAGTTTGCTTATATAAGAACAGGTTTGCAATATACTGACCAAAATATTGAATGTGGTATTAAGATTTTTGCTAAGAAATATAAAGACTATAAGGGTGGAGTAAAGACAAGTTGGGCATGGAAAACGGCTCCAACCCAAAGAGGTTTTAGTAATAGCGTTAGAAAGTGTATTGAGACAACCCAAAGAAAGTATTCTGGATATACAGGGTGGGACGCTGCCATAAGGGGTTATAATGGTTGGGGTTGTGGGGTTGGTGCGGATGTTAATTATGTTGAAAAGGTAGATAAGATTTATAGTAAGTTAAAAACAGAAATTAAAAAGAAAACATCAAGTTTAACAAAAGGGAATTCTTGGACATTAGATTCTGCTTTAACGGAGATTAGCGTTAGAATTGAAGATGGAAGTGGTGGCACTGGATATACCGAAAATAAAAAGTTTATAGATGAAATTCACAGTAGTAATGTGATTAGTGATCAAGAATATCTCGAAATTAAGAATGGTAAGGATTTATATTGGCTAAAAGGGGTTTTGGTTTTGAAACGTGGCTCTACTTTTGTATCGTAAGATATAAATTAATTTGTAAATTCTGCACCTGAAGAAGTCGATTCATTCTTATCTATATAAATTATTTTTGCCCTTACTGGAACATAAGTTTTTCCTTTAATTCTTTCTTCTGTAATTTGTCTTCCTTTGCTTCTTCTCGTTATAGTATAGAATTCTGAAGCGTTGTCGAGAAAGGCGATAGGAAGTCGTTTAACGTTTTTCGGCGAGTTAGCACTGTTTCCATTGATTATATTAGGATGAACATTGTAGGTGGATTTTTTTTCTTTTTTCTGTTTTATATATAAGAATTCTTTTTTGTTTTCGCCGTTTCCTAAAGTTACTTCTGGGATTTTTTCATTTAGCGTTTTTATTTCTCTTCTTGCTACGTGGCTTCCTCTTTCTCTTCTTTGCGTTTCATCTATATTTCTTGAATAGCTGTAAAAAATAATTTCTCTTTTTGTTGCTTCTGTTTTATTTTTTGTTGGTAAAATTAGATTATGATTTGGGACGCAGTAATCAGGATTTATTAGAATATATGTTTCCTTAGATGAAATGGATACTTCTCCTTTTTTTCTTATTGTTTCGCTGTCTGAAAAGGGGATTAGATAATAGTTAAGTAGCAAGTTTCTGCTAGGTATTAATTTGTTTCCGTTTCTTCCTGTAATTTCTCCAGTCTTGTTTTTTGGCAAAGGTAATCCTAAATAATATTTTCCGTTTATTTCTACCTCGTCGGTGGAGTAGTTTCTTAGTGTAGATTGGTATATTCCCGGATTTATTTTTATTGTGTTTGTTTGCACTCCTGCACATCCAGTGAGTGTTCCGACGATTAATCCAGTTCCTATTAATGAAATTAATCCTTTTGGGTTAATATTTTTTTTAAACATATTTCCAGTTTCGTTATAAAGTTTGTTTGCTAGGGATTTTGTTTTGTCGTTGAAATTTTTTCTTGTTATGCTATGGTTTTTCATTGATATGGTGGGTTTCCGTTATTTATAAATATTTCTGTCTGGTGTAATTATGGAGTGATTACTTTATATGTTATTAGGGATTGGGCTTGATATATTTTTTAAATTTTTTGGAAGGAGCTTTTAAAAAATTAAATCTCATTCAGCTTGTATGAGGGAAGGAGGATTCTACTCGTAATTTGCATTTCGTAATGTCTGTTTGTCTGAATTTAGATAACATTTCTCAAAGCGAATCACTCG
>VAPF01058400.1_pt1 | contig 10249 bp, 23 predicted proteins | sample 3393931 | NCBI WGS metagenome assembly VAPF01 (sample SAMN08290437, study PRJNA428436) | hydrothermal vent metagenome | isolation source: Deep-sea hydrothermal vent chimney | place: Atlantic Ocean: South-mid Altantic Ridge | depth 2773 m m | reverse complement strand
TTTTAAGGACATCCCAATATAAAGATTGTGTTACAATATCACCGACATAAATCAGATTATCATTTTGATCCTTAATGCCTGTGCCTTGGGTAATAACTACTTTAGTACAATCAATAGACATATCTTCATCACCCATATCATCCATAGGGTAAATAGACCCCTCTTTGTCTATTCTTACATCGTGTAGCCATTGTCCATCGTAGAAAGCACGGAATGCTAAAGACAAGCTAACAAGACGTTCGAGCGGACTTGCGGGAACTGCGGTTTTTCGACATTCTTTCATTTTAATTTACTCCTATAGTTATTCAAAGTTAGTTGCTGTAAATCCGCAAGCAGCTCAACTGAAACGTTCTATTACTCTTCTTCCTTAACAAAACCATAATTTCATTTCTTCTATTACCTATAGCCATAATAATAACCTCCGCAATACAACCAGTCACTGCACTTGTCCCGCAAATCGTAGCCGAATGTTCTTGTTTATTCAAGTGCATAGCAATAAACAAGGTTAATCGGTAGCGGCATAGCGGGCTGGTTATCCCTAACATTGGGCGGCTGGAAGTTACATCGTTCCAGCCGCCAGTTTTGTTAAACAATAACCCAATCTTCGGCAAGCATATCAGTCTGGGAAGCAGGCCAAGGCACAAGGCTCTTTGGTGCGGAAGGGTTGTCAGTTCGTAGGCCTGTGGTGTTAATGTAACCCTTTTTGTAAATTCCATTGTATAGCATCAGCAATCATACCATCAACGATCATGTCAATGATGAGATCACTTTTGCAATCTATCGTTTCCCCACTCTCCCTGGCCAGGGAATATTTAGTCGGGGTGAAATCTGGCTCGTTGTTTTGATGCTCACAGTTAGGGTTATGGGGGTGGCAGTTGCAGGAGTGGCCAGGCTCAAACTCACCCAGCACAACAACGCTTAACTCGTGGAGGCCCCGGGGGTTTAGACAAACCGTGCCTTCCCAGGTGGTATCGCTTATCCGGGTGATTTCCTCTATTTGCATCCCTGTCCCCCCACGGAAAAGACTTCGTTTACATCATCCCACTTGATACTTCTGCCAAGATTTTTTTCTGCGAAAACTATGAATTGGGTAAAGCCATCCTCAGTTCCGAATATAGCGTCGAGAATTTCGCTACTCGAAAGCTGTTCACTTGAAAGGTGTCTGCGGGCGTACCGCTCGGCCTCTACCTCCGGGTCCATTTTTCCCCTATTGGGAAGGGTAACATAAGCAGACTCTGCATACTCCCTTGAAACCCCTGATCGCTCCATTAATGTTTCTGCAAACTTCTTCATCTCAGCATTCATAAGGACTCTCCTCTTTTTTTAAGCTCTCTGTACTTAGATAAGCTAATGACTGTTCCCACTCCAGCTACTGGCTTGTGTGTGGGTAAAACTTTCGCCGGCCTGTCGCTCATGACCCCTTCAAGCTCTAGGGCCCTATCCCTGGGGCCACCGAGCCAAAGTGTATCAATATACATTCTGGGGATAAAGCCTGGGAAATTTTCCAGCAACTCCACAAACTCTACTGGCTTTAGGGCTAGGGCCAACTCCCAGATGGCAGCCCCTCCCTCCCCAGGCATCTGCTGGTACGCCCCTCCAACTGCCGGCCCTATCATACTTGTGTGTGTGGGATAAGGATCAGGTGTTGCCCCCTTTTGTAGCTGGGATGGGTGCTGGCTACAGACAAGGAATATATTCCAGACGCCTAGATTCTCAAACACTGGGTGCCTCCCAAATCCTTCCCCCAAATAATCTACAAAAAAATGTGGGTGCTTATCCCCCCAATAATCTGCCACTGTTGCATTCTCCCCTCAGAGGTTTTAAAGCGGGAGGCTGGTCTTTCAAGATCCCAGCCCCCCATCAAGTGTTGTCCTTCCGTGTTTTAAAACATCCAATCACCTCCCCTTCACCAATTATAAGGGGCTGATCAACCCGGTGAGTTCAGCCACCAGCGAAGAGCCCCAAAAACAGAAAGCAGGAAGAACAAACCAAAGCCGGTTGCTTGCGTCCCTTCCCCCTCTAGCCTACAGAGTATAACCCAGATTAAGCTACCCACTGCCTGAGCCACACCACCCGCTATGGGGCTAAGAAACACCCCGGAGACGAGTATACCCAGAATAAAGGTGGATGTGGCAAAAAACTCCAACCAGAACATAGCCTTCCTCCTTGTGAAAGAGACCGCTACCTTCGTCCCCACACTCTCTCCCCTGAGCTTGGCAATGTCGTGCTCTGGCAAGAATTTTTTAATTTTGGATAGGCTAACCTTGACACAACTGAAAAGCTCCCCCTCCTTCCCATAGATCTTTAGGGCATCAAAAAGGTCGCCGACGGATATCTCATCGTAAACAGCCGAGATACGGGCTTTGGCCACCCAAATTTCACCGGGGAGTGATTGGGCACCCCTGTCCAAAAATAGATCGGTGAGTGTCTCCTTGTGCCCCCTGAGTACGGGGGTGAGTGCTTTAACCTGTTCGGCGATAGAACCAGCGTCATCAACTAAAATAGCTACCTCTTCTTTATTCATAACTCAGTCTCCTTCTTTGAATTTAACAACTCAGAAATGGCCATTACTTTGGATGGCCGACTGGTACGGGGTTTGACAGGTAGGGCTCCTCCCATCCCGCCATAACTTTAGAGCAGTTGGCCAACTGCTCCCGGGTAAATGCCAAACTCCTATAGTTCCCCTCCGATGTCTTACGAGCGTACCAAAATAAATCGTCCCAATGCCCTTGGTAGCGGAACCCAGATCTTTCAAAACTTCTTAACTCTTTCTTAGTAATTTTCATTATCTACCATCCTTTAATGATCACATGACTGCCAAACTAATTTTCCGCTGAAATAGTCAGTGTCGGCTATCCGGCCTCCACACCTAACCCGTTTGACAACGCTGACTAACCCCTTATCCATGGTAATTCTGATATCCCCCAGATCGCTATTTCGCATGGATATCAGACAGTCGTCATCATCCATGCTATGTACACTCGCCCCATCCAGGCCTAAACTATAAGCCCAATTTATAAATTGGGCTTGGTTGATCTCCATAGCCCTTTTAATAATCTCTGTAGTTGTCATGTTTTTTCTCCAAAATCAATAATCACATTTTGCATGGATATGCCCGGAGGGGGAAACATCGTAGGCGTTCCCGTGCCGGTCGATTAACTCCCGCGAGTACTCCCGCGTTTTATTATACTGCCGCACTGCCTGGCCCTTGCCACGGTGGGTGGTGTAGCCCCTCCCACCATAGTAGGAGGCTAAAACAACGGCAAACTGGCTGCCCTTGGGGAACCGTATTCCCCGGTCTCCATCCCCAGATAACGAATGGATTGATCCGGCGTCCCCTTTTATGATTAAGATTTCCATGGTTTTTCTCCTGTTAATATCCCCGATTTACCCGACCGTGGGGAACTACCCCTATTTTATACGCCCAATTTTTCCCGTATAGCCGTAGAAAAATTGACTTTCCCACGCCAAGAGGAGGTTCGTGTCTTGGAAATTACTCCGGTCTGTTTGGCGCTTACTCCCGCTCTAACTCGGGAGGAGGAGAGGACTATTGTGCAGTTATCCGCCCCACGCCCACCATTGTTGGCATACCAAAAATGCAGCCAACCGGTGGGGGGAAACTCTACTGTTTTCGGCGCATGTTCTAATTTCATGGTTTATCTCCTGTTAAAAATTTTGAATAATTATGCCGCCATTAAACACAATAACGGTAGTTAGTTCCCGCAATTCTCCAATAGTTTTAACGTTATCGTAATCTCCCTGGATTTCGGTAAAGTCGATGAATTCAGTGAACTCGCAACAAATGGCGATAACATCAAGTTCTATCCCTTCCCCGGCTTCTTCTTCTTCCAGGTATTCAAAAAGGGCGGTCAACCCGGCATAAGTGAAATCGTTAGGCCTAATTGCCATAAAAGTGTCACGAAAAGCGTACTCATTAATAGTCTGATACATGGTGATTCCCCTTAATAGTTAAAGATTAGTTGATCCGCACAATTCGCCACTTCCACGACTCCCCTTGTCCCCGGGGAATAAGCGGGGCAGCAAAGATGGGCGCCAATGGCCAACAAAATAGGATGCTCTTGCCACCTGAGCCAGATCCAGTGTGGTTAGCTGATCCAGCTCCTCCCTTGTCCCCTCATCCAGGGGGACAAGGAGTGTACCCTTTCTCTGTCGCTTATCCTTGAGTAGCTCAGCCACATGGCTATGCACCAGCCTCACTTTCCTAGATAATGCGAGAAAACCGGGGGCAGCAAACAGGCAGTAGCCCTTAGCATAATCAAAACCAGACATAAAATACCCTCCTGAGCACTAGATAAGCTAGCGCCTCAGTTTTGTGGTAACTTACCACTTTAATTAATCGTCACTGACCTCATCGTACCTAAACCCTCTGCTGTACCTTAGCCCGTCTACGGTGACGGAGAGCAAGACACTCTGCTCTTTGAGTATGTGTTGGGTACGACAAACCTTGCAGTATCCAGATGCTATGTGTGTTCTGAGCTGGGCAGTAAACCCCGGGTAATCCTGTGCTACCTCCAAGTCCCCCTCCAGCCGAGTAGCAAAGGAAACATGGAACCAGGAGCCCTTAGGACACTCCAGTAAAGCGTCCGATAACCGTATTTTTTTGAACCTGGGACGGTCTTCAAAATCAACAAAAACTTCATCGCTGAACGACTGAAGGCTCAGCAGGTTAAACAGTTGCTGGCGCTCTTCCTTTGTGAGAGAGGCAACATCAACCTCTTTCACCACCTCCCCTTGCTCTATGGTTACTTTCATGCAGGAACCTCCTTAATCAGATCTAGTATAGACTTATACTGGATTGCAGGGAGTGCCCTATCCTCTATTGGGGGGGGAACTAGATAGGGGATCAACTCCGGGCAGCCTTTGGCCAACTGAGCCTCAGTATTATACTGGGCCAACAAGCCGGCGACCCTGTCCTTAACCCCCTCCCATTTCTGGCTGAAGGCCCGCCTTCTCTTGTACAGCCTCACTATGTCCCTCACTAAAGCAGGGGCTAACAGGGCTGCGGTTACAACCCCATACCTATACTCAGCGGATATGGGGAGATACGACCCAAAATTAAGCCCATACCCGCCCCAGGGCAGCTCCTCAACCCCCTCTACACTCAAGCACCCTGTGTGGGCAAAATAGTTTTCGGGCAACTTGCCCATCCGCTCCCGCTCTGCCTGCGGGTGTAGTGTGTGATAGACGGCCAGACCCAGGGCCGACTCCTCCTCACTTATGCTCTCCAACTCCTCCTTCTGGGTAGTGAGGACAAAATCTTTAGTCATTGCAGCTTTAGTTGACTTTAAAAGCCTTCGGGACTTCCAGGTTACTTCAGTTTGGACCTTATTCATGCCAAATCTCCTAATGAGTTTACTGTGTGCTAGACATTGTCCAGCATATAAGGGCTAAGTCAAGCCAATAGTCTCTACAAACCTCAACACCTCCGCCTTGGTGATAGAGTGGCAGCCAATATGGATAGTGCCACCCTCCTCCACCTGATCCACGGTGTAATAACCCAGGTGGATTGAGCGCCCTTTCCCCTCCGGCTCAAAACCCACCCCAGACCTGTAACACCGCTTGATTATTTGCCACGCCTTTACCACATGCGCCAGGGGAACTGTGGCCCCCATTGAAGTTTCAACCGTTTCGGGCTCGCCAGGCTTAATCCTTAGGTGGGCAAAACGGTTGGGGGGCCGGATAGCCTGGGCTCCCCCAGCGAGCCAGCCGGAGAGTTCCCGGGCAAAGACGGCCCTTTTTCGCTGGAGGGCCCGAGTCACCTTAGCAGCCTCAACTTGGTACATCCCCCCTACCCCCTCAGCATCGGGCAGGGGCACTTGCCTGAAACCTAACTTGAACTCCTTCGTGTAGTGATTCATATCCTCAACTAGGCTTAGGTACTCGGAGAAGCGCTCCTGCTTCCGGCTCCTCGCTCCTATCACTGCTAGCCCCAGGGGGAGCAACCCACTCCTCATCCGCCTGTAGTTCCCCTTATGCTCCCCAACTGTTTTGGCCCCGGGGAAGCCGACCTCAATTACCCGCACATAGCCTGGTATCGCCTGCCGAGCAAGGCCCAGGTGTATGCGGGTGGACTGGCTGCCCCCAGAATCTCTAATGAGCACCAGCCGGGGTGGGTGGTTTGGTTTAACCACTAACCTCGCCAGGGGTGAGTGGAATCCGTAGCTGTATAATATGGGCCCTTTGAAAAAGAAATTAGACCCAGATGCGTCTGGGGCTTGGTGGAACCATAGGTGGGCGATCTCAGCGTTGTAGAGAGCCAATTTGTAACCTCCTGATTGCGCCAGGGCAACCTCGAATTGTGGTAACTTACCACTGCTTAACATTAAGAAACTGTTTCTAAATAATTCCGGTACTCATTTTCCTTCTGTAATTCTGAGTTTAGGGAATCAACTACCAACTGGCCCACCTCCTCTGCGTAGTCCCGGCCATAAATCCCCCAACAAGAGTCAAGAACTTCCGCTTCTGCCCCCTCCCGGGTTTGGATAACGTAGCCCCAAACATCCCCGGTTAACCACTGGTTAAGAGTCCCAACGCTCTCCTTAAGCAAGTTCCGGGCCTTTCCCCTTGATTCTTCTGAAAAATCCCCAAACTCCCCAATTACTTGCTCTTTTGTTGCATAAACATAGCCACACTGCCCAGAGTCCCAGGGGTCGTTGAAAGGGGCCGTGCTTATGCTAGACCCACCATGCTGGTACAAATAGACTGGGATTGTCAAAATATGCCGGGACGCCGCCCGGTGGAGAATCCTGCCCTTTATTTCCTCCATCTTACCCGTTGGGTTGGGGCAAACTGTCCTCAAAATATCCCAGAGGATGGGGTCGCCTTCTACCCAGCGGGATAACCGTTCGATTTCTTGTTCTGGGAGGGCTTCTTGCCAGGGGCCCTCCTCCATATTCAAATAGGGGATAACCACCTGCCCGAAATAAATGCAGTCGAGCAAAGGGTTCTCGGGGGAATAGTCCTGCTCGATTCTTAAATTGTAGTAAGCCATGTTACTTTCCTCTTCTAGGTTAAAGGGTTAAAGGGTTATACGCCTGTTCGCTCTCTGGGCCGCCTCTGCCAAGGCGTTTCTCATGCCGGTTATGGAGGACTGCCCGGCATTGATCACCACTGTATCAGTAAAGACCATGGAATCCAGGGGCCAGAGGGCAACACTGGAAGAACAGAACTCTGGATTCTGACCCAAGCTGGATTCTGAAAATGCTTTGAAACTGGACACCTCAAAGTACCAGACACCATCCAACTTGAAAATCGATGCCTGGCAGAAGGAGCGAAAAGGAGGGAGGTTCTGCTCCATGGTTAGAGGGGACGTAAGTGTATGACTTTGTGGGGTTATTGAGCAACTCATGCTTACTCCTTTTAGTTAGGGTTTTGTCAGGGTTCTCGCGCCGGGTGCATTTAGGAGTGGAAAGGGCACTTTCCCCTGTGACAAACTTTAAGGTTATATAGGGTATGAGCTAAAGTATAATTAGTTTAGCCTGGTGACAAGTGCTAGCCGGATAGATTCGCCCACACCCTAGCTATAGGAGGGAAGTTGGGGAATCTTGTTAGGAAAAAAGATGTCACTGACAGTCGCCTAACGCTTGAATGGGCTTTGCCCACCTGCCAGCGGGAGGTATTAGTGAGGACTTTGCCCTATGAATTGGTTAGAGGCTTTTCCTAACAAAAATGATTTTTTTGGTTTTAGGCCTGTTTTGTTAGGCTTTTCGCTCTTTTTCCCGCTCTGTCATGTCCCAGAGGTGCTTGAGATCGTTGGTACGACTGGGTTGTGACAGATGACACTTTTAGGGTACGAACCCAAATTGTTTTAAAATTAAAAAAGGAGTGGAAATGGATTTTCGCTGTAACCCGCTCAGAATTTAAAGGGTTGTCATAAGTGTCATTCTTTTACTATAATAATAGTAATAGTAAAATAAGGGTAAGTGACAAATATGTGACGGATTCAGAGTCCGGCGGGGGATAAGTGGATGAAAAGGAGTCAGATACAGGTGTTAAACCAAGCGGGAAACGACTTTATGCTCCGGTCTAGGCGGGCGGAATCGAACAAGGAAGCGATTAAGCTATCTGAGATTGGAATGAAAATGCTGGCCGAAGCGAGAACCGTTTTGGATTCTTGCAGGCGAAACAGCGTGATTCTTTATCTCGAAATCTCTCTAGCGACCAGCCATAAGCCTACTTATACTTCATTTCTTACCTTTTGCACTAGAAATAACCTGGAAATTATCTCAAAGACTGACTTCCAGGCTGTTTCTGACTCAATTCTGCCCCTAGTCTGACTCAATTCTGCCCCCACCCTAGTATGAGCAACGGCCACACCAGCCGTTGTGGCCCTTCCACGGCGAGTAGGGGAAGTTGCACCCCACACATTTCTCCTCCTGTAGAGCCTTAACCAGCTCTTTCAGGACTTTGGGCCCGCCGTTCCTGGCGGATATGTCCTCAACCACAACGAGTTTCCTCTCGTCAAGGCTAAGGCTCCAAATGAAACTGACCTTGGTCTCAAGGTCAGCTTCCCCACTGTACAGCGGGCAATCCTGAGTGTTTGTAGTCAACATTTTCTTCCCCTCTCTGAGTTGTGGTAACTTACCACTTTCTTTGGTAGGCAAATGCCTAATTCCAGCTTGAACCCAAATTCAAGTTCAAGTTCAATTTCAATTTCAGGTTTTAAATTCGCACTTAAAGCCTGAAATTGAGATTGAGGGAGGGTAGGAAAGTGGTAAGTTACCACTTCCCTACCCTCTGAGCCTTAGTTGAACAGGTCAACTAAGTCCTGTTCCTGTTCCTCCTGGACATTACCCGTTTGGATAATGTCCGTATCAACTTCCCAATCTTCTTCCCACATTTTCTTTCCCTCTCCCTGTATTGTGGTAACTTACCACTTTATTTAAAAGAGATAGTCGTTTTTCCGCCTATCTCGTGGGCGGTAAAGTCGCCCCTATGCAAGCGTTCCCGCTTGCGTTTGTTCTCTGCTTGCCTATCCCCCTCAGTGGTGATACGCTTGACAACGTATTCACCACTTGTTTTGCTCCGTAAGGCGTTTTCATGGCTTGGGCACACCATGACTACGGCCTTGGTGGTTTTGTCCACCAAGAGCCATTCGGCTACCGCCTTCCTTTGCGGCACTGACGGCATTTGCGGGAAATTGCTAGGCACATCCCCGCCTCTTATGATTATTCTTCTGCCCATGCCCATACTCATACCCTCTCTGAGTTGTGGTAACTTACCACTTTGGTTTAAGTATTTAATTATTTAATTAATTATTTAATTATTTAACTATTTAATTAATTATTTAATTATTTAATTAATTAATTAAATAAATACTTAAATACCCACTAGAAAAGAGGGCTACCAAGTGTTGATGGTAGCCCTCTTTCCTCTAAGCAGCCTTGGTAGTGGCCTTGGTAGTGGCCTTGGTAGTGGCCTTGGTGGTAGTGGCCTTGGTGGTAGTGGCCTTGAGTGCTCTTATCTTAGCCACAAGAACGCTGTCTGCGTCCTTGTGGCTAAGCAGCTGTTCTAGCCGCTCGCACCAGCTCTTGGTGGCTGGTGGGGCCGAAAACCGGAACAGCCCGGTTTTCCCCGACAAGGCAACCCGGTCTGTAACTTTGAACGCTTGCCTAAAAGCGCCCGACAGGCGCTTGCAGGCGTTCTTTTTTGGAGTGCCCTTCAGGGCACTCCGGAGGATGAAGCCCTTGCAGGCTTCCTTCGCTGCCGCTTCACCAGCGGCAGCGAAATCCCTCATCAAAAGCGCAAATTGCGCTTTTGATGATTCTTCTATATTCACTACCTTCTCCATTCTTTCTGTTAAGTTCATCCTTTTTCTCCTTGCGGCCTTGCCGCTTTTTTTTAGTTTTGGCCGGGTGGTAACTTACCACCCGGCCTAACAACTGCTTAGAGTATGCCCTGGAGGCATACTCTAAGCAAAAAGTTAACAATCTGTATAGCCGCAGTCACTGCGGCTACTATGAACAGTATAGTCTTCATGCTTAGCCTCCCTTGGCTTTTGGGTTCCTAACAATTAAGAACCCTTACTTAGTAACTGCCTTATTATACCATGGATAATACACAAGAGTAAAGGAAAAAGATTGGTCTACTGGTTGTTTTACTCCATTTCTCTGGCTAAGTCGTTGAAGTTCCGTCGAAAGAAACTTTGTTGTTAGGCTTTACCCTTGGTTGGTCTTGTTGGTGTGGGCAGTTACTCCCTGGCACAGTTGTTGCTATTGCATAGGCCATG
>VAPF01008011.1_pt1 | contig 10249 bp, 8 predicted proteins | sample 3393931 | NCBI WGS metagenome assembly VAPF01 (sample SAMN08290437, study PRJNA428436) | hydrothermal vent metagenome | isolation source: Deep-sea hydrothermal vent chimney | place: Atlantic Ocean: South-mid Altantic Ridge | depth 2773 m m | reverse complement strand
GGTGGCGGAGTCGGCGGTACAGGTTTCGGTGTCGGGTGATAGGGATCAGGATTACCCTTCGGGGTAAAGGCGACAAACTGCGGGCCGGCCGCAGGTCTTGCCATCACGGCCCATGGGCCCCACTCGTAAACCGACAATTCGCCTTTTTTCTTGGCCAGGGCTGTGCCGCCCTGGAGCAGGGCCGCACTGATTACCGCGGCCAATGCGATTTTTGCATATTTCATCTTTTTCATCACCATATACTCCTCTTTTCTCTTTTTGCACCGGAAACGCCTCACCTGCCGCGGTTAGAACGTCTTGCTCAGCATAACCGAGGTCTGCTCTCTGGTGTATTCATACAGATCAATATTTGAGTTATTTTCGGTACGGACATAACTGCCGCTCAGAGCCCAGTCCTTCAACCACTTATATTTAAAGGTATGACTTACCCCCAAGGTGTACATACGTGTTCTTTCCTGACGGGATCGGTTAAACAGGGCCTCCTTGCCGTCATAACTGTAATGCGTGTCATTTATCCGGCCGTAAAGCGCGCCGTTGGTCCAGGCCCGCCAGCTGATACTGGCATAAAAGTCCCGGCCGGTATCGGTGTATATGGTGTCATCCGCGGTTTCCCTGAACAGGCGCACCCCGGCCAGCAATCCAACTCTGGCCCGGACAAAAGTGCGGCCGATCGAAAGCTGCCCGGAAAGGTAGTTGCTGTTCCGGCCCTTATCCATATCCCGCTTATAGATCCTGAAGGTATAATCACCATCCAGGCTTAACTGATAGGCCCCGTTGGCAAACTGCTTGGTATAACTCGGCAACAGGGAGGTAAACCAGGCCAGATCTCTGTTGCCAAGCCGGATATAGCTGACCTGGGCCGCGAGGTTAGCCCGCCAGTCTTTCATCGCGACAAATGCCGGGCCGGTGCTGAAACTGATTACATCAAGATCATCGGCATTTTTACTGTAATAGTCACGCCGGTAGAGGCTGAGGTTATCCTGCCACAGAAAAGAGGCGTTTTTCTGGCCGAAGCGGACGGTCTTTCCGGTCTCATAGCGATGCGCGAGATTTGCCGAAAGAATCGTGGCCTGGTCACTTATGGGCATAGAACCAGGATTCACCTGAAGCTGGGTATTACCGATATTAACCACATTGGAACTCGGCCCGACATTAATATTAGAATCATGCATCCAGCCAATGGCAATCGACGGCTTCCAGGTATGTCCCGGCTTCATGCCCTCGGCGTCCTTTTTAATCTGCGCCATAAAGGCAAGAACAGTTACCCGCACGTTGGGCGGGGTTTTGGGATCATCAAGAACCTTTTGAGCCAGTTTACGGGCCTTGTCATAATCATACAGACGGTAATAAGTTACCGCGAGTTCCAGCCGGGCGCGCTGCAGCAAAGGGTGGTTGGTAAGAATATTATGAAAATCCGCCGACGCGTCATAAAGCTTATCCTCAGCGCGTTTTTTCATGGCATCAAGAAACTGCTGCTGGGCGGAGTCAGCCGGCCTGGTTTCCGCCGCTCTAACCCCCTGTACCGCGGTTATAGTCAGACAGATTGCCAAAGTGACGTAAATCTTCTTGTAATTAGGCAAAAGCCGTCTCCTTACCCTCAAACTTTTCATTTTTTGATCCCCTCAATTTCGTATGGTTAAAAACTAATTTAATCTTTAGAGAAAATGCCAGTTTAGTCCTTATTCTTTATATGATTAAAAAAGTCAACACGAAATGCTGTTGGGCATATCACTGGATCACCTGCAACTTTTAATAAGCAACAAGCATACCGTTTCATAAAGAAAAGATTCAATCATGCTTTTTTACATTAAACAAAAGCGGATAAGCTGTTATTTTATAAATGAAAAATAAAGAAAGGGATATTTTCATGAGCTTAATGAAAAATCTATAGATAAAGAAGGGAGACCGGGTCTTTCCGGGAACACGGACACGGATATCCGCATTCCCGGAAAGACGGAATTACATATTCCTTCACCCGTATCAATTAATATATCTTGAAAGAATCTCAGGGGAGGGGTTAATTATATGGTAGCTTCCAGTCAGGCCAGAGCCTTTTGAAAGTACCCGTAGTTGATCCGCTCCGGCTCAAAGCGCAACGCCGGGGCATAAATAATCATATCTGATCTCGTTATCATTACATAACTTCTTCAGCGGTTCCTTACCGCTTCATAATTATGGACTTGATCAAATCAGATTTTCCCACGACACCAACCAGCTTGCCATCCGTCACCACCGGCAGGGTATGCACATGTTTTTCCGCCATAAGAGTGGCTATTTCATTAAGCGGCGTATCCTCACAGACTGTCAGTGAATGTTTGGAAAAAATTTCCCGCACCGTGCGGCCCGCCATTTTTTTAAACTCCTGATCCATTTTATTAGGATTAAGGACAAATACAGCATCAAGAATATTAATTACTGTGGGAATATGGAGATTTTTGCTCTGATCAATGAGATCACTCTCGGTCACCACCCCCAGTAAATTTCCGTCCTCCATAACCGGCGCGCCGCCGATCTTATGTTCAAAGAACAAGGCTGCCAGCTTTTCAACCGGCATGTCCGGCGGTACAGAAATCACATCCGTTGTCATAATGTCTTTTGCGGTTAGCATATATTCTCCTTTTATCTGGTAATGTTAATATCCGGTTAAGGACTGATCGTAAGCATGCAAGCACTCCATGAACGCCCTGCTGCATGCGTTTAAAACCACAAACCCGGCTTAGTGCAAAACTATAACCGGGTACCACTACCTTTTACCATAACAATGAAAACAAAAAATATCTTTGCCGAAATTCCAGCTGATTTAAAAACAGAGTTTATTGAGACTATCTGCGCCAGCCAGCGGGTTAGAATCAAACGGATAGTCTCCAAGGGGCATAAATCGGCCCCGGACTTCTGGTATGACCAGCAGGATAACGAGTGGGTTATAGTTCTTAAGGGGGAGGCGGAGATAGAATTTGAATCTGGCCGCAGTCTCCATCTTACCGCCGGATCATACCTGAATATTCCGGCCCATGAGCGGCATCGGGTCTCATGGACTTCGGAGGGGGAAACCGTTTGGCTGACAGTGCATTATTGACTATCCACCCAGGGCCGAAGTTCAGAGCTAAATCATCTCTGCGCTGACCACCGGGATCCAGCCTTCCTGACCGTTAATCAGCCGGATATGCAACCAGCCGCCCCGGCGCTCCAGAAGGCGAAATTCGAGACCGGCATGGAGCGGAGTGGTAAAACTTGGCTTATAGATGAGTCCATCGCCCTTTCTCGCCACCACCTCTTTCGCAGTGAGCACCCCGGCTGGAGCCGGGGGATACCGATAACTTACCAGCAGAGAGCCGCCGAAGAGCAAAGCCGGTACCAGGGGCCAGAGAAAACCCAGCCTACCCCGGCTCCGCCGCCGCAGGTGAACAAGGAGTACACACCATAACAACAGCCAGGAGGCGGCAAACAGCCACCAGCGAATATTAAGCGGCAAATCATAATGCCAGAAGAACAGGGTTTTTAAGATCTCGCTCCGCTGCCGAGGGACAATTTTATCCGGCTGCAGACTTTTGACAAAGGCCAGGTTCTGGGCCAGATTATCGTCACCGGCCATATAACGCTGCGCCCGGCGATAATTTAAAATGGCCCGGCCCGTATCATGAAGCCGGAACCAGGTATTACCAATATTATAATATAATTTACCGTTATGAATTCCACTCCACCTCAGACGTTCATAACGCCGCAGGGCTTTATTATACAGCTCTACCGCAACCGGCCCCTCTCCCGCCTTACCTGCCTGCCGGAAAAAGTCGTTGGCCTCCCTGAACATCGCCAGAGCCTCCTGGTGAGTCAGACTCTCAGAGGCCGCCAGAGCCGAACCTGGGAATAAAGAAACCAGCAGCAGGCCAATAACAAAGAAAAAAATATTTAACCTCCACGAACGGGGAGAGGATGACAGCTCAGTTCTCATGTTTTCCCCCTCCCGGCCGCCGGGCGCTTAAGTCAATTTTCCGGGCAGCCTCTACGGCCATGGCCAACAGATTTTCGAGCTTCACCGGGGCGACTGAACCGGCATAGACCCCGGCCTCACATTTCTTCAGTACCTCTAACATCCGTTTAACCTCTTCGTCTCCAACCCCCTGTTTATACAGGGCCTCTCTGATATCGGCATTAGTAAGCAGTGCCTGTTTAAGATCTAATTTCAACCTTAAATAACGGGTTAAGGCCTTGCTCAGACGTTCATATCCCTTGCCATCGCCGGGGGGCTTTATCTCCCGCAGCTCCTTACGCAGCGCCTGATAGGCATTACGGGCCACCCGCCGGGAGTTAAGAGCCGGCAAGCGCTGCCGGAGTATGATTATCAACAGAGCCAGCAGGTAAAAAAGCGGCGGCAAACCGACAATAGCCCCAACCACAACCCGGCCGGGAATCCCGACCGCGGGCCTCTCCTCATTAATCAAGGCATCAGGAGTTTCATAATTATAATTTATGCCGCCTCCGGCCTGTTTAAGGCCTTGTTTACTGCCGGGGATCGGCCCAAGCCCCTGGGCGTCAGCAGCCGTCACCAGCCGATTGGCACTCACCTGCAGCGGCACCGGCCTGGAATGAACGGTCTCATAGCGGCCGGTTTTGACATTAAAAAAGCTTAACGACAAAGACGGAATACTTTTCACCCCCGGATGACGAACCCGCACGGTCTGGGTAAAGGTCTTTAGCGGCCCCTGCCCTTCGCCAGCCGCCATCTCAACGGGTACCTTAAAATCACGCGCCGGCAGTTGAGTGTGCAGGGAGGGCAAATGAACATAATCGGCGTAGGGACCGGCCACCTGGATGGTCAGGGTAATGGGGTCACCCACCCGTACCTTACGGGGCACGGCCAGAACCAGGAGAGAGTAGTTGCCCACCAGGCCGTTGAAATCAGCAGGACGCCCCACTGTGGGCAGGGGCTTTACAATCAATTCCAGGGGATTAGAGGGTACCACCACGCTTTGATACAAGGACTGACCAAAAAAATTATCATTAAAAAATGGCGAAAATGACCGGCTGCGGCTCTGGGGGGCCAGGGTCTTGGCCGCTACCGTAGCCTGGGCCAGCTTGATAGTTCCCGCCTGCTTGGGAACCAGAACCAGGCTGAAGGTCAAGGTGGTAAAATCATGGCCCTGCAGACTGCCCGTCCCTTTCCGAGCCGCCACCTCCAAGCCGCCGTCAAGGGTCAAGTTGATGATATCAGCCTTATTTGCCGGGCCTGAAGCGGCGGAATCGACCCGAACCTGCAACTTGTCATTACGCAAAAAAGGCAGATTAAAATTAAAGCCCTTAACATCCCGGCCAATATACCAGCTGATGGTGAGCCGCACCGGCTCACCAACATAGCAGGTATTCTTCTCTAAACGCAGGCGCAATTTAAAATCCCGCAACTCGTGAGGCGGCATTACCAGAATATCAATGGGGGTGGTGAAATAATCCCGCCCGGCAATATGGAGTTTAAGCACGGGAATTATCAGTTGACCAGCCTTGCGGGGCGTCAGCCGATAATTAAAGACATACCCCTCATGGCTCACCTTGGATAGCTGACCGTTTATAAAGGATATGGAGGAGCTGCTGTTCTGCTGACCCCCCAGGGCTTCCACCTTAAAATAAGTGAGAGCGGAGAGATCTGGGGCACCAGGAGAGTCGTTACCATCCACCTGAATCTGCAGCATGATCCCCTCACCCACCGAGACCTGCTGCTGATCCACCACGGCATTAACGCTGATATCAGCTGCCAATGCCGCTCCAACCCACAGGGCAAGAAGGGCTGTCAGCAGCACAAGTGGCAATTGCCCCCGGCTGACAACGTTTAAATATCTACCAGTCTTTATCAACCGCTTCATATTCACTTCTTTTTCTCACCTGACGGTGTAAATCATTCAGCCTCTCCTGCCGTAAAATATCCTTGGCAGTCTGGTTATCATTGGCCAGAGCGCCGTTAACGGGAGGCTTATTTTGTTGATTTTGTTGATTTTGTTGAGCCTGTTTGTTTTGATTAAGCTTATTGGCCGTTGAACCGCCCTGCTCTCCGGTTTTGGCGACCTTTTCAACGGCACTTTTACGATTATGACTGCCGGCCTTATTACTATCCTGCTTAACATTTTTTTTATTAACGCTGCCCCTTTTATTTTCTGCTTTTTCCTTTTGCGGTTCAGGCGGCTTGCTGGCTAATAAATCGGCCATGGCCTGCCGTAACTGATCCGCCGCCTTCTGCTGATCAGCGGCCGCTTGCCCCGGCTGCCTGTTCTTCAAATTCTGCAAGGCCTTTTTCTGACTCTCCATGGCCTGCCGCAGGTCTTTGGCGGCCCTGGCTCCCTGACTGTCCCGGTGTGCGGCCTGCTGCCGGGCTAATTTATCCGCTAACTGCCGGGTCTCGTTATTTAATTTTTTCTGCTTCTCCCCACCAGCACCGGCCGCCTTACCCTTCCCGCCTTTGGCCGGTTCAGCGGTTTGCTGCCGGTTCCCGGCGGCCATGGCGGCCTGTTTTTTACTCATCTTAGCCAGTTTACGGGCCATCTTTTTCCGAGCCTGCCGGGCCGCCCTAACCGCCGCCCTCTGACGAGCCAGAAACTTCTTTATCGCCTGAATTTTATCCTTAGTAACCTCAATATTCCGGGCCGCCTTATTAAGCCCAGGCTCAAGAACCATGGCCTGCCTGTAATAATTCAGACTCCCGTCCATCCCCCGTAAAGCCGTTTCTGGATTCTTCCTGGCCAGTTTCTCCGCCTGGCGCAAGGCGGCATTGCCCTGATTAAACCTTCCAGCAGCCTGCAATTTGCGTTTATGACTCCGGGATATCGCCTCCTCATAGGCGACCCTGGCTCCCTTAAAATCACCCAGCTTATAGAGAGTGTCGCCCAAATCAAAGTAAACATATGGTGAGTCCGGGGCCTTTTTCAGAGCCTGCCGATATTTTTTCAGGGCCGCTTTAAATTTCCCCTGTTGATAGACCGCGTTAGCCTCTTTTGTCAGCGATGCAGCAGATTGAGCCCGCACAACCGTAACCGGCACGAGCAGCAGAAAGAGGCCGGCAACTCCGGCTTTAAGAGCCCCAGATCGGATACCTTTTTGCGACGGCCGTCTGCGGCCGACAATAAGCATCTCTAACAGCAGGCAGAACAAGGCCGCTCCCAAAAATATCTGGAATTTTTCTTCATACTGTCGATGAGTGCGGCTGGTCAGCTCCTTTTTGGCGGAGCGGGCCATTATCTGGCGGTAAACCTGCCCCAGATTAATGGTGCCGGTAGCCACGGGAAGATAAAGACCGCCGGGCGTCGCCATGGCCATACGCCGTAAAACACCGGCATCAAGCTTACTCCAGACCTCACGGCCCTTGTATTTTAAAAAGCTCTTATGGCCCTGAGCGTCAAGAACGGGAATGCGGCTGCCCTCCTTATCATTACCAAGACCCACAATAATCAGTCTTATCCCCCGTTCTCCAACCTTCTTGGCCGCCTCCACCGGGAAGCTGCCATGATCCCCGCCATCGGTGAGCAAGATTATATCTTTATACTGCTTGGCCTGATCGTCAAAGACCTGATTCAGCACGGTACGTAGAGCGTCACCAAGTTTAGTACCGCCACGGGAAACGGCATCCGGGCCGATATTATCCAGGGCCAGCCGGAAAAAGCCATAATCCAGAGTCAGGGGGCATTTAATCACTGCGTTCCCGGCAAAGGTGACCAGGGCAACCCGGTCGCCGTGCAGAGAGGCAATGGTGTCTTTGATGGCCATCTTGGCCTGGGTCAGACGATTGGGCCGCAGATCTTCAGCCAACATACTGCGGGAAACATCAAGCATAAAAACCACATCCCGGCCGCTGCGTTTTATGACCACGTCCTTGCGGTTCCAGACCGGGCGGGCCAGGGCAATAATCAAAAACACCAAACCAATGAGAATCAGCACTGGCCGCCACCAGGGCCGCCAGCCGGCCGGCGCTTCATCTCCGCCGCTCAACGCCAGGGCCTGTACTGCCTGCCGCCGCCTGCGGGCCGCATAGATGAACAGGGCCGCCGACAGCGGAAGAAGCCAGAGAAGATAAAGCATGTTTATATGGTAGAGATGTATAGCCATCTTATGGAACTCTCCGAAATACAGTACACCTTAAAACTATTTCCGCGAGAAGCAGCAGCAGAGCGCCCAAGGCAAAGTAAAAGAAATGTTCCTTATAATTTAAGAAACGAATACTTTCCACCTTACTTTTTTCCAATTTATCAATCTGCTTATAGACATCCTGCAGGGCCCTGCCATCCCCCGCCATCTTGAATATCCCCCCGGTCTGAGCGGCAATAGCGGCTAACAGCTTCCTGTCTACCCCGCCGCCGGTTCTAATCATCTCGGTACCGAAGATAGTCTGAACCTTAATCACATCGTCACCGCCAACCCCAATGGCGTATATTTTAATACCCCATTTTTTAGCGAGAGCGGCAGCGGCCTCCGGCGTATAACGACCGGCGTTATTGGCACCATCGGTCATCAGGATAATGATCTTGCTCTTAATCTTATATTCCCTAACCGCAGTGCCGGTCTCGCGGGCCATGGTCTTCTCCGCCATGTGCAGACGAGCGGCGGCCAGGGCGATGGCATCGCCAATGGCGGTACGATTTTCCGGGCTCCTGGGAGGCACCACCTTGATGCTGTCTAAAAAGTCACGCAAGGGCCCCCGGGCCAGGGTCAGGGGGCAGATGGTATCGGCGTAGCGGGCAAAGGTAATCATGCCGATGAGGTCATTGGGACGGCCAGGCAAGGAGCCGCCGCCGTTGACAAATTCAGAAAACACCTTTTTTACCACCGACAGTCGGGTCATTTTGCGGCCGTCAAAATCCATTTCCCGCCCCATGCTGCCCGAACGATCCAGCACTATTTCCATGGCAACCCCCTTATTAACCTCACGGATATTCTCCATGCCGCTCTGGGGCCGGGCCAGGGCAATAATCAACAGGGCCAGAGCCAGAAGCCGCAGAAAAAGGGGCAGACGATACAGCCGGCAACGCCAGCCTGAACGGGACGGCACCAGACTCAAGCAGGAAAAGGTCAGGGCTACCCCCCGGCTCCGAAGCCGTAAATAGAGAATAAGCGGCAGAAGCAGAAGCAGCAACAGAGCCAGGGGATCAGCGAATCTCATGATCTATACTCCAAAGCCGACAGGAGTTTCTCTGCATCGTCCCCATTCTCGGGGCCATCGGTCTCATTAATAAAACGCCGGCAGATGGTAACCGCCATCTCGATATCATCTACCTCCGGCTGATGACGGGCAAATTTAACCAAATCACAATGGATCAAAAAATCACGCAGCAAATGCCGATGTTCCTGCCTCAGCCCTTTACGACTATCTATAATGCTTGCCCCCCGCGGCCGGCGCCCCAATTCGGCTAAGAATTCCTCGGTGGTCAACTCCGGCGCTCTGATGCCAAAATTACGCTCTAAGTATTGGCGGATAATGGCAGAGAGAGCGGCATAAAACTCCTTTACCTGCCCATGCTCCGGTAATTGCCGCTCCAGGAGGTGCTGTAACTCGCGCCGGGCCAGCTCGGCAGGCGGCAGAGGCGGCGGCAGGGGAAGAGCGGCGGGCTTGCGCCGCCGCCATAACCAGATTGTCAGAGCCAACAGCAGGGCCGCTCCGGCCCCGGCCGCCGCCCAGAGCCGCCAATTAAGGGGCTGAGGCACAGGCGGTTCAATATCAGTTAGACCGCCCTTTTTATCCGGGCCAAACAGAGACTCAACGCTTAAAGGAATCTCAGCGCTCACTAACTCCAGAACCTTGGCCTTGTCCTTACTTGTATCCCAGGCCGAGACCTTGAGGGGCGGTAGCTTAAATTCACCGGCCCCCGGCGGCTCCAGGATATAGGTCTGGGTCTGGGAAATCCGCTTTTCACCCACCAGCCGCGGACGCTCCAACTGGCCGCCAGCCTTACTGAAGCCACCCATCTTCGTGTTCGGGCCCGGCAGTTTAAAGGCATAGTTCTGCGGCCCCTCCACCCGCAGGGTGAGATGAAAAAACTGGGCCGCGTTAATCCGCCGGCGATCAACCTCCAGGGTCAACTCCACCGGCCCCTTTTGACAATGCTTAATCACTTCCGGCCCGGCCTTGAGCGCTGGAGCAGACTGACCTGGCTGGCTCTGACAGCCGACACCAAGCAGCAACATGGATAAAAACATTATTTTAACAAACGGCTTCCAGTATTTCATCGACTTGTTTTTGAATATCAATCTGCTGACTTACCTTCTTGATTCCCGGCTC
>VAPF01035053.1_pt1 | contig 10252 bp, 8 predicted proteins | sample 3393931 | NCBI WGS metagenome assembly VAPF01 (sample SAMN08290437, study PRJNA428436) | hydrothermal vent metagenome | isolation source: Deep-sea hydrothermal vent chimney | place: Atlantic Ocean: South-mid Altantic Ridge | depth 2773 m m | reverse complement strand
GGTTAATTAATTGCCTGACATCTCTTTCTACATAGGTTTGATAATAGTTGGAGTGAACCGTTTTCGGCCTGATATCTTGATCATAAACTCTTGGAAGAAACCCTTTATAACAATACCCTTCAAAGCTATCTGAATTAAAACCAGAGCTTAAAAGCTCTGAAATAGAGAGCGGTAATAAGGTTAATATTGCTGTTCTTCCAGCCAGTGATTGAGTGATCGACTCTTGCAATTTCAGCTGATGTGACCCCGTAAGAATGAATCGGCCATTCACTTTTTCGTTATCCACCAAAACCTGCAAGTAGCTTAAAAGCTCAGGAACTCTTTGAATTTCGTCAATAATGACCCTGGATTTAAATTGAGCCAAATAGGCCTTCGGATCATCGGCTGCAAACTGGCGTATTTCAGGATCTTCCAAATTTGAATATTGGTAGCCTGTTAATATGTCCCTAACCAAGGTTGTTTTACCAGACTGCCTTGGGCCCAGTATCGTCACAATCGGGTACTCACTAAGAAGTACTTTTAGTTCACTGAGGATTTTTCGAGTTATCATATTTTTATGTAATAATGGAGTTTAACTCTATTATTACATAAAAACAGGTGCGGTGGGTGTTTTTGCCTCTGGGAAGTGCTGTTTTAGACTACTGCTACTGGGTTATGCGTTAATTAACAATACCAGTTATTCCATGTACGTTCCTGAATTTTCCAATTGTCAGCAATTATTAATTCTATCCTTTATCTAAAAATCGTATGATAGAGAAATTCAAAATATTCGTAACAGTGGAGATTCAATGGAGCAGTTTGTTGCAAATCAGCGTTGGGTAAGTGAGACAGAAGCTGAGTTAGGGTTAGGAACGGTTATTGCGGTGGATCATCGAATGGTGACGGTGCTGTTTCGAGCCAGTGATGAGCAGCGTTGTTATGCCATTGATAATGCACCACTCACACGAGTGCGCTTTGCGGTCGGTGATACGGTTGAAAGCTGTGAAGGTTGGCCTTTGAACATCACTTCAGTCGAAGAAACTGAGCATATTCTCACCTATGTTGGAGTGCGAGAAGATGGCCAGTCGTGCCGTTTGCCTGAAGTTGCACTCTCTGATCACATTCAATTTAGCAAACCACAAGAGCGCTTGTTTACAGGGCAAATTGACTCCAGTAAACGCTTTAAAATGCGGTATGACACACTGCGGCTTCGGGCGAAGCAGGCTGTGTCAGAAGTACATGGGCTTTGTGGCGCACGTGCGGCGCTGATTCCACATCAAATTTATATTGCCCATGAGGTCGCAACTCGGTATGCACCGCGCGTTTTACTGGCTGATGAAGTTGGGCTGGGTAAAACCATTGAAGCGGGCATGATTTTGCATCATCAACTGCAAACAGGTCGTATTAATCGTGCTTTGATTATCGTGCCCGAGTCACTCTGTTTCCAGTGGCTGGTTGAGATGTTACGACGCTTTAATCTCTCGTTCAGTCTGTTTGATGAAGAGCGTTGTGAGTCAAATGATAGTGATGACAATCCTTTTATGGATGAACAATTGGTATTGTGCAGCTTGCCTTTTTTGCTTGATTCACCGCAGCGCCGTGAGCAGGTGTTGGACGGTGAATGGGATATGCTGATTGTTGATGAGGCACATCATCTGGGTTGGTCAGAAGAGAAGGTCAGTGATGAATATCAGTTAATTGATGAGCTTTCTCAAGAGACCAAAGCGATTTTATTGCTCACTGCGACACCTGAGCAGCTCGGTGTGGCCAGCCATTTTGCTCGCTTGCGATTGCTTGATCCGAGTCGTTTTTATTCACTGGAACAGTTCATTAAAGAAGAAGCTGAATATGCGCCTGTAGCGGAGGTTGCCGATGCATTGGTGGCGGATGAGCCACTGTCTGCAGCTGCGAAAGTGGTTTTGTTAGAAAAACTGGGCGAGACTTATAGCGATTCCATTGAGCTGCTCAGTGAAAAGAGAACTGAAGATGAGTCACAGCAACAAGCGCGTCAGCAATTATTAGATGCATTACTGGATCGCCATGGAACGGGGCGCGTTCTGTTTCGCAATACGCGCAAAACAGTCGCGGGTTTTCCCGAGCGTGTTGTTCACGGTTATCCGCTGAATTTGCCTGAAGCCTATCATGATGCGGCGAATGATGAGTCGGTCATGGTTCGGTTGCATCCTGAAATGTTGCACCAATTTAATGTGGTGCCCAAAAAATGGTGGGCATTCGATCCACGTGTTGATTGGTTATGTGAAAAGTTAGAAGAGTTTTCAGGCGAAAAAATATTGTTAATCTGTGCACAACCACAAACAGTATTGGAGCTGGAAGAGGCGCTGCGCCATAAGAGCGGGCAACGTGTTGCGGTATTTCATGAAGGCATGAGCATCGTTCAGCGAGATCGGGCAGGCGCCTATTTTGCAGATATGGAAGAGGGCGCTCAAATTTTACTCTGTTCTGAAATTGGCAGTGAAGGGCGTAATTTTCAGTTTGCACACCACCTGGTTTTGTTTGATCTTCCGTTGAACCCAGACCTGCTTGAGCAGCGCATCGGGCGGCTTGATCGTATCGGTCAAACATCCACAATTCAGATTCATGTTCCCTATTTTGAGGATACCGCTCAAGCGATTTTGTTTGAATGGTATGAACAGGGTTTAAGTGCATTTACTCACACTTGTCCGGCAGGTCATGCCGTATTTGAGCAGATGCAGGAAGTGTTGGTGGATGCACTTTTATCTCTGGATGAAACAAAAACAGCGGCACTATTGCAAGAGACATCACACACACATCAAACTTTGAATGAAGCGTTGCAAAAGGGTCGCGATCATCTGCTTGAGCTGAGTTCGTGCCGCTCACAGCAGGCAGGTGAACTGCTGGATGAAATCAATTTGTCGGCTGAATCACTGGCGTTACAAAGCTATATGGAACGTGCGTTTGATCAGTTTGGTATTGAGACAGAAAACCAGTCGGCGCAATGTTATGTGGTGCGCCATGGCAATCACATGCACATTTCAGGGCTTGCCGGATTGTTCGAAGAAGGGACGACGGTGACTTACCATCGCCAAACGGCACTTTCGCGTGAAGATACTCAATTTTTGACGTGGGAACATCCGATGGTACTGGATGCGATGGATCATATTGTGAATGGTGAGCGGGGCAATGCCGCCATTCTTGTGATTGATGGCAGCGAAATTGAAGGGAAAAGCTCTTTATTGTTAGAAACGCTGTTTGTCGTTGAAAGCCCTGCGCCTAAATCACTGCAATTAACCCGTTATTTGCCACCAGAAACGGTACGAGTGCTACTGGATCATACGGGAATTGACCTCTCATCTGAACTGGATCATCAAACTATTAATGATCGTAAGTTAAAGAAAAAAATTGCAAAAACAACTCTTAAACAGATTGTGAAAAGCCAGCGAGACGTGGTTCTTGAACGTGTAAAAGATGCAGAAAAAATTGCAGAAACGGCACTGCCTGAAATTAAGGCGGCGGCTTGGGAGAAAGCAGAACAAGCACTCGGCTCAGAAATTCAGCGCCTGCAACAGCTTAGAGAAGTAAATCCCAATATTCGTGAAGATGAGATCGAATATTTGAAGGAAAAAATGGTTGACCTGAAACAGCATATTGAAACGGCCAGTTTAAAGCTGGATGCGTTGCGTGTGGTGTTGGTGTCCAGGTAGCCGTGTTCAGCCGAAATTAAATGCTATTGAGGAATTATTAAATGACAACAACTATTTATCATAATCCACGGTGTACTAAATCGCGCCTGACATTACAGTTATTACAAGATAAGGAGATTACCCCTGTCGTGGTGGAATATTTGAAAACACCACCGAGTGCCGAGGTTTTGAAAGAAATTCTGGATATGTTGGGTATGACACCTCAAGAGTTGATGCGTAAAAATGAGGCGGTCTATAAAGAGAATAATTTAGGTAACTCAGAGCTGGATGATCATGCCTTGATTGAATTTATGGTGAAACATCCAACTTTAATTGAGAGACCGATTGTTGTTAATAATGGCAAGGCTGCGATTGGTCGCCCGCCCGAATCAGTTTTAGAAATTCTCTAAGGAAGTACCATGGCATTAAAGTTTGGCACCAGTGGTGTACGCGGTTTGGTCACTGAGATGACGGATCGTGAATGTTATCTTTATACCCGTGCATTTATTAAGCACTTGAAGCAACGAGCGGATATAAAAGGGATTTCAATTTCAGGGGATCGCAGAGACAGTACGATGCGAATTATGACGGCGGTGGCTCAAGCGGTCACCGATGATGGTTTGCAGGTCGATTATTGTGGCTTTATTCCAACACCTGCACTCGCATATCACGCGATGATGGACGGTAAGGCTTCGATTATGGTGACAGGCAGTCATATTCCTGATGATCGTAATGGTATTAAATTTTATATGCCGTGGGGGGAGATTCTCAAAAAAGATGAACAGAAGATAACGGGCTATCACCCTATCATTGCGAATCAAGAGCAGACTTCTTGTTTTGATGAATCAGGAATGTTTTCAGAAAGTGTGGTCTCATTAGGTGGTGCGAATCCAGTCGCAACGCGGCGTTATGTTGAGCGCTATGTCTCTCTGTTTCCTCAGGATTATTTAAACGACTTTAAGGTTGTTTTTTATCAGCATTCGACTGTGGGTCGAGATGTGATTCCTGAAATTTTGGAAAAGCTCGGAGTGGAGGTGATTCGCGTTGCACCGTCGGATCAATTTATTCCTGTCGATACGGAAGCCGTCTCTGATCCAGAGCAGCTCGCGGCCTGGGTGAAAGAGCATGGGGCGGATCTGCTTGCATCCGCTGATGGTGATTCTGATCGTCCGTTAGTAGTTGATGAGTTGGGCAGTCTTATTCGTGGTGACGTGATGGGTATTTTAACCGCTCGTTTCCTGAAGGCAGACTCAGTGGTTGCGCCGGTCAGTTGTAATACCGCGCTTGAAAAAAGTGGTTATTTTCCTGAAACCATACGCACCAGAATTGGCTCTCCATTTGTGATTGAAGCGATGTTATCAGCCATTGATAAAGGTAAAAAATCAGTTGTGGGTTATGAGGCCAACGGTGGTTTTTTAACGGCAAGTGATATCGCGATTGGAGAACATATTTTAACCGCACTGCCCACGCGCGACGCGGTGATTCCTATTCTGGCTTTGCTGGTTTTGGCCAAGGAGAGTGATACTCCAGTGTCGAAATTAGTGGATAATTTGCCGCGTCGCTTTACTGCAAGTGGTCTAATAAAAGAGTTTCCGAGTGAAATCGGGCAACGGCTCGTGGCTGAAATTAATAATCAAGGTGCCGTGCTGATTGAGCGCTACTTTGGGGCATCCTTGGGTCATGTGAAATCCATAGATAACACTGATGGTGTACGCATTACATTTGATAGTGATGATATTGTTCATATGCGTCCATCCGGTAATGCACCTGAATTTCGCTGCTATACCGAATCTTCTAGTGAAGTTGAGGCAGAGAAAAATAGTATCCTTGCGCTAAAGATAATTAATGAAGTTATTCGGCCGAGTTATGAGAAGGAATAAAATGCTGGCACCATAAGTTGCATGAGTTATTTCGTGATTGCTCCTTCAGACTATTAATTTTTCTGAACAAAATATCATACACTGCTATTATTGAAAGACCATCTGGAATGCGAATTTGCCAAGTGCGTCAAGAGGTCGTGCTAGAAATTGTGATATAAATCGGTTTTTCTAGGGTATAGTTTTTTTATGTGTTTTTAAAAGCAAGGAGCACTTCTTATGAGTCAAGTTACTGAACTTTTTTCTACCATCTCTTCTCTGGTTGATTATCAAGAAAATGATTGGAATATTCTGCAGGAAGAGGCGGAAACGATTGCTTTATGGGCACCCGAAATTATTGATGTTTTCTATGATACGCTCTACGTTCTGGATGAAACGAAAGCAGTTTTCAAGGAAGGAGAGCGCTCCAAAGTTGAAAAAACATTAGCGGACTGGATTGTCACGATTGTAAGTGGTCAAAAACGAGATGAGTTTTGGGAGCGTCAATGGTATGTTGGTCTGCTTCATGTGAAGAGGAGCGTTAAAAATATTTATATGCTGGGCATGATGAACCGAGTTCAGCAGGTCGTATTGGCTCACTGTGTTGAAACATACGATAAGGATCGAGCTTACTTGGTGTTTGGGGCGTTTTTGCGTATTAGTGGCACTATTTCTGCTTTAATTGCTGAGAGCTATGGGCTTGTTGTCGAGAGTAGTACTCAGGCGGGTCTATCTAAAGTTGGAATGAATCCTATGCTTCTAAAGCGTATAAAAGATCAACAAATAGATAAAATGCTTGAAGAAGCAAAATCTAAGCGCCAAACGGCACACAGTGAAGCTGCAACCTGTGAAGCTTAACGTATTCCTTTTCGGTGTACGTCAAACCTTTCTAAGCTTATAAAATTATTGAATATACAGGTCTGTTGTAATTTACCTAAACCCAGATGTTTCCATCTGGGTTTAGTGATCTATTTACATGGCATTTAGTAGTTCGTCAACACCTCTCTTAACGGCAAAACGTACTCCGCCAATAACGGCAGTAGCATCAGTAAATAGTGCCAGAATATCATCACCAATTGTAGCGATAATAACTTTTCCGTGGTCAAACTCAGCTAAATATTGAGTCATTCCACCTAAGTTAAATTCTCCTCCCAAGCTTTCTGATGTACCAATGGCTGTTGCAACCATTGCTCCCAAGGCTTCCATGTCGACAGTATCAGAGGCGACACTTTCGATAACAAACCCATCACGCCCCACTAATGCAACAGCATTAACGCCATTTATTTTTAAAAAATTATCGAGAACTTTATTTAAGTCTTTTCCCATTTTGAAACTCCACTTACTCTATATTGCTTGGTTGACGAAAAAATATTTATAGCCTCTGACTGGGTATTATACAGTCGATATGAAGCTATCCGTAGGGTTTGATATTCTACTTCTCCCCATTATAAGGAAATATGCTTTGAATAATCCAGTTTGAAATTTTTTGTTCATCATTCTGAACTCCAAAATGGACATGTTTTAAGTGCTGAAATAGAAAATGTTGCTGCTTGTAAATTTTTAATGGGTCTGAAGCCGGTTCAATTAAATGAATAACATCATGATGAGCTAGGTTTAGTATAGTCATCAAGGCGATGTTGTATTGATCTGATAGCGGCTCAAGATTTTCCAGGGAAATTAATACAGAATTAAAATCACCTAGTCGCTCAAACCATTTTTGCTCAGAGTGCTTTAAAAGTTTATCGGTAGTGAGGCCTAAAATATAAATAACAGTATTTCTAGAGAGTGTTAAACGCCACAAAATAGTAGTTTCTTGTTCGCCATCTATTTTAAAAGACACAGGTTTCCCATGAATTTGTGTAAAAAACTTTTCAATAAACTGTTTGTCTCCAAATACAGCGAGCATTAAGTTGCTATCACTTTGCTGTATGACACTATTGATAAGGCGCGGAATACTGCTGGTCTTTATAGACTTGCAAATACTGTTATGGTTTTCAGGACTATTTAGTGCATCTTCAATTTTTGAACGTGCCTCCTGACCATCAAGTTGATTGATAACTTTTTTAAAAGAGGCCTGCCTGTTTTTTATAAGCTGGTTGATTAAATCGACTGCTTGAGTGTAAAAGCTTATTGATTCAGACAGTTCAGTTGGCTTTTCTTTTTTATCCAGAATATTCTGGATATTTTTTAATAAGTCGCTTTTAGATGTAGATGCAATTTTTTCTGCTTTACGAAAAAGTGTTTGAGTTGAAGTGAAAAGATGATCTTGATGGTTTTCAATGTGATGCTTTTCAATTTCATCTGAAATATCAGTTGCACTATCCAAAAAAATTTGGACATATTGTATTTTATTGTGTTTAAGCAAGCTATCTGATGTTGTTAACAAATTGTTGAGTATATCAACTGTTTCAGTTATTTCGTGTTTGATTCCCCAATATGACAGAAGCGTGAATAACTGCTTTAAAATTTCCACTTTTCCCATCAAGCTAGTATGATGTGCGCGTAATTCAGTTGATTTTTTTTGCACCATTTCTTGTTAGTACCTGGTTTTGACTTTTTTATTGTTCAGGGTTGATTGATGTGGCAAGTATTTGAGTTTCTTCTCAGTTTTTTGCTATGCATTTATTGATGTTTATCTTATAGCATAATTTTTTCATAGAATGTAAGTGGTTAAATTAAATGAAACAGGAACAGGAACAGGAACAGCAAGTTTCGAAAAAAGAGATTGCAGTTGTTCCTGACAAAAAACAAAAGCTCTTTTTGCCTTTTTCTCGATGGTTTGAGCAAATATTTTTCTGGTATAAAAAAAATAGAGTCAAGAGCCCGAAAAGTGAGCGGCACTCAAATATTGATATATCCAATTTAAACTCATCAATTGATTTATTAATAGATGATAGTCAATCACTCCCTGAGCTGGATTTGTCTTCGGAAGAGCCTGTTAATAAAAATAGTAATTCAGACAGTGGTGCCAAGACAAAACAGCAAAAATTGCTTAAAGAGTTCGCACTTTTAAGTGGCATTGAGCTTTCACCTCAATTTGTTGCTGACTTTAGAAATAGCGTGGAAAATCAGCTTGAAAAAAAGTATTTACCTCCTCCCTTGGTGCGTGAGCCAGAACGTACCTCTTCTATTGATAATATAGATTCTGAAAATAATATTACCGAGAGTGATGTTAAATTTTCGGGTGTGGCTGGAGATGACAGTTTAAGTCAAAACTTGATCAGCAAGCCTGCATACGAAGAAGAAGCAATGGGGTTGATCTTATCTGAGTTAAAAAATATTAATTTAATTAATTTAGCTGTTATCACTGGGGCAGATGGTGCTGTTTTGGCTCACAGTAATTTCAAAAGTCTAAATAAAAATACCTTTGAAGATGTCATGCTTCGATCCGTGAAGCATTTTCATAGTTTAGGTCAAAAAGCTGGTCTAGGTTTGTTGGAACACTCCGTTATTGAGTTTGAAGAAGGGAAGCTTATTGTTGAGAGCCTAGGCGAAAGTACACTTTTTATTATCGTTGATCATTCAGCAATATCAGGTTTAATTCGAAAAAAATCGAAAATTCAAATCGAAAAATTGAAATTAATTTTGAACTGAGTTCTCTAAATTAATTTTTTCTGGCATCCCTTCTTTTTTTAAAAAACTTAGAAAGTAACTGACCACACTCCTCGGCCTTCACTCCCCCTGTGCAGCTTACCTTATGGTTAAGGCTCTCATGATTCAGTAAGTTGAACACAGTTCCCGCAGCGCCTGTTTTTGGGTCACTTGCGCCATAAACAAGGCGTTTTATTCGGGCGTGAATCATTGCCCCTGCACACATCGGACAAGGTTCTAATGTGACATAGAGCGTTGTATTACACAGGCGATAATTACCCACTGTTTGCGCGGCGGCTCGAAGTGCGATAATTACTGCGTGAGCGGTAGGGTCGTGATTTGTGATGGGTTGATTCCAGCCTTCCCCTATAATTTCGTTATCTTTAACAACAACTGCGCCGACAGGAACTTCGCCTATGGTCTCTGCATGCGCGGCTAAACCCAGGGCGTGGTCAATCCACTCTTCATCAGATTTTACGTTTACTCCCATTCAATGGTCGCGGGAGGTTTTCCTGAAATGTCATAAGTGACACGGGAGATTCCATCAATTTCATTGATGATTCTGCGGGATACAATATCAAGCATCTCATAAGGTAAATGTGCCCAGCGTGCAGTCATGAAATCAATGGTTTCGACAGCACGTAACGCAATGACATAATCATAACGTCGCCCATCGCCCATCACTCCAACTGATTTTATCGGCAGGAAAACAGCAAAAGCCTGACTGGTTGAATTATACAGATCATGATTATGCAGCTCTTCGAGAAAAATAGCGTCAGCAGGGCGCAGCAGGTCAGCAAACTCTTTTTTCACTTCACCTAATATACGCACGCCAAGGCCCGGGCCAGGAAATGGGTGGCGATAAACCATGTCATGAGGTAAACCTAACTCCACACCGAGCTTTCTAACTTCATCTTTGAAAAGTTCACGTAGGGGTTCGACCAGCTTGAGCTTCATAGTATCGGGCAGGCCACCTACATTATGGTGGGTTTTGATCACATGGGCTTTACCTGTTTTAGAGCCTGCTGATTCAATCACATCAGGGTAGATCGTACCTTGAGCAAGCCATTTAATATTATTGAGCTTTTCAGACTCTTCCTCAAAAATTGTGATAAACAGATTGCCGATAATTTTGCGTTTTTTCTCAGGATCAGCTTGACCTTT
>VAPF01075334.1_pt1 | contig 10257 bp, 5 predicted proteins | sample 3393931 | NCBI WGS metagenome assembly VAPF01 (sample SAMN08290437, study PRJNA428436) | hydrothermal vent metagenome | isolation source: Deep-sea hydrothermal vent chimney | place: Atlantic Ocean: South-mid Altantic Ridge | depth 2773 m m | reverse complement strand
GGTTTGATCAGGTTGATATTCACCCAGGGTTTATTCAGCACGTGCTGGTAAAAGAACTTCAGGCCATACAAATCGAGCTTAACGGCACTCCATGAGTGGGTATCGAGCAACTGGGAAAAATAATTGAGCAGCTGCGCCTCGGAGAGATCATGGAGCTGGTAGTCAAGATAGTCGCCGATACGGCGGATGGCACGTGCATAGGCCTCGATGGTCTTGGGTTGCAGGCCCTTCAGTTTAAGGTGTTGCAGATGGGTCTGATAATCGCGCTTGAATATTGGATCGTTTGATGGTGTCATGGTCTTGTAACCTCATGTTTTGGATGAGCATCCCTCGGAGCGAGGGGTGAGGTTACAGTGTAGGTCTTAATCGAGGCGGGGTTGCTTTTCTCCGCGTAGCGGCTTCGTCCAACAATGCAAGATTGTGCGATACCACCGATGACCAGACATAGGATTTAAAATGCTCAAACCCTTTCCAAGTACAACGCGATAACCCATAGGCCCGCTTCAAACAGGAGATCCCCGCTTCGATGCCTGCTCGAAAGTTTCGTAACTGTCGGTAGACCCAGGTGCTTCTCACCATGTCTTCAACGTGCAGTCCACATTTCTCATGGAACGCAACATCTTCTATTCCAAGAGCCTTGGCCGCCTCCAGGTTTTCTTTACTCGCATAACCACCATCAACTGCAAGCTGCCGTGGCACATTGCCATAATTTTTGATGTGGCGGGCTACCATCGGCATTAATCTCTCGCTGTCAGCAGGATTACCTTGTTCAATGACAACATCCAGAATCAAGCCGCTTTTCCCGGTGCTCAAGTTAAGCTTATGTCCGTACTGTATTTCCCGACCGCCTTTGATAATAATGTCTGTATACACTTCAAAAATACTGAATAATTTCTCTACTGCCGGCACCTTTCCCCCTGCAAATACGCGGCGTTTTGCCTGGTCAATTATGCGTTTTATCAAGGGCTTATAGTGGTTGACGTGGGCATTCCAAAGATCCCATGCCTGTGATGACGTTGTAACCGGGATGTGTTGTGCCTGCTCCAGATAACCGACGGTTTTATGGGTGGCGCTGAGCAGGCCAGCATGAGCTTTGCTTGGCTTTATTTTCCATTAATTTGGTTAAAACCACCGTCTTTAGACGGTGACCTTGATTTTAATGTTTTGACTCATGCGCGTTTATGACGGTGCGGTGTTGATGACTTTAGTCATCAGCACCGAATGCGCTAACCCACCTACTTTAGTAGGTGGTAGTTTAGTTCAGCAGCCGTAACCTCAGGAAGCTGCTTTAAGAAGCTTGAAAAAACCTCCGTCGTTCGGCCAGTTCCCACTCAGATCAAATGACCGCCAACCATGTCGTAGACGACCGTCATGTAGTCGTGCCCCTTCGCCCTGGCCACTTCATCAACACCCATATATTTCAGGCCTGTAAGCTGTGTAGGGTCAAGTGCCGGAAGCGTTTTTTTCCAAGTAAGCTCTATCGATATTTTTTACGGTTTCCCAGCGTAATCCCAAATGCCTGGCGACGGCCTGAATGCTCATGTGGCGACACAAGCCACTGATCATATGGCAAAAACGGTGAGTGAAGCCGTATCCCTTGTCGACGAATTCACAAGACTCCATGCGGCGCTCATTTTTGCTGATAAACACCTGTGCCAGCTCAATGTCGATGATACAAGGGTAGCCAAATAACGGCACGTCTCGAACCCTTCTTGCCGGTTACGGCACGTCTACGCTTGTCTCTATGACAGTGAATGACGAGCTGTTGCTCATCCAGTTTAATCTCATTGACCCGTTGCCCTTTGAGGCCCAAAATATCCTTCGGGATGTCGATACTCACATCCTGTTCTATATAAAGTTGTGAGAGGCCTTATATATCAACAGATTACATGAGAATCGGCATCCTTTTTCACTCACAAGACCGGAGAAGAGCCCGCTTTTTCAGATATTTTATTTCGCTTTCATTGTCTTAGCGTTTATGGACGGGCACTAATTAGTTAGAAAATAGGCTTTAAAACCGTAACACCATGTGAAGAGCATAAAAGTTTAGACAGAGCTTTGAACCCCATTTTGATTTATCTACATGATAAATAAGGGCTGGTTAATGTGCTGCCGTGAATAAAAAAGAGGTACTTTCAGAGGCTAACAAGCTGGTCAGTAATGGTTTGCGCAAAGCAGCTATTGACCTGCTGTTGGAGTATCTTGAATCCGATCCAAATTCATCACCTGTACTCAGCACATTAGGGCGTGCTTACCTTCTCGATCATCAGCCAGATAAAGCTGTTATCTGCCTAAAAAAATCTCTCGAGGTAACGCAAGGCAACAGCGCCAAGGATAGTAACCTCTCGAAATATCAGTCTGATAATTTCGGCGATGATGACATAGCTTTTGTTGAATCACAGGCCGAGATATTTTCCGAAGAAGATTACAGCTTGGAATTTGACGAACCCACCCAGCCAAATGCGAACAAAGATGCACAAAGAAGTTCAAATGACAGGCCCTTATTAAGTATTGGCTCTACAGAAACAGGGGGACTCAAATCTGAAAACTATAAAAAAGATGTTCAAGTTATATATCAAGAAAGAATAAAAGCCTCGCCAACTAATAATGATGGTTCACCGCACAAACGAAATGATTTGAATGGAACGCAGGAAGAGGTACCTTATTCAATAGTCCATCATGCTGACGAGAAATCTAGGCATACCATCCCAACCAATATAGATGACAGTTCCAGTGCCGAAGAGAAGAATCGGTTGCCACGCCCCAAAAGTAATTCCTCTGTCGAAACAACACTTCCAAGTTTATCCGTAGACGATGAGACTACTGAACAACCAGACATTGATGAGAATATCGGCACAGATTGGGTAGACGATGATGATTTTGAACTCGTCGAAAATGAGCAGTTATTTTCGGATGAATTGTTCGAAGATGACAACGATGATCAAGATGAAGAGGCTCTTGATGAGTTAGCACCTACTTTCTTCCCCTCCCTGGAAGAAGAATCCGACAAACTAATCTTGGATAATTTTGAGGATCTGGATGAGTTTGATGAACTTGCCCACCGAGAAGCTGAAGAAGAGGTCCAGGACGATGGGAAAATTAGCCAAGAGGCTCGTGCGAGACAGATAGCAGTAGAAGTATTAGATAAGTCGGATTGGAACCTAAAACACCTTTCATTGTTACAGCAAATATTTATCGAGAATGGATGGTCTGCGGCTCGAAGAGCAATTGAGCGAGAAATAGGCAAAGGTCTTTGCCCTGAAGAATTATCACTTGCTAGAAAAATAAGGATATTTTGGTTGGGAAATGAACAGTGCTGGATGACATTTAAAAAAATAAAACACAATGCTCCGTTTCAGCAAGCCGACGCTGCCTATAAATGTATGAGTTGGCCAGAGTCACTTAGAATAATCAGATGTTTTCCATCATTACCGGATATTGAGGAAATATACATGTTTATCGATGAAGTATTTGATCGTTGGTATAACAGTAAGAATTTAAGAAGAGTCTTCCCCATATTTTTCAAATTCTTAAAATATCGTGTGGATTATATGCGCCAGGCTCTACCTGGCGAGACTGTATTTTCTTTCCTCTATTACGTAAATGCCAGTTCTGACGTTGATGCTGATATGTTAAACAACTCTATTACTCCTGAAAGCCAGGAGCTTTTGGAGCTAGGTTTCCAGTCAAACCAATGGCCGCGACCACCAGAAAACAAAATGAAGATTATAAGAGAGTCGGATGAGTGAATATGAAAAGCAAGCAACTTTTACCAGTGAAACACTCGTGGGTTAAACAGATATTGTCAAACGGCAAGGATCGTTTCGGTCGTGTGGAAACTGCCATTGATAGAGGTGACACAGTTCAAATTGCAGTGAAATGGCAAGGCTCAAATGAAACTAGCGCTGTTTCTCTATCTGATCTTCGCGGTGGTTTCAGACCACAGATGGAAGTACAAGATGTTCCTAATTCACGAACACGCAAGCCTTTGGGTGAAGGTGTAATTATAAAGACACGCACTCTTGGTGACAGAGATCAGGTGCTGGTGGATTTTTCGCAATTGGGTAAGCAGCTATGGTTGCCCTACGAGAATCTACGACAAATCAAGGGAACCAAACACCGATTCATATTGGGAGATAAAGGTTCTGAGGATAGTGCAGAGCGCTTTAGGCTCAAATCTTTGGCCCATGCCCTGGAGATGTGGAATGAGAACACCGGCTCACTTTCCCATCTTGATATTGACCCACTGCCTCACCAAATCCACTTGGTTCACCATATCCTGGCATCTGGAAATCTGAATTGGCTGATTGCGGATGATGTGGGTTTGGGTAAAACGATTGAGACAGGCATGTTACTCGCAGCTCTCAAACAAAGAGGAAGTCTGCGAAGGGTGTTACTGGTTACGCCTGCAGGACTTACCAAGCAATGGCAGGATGAACTGAACAACAAATTTAGAATGGGTGAGTTTCAGATATACGGTGAGGATTTTCACATTAACGAGCCACGACATTGGAAGATGTATGATTATGTAATTGCTTCTATGGACAGACTCAAGAACGAGAATCATCTGGAATCACTTCAGCAGGCTGGGCCATGGGATTTGGTCGTATTCGATGAGGCCCACCGTCTCAGTCGCCGACAATATGGCCTAAAGCTGGATTCATCCCAACGTTTCCAGTTAGCAGCTAAGCTGCGAAACAATACAGACGCAATAATACTGCTGAGCGGCACCCCCCACCAAGGTATGCAGGATAAATTTCAGGCACTACTGGAGTTATTACGCCCGGAACGTAAAGACGAGATAACCACCCTGGCACTGAACCCTGAAATTATTGGTGAAATGGTCTTTCGCAATAACAAAGCCGATGTAACCGATGCAGAGGGTAATTTTATCTTCAAAGGCAAAACCACCAAGGCAATCCGGGTGCATGTTTCGGAAGCAGTACTGGAATTTGATAGAAGACTGCAACACTATCTAAAGCAGGGCTATGCTGCGGGTGCCGGGTTGGGTTTTAGAGGCAACGCCATCGGCTTTGTGATGACGGTTTACAGAAAGCTCGCTGCTTCCAGTGTGGCAGCCATTCACAATGCCCTGCTTAATCGCCGTGCCAGGCTGGAGGGTGAGGTGAATAATGGCTACACCATAAATGAACTGGATGAAAAAGATCAGCGATTCTTCGGCGAGTGGGAAGAGCAGTTGCAGACCGACGCCAAAGAATTCTTTGAAGGTGAACTTGAGTTACTGGATGGGCTGATTGGCGATGCAGCGCAACTCAGAACGGATGACCGGAAAGTTCAACTTTTCATGGAACAACTGATCGACAACATATTGGCAAACAATGAAAATGAAAAGGTATTGATATTCACAGAGTATCGAACTACTCAGAACTACCTTAAAGAAAAACTTGAATTACGACTCGGCCAAAACAAGGTGGAACTAATCAATGGTTCCATGCCCCATCAACGTCGCCGGGAGGCTATTGCCAGTTTTGAGGAGGATGCCCAGTTCCTGATCTCCACTGAGGCTGGTGGCGAAGGCATCAACTTGCAGCGCAAGTGCCACATCATGGTCAATTACGATCTGCCGTGGAATCCCATGCGTCTCGTCCAGCGTATAGGCAGACTCTATCGTTACGGCCAACAAAAGCGCGTCGTTGTGTTCAACATTCACTCCCCGGATACCGCTGATGAGCAGATCATTGATCTGATGTACACCCGCATCGATCAGGTTGTGAATGATATGGCCGGGGTCAGCAGCGAGTTTAATGAACAGATGCAGGACGATATTCTGGGAGAAATTGCCGACCTGATGGATGTGAGCAAGATTTTGGCAGAAGCCACAGTTGCAGGCATCCACCGTACACAGGAACGAATAGACGAAGCGCTGGCCAGAGCAAAGGCGGCAACCGCCAAACAGCGAGAGTTGTTTGAACATGCGGCCAGCTTTGACCCAGACGAAACTCGTCATGAGCTGAGAATCAGCCAGGAGCACGGTGCCGCCTTTGTACAGGGCATGTTCCAGCAGTTGGATATAGAAGTCGTGGATACCACGCACAACGGCCTGCTTTGGCACATCCGTCTGCCGGAGCCGGTGCGACAAGAACTGGGTGTCACCAGGAGCCGTTACGAAGTCACTCTGGATCGTATCCTCGCTATCAACCGGCCTGGCACGCACATGCTGGATCTGGACTCCTTCCTGATGCAGTACCTGATCCGCAAGGCAAAAAGCTACGACTTCATGGGGCTTAGTGCCGTCATTCAGTCAGATAATCTGGATGGAGCCGCCATCCTGACCAGCCTGCTGCGCTGGCAGAATGATCAGGGCCAACGCATGCGACAGGAGTATACAGCTTACGAGATTGCAGCTGATGGACAGGTTACCGTCAACCCGCAAGCCTTCAGTGAATGGCTGAAGCAACCGGCAGAGATGGGGGATGTTACTATTGATCGTGAACAGAACAGATCATGGTTTGAAGCAACAGAAGGTGCAGCAGACAGAAGGCTGGCCGAAGTCAGCAACCAACATCTACACCCGGAAAACAACCAATGGATCTCCGGTGCCTGGATAGAGCAGGAATAACACAATGAAAGATTTACCAAAAGACTCTGAAATTCTCCTCTATCGAAGTAAGGATGGCGACGTAAAGATTGATGTTTTGGCACAGGACGAGACTCTCTGGTTGACCCAAAAGCGCATGGCCGAGCTGTTTGGCGTTCAGCGGCCCACTATCACCAAACACCTGAAAAATATATATGAAAACAAAGAGTTAGAAGAGGATTCAGTATGTTCCATTTTGGAACATACTGCCACTGACGGCAAAACCTATCGCACCCAATACTACAGCCTGGATGCCATCATCGCTGTGGGCTACCGGGTCAATTCCATTCAGGCCACACAGTTTCGCATCTGGGCCACCCAAACTCTAAAAGAGTTCATCATCAAGGGCTTTGCTCTGGATAGTGAACGCTTGAAAAACGGTATTCACTTCGGCAAAGACTATTTTGACGAACTGCTGGAAAAAATCCGGGAGATTCGTGCCTCAGAACGCCGTTTCTACCAGAAAATTACCGATATATACGCCCAGTGCTCGGCAGACTATGACTCGGCAGCAGAATTTACCCAAACCTTTTATGCAACGGTGCAAAACAAGCTGCATTGGGCCATCCACGGCATGACAGCGGCAGAGGTGATAAAACAGCGAGTCAACAAAAACCAGCCACACATGGGCTTGACCACATGGAAAAACGCACCCGCAGGAAAAATCCTGAAAACCGATGTAGGCGTTGCGAAAAACTATTTGAGTGAACAGGAACTGGATGAACTCAACCACATTGTTGTCATGTATCTCGATTACGCCGAGCTACAGGCCAAAAAACAGCGTTTAATGAAAATGGCAGATTGGGTGGAAAAACTGGATGCCTTTCTGCGCTTTAATGATTATGAAGTCCTGGACAACCCCGGCAATGTTTCTGCACAGGTCGCCAAAGCCCTGGCGGAAAAAGAATATAAGAAATTTCGCATTGAGCAGGATCAACAGCACAAATCAGATTTTGACAAGCTGATTGAGCAATCAAAAACCTTGAGTAAAACCAAAAAGAATCAGGACTAAGACATGGCCACAAGAAAAAACAAACAAGGCAACGACAAGGCGCAGCAATCCAATACCTACACCCATGAGCAGGAGGCAGTACAGCGACCGGACGTAGGGGTACAGCCGGAATTTGATGCCCGCAAGCCAGCCAAAAAATATCGCTATGACTCATCTCTGGCGCCCGAATTGTGCTGGGATGAAAATGCCGAGCGGGAGATGACCGAGTGGTTGTTGAACTTGATTGCAGAGGCAGCAGATAAAGGCGAACAAACGGTCTTTGCACAATCGAAGCAATGGCAAGGTACCGATGAGGTGTTTGCCTCGATTGCCGAGTGCGTCGCCCGGCTCAAAAGCCTGACCCAGCCCTTTCTCAACTGGACCGGCAAGGCGGAACGTCGGCAGATTGCAGTGCCGACCATACCGTTGTTCATCCATGAGCGTCACTCCACGCAGGCCATTCTGGAGACCCTCGAAAGTTACAAGGCGGCGGGCACCACGCTGGATCTGTTTGGCGATCCTGATCTGGATATTACCGACAAGCTGGATGCCTATGAACACAAAGGCCCCTGGACCAATCGCATGGTATTGGGCGATTCCCTGCAAGTGATGAACTCCCTGCTGGAGTATGAGGGGCTGGGTGGTCAGGTGCAGATGATCTATATGGACCCGCCTTATGGGGTTAAGTTTGGCTCTAACTTTCAGCCCTTTGTGCGCAAGCGGGATGTGAAGCATGGCAAGGACGAAGAGATGATCCGTGAGCCGGAGATGGTGAAGGCGTATCGGGATACCTGGGAGTTGGGGATTCATTCTTATTTGACTTATCTGCGTGATCGTTTGTTGCTGGCGCGGGAGCTGTTGACCGAGAGTGGTAGTATTTTTGTGCAGATTTCGGATGAGAATTTGCATCATGTAAGGGAGGTGATGGATGAGGTGTTTGGGGAGGGAAACTTTGTATCCCAAATCAGTTTCCAGACCACCTCGGGATTTGCCTCCAACACCCTGCCCACATTAGGCGATTTCCTGCTCTGGTATGCCAAGGACAAGACGCGAGTCAAATACAACCGTCTCTACCACCCCCAGCCGGTGGTGCCGGGTGAAGGCAACGCCCGCTGGGTGCTGCTGCCCGATGGCAGCTATCGAGGGGTATCTACAAAAGAGAAACGGGGCGAAACACCTATACCAGAGGGAGCACGACTTTACATACCCGACAACCTGCAATCCCAAGGTGCTGCCAGCCAGCCTCAGCCATTTGAGCATGAAGGAAAGACCTATAATCCAGGCGGTAACAATCACTGGAAGCCCACCTATCCTGATGGGTTGACACAGCTATCGGAGGCGAATCGTATCCATGTGGCTAAAAATAGTCTTCGTTATCGACGTTTTGCCGATGACTTTCCTTACCAGCAGATGGGCAATCTCTGGACCGATACCCTGACCGGCAGTTTCACAGACGAAAAGCTCTATGTTGTGCAGACGGGATTAAAAGTCTCGGGGCGCTGCCTGTTGATGACCACCGACCCCGGCGATTTGGTTCTCGACCCCACCTGCGGCTCTGGCACCACTGCCTATGTGGCCGAACAGTGGGGCCGCCGCTGGATCACCTGCGATACCTCACGTGTGCCGCTGGCCCTGGCTCGTCAGCGACTGCTCACCGCCACCTTTCCCTGGTATGAACTGAAAGAGCCGCAACGCGGCCCGGCAGGCGGTTTTGTCTACCAGCGTAAGCAGAACCGCAAGGGCGAGGAGATCGGCGGGCTGGTTCCTCGCATTACCCTGAAATCCATCGCCAACAATGAAGAGCCAGAAACTATAACTCTGGTGGATAGACCAGAGATCAATAATAAGGTCACCCGTGTCTGTGGCCCCTTCACTGTGGAAGCCACCATCCAGGCTGCCGGTTCTATGCTGGAAGAGCAGGGTGCGATCAAAGAGAGCGCAGCATCTTATGAAAACCCCCGCACCTATCTGGATCGCATGATCGAGGTATTGCGCCAGAGCAAAACCCTGCGCCTGCCCGGTAACAAGGCGCTGGAACTGGAGCAGGTGCGGCCATTGCCAGCCGCAGACCATGAGTATCTACATGCCGAGGCGACAGAAAAAAACGGTGATTCCCGCCGTATTGCAGTGATGTTCGGCCCGCAGGATGGCGCTATTGACTCCGGCACGGTGCTGGAGGCGGCCCGCGAGGCTTGGTACAGCAAGTTCGACGCCCTTTACTTCTTCGGCTTCGCCATCCAGGCCAAGGCGCGTGAGCTGGTCTCAAATCGAGGCAAGCTGAAGCTACCCTGCACCTATGTGGCCGTCACCCCCGATGTAGTGATGTCCGATCTACTCAAGACCAGCAAGTCATCGGAAATCTTCTCCATCACCGGCTTGCCGGATGTGGCCTTTAAATCGAATGGTGACAAGGCGCCCAATGGCGATCCCCTCTATCAGGTGGAACTGTTGGGGCTGGACATCTTCCGCCCCCACGACATGGAAACAGAATCCATCCATGCCGAAAACCTGCCTTGCTGGATGCTGGATACCGACTACAACGGCATGGTGTTCATGGCGCGGCAGGTCTTCTTCCCGAAAACATCGGCCTGGAGCAATCTGCAGAAATCACTCAAGGCAAAATTTGATGATTCTGTATGGGAGCATCTGGCTGGCACCACCTCTGAGT
>VAPF01039143.1_pt1 | contig 10279 bp, 5 predicted proteins | sample 3393931 | NCBI WGS metagenome assembly VAPF01 (sample SAMN08290437, study PRJNA428436) | hydrothermal vent metagenome | isolation source: Deep-sea hydrothermal vent chimney | place: Atlantic Ocean: South-mid Altantic Ridge | depth 2773 m m | reverse complement strand
GGTACACTGCGCGTTCTTTGTTGTTGCCTGATTGACAATTCAATTGATTTTCCATTTCCAAATATTACAAGGTATTCATGAATATTGAGTCACGTATTGCTAATGAGCTGGATGTTCGCCTGATTCAGGTTGAGTCTGCCATTAAATTGCTGGATGAGGGTGCTACGGTGCCGTTTATTTCCCGTTATCGCAAAGAGGTGACCGGTGGGTTGGATGATACCCAGCTGCGTAACCTTGAAGACCGGCTCACGTATTTACGGGAGCTGGAAGATCGCCGTGCTGCGGTGCTGAAGAATATCGAGGAACAGGGCAAACTGACTGAGGCGCTTACTGTGGCTATCAATGGCGCGGAGACCAAGACCCGCCTCGAAGACCTGTATGCACCGTATAAACAAAAGCGCCGTACCAAGGCGCAGATTGCCCGTGAGGCGGGTATTGAGCCGCTGCTGGATGCGATTCTGGCGGATCATGGTATTGATCCACAGGTGCTGGCTGCCGAATACCTTAACGAAGAAGCGGGCTTTGCCGATGCCGCTGCCGTGCTTGATGGAGCCCGGCAGATTTTCATGGAGCGTGCTGCGGAAGAGGCGGATCTGGTGGGCAGGCTGCGTGATTATGTGTGGGAAAATGGCCTGATGACCTCCGAAGTGGTGAAGGGCGAAGAACAAAACGGCAGCAAGTTTGCCGATTATTTTGAATTTTCCGAAGCGTTGAAAAAAGTGCCGTCGCACCGGGCTCTGGCTTTATATCGAGGACGCAGTGAAAGCGTGCTGCGCCTGAAAATCGTGGTGTCGGGGCAGGATGACCTGGAGTCACCGCTGGATCGGGGAATTTGTGAATCTATGGTGGCAGCACATTTTGGGCTGTGTGATGAAGCCCGTGCGGCAGATCAGTGGCTGGGAGAGTGTGCTCGCTGGGCCTGGCGTATCAAGATCAGCATGCAGATTGAATCTGAACTCAATTTGCGTTTGCGTGAATCGGCGGAAGAGGAGGCCATTCGTGTGTTCGGCGAAAACATGCGTGATCTGTTGCTGGCCGCGCCCGCCGGACAGCGTTGCACCATGGGACTGGATCCGGGGCTGCGCACGGGCGTCAAAGTGGTGGTAGTGGATGCTACCGGTAAACTGCTGGAGTACACCACAATATTTCCGCACGCGCCGAAAAACCAGTGGGATCAATCACTGGCCGTACTGGGTAAGCTGGCGGAAAAACATAGTGTCGATCTCGTCAGCATTGGTAATGGCACCGCCTCGCGGGAAACCGACAAGCTGGTGCAGGAGCTGATGAAAAAATACAGTTCACTGCGACTCACCAGTTTAATGGTGAGTGAGGCCGGTGCTTCGGTGTATTCAGCTTCCGAACTGGCAGCACGGGAATTTCCTGAGCTGGATGTGACGTATCGCGGCGCGGTGTCCATTGCCCGCCGCCTGCAAGACCCGCTGGCGGAACTGGTGAAAATCGACCCCAAAGCTATTGGCGTCGGCCAGTATCAGCATGATGTGAATCAGACACGATTGGCAAAAAAACTGGAAGCTGTGGTGGAAGACTGCGTGAATGCTGTGGGTGTGGAAATTAATACCGCTTCTGCGCCATTGCTGGCGCGTGTTGCCGGGTTGTCGGAAACTCTGGCGACCAATATTGTTTTGCATCGTGAGGCCAGTGGCGCGTTTAAGAATCGAAAACAATTATTGAAGGTAGCCCGCCTCGGACCAAAAGCCTTTGAGCAGGCGGCAGGTTTTTTGCGTATTCGTGAAGGTGATAACCCGCTGGATGCTTCTTCCGTGCATCCCGAAGCTTATCCGCTGGTGGAAAAAATTATTCAACAAAGCGGACGGAAAATTACTGACATTATTGGTGATAAATCCTTTTTGAAAGGACTGGCCGCCAATGACTTTGTGGATGAAGATTTTGGTGAGCCCACGGTGCGTGACATCTTTGGTGAACTGGAAAAACCGGGTCGTGACCCGCGTCCCGAATTCAAAACGGCCACCTTTAAAGACGGCATCGAAAAACTGTCTGATCTTGAACCGGGCATGATACTGGAAGGTGTGGTGACCAACGTCACCAACTTCGGCGCATTTGTGGATATCGGTGTGCATCAGGATGGCCTGGTGCATGTCTCTGCACTGGCAGACAAGTTTGTGAAAGACCCGCGTGAGGTAGTGAAAGCAGGGCAGGTGGTCAAAGTTAAAGTGATGGAAGTGGATCTGCCGCGCAAACGTATTGGTCTCAGTATGCGATTGACAGATGATGCACGCAACAAACCTCAGGATATTCAGCGTGACCGACCCGGAGCAGGGAAAGCCAGATCCGCAAATCGGCAGAAACCTGCCCAGTCATCAAAGCAGGCCGTGAACAAAAATAGTGGTAAGCAAACTAACAGCGCTATGGCAGATGCTTTTGCAAAACTGAAACAGGGTTAATTGTTGGCAGGGAGAAATCGCAGGATGTACTCATTATTCATTGGTATAACAACCCGTGGAGTGAAGACAATGAGAGCGGCATTAAGCGTTAAAACACGCTTCTTTTAACCTAACATATCAGTTGAGCCGTCGCGAGAGTGGCTAAGGTGCTCAAGATTAATGACTTTTTGGGTTATTTTGAATGAAAGCGTATCACCCATACGGTGAGTTGAATATGTTCGAAAAAGTCATTGAGATTGAGTGCATTAGACGTTCGCAGTAGGCTCAACTGATGTGTTAGGTTTAAGATTGCTGGGCAATGTTGTTCAGTTAACAAAGTACGGCGTACCGTAGATTGGTGGTGAGCTTGCGACCCCCAACATCGTCGATTCCGTTGGGGTTCGCAAGCTCACCACCCACCTACAACAGGCCGGAAGTTTGGCTTAACTTAATTGACATTGGATTATTGGGTGTTTAATACAGAGGACGCAGAGAAAAACACTAAACTTTGTGCCCTCTGCGTCTCTGCGATCTCTGTGTTTATAACACGTTACTTGTCAGTGCCACGACAATATAACTTTCTGGTGTACTGGAATATTTTTTCAGAGTTGTTGTTTATCAATGCATTATCATTTTTACATCAATGACGATGCCTTGCGGAGTAATATCAAAAGATTCGACGAACTGCATGTCCATTTCTGCCATCCCTTCCAGCATCGCCTTGTCCTGTTCGGATATTTCCCCGTCTATGGGATCAAGGGTTTGCACAAAATTATTGATGAGTTTCATGTATTTCCCAACGTCCATATTAAGTGTAAACATGCCCGTCGCCGCGAGAGGATCGTTTGCCATTTTTTGCGCGAGCTGTTCAGCTTTGTCTCCGATGTAAGCCACAATATGGTTTCCCTTTAATGCCAGTTTAACGCTGCCGAGATCAAGGGGGATGGGGAAGTCGATTGGAGTGCCGTCATCGGGGAGCTGAATGGGTGGCATGCCTTGCTGGAAATTGGCCACCATCAGGAGCAGACGTTGCGGCTCTTTTGCTGAGAGAGTGATAATCGCATCAAGACTGTGAACATCGGGCATAGCACCTTTTTGCTCCAGATTCATGGAGGCATCGATATCCAGTACGGTTGCTGAAATGCCTTGCACGCCCGCAGCCATGCCCGCCATCATGCCCAGTGCGAGCACTGGATTGGAATCAACAAGGTTTTGTTTCATTTCTGCCAGAAGCTGGCATTGATAATCCTTTTGTGTGAATTCCGTGAACATCTGGCTGACTACTGGGGTCAGTTCATCGATGTTAAAGCCAAAGCCAAAACCCAGGGCAGGTCTGCTGTCGATTTTTTGGACATGTGCTGGAATGAAGCCACGCAGTTGTTGTAATTGCTGCATGAATGCCGCATCGGTATTTTCAACTACCATGCGTGCGGTCATTTTTATGGGTTTTTTCTTCAGGTCGAGTTCGGTGTAACCAAAGACGGTGCGTGGCCATGTTTGAGTGATTGTCAGAAGCTCGGTGCGACACGCGGTTGTTTGTATGGGGGCCAGTGGGTTTTCTGTCACGGGTTTATTTTGTGCGGAGGATGTTTGTTCGGCATCTCCATCAGTTTGCCCAGGTATTGGCTCTGGCATTTCTTGTGCGTTGACGGTGTTGAGCAATGCCTCCAGCATGTGGCCAAATGTGTTGCCATCCGGGGTGGTTAGGCCCTTCACGATTTCTTCGTGATTTATGTAACCAAGATAAGCAGGGTGGAAATTATGTCTGGATGTGAGATCTGTTAACAGTGTCGCATCAGCCAGGGAGTTTGCCGGTTTTTTTACACCTAGTATTACATCAAGGGTTGCTTGGTCTTCTAATGATGTCAACAAGGTGATTAAGGCGTAGTCGTTGTCTACGCTAATGACGAGTTTGGCATCAATAGCGTTCTGATGACCATTTTCGGGTGTAGAGAAACGGTATGTTTTAAATGAAAGTTCACCGTGTGACCCCTGTACCGATGTTACCTGTGCCATTGTTTCGGCACTGTTAATAAAGGCATTAAAGGCATGTGTGTCAGCCAGTTTGATGCGCATTACCGGTATGGTGCCGACGGAATAAAATACGGCGTCCAGTTCATCGTCGAGCCCCAACGTATTTTGTACTGTTTCCAGGTCTTTAAACGCCGTCACATACTCAATGAATAATCCGGCTAACATTTCCATTGCTGGCGGCATATTTTTGTTATTGGGCAATTGTTGGTCGAGTGCTTTTTTAAAGTCTTCGGGCTGCATAAACCCCCATTGAGGCTCGATGATTGTGATCATATCCCTCAGTGAGGCAGGCTCAAGCCCACCGAAAAAATAGATTGTATCAGCGGGAACGTAGCTTAAAATATCGCGTGTGACTTTGTGGCTTGCTACGTTACCGGAAGATGCGGTCACCGTTTTGTTATCGTCCTCTCCCTCCAGTACGTACACGACAATGATGTAGGCGGCCAGTGCTAGTGATGCCGCTATTGCTGCACCTCGAAATAAACGTGAACTGTTCATGGAAAGTCTCTTGTTGAGTGTTAAATAAGTGATTTTTATTGGATGCTATTAGATACATCGCCATGTATCAAGAGCAATATTGCCAACTACCTGATAATTAGATGATTTCGATGTCGGCAGAGTGGGTTGAAAACTTAAACGGTATCTTCACTTCTGCCCCTTTTGAGTGGGAAAACCAGGTGGGGGCTTTCCATGTTCTGGTTATGCCCTGGAATTAAATTTCATATTTTCCCATACGATGACGTACTTTTTTGAGGTAATCTCGTGTTTCCTTTGCGGGCAGATGGGCGCGAAAGTGTGTGTAAAGTTCATCGGCGTTGAGTTTGTTGATTTTGTTGTAGGCGTGGCGACGCCATGAATAACGACTGGCATAGCTTCGTTTGGTGTATCGGCCAGTGAAAGAACGAATTACGCTGTTTGCACCCGCATTGTAAGCAGCAATGGTGGCCAGGGTGCGGGCCTCGGGGTCTTTGATTTTTTTGAAATGTTTGTAGTACAGCAAATGCAAATAAGCGGTACCTAACTTTATATTGTTGTCCGGGTCGTACAGATACTCTTCTTTGACTACCTTGTCTTTTGAGTAGATAAATTTATACGCATCACGCGCGCCGCTTTTGGGCACCAGTTGCATTAAACCAAAAGCCGGAGCAGGTGATTTTGCTCTAGGATTAAAAGCACTTTCTGTTTCAATGATCGCGAAAATGAGTGGCGCGGGAATATTATGTTTATGGGCATAGCTGTGTACGCTCTCGCTGAATTTTTGTGCGCGAACACGGATGTGATCGGGCACCAGGCTGAATTGTGTGCTGATCACTACGCGCTGTTTGCCATCTTTTCCCGTGAGGCTGCGAGCTTTCATGGTGGCGGCTATTTTTCTGGCAAATTCCGTCAGGTTTTTAGCGTTGAGCGGTGAATTGTCAATGTTAGCCACCAGTCCAGCTAATACCGCAAGCTGTTTGCTGCGTGGTGGTGAAGGGCGTTTGGCAATTTTAATAATAGAGCGATTGTCCGGGCCTTGTTTGATGGTTTTTTTGATGGCGGATATCAGCTTTCGCTGTGTGTGCTTTGGGTTCTTTGCAATACCGGGCTTCAGGGCTAGCTCAATTTTTACCATGCCTTCGTCGTAATCCACAATGCTGCGTTCTTTGAAATTGTTTCGATAAGTGACATCACGTTTTGCGCTGGGCATGACCGCTTCTTTTCCCCAGACTTTCGCCGCTTTTTTTTGATATTGCTTGAAGGCGTTTTGAATTTCCCCCCCTTGTTTTTTGTAAATAGGATTTAGTTTTTTATTTTTGCTGGTTAATTTCCCATGATTTGCATTAGGTGCATGATTGGCTGAGATTGATGCCGGGGTCAGCAATAAGGCAAAAATAAGCAGTGATGTGATCAGTCGAACAAACATGGTGTCCGGGGTCTCGGAAAATTACGGAGTAAGAATAAAGCCTCTGCAATGTAGCGTCTAAAATTGAAGCGCCTTTAATCTCTTGGAAGGCTCAATTCCCCACAGCTCCCTTGAGAATGCCTGCTTTTAGTGTTGTGAATATCGCTATTCTGGCGAAGAACAACATTCAGAAATCTGTGTTGGTGTGACGTTAATACTTCAGTAGTTTGCTGTGAGGTTATTTGTGGAGTGTGAATCAAAACGTTTGGTGAATATTCCCACATTGTAATCAAGAGCTTGTTGTGTTTGCAGTGTGGATGTAGATTGTGCCGGGTTGCGCGAGTGACTGTGTTATGTGGTAAGGATACTCGCGGATTTAAGAAGGTGCTTGATGTTGTGCCTTAAATTCGTCGAAATTTTGCAATGCCTACGGCATAGCAGGGAGAACAATAATGGAAAAGCAGATTGAGCGTCAGCCTGCTTGCAAGCCTGAGGTCGGGATTGAAAAGGAGTTTCTGCGAACGACCGAATTTTTTAATCTTGAGGGAGTGACTATGGATATTGCTCCTCCTGGTGCAGTGGAATCTCTCGATACAGAGGCGGCTGCCACACTGGGTACGTCACTCAGTATGCTCACAAAAGCAGAAATGATTGAAAATAATGCAGTCGATAGCGACGCTTTTTCTCACATTATTCCATCGACTATTTTAACACCGGCTTTTATTTTTAATATCGAAGGAATAGAGGCAACCCAGGCAACCCAGTTTTACACGTCGTCACATAGTCAGTCTGCTTCTCATGATGAAACAGGTAATGCTGTGCCGTTAATCGAGCGTAAACATCTTGTGATTCGTGTTTTCCCCAATCTTGTCAAACCATGGAGGCAGGCTGCTGGTGCTGTACAGGGTGAAGTATGGTTTAAACGCACCGATGTGACGGGCCAACCCTACAGAAAAGCCATTGTGTTAAATGGTTCTACTGCTGGACGACGTGCTGCGACGATTGATCGTGGCAATGCTAACCACACATTAAATTTCCGTATCCCCGATTTTTATGCATGCGGCAAATTAGTGGTTTACAGCCGCTGTAAAGTATTAGTTGCGGGGCAATGGAAATATACGCCCTGGCTGGGTCGTCTCCTGACTTTTGTTCGTATGCCGGTGGTGCGCATTCGTGCCCATGGTGTGCATTACCATCGTAATGGTGTTTTGAAGACAGCCCCCTCTCTGAGTGATTTTATTGCTACCAGTGTGTATTTGCGCAAGACCTGGCCTATGTCACGTTTCAATTTTCTTTCTTATGATGTGATTCACTTTACCGGTGATCTGACCAACACCGCTGGTGGTGGTTGTGGTCAGGGGTGGAACGCTTTATGGCGTCAGTTACGTGCGCTGTACAATGCCTCAGGTCAGGATGCGAGCCATTATGCGTTAATGAAAAAAGGTATTCCTACAGCCTATGGTGGTTGTGGTGGTGGGCACGTTGGTGCCAGTTTTGTTGGTGATGGCAGCATAATGGCGCAAGAACTGGGACATGCTTTGGGTCGCAGTCATGCCCCCGGTTGTGATATCGGTGGGCCGGACCCAAGTTACCCACATTATACCCATCCTCAGTCTGCGGCTATCGGCGAATTTGGAATGGATTACGCTACCGGAAAAGTTTACAACCCGTCGAACAGTAACGATTTTATGGGCTACTGCGGCAATCCTTGGGTTTCACCTTGCACGTATCGTGCGCTTATCAGCGATATCAACCATCAGCCCTCACCGACAACTGCGAAAGCCAGAGGGTGTGCAGAACATCTGTATCTTGATTTTTGTGTAAGTTGTAACGGTGATGTGGATTTACAAAGCGGGTTTTCCATGGTGGGGCCGGGTAGCAACAATAACGGTGAGCCCACTGAACATGCCATTGAATTGCAGGATGGACAGGGTCGTGTGTTGTGGGCAAAACGTTTGGTACTGAAAGAGGCACATCAGAGTGATGATGACTCCCACACTGGGTACTCGGAAGCCATTCCCATGCTGAGTGAGGCGGCCAGATTAGTCTTCAAATGCGGACACGCAGATGGGCCGACTATCATCGACATCCCTAAAAAAGCACCAACAATCAGCATTGAGGCACTTAAATTGGATGCCGACGAAGTACAGTCAGGCACCGTGGATCTTAAGTGGGCAACACAATGCGGCAAAGACGAGCAAGTGACTTCTATTGTTCGTTATACAAATGATGGTGGTGAAACCTGGCGTCCATTGGTCCTTGGGCTGAATGAGACGGAGTACAAAGTGGATCTTGATCAGCTGCCCAGTGGCAAAAATTGCAGATTGCAAATAATGGCCTCCACTCTGTTGTGTACCGCCACGGCAGAAACTGAAATATTTGCAGTGAGCCGGACGCCTGCGCAAGCGATGATCTCACCCGTGCCACAGGACGGGCAGACGCAACAGAGCGAAGTTGTGGAGCTAGCGGGTTGCGCCTATTCACCTGATGGCTGTGCTGATGAAGACGATTGTCGCTGGAATTCCAGTCTTGATGGTGATTTGGGTTGTGGTGAATATCTTATTGCCAACAACCTGACTCCCGGTGAACACGTTATTTCATTTAGCGCGCCCGATGGGATGGGAGGCAGTACTCATGCAGAGTACACAGTGCAGGTGCTGGCACAGGGTTAGATAGAAATCGTTGTAATGGTGACCGGTATCGTGAAGTCGGCGGTTCGTTTTTTCATAATATGCATTGATAAGATATAACGTGAACTAAGCGTTAAAAGTATCCAAATGAATAAAATCATTGGTTTACATTCAGCGGAACAGGTCGTTCCTCGGCCATGAATCACGGCATCATAAAATTTAACGCAAAGGCGCAGAGATGCAAAGAGCGCAAAGGATGAGAGAATGACGAGCAAAAAATACCTCTTTGCGTTCCCTCCATCTCCGCGCCTTTGCATTGAGTCTTTATTAGCCAAATGCTGCTGCATACGCTGAAAATAGGGCAATTTAGCCCTTAATTCATTTCCTGTTATTGATGACGGCCCCGGGAGCGGCATTGGAAGTCGATATTGAAACGTTGATCAGCGTACGGGTTAACCGCTATTTTGGCCGACACATTTTCAATTAGGCTTGCATAGCCGTAATATCCCGCATATGAATTTATTTGAGTCAGCTGACCAGTGCCTGTTGCAGTGCATACCTGATAAAAAAGCCACAGTGACCCGCCGCACTTTTCAGGCGTGGCGGCTGGGCAATATTCCACTGATAAATAACGGAAAACCTGAACCTGTTGGTAGTCCTGGCCGTCCCGAGCGCCCCCGTTTGGTGGCACCAAAAGACCTGCACCGCCGCAGTCTGCATACCCCGGAGGGTCACGCGGCGTTGATCCATGCTATTGTCCATATCGAATTCAATGCTATCAATCTGGCGCTGGATGCGGTGTACCGCTTTCGCGATATGCCGGATGCCTATTATGACGACTGGATGCGGGTGGCTGATGAAGAAGCCTATCATTTTCAGTTAATGCGCGAGCATTTACAGTCGCTGGGTTATGATTATGGTGATTTTGATGCGCATAACGGGTTATGGGAAATGGCGCAGAAAACCGCGCATGATCCTTTGGTACGCATGGCACTGGTACCACGGGTGCTGGAAGCACGCGGCCTGGATGTGACGCCAGGCATTATGAAAAAACTGGCGGATCATGGCGATCATGCGGCAGTGAAAGTGTTGGACATTATCTTCCAGGACGAAATCGGGCATGTGGAAATTGGCACACGCTGGTTTCGATATCTGTGTGAACAGCGCGATATGGAACCCGATGCTACTTTTCGAGGTCTCTTTGAGCAATACATGGGAGCTTCTGCTGGTAAAAAAGGCAGGCTTCACCGTAGCGCCCGCGAAGCGGCCGGTTTTAGTGAAAACGAATTAAACTATTTAGAGGGAACGGGTGAGTGATGAAATATGAGAAG
>VAPF01052600.1_pt1 | contig 10282 bp, 8 predicted proteins | sample 3393931 | NCBI WGS metagenome assembly VAPF01 (sample SAMN08290437, study PRJNA428436) | hydrothermal vent metagenome | isolation source: Deep-sea hydrothermal vent chimney | place: Atlantic Ocean: South-mid Altantic Ridge | depth 2773 m m | reverse complement strand
ATAAGCTGAATGTTATATGATATCTACAACGAAAAAAGCGAAACCCAACATTAAGGGCATAATCGCTCAACACCAACCTACAATGGGTTGCGGGATCACCCGCTTTAGGTATTTACGCCGCAAGTTAAAAAATCTATGGTGTTTCCAGAATCCCCCCACCGCCCTACGGGCTCGAACGTATACGGTATATTTATACTGTCTAATTATATATAACGATATGTATAAGTGGCAAGTACTCTCGATTTTATTTTCTGTTACTCCGCATAGTTAAAGTGTACAACATGCATAATTTACAGCAAAGCCAAAAAAGATTTAGACTGTGCAATTTTCCTTGACTTCCCCGGGGTAATGCTGTTTCCTGAACGTAAAGTATCAGGCAGGAGGTCCGACGGCGGGAAGCACTGGTTGTCTTTTTAAAACTGTTTAAGTGTAGGCATCAGGGGCTCGTCTCGCCCGAAGTTGGGATACCTGGATAGTTACTATTTTTTCGCCATTATTGAGAGGAAGAAAGAAAAAAATGAGCGACCTGATAACAAGTAAGGAAATTATTGAGAAGACAGTGATTTCCAGAGCAACTCTCAATAATTATATCAAGCTTGGTATTCTCCCAAAACCCATTGTGGGCCGTCCTAGCTCCGGCCGGCAGGGCGTCAAACAAATTGGCTATTTCCCTCCTGAAAGCCTGGAACGTATCCTCAAGGTTAAACTATTAAAAACCCAGGGGCACTCGATTTCCGATATTGCCGCCATGTTCCGCAAGGATGAAGAGGGAACCGCTCCATCCGGCCCTCAGACGCCACAGCAGGGCGAGATGGGGGGACAGGATAGTCGCCAACCCCGGGCCAAGGTACCCAGGGCCTGTTCCGCAGGCAACTTGAGTGTGACTATTTGTGATATTAATTCACCGGCTTATCTGGTTAACCACAATTTCGAGATCGAGTGGATCAACAAGTCGGCCGAGGATTTAATATTCAAACAAAAGGTTCGTTCTCTTGTTGATATCGAATCCCGGAACATCTTTCGCCTGTTGCTGAATCAGGGGCTGGGCGCCACGGAGCAAAGCTGGCAGGAGATCATTACCCTTAATTTTACGATTTTCCAGAAGGCCATTGATAAAGACCGGCTGAGCAATCTTTTTAAGGGTATGACCAGGAGCGAGTCGGAGCTGATGCAGGGACTTTTCGAGAGCAGAAAACCGGCGGGTCGGGACGCTTTCTATCACCTGCCGGTATCCGTTGTTGCCGATGACCATTCCCGGAAGACCTACTGGGTCCATACCATGACCTTCAGGGAAGGTATTTTTTTTGTTTTTCTACCCGACGAGGGCATTAACAGTGAATTCCTCGACATGCTTACACACCGGGAAAATGTAATCAATGCCCTGCTAAAAAACAGGATGCCTTCCCTTGTTTCACTGGGTGTGCTGGTTGCCGATCTCCAGGATTCGGTCAAAATCAGTGCGGAGTTGCTGCCCGGACAGTATTTCGAATTAATCAACGGCCTCTGGGAGGTCGTCGGCCCGACCTTTGAGCGATATGGCGGCATTTACGGCAAGCACGCTGGTGATGGCATGCTCTATTACTTCATTCATAAGAACGACGGCAATTATCTCATGAACGCTCTTGACTGCGCCTTGGAAATTCGTGAGGTAGTGAGTGAGTTCAGCAGCAGGTGGAGAGCCATGAAGAATTGGAACAATGAACTCTTTCTCAATACCGGCATTAATGAGGGACAGGAGTTCTTCGGTACCATCCGTTCGGCAAGAAATGTTGAATTTACCGCTCTCGGCGATACCATCAATATTGCCGGCAGGCTTTCGGAATTCGCGAGAAATGGTGAAATATGGACCACGAAAAACCTGATCAGCAAATTATCACAGGAAGAACGTGAAACGATTTGTTTCGGTGTTTATCAGGAAAATAGGAACGGCCGAATGTTTATCCGGGATTCCTTTTCACGGATAAGCGATCTCATTGTGGAGGACCCGTTGCATTACCGTCATTTTGAGTCCTTTCCCGGATTGCCCATAACGTTAATTGAAAAAAAGGTAATTCGCCTGGTCGACCACCAGGAAGCAGGTTCAATCTTATCGGCTTGAAGAAGGTACTGACAGGCCACGTAGACAGTTGAAATAATCGGGAGGCAATTCAGTGAGGAAGCCATCTTACGAAGAGTTGTACCGCCAGGTAACAGAGTTTGAGAACGAAAGGGAACGCCTCAGGCTCAAATACGCGGCAAAAAATCGCAAATGTCGGGCCAGGTATGACGCCATGCTTGATACGGTGGACGCTTATATGTGCCTGGTGGACAGGAACCTGAGAATTATTTGGGCCAACGAGAAGGCCAAGAAAATATTCGGCGGCGATCTGGTTAACCGGCACTGCTGCGTGACCTGTCACGGCCGCAAAAAAATCTGCCTGGAGTCATCATATTGTATCGTGCGCCAATCTTTTCGGGGAGAGACGGTCAGGTATCCAGGAACCATAACTGTCAGCAAAAACGGCAGAAAAATCTATTTTAACGTTATGGCCAGGGTCGTTTCAAGGGACGCTGACGGCAGGCCTTGCAACGTAGTCAAGGTGTACAATGATATTACCCAGTACAAACAGGTTGAAGAGGAATTAAAGGCAAGCATGCTGCAGTTGCGCGATAATCTGTCGGGAACCATCAAGGCCATGGCCATGACCGTCGAGACCAGGGATCCCTATACGGCAGGGCATCAGCGACGTACCGCCGATATCGCCCGGGGCATCGCCCAGGAGATGGGGCTGCCCAGGGAACAGGTGGACGGCATCCGCATGGCAGGGGCCATTCACGATCTCGGCAAGATATCAGTGCCGGCGGAAATCCTGAGCAAGCCGGGCCGGATTGGCGCTATGGAATTCTCGCTGATTCAACAGCACCCCAGTACCGGTTATGATATTTTAAAGGGGATTGACTTCAAGTGGCCGGTGGCCGAAATAGTCCGCCAGCACCATGAACGTATGGACGGGTCCGGTTATCCATTCGGATATTCCGGGAATCAGATTCTCCTTGAAGCCAGGATCATCGCCGTAGCCGATGTCATTGAAGCCATGTCTTCTCATCGTCCATACCGGCCGGCCCTGGGTCTTGACAAGGCCTTTGCTGAAATCAAACAGCACCGCGGCACACTCTATGATGAGAATGCTGTGGACGCCGCCGTCAATCTGTTTGATAAAAAGGCGGATATATTTCATTAATATACTTACCTGAACCGGGAAGGACGGGGAGGGCAGAGCTTACAGGCTGCCGTCTTGGAGATCAGACGCCCCGGTCACTGTCGGGCCAGAGCAATCTGTGCAGTTGCAGCTGGAGCCTGACCGGCAACCGGTGTTCCAGAATAAGGCCGGCCAGAGTTGTCGCCGCCAGTGACTCCTGGACAGGTGAAAACAGCAGGGGGAGCAGCCGATCCAGTTCGTAGCGGCCAATCACCACTTTGGCCCACTCAAAGTCGCGGACCGAGCTGAGAACGAATTTGATTTCGTCTCGAATGCCCTTCCTGTTTCTGGCTGCCAGCAAGGCGATATTTTTCCAGTCCATCCGCTCATGCATGCCGCTGTCCGGGCATTTGATGTCCAGGATGACGGATACCTCGGCCGGAATCCGTTCAATACCCAAGCTGCCGTTGGTTTCCAGCAGGACGGTCCGCCTCTGATCAAGGAGGGTGTCAAGCAACGGATAGATCCCTTCCTGCAGTAGCGGCTCGCCGCCGGTCAGCTCCACCATAACTCCGGGATACCGGTCCAGCCAATTACATATCCCGGCGAGTGTTCGTGGTTCGCCGGGATTTTCCCAGGTGTATTTCGAATCACAGTAGCGGCAGCGGAGATTACAGCCGGCCAGGCGGATAAATGCGCAGGGCAGGCCGGCCCTGGTGGATTCTCCCTGGAGGGAGTAAAAGAGTTCGGAAATGGAAAGATGTAGTTCAGTCACCATAGTAGATCACGCCGCTGGAATCCGTTTCCCGCACGGTGACCGAAAAAAGTTGATAGCGATCGGTTTTCAGCTTCTCCTGTAATTCGGAAAAAATATACATGGCAATATGTTCGGAGGAGGGGTTCCTGTCCAGAAAGGCGGAATGCTCGTTTAAATCCCGGTGATCAAGGTCGTCGATGACCAGTTTGACATGTTTTTTCAACAGTTTAAAATCAAGCCCCAGGCCCAGCTCGTCCAATCGTGTCGCCCTGATCTGAACCTCGACCTTCCAGTTATGGCCGTGCGGTTTCTCGCAATCGCCCGGATAGTGACGCAGGTGATGGCCGGCGGAAAAATGGGTCTTTATGAAGATATCAAGCATGGTGTTCTCCAAAACTGTTTTCGGTTGCCTCGCAATCGGCGGCCGGGCGTGGGCAAGTCAAAAGCTCCTTGCATCTCATCTTCGATCAATGGTAAGTACATGTGGTTGAAGACCGAGGGACAGGTTTATTCTGCCGATTTTTTACTATAGCAGGAATATGCTGGGTTGACCAGATTTCAGGAGATAATTTCATGGCCATTGTTGCCCCGTTCCGGGGAGTGCGTTTTAATCCCGATAAAATCAAAAATCTTGAGGACGTTGTGACCCCGCCCTATGATGTGATCAGCGAGGCGGCCGGCACTGCTTTTCTCGAGAAGAACCTGTACAATATGATTCAACTTGACCTGCGGAGCAGCACCTCGCAGGGCAGCGACGGCGAGGCTGGACGGTATGCCGAGGCCCGGACCCGTTTTGATGCATGGCAGGATGACCAGATCCTGATCCGGGACGATCAGCCGGCCATTTATCTCTATTATATTTATTACACTCATCCCTCTGGTCGTCGCCTGACCCGTAAAGGTTTGATATCCCTGGTCGGGCTGGCGGAATTCTCCGAAGGGATTGTCAAACCGCATGAAAAAACTTTTGCTACCGTTGTCGCTGAACGGTTGGAACTCATGAAGGCATGTCGTGCCCAGTTCAGCCAGGTCTTTTCTCTCTACCATGACCGCGACAATATCGTTATCTCCACCCTTGAACAGGCCAGAGAGTCCGAGCCGGTATGTTCGGTCACGGACCATTTCGGCAATGTTCATACCGTCTGGCGGGTCACTGATCCACAGGCCCTGACCGGGGTGGCCAGCTATTTTACCGATAAACCGGTTTATATCGCCGACGGCCACCACCGATATACCACCGCCCTGAGCTGCCGGAAACAGGCCCTGGCCGAGCAGCCGGATTTGCCTGCCGACAGTCCCTTTAACTTTACCATGATGTACCTCTGCTCTGCGGAGGACGAGGGGTTGTCTGTTTTGCCCACCCACCGTTTGATCACCTTTCCCGGACGCCTGTCCGCCGATGACGTGGTGCGGAAGATGAAGGCCGGATTTCGGGTAGAGGAGTTGAACAGCGGCAGCCGGGAGGTCCTGATCGCCGAGGTGTTGTCCCGGATGAACGAGGCGGAGATGGCCTTTGCGGCCCCGGTGTTCGGGTTCTATCATGCTGGCGAAGACCGCTGTTTTCTTCTGAGACTGAAAGATGAAAACACTGAACGGTCCGAATCGCTTGCCCGGCAGTCAACGGTCCTGCAACAGCTCGATGTCGTGGTGTTTTCCGAGCTGCTGATCCATGAGTATCTGGGTCTGGGCCATCAACGATGCGTGCGAGAAAAACTAATAAACTACTTTAGTGATCCAGACGATGCGCTTGATGTATCGGTAAAAATAAGTGTCGCAGATAACGGCGTCACTCCCTTGATTTTTCTCCTCAACCCGACCCGCGTCCAGCATGTAACGGACGTGGCCGACAGCGGCGAGATCATGCCCCATAAATCCACCTATTTCTATCCCAAGATCATGACCGGGCTGTTGATCAACAAACTGGTTGCCTCTGAAAAAATTCAAGGGGCGGGGTAAAAGGCATGCCCGGGTTCGCCGCAAAGCTTACCGATGATACCCTGTATGACGGCCGCCTGATCTGCCGACAGTACAAACAGGGCTATCGTTTTTCCATTGATGCCGTGCTGGCCGCCCATTTTTGCCGCCCCGGCAGGATGGATCGGATTCTTGATCTGGGCGCGGGCAGCGGGGTTATCGGCCTTATTCTGGCTTTCCGGCATCAGGACGTAAGCGTGACCGGCCTTGAATTTCAGCCTGATCTTGTCCGCCTGGCCCGGGACAATGCGGACCGGAACAACTTGGCCCATCGTCTCACCATTATCGAGGGCGACCTGCGCGACAACTCCGGCCTGCTGCCGGCCGAATCGTTTGACCTGGTGGTCGGCAATCCTCCATATCGCCAGCCGGGCCGGGGCAGGGTGAGCCCGGACGACCAGCGGGCCAGGGCTCGTCATGAGATCGACACAACCCTGGATGACGTAGTCCGGGCGGCGGCGCGGGCCGTGAAGAACCGGGGGACGGTCGTTTTTGTCTATCCGGCGGCCCGGACCACTGCACTCTTCGTCTCGCTGAAGAACCGCCGGCTCGAACCGAAAAGGCTGCAACCTGTTTACAGCTATCCCGGTGACCGGCAGGCTCGGCTGATCCTGGTCGAGGCAATGAAAAACGGCGGCGAGGATTTACAGATCATGGCGCCGTTTTTCATTTATACTGAACAAAACGGGCACTATTCCGCAGAAATGCAAAAAATGTACGAGTAAAAATAAAAAATGAATAAAAAATGCTTGCCAAGGTTTTGAGCGGTGCGGTCATCGGCGTTGATGGCCTGATTATCCAGGTCGAGGTGGACCTGGCCCTGGGCCTGCCCGCCTTTGCCACTGTGGGCCTGCCTGAAGGGGCAGTGCGGGAGAGCAAGGACCGGGTCCGGGCGGCAATCAAAAACAGCGGCTACGATTTCCCTTCCCGCCGCATTACCGTCAACCTGGCTCCGGCTGCCGTCAAAAAGGAGGGCTCCGGTTACGACCTGCCCATTGCCCTGGGGATTCTGGCTGCCGCCGAACTGCTGAACTGTCCGGACCTGCCGCGTTACGGCTTTGTCGGCGAGCTGTCCCTGGACGGCATGGTCCGCCCGGTCCGCGGCGTTCTGCCCATGGTGCTGGCGGCCAGGGACGGCAACATCAGGCGTTTTTTCGTCCCGGTTGATAATGCCGAGGAGGCCGCGGTTGTAGACGGGATCGAGATCATTGCCGTCAGCAGGCTGCACGAGGCGGTTGAGTTCTTGAGCGGCCTGTCGGCGATACGGCCGGTTCGCACGGATATCGATGCGGTTTTTCGTGAGCGGGGAGAGTATGAGGTTGACTTTGTCGAGGTCAAAGGCCAGGAATATGCGAAACGGGCACTGGAAGTTGCCGCAGCCGGCGGCCATAATATCCTGTTGAGCGGGGTCCCCGGGACCGGCAAAACCATGATGGCCCGGCGTTTACCGACGATTCTGCCGGACCTGACCCTGGACGAGGCAGTGGAGACGACCAAAATCTACTCGACCACCGGACTGCTGCCCGGGAATATGCCGCTCATGGTGACCCGTCCGTTTCGCTCCCCGCACCACACCATTTCCGACGCCGGCCTGATCGGCGGCGGCCAGGTCCCCCGGCCGGGCGAGGTATCGCTGGCCCATAACGGGGTCCTTTTCCTTGATGAACTGCCGGAGTTCCGTAAAAACGTCCTTGAGGTCCTGCGCCAACCCCTGGAAGACGGCGTGGTCACTATTGCCAGAGCGGCAACGAGCCTGCAATTTCCGGCCCGTTTTATGCTGGTCGCGGCCATGAATCCCTGCCCCTGCGGTTTTCTTGGCGATCCCCGGCGGGAATGCACCTGTACACCGCCCCAGGTCCAGCACTACCAGAGTCGGCTTTCCGGACCGCTGCTTGATCGCATTGACATGCACATTGAGGTGCCGCCGGTCATGGTCAAGGAGATCAATGCCGCAACCCCCGGTCCTTCTTCAAAGTCTATGCGTAAACATGTCAATGATGCCCGGCAAGTCCAGAGAGATCGATTTAGACAGTATAAATCGATGTACAGCAATGCCCAGATGAATTCTCGTTTGACCAAGAAGTATTGCTGTTTGGACAATAACTCGACCGACCTGCTAAACCAGAGCATAGAACGGCTGGGGCTCTCAGCCCGGGCCTATCACCGCATTCTCAAAATCGCCCGCACCATCGCCGACCTGGACAGGTCAGAGGAGATCAGTACACGGCACGTAGCCGAGGCCATTCAGTACCGCCGCCTTGCCGCCGCCAACCGGCATGACACAACCATCGCCCGCTGAAAAACAGGGTGGCCGCCATGGTTTGTTTGTCATCCAAAATAACCTGTTAAGAAAAGCCCTCTACGGCCATGCCACGAGCAAACAGACATCATATTCCCGGATGTGCTATCTTGGTCCGACCCGCGTACTGCCGTTTACCTCCATTCTACCCGTACTGTTCCCCCGTACATCGCAGCTATGTCCATCACCTAAAAAAAACCAAAGGTAACAATTCTGTCCATTGATTTTATTGATCACCGAAAATGATACCAGGCAGGTGTCCAAAAATACTTATTTATACTGTATAAATAAGTGTACAACGATGCTCGGGGAGTCCCCGGCTAATCAAGAAATGGCAGTGAAAGTTTGGTGTCCCTCGAATTCCTCTTTACGGTGCCCTCAGAATTGATGGGCTCGTAAAAAACCTGAATCTTCATCACACCGTCATCCTCGCGCAGGCGGGAATCCATTAATATCAACGAACTATGGATCCCCGCCTGCGCGAGGATGACAAATAAAATGACTTTTTACGAGACCATCCGAATTAGAAAAGTCGCAAATCAAAAAAGGCTGAAGCGAACATTCCAGCCGTTTTTCAGGATCGTGTTCATAATCGGTCCCTTTATTTCCTCCGGGCCAAAGGTGTAATCATCCGGTTCCGTGTCCTCGTAATTTTCAACTCCCCACTCGTTTCCCGTCGCCACCTTGAATATCGGCCTGCTGCTCGCCAGCCAGCCTGTTTTTACCCTGCCGGGACTGAGAGACCAGTCCACTGAGCGAAATTTGTCCGTCAGGTTTACTGTTTTGGTGTTGTTGTCAAAGCTGAGCCAGAGTTCGTAGAGTTTCTTCATACCGCTTTTTTCCATGCGCTCGCACCAGGCATGGTCCTTATAGCGCCAGGTGATGACAAGCTTTTTTCTGTGCTTATTTACCCGGACCGGTACGTTCAGGGAATTGACGCCCATAATCATGGAAAGGAGGAGTTCCTGGACAACCGGTTCACTGCGGCCGGGAAAGAACCAGGCCTTCTTGATAATTGTCGCCAGGGCCGGTATGAAAAAAATACCCGCCCCAATTCCCCACATAATAAGGGCAAAAATAAATTCCTTGTTTGCAAGGGTGTTCCTGACCGCCAGAATCGGCAGCAGAGTCAGGGCGTAGATGATGCAAAGAAGAACAATGCCGAAAATTGTGTAAACATATCGCTTGAACATGTCGATTTATTCCATGGTAATCAATATCTGGATAACATCCCCGTGAAAAGATGAGACGCGCCGGCCGAACCGGTTGGCGGATGGAACACTTTTTTTTGTAAGCGTTCCGCCGCACCACATCTGCTTTGTCATCGGCCTGTCCGCATACGGTTCAGTATAGTGAACAGACCTCTTTCGCGCATCTACGGCACTGCTGAATGCTTACAGGACAGAGATGGCCGCCATGTTTTCGCACCCCCGGTGAACGATTATTTTTTATGATGGCCTCGCTGTCAGGTGACGTGTTGAAATCGCAGGTGGCCGGTGACGCCATCCATTGTCGCCTCCATGCCGATGGGCAGGCTGTAATTGCGTCGGCCGTGACCGACGGGGAAGCAGCCCCATACGGGACAGGCAAACTCCTCGGTCAATTCCAGCACCCGTTCCCAGACCTGATGCTGCAGGCGGAGTTCGGCCAAGGTATCTCCATCACCCGAATCAAACGTTCCGAGGATGAGGCCGGCAAGACGCCGGAGTTTGCCGGCCTGATGCAGCTGCGTCAACATCCGGTCCAGCCGGTACATGGGCTCGCCCGTATCCTCAAGAACAAGCAGGGCGTTGTCCCAGGAAATTTCCCACGGCGTGCCCAGCAGATGCACCAGGGTGGTCAGGTTGCCGCCGCGGATAACCCCGGAGGCCGTACCGCCCCGCAAAATTTCCAGCTGGACCGGCTTGAAGCATTCGGGCATCCCGCCGGTGAGCAGGGAAAAGAATTGCTGCACCGACTCTTTGTCGGATTGGGCAAGAGAGGTGATAACCGGGCCATGAATGGTGACCATGCCGGTCTGCTGGCAGATGATGTTCAGCAGGACCGTAATATCGCTGAACCCGATCACCATTT
>VAPF01073914.1_pt1 | contig 10300 bp, 8 predicted proteins | sample 3393931 | NCBI WGS metagenome assembly VAPF01 (sample SAMN08290437, study PRJNA428436) | hydrothermal vent metagenome | isolation source: Deep-sea hydrothermal vent chimney | place: Atlantic Ocean: South-mid Altantic Ridge | depth 2773 m m | reverse complement strand
TAATCGTGCCATGACACCAGAGCAGGTCCAACAAAATTTTGAAGCCGGTGTAGGACAAAAATTCTTCCTCATGTTCAGTGTCAGTGGGTTGATGGATGACCTCAACTGCTTCCGTGTTCCTGAGGGGGGCACTAACCCGGTTGACCAATGCTTTGTTTACTTTGTGGCCAGTCAGTTTGATGATTACAGTTACTTGTTTGCTCAACCGACTTTTGTCAGCCTTAATCCTGACTTCACCCCCAGTGATACGGTGATCAAAAGTATGCGCATTGGTCTTAACGGTAAGGAACCCGTTGGCGGTCAGGCTTACATTAATCTTGATACCACAATTAATAGCACAGATTTCGACAGCACCACAGGCCAACAGGTTTTATCCACTATTGGTACTGTTATTGCCGTGGAAAAAGGCTCGGGCAGTGACGAGTTCTTTTTGACTTTCGAAGATTTCGACGGCAAGCAGTATAGCCGTACCCCGGCGATTTGTGGCAGTGCGAATAGTCCTCCAAACTGCAATATTGCACCGGTGTTTGGTACTCCAGTACCTGAGGTTGGTCTGCGCACTTTTGAGGAGGTTTTTCATTCCATGTCGGCTATGACAGGTGTTGATCCTTATTTGTCACAATTTTCCAGTGTACTGGGAACCTATGCCAACATTAAACAACAGCTTCCCGCGACAGAAAATATCACCGGTTTTCTTGCCGCACATGAAATGGGTGTTGCCCAGCTGGCCATTGCCTATTGTGATACTTTGGTGGAAGACACCGGCCTACGAAACACCTTCTTTGGTTCTGGTTTTGGTTTTACTGATGATGTGGCGACTGCTTTCGGCACAGGTGATTCCCCAGAAAAAAATCAGATTGTGGATGCCTTGTACAACAACATGGTGGGCATTATAGACATTGGTGACACGCCGCTTGCCAATATGCCAGATCGCGCAGATATAAAAGCTGAGTTAATCAGTAAACCAGCAGACTCTGAATACCCAGGTAACCTGTTTGATCGTTTGCTAGCGATTTGTACTGCTGATCCAGCCTGTAACAATGACATTACCCGTACCCGCGCCATGGTCAAGGCGATGTGTACCACGACCCTGGGTAGTGCAGTGATGATGATTCAATAGGCTTACATAACAAGTAACAGACGTATTTGAGGATAAGATGATGGCTAATAAAAGAACAGTTAACCGAACGGCGAGACGCTTGAAAAAGAATCGCCACGGACTTTCACTCGATGCACCTCTGTTGCATCAGGACCATAGCCGTCCGGTAACGCGGCGGGATTTCCTGCGCCAGAGCTTTATCACAGGCACAGGTGTCACGCTGGGTGGTTCGTTGTTTAGTTTGTTTGCCAATCCGCGGGCTGCACATGCGGAGTTGTCAGCAGATTTACAAACCATGTTTGCCAATAATCCCAATTGTGCTCTGGGCACCGCGGGTGGCAACATCCCTTTTATCTGTTTTGATCTGGCGGGTGGTGCCAGTATGGTTGGTTCCAACGTGCTGGCGGGTGGACAAGGTGGTTATCTTAATGATCCCATCAGCGCCGCAGGCTACAGCAAAATGGGTATTCCTGGTGATATGGTGCCCGGCATAGTGGATGCCTCAACCATGAGCGGCCCTAATGGTGATTTCATTGATACCCGCCTGGGTTTGCCTTTTCATTCAGACAGCGGTTTTTTGCGCGGCATTATGGAAAAAATCAGTATTGGAACCGCCCCGCTGATTAATGGCGCGGTAATCCCTGCCCGTTCTGATAACGATACAGGTAACAACCCACATAATCCTATGTACGGCATTGCTCGTACTGGCTCTAATGGCAGCGTAGTCACTCTTATTGGCTCGCGTAATTCTGAATCTGGCGGTAACTCTGTGGCACCGGCCATGGGCATTGATCCTTCTGTTCGTCCTACCAAAGTGGACCGTCCCTCGGATGTCACCGGCATGGTAGAAACGGGTGATCTCACTGCGGTATTGACTGAAGCTGATGCCAAGGCTGTGATGGAATCTATCACTCGCCTTAGTGATAAAAAAATTGCCAATATCAACGCAAGTACTGTAGTGAAGGATCTAGTGAATTGTGGTTACCTGGGTGCTGCGGATATTGCTGATCGTTTTGTGGGTGTCAATATTGATCCAGCCACAGACACCAACATTGTCGGACCGACCGGCATTTTCAGCCAAGACGAATTTGATAATGAAGGTGAATTCCGCAAAACCGCCGCCGTTATGAAAATGGTTATCGATGGTTATGCCGGGGCTGGTACCATCACCATGGGTGGTTTCGATTATCACACGGGTGACCGTCAAACGGGTGAACGCCGTGACCTGCGTGCCGGACGCTGTATGGGCGCTTGTCTTGAATATGCTGCGCGACGAACCGCAGCGGGAGTCCCTACACCATTGATGATGTACGTTTTCAGCGATGGCTCCGTGGCCAGCAATGGTTCCATCGATGGTTCTCAGGATGGTCGCGGCAAAGGCGTGTGGACCGGTGATAACTCCTCTACTGCTGGCAGTTTCTTCCTGGTTTATAACCCGACCACCAATGGTGGTCAGGCTACCCTGTTTAGTGGCGACAACCTGGGTGACGAGCGTCATCAGCAAATTGGCTGGTTCCGCTCAGATGGGTCAGTAGAAACCGCTTCCAGCGTGGCCGCCAACAATGTCAACCTGTTGGTGGACACGGTGGTGCTTAATTATCTTGCCTTGCATGGCACGGATTATCGCGATGTTTATCGGAATCTGTTTCCCGATAACGACCTGGGTACTGATGCACACATGATGAGCTTGACTGCTTTCAATTCTATTCGCTGAGCGGGTTTGTTAAACGATCCATAAATTGGCGGAATGATGAACACCCCATAGTCGTTGGGTTATAAATCTTCTCTGGATAGGTGGCAGGGTTGGGGTGTTCATCGGCTTTATTTAATGCAGAGCAAAACGGTTTGGTGGAACCGCTGCGCTTGTTCCACCCTACTGGATAGAGGTGAGTTCCGGACAGAGGGTGGTGTTGGGGTGCCCATAGATTTTTTGTTCCTCTCCATTCAACACAGAGCAAAACTGTAGGGTGGAACAAGCGCCATGGTTCCACCATGGCCTTGCATACATCCTGTAAACTCGATTGCTTAAAGGAAGAATAAACTCACGTCACTCGAATGATGATTATCACTGTCAATCGACTGATTAATGAAGATGTTCATTATCGAAATAATTAACAGGCTTGCTTAACTCGATGCTTATGGTGAACACCTTCCATCGATCTATGGTATGCCCCTCTGCTGCACACCAGACTCAGTCACCACGCCTTCCAGTGGCACATCCCAGTGTCGATGAGGCAATTCCACCAGACTTTTTTGCACATCAAACGCCACTCCCCATAAATGTGGTTTACGCCAGCATTGGCGACGGCGTAAAAAGGCAAAGGTACGATCATAAAAACCACCTCCCATGCCTAGCCGGTTACCCCACACATCAAACCCCACCAGTGGAGCCAGTACCAAATCCAGCCGGGTCAACGCAGTGCTTTGGCGCGAACGCGATACTGGTTCTGGAATACCAAAACCATTGGCCACTAGTGTATCGCCCGGCGCATAAGGTAAAAAATGCAACCGGTTATGGTGGCTGGCACTGACCACCGGCAGATATACGGTTTTACCCATGGTCCAGGCACAGTCCATCAGCGAAGTCAGGTCTACTTCAGCATCGTTAGACAAATAACAGGCAATATGTTGCGCGGCACGAAACAAACGATGATTAACCAGCTGTCGGGTGATGGCCGCACTGCGCCAGGCGTGTTCATGTGGATCAAAGGCATGTCGAGCTAAGCGCAATTGTTGGCGTAAAGCCTGACGTTCAGTCACAGGATTGATCCGGGAGAAGAAAAAAAGGCGTCACCCACATGTGCCGGTTGCATCGTCGCTCTTGGGACCGGAGCGATAAAGTGGGAACAACGATCAGCATATCAGGCTTTCCGTAACACGGACATGCACACAACGCCGATGTAATGTCCCCAACAGGGTTAAGCATAGGCCAAGAAAATTCCGATACAGTATCGAACACCACAGGCAACGCCATTCTTTGAAAACTTACTGTTTCTAAACAAATTTACGACAACTCAATGCTATTAAGTTAATAAATAACGTAGGTTGGTGGTGAGTTTGCGAACTCCAACGGAACCGACGATATTGGGGTTCGCAAGCTCATCACCAACCGACTTAATGACATTGTGCTACAACCCCAATTGTCGACTCCGGGCAATGGCCGCTTCCACTTTAGTTTGCAAATTGCGCAATTTGGTTTTCATCACCGGGCCATCGTTGTCGCCACCCGATTGCAATTGTAGAAGATCGTGGGCCAAATTCAACGCCGCCATCACCGCCACCCGATCTGCGCCCACCATTTTACGCGCATTCCGAATCTCGTGCATTTTTTCGTTCAGTAAACGCGCAGATTCCAGCAGTGCCGGTTCTTCATCCACTGGGCAGGCCACTTGATATTCTTTGTCCAGTACCCGAATGCTGATCACCTTGCTTTCTACAGGTTGCGGTGGTTTAGTCGTTCTGGCATTCATGTATCGGTCTCCATTGCCTTGAGTCGCACCAGCATGGATTCCACGCGGGAGCGCGCCAATTCGGCTTTTTCGATGAGCCGGGCACGTTCTTCCACCAGCAGGTTTTGTCGTTCGCGCATAAGGTTGTTTTCACTGCTCAATTGGTCCGTCAGCGTGATCAACTCATCAATACGCTGTTCCAGGTTGCTAATTTCAGATTCAGACATGCTATCCAATCGTCCAGGGGGAATTTGTTATTATCACATCTATGTCACAATAAGCCCTCACTATAGAGCGGCGCACAAAACGGGTCAACGACTGTTATCCACTGCTTACGGGTGCTAAAATCAGCGCCCCATTTTCTCCGCTTACCAGCACAAAAGACGATACCATTGCCATGTCCCAAAATCTGCCCGACTATTTGATTCTCGACAGTGCTTTGCACAAACTGGACACTGAAATCACCCCCAGCGAAGTCCATGGCACATTGTGTGGCCTGTTATGCGCCAACAGCAATGCCGAGGTCGATATCTGGCAACAGGCGCTGTGGCCCAATCAGCCCAGCGGTGATCTGCTGGCCGCTGAGGCACACGAAGTTTTCAAGCAGACTCATGACATTACCCGGCGACAGCTCAATGATCCCACCTGTGAATTTCAGATGCTGCTACCTGACGATAATGACAGTCTTGATGCGCGCGTCAATGCACTGGGTGACTGGTGTCAGGGTTACCTCATTGGTCTCAGCCTCGGCGGTATCACCGACTTCGCGCCATTACCCGAAGATGCTCGTGAGATCACTAAAGACCTCCTGGAAATTGCCCGCGCAGGCACCTCCTATGAATTGGAAGGCAGCGAAGAAGATGAAAATGCCTACGCCGAGCTGGTGGAATACCTGCGTGTGGGTGTGTTGCTCATTAACGAGGAATTGCAACCGACTCAGGCACCGCCGGTAGACATCGAGTCTGATGAGACATTGCATTAGTATTGAGGCGCAAACCTGTGTGCTTCAAATGTGTCAGGAAGTTGTGTAGGGTGTGATTGCATTAGTTTCTGGCTGTTGGTAGGGGTACTATCAACTTCGACTGAAGTTAAATCGCCTTGAAAAACTGGTTGCCTACCAAAGTTTGCCGACCGTCAAAAAATATATTCTGGTTTCGTAAAATGTTGATGCCGAAATTTTTTATGAAGGTGTTATAACGTTGTTTCGTTAAGAAGCGTGAATATTTCTTAGCGGACCCTAATTTTGATCGCCATCCAGTATCTCTTGCAGTTCATTGATCGCATTTGAAATATCCACCTGCTCATTTGGCATAGAAAACAAACTAAATGTCCCATTGCCAATACCGCTCCCCATCAGCCTCCCTTCTATTTTTGACCCTTCTATGATTATGCCATTTGCCGTAGCCGTTGTCGGGTTTTTACCTTCAACAAAAATGATAAAATCAGCCGTAAAATAATTTCCGCTGATATTGGTAATAATGCCATCATAGACAATTTTGTGTGACATGCTCATCATTATGATATTGCCATCCATCACTATGCCTTGTAGATCATTAATCTTAATGATTTTACCAGTGTCACTATCCACATTGGCGACACCGATATCAGTAAAATAACCCACAGGATTAGCATTATTTTCGCCACCGTCACAACCTTGTAAAATCAAGGAAAGCAATGTTAGGAAGAGTATTGGAAAATAGATCAAGCGTGTCGATAAATATAGAAAAGGCATCATTATTTTTGTAAGCCGGGTAGGGTGGAACAAGCGCAGCGGTTCCACCAAGCGGGAAAGGGACATGTTCAAGATTCAATGAGCTATCGACGTCCACCTTGACGCGCCGTTTGCCAGTGACTCGCTGTTGCATGAGGGCTTTTTTCTCCTGTTTCAGGTCATCGGGTTTTTATTGCAAGGTGTTTTTTGTCAGCAGTCGTGAGCACAGAGGTGCTTTGTTGTTTCTTATCGCCTATTGGTGGAACCGCTGCGCTTGTTCCACCCTACGGCTTTACGCTGTGTTGAATAGAGCGGAACGAAAAATCCATAGCACCTCAATTTCATCCTTTTCCCGGGTAGGGCTTAGCCCCCTGTGTCAGGCTAGTTGTCATTTTCGCAGGCACTGAGCAGTACAACACTCAGTAGTATCAGGGAAAAACGGCAGAGAGCGAAGAGTGAAACCGGGAGTGAAGCAGGAGGGTAATTCAACAACATGACAACAGCCTTTTCGTAGGTTCAGCAATAAATGCGGGGATGGGAAACAACAGTAGGTGAGCATTCGTCAGCAGCCCCCACGGTGTTTCATCAAACAAGGGTTTACTTGCGCACCACAGTAAGGCGTTTAATACAATGGGAATACTAACGGGTTAATGATGAAAAATAAATTGAAAAGAGTCTTTGATGACGGGGAATATTGCCTTGTTATTTGGATAAAAAAAGTGGATGCTCACGATCCTGTGTGGGCCGCTAGAAACCAGTAGTTTTACCCCGGATTTTGGCAGTGTTATCATTATGCACCTCAAAGTCCACATCAATACAGCAAGTCATTTTTCGCAACATAATTTCTGACTTCAACAATAAAATGATTCAATAAGTTTTTGAAATAAAACGGGATTGTGGGTGTTGGAAATATCTCAGAGGTAGACCACAACGTAATGCAACTATCACGAATACAATGCCGGGTTGGCCATTATTTTGCTAAAAGTTTTGCCAATTTTACCGATAAAACCGTTATCAGGAAAAATAGTGTTAATCATGATGTTGTTAATTCTGATAACGGCATCCATTACGTTCATGCCAGTACGACACTGATATTGGCGATTTTGATGCTGTTTCCTGCTATTGCGCAGGCGGAGCTGCAGAATGTGGTTATTTCAAGTAACGTAAACCAGACGATAGTCCTTAATTTGTCCCAGAGTATCAGCAATATCAGTGAGCCTGTGGTGACGATTCCTGCCCAGCCTGATTTAGGGTTGGCCACGGTCGTTGAGTGTGCTGATGGGGCTGTGCTGTGTGTGGAATATCGGCCTGCGGTCAATTTCGAGGGTCGGGAAAGTTTTAATTATGCGGTGGTGAATGATCAGGGTGTAACGGAAACAGCGACAATAACCGTTAGTGTGGGCAATGTGGCAATCTCCGATCAGGGCAGTTCTCCCAGTGTGGTTATAAATAATACGTTAAGGGGTGTTTGTCTGGATCAGGAGAGGACGTATGACTTATGTGAACAGTTTCAGATTAAAACCGATTCTAATGTCCCCGAGGATTTGCGTGAATTTATCGATGCCACCTCACCCACAAATGTGGGCGCGCAAAGCGCCTTGAATGATGAGCTGACCAAGGAGCAATTATCCAATGTTACCCGCCGTTTGACGGCATTACGACGCGGTCAGAATTTGACACTACTCAGTGGTCTGAGTCTCAATTATGGCAATGAGCGCATCACGGGTGACATGTTTGATCAATTGTTACAAGGCAATGCCAGTGGTGGTAGTGCGGGCTCGGGCTTTGGTAAAAACCAGGAATGGTTTATCAGTGGTAAAATAGGGGGTGGCACACAAGATGAAACCCTTTATGAAACGGGGTTTGGGTTTGATAGCTATGCCTTGACTATAGGCTCTGATTACCGTTTTGAGCACAAGGGCTTAATGGGGTGGGCATTGGGTCATGGGCAAACAAGTATGAATATAGACCACCAAAGAGGTGGCATGGATGTTGGTAATTACAACGGTACTTTCTATGGCAGTTATTATCCCTCTGATAACAGTTACATTGATGCTATCGGTGTTATTACGCTTAGTAATTATGAGATGCAGCGACGCGTGGTATTTGGTAGCACGGACGTAACGGCCAAAGCTGATACGGACAGTACCGGTTATGCCATAAGCGTTGGCGGAGGATACGATTTTGCGCGTAAAGGCTTTACTTCAACGCTGAATGCACGGCTGGATTACCTGAGAACCGCCATCGGCGGATACCAGGAAACCAATGCGGGCTCTTATAATATCGCAATTAATAAACAACAGGTGTCTCAACTAGTGTCTACGCTGGGTGCGCAATTGCGCTATGCCTTTAGTTATTCATGGGGGGTTTTAGTGCCCCACTTCAATGTTTCGTGGCTTCATCAGTTTCAAGGCGATGCCAATAAAGTGAAAGGGTATTTCCTTATCGATCCGAACACACAATTCAGTTTTGATACCAATTCACCTAGTGCCAATTATTATGTACTGGCTTTGGGTGCGTCGGCCACGTTTGCTGATGGCATCTCTTCCTATGTCCAATACGAAACCACAGTGGCCCAGGATAATTTAATGGTTTGGAATGTGGCTGCGGGCCTGCGGTTTGAATGGTGAACGAGGTGTAGGGTTTTTAGATTCTGGACCCGTAGGCTCAAGCTTATTGGCATCACCCCCCGCTTCCCCGTTACAATCGTGGCATGAATGCCAACCAACACATAAAGCTTGCGGAGTTTGCCCGTCGCCGCAAACGCCTGATGCAGATGATGGGCAAGGCCAGTGTTGCCATCCTGCCCGCTGCGCCCATGCGGCTGCGCAATCGTGATGCCGAATATCCTTACCGGCAAGACAGTGATTTTTATTACCTGAGTGGCTTTAATGAGCCTGATGCTGTGTTGGCGCTGATCCCCAAGCGTAAATATGGTGAAGTGATCCTGTTTTGCCGCGAGCGCGATCCGGAAATGGAAACCTGGCATGGTCGTCGCGCCGGGCTGGAAGGTGCAATGGAGCACTACGGTGCCGATGATGCCTTTCCCATCAGTGATATTGACGATATTCTTCCCGGCTTGCTAGAGCATAGCGAACGTGTGTATTACGCCATGGGCTGCGACACCCAGTTCGATCAGCGCGTCACTGGCTGGATCAACCGGCTCAAGGGCCAATCTCGTGCGGGTGCGCATGCCCCCAGTGAATTTGTTGCTCTCGATCACTTGCTGCATGATATGCGTTTGTATAAAAGTCGTGCCGAAATCAGCGCCATGCGCAAAGCCGCGAAAATTTCTGCCCAGGCACACAAACGTGCAATGCAACAGTGTCAGCCGGGTAAAATGGAGTACGAGATCGAGGCGGAATTTCAGCACCATTTCAAACAACATAATTTTGTTAATGCCTACACCTCCATTGTGGGTGGTGGTGAAAACGGCTGTATCCTGCATTACACTGAAAATAATGCTGAATTGCGTGATGGCGATTTGTTGCTCATTGATGCCGGTGCCGAAAACGAACTCTATGCTGCCGACATCACCCGCACTTTTCCCGTTAATGGTCGTTTCAGTCCTGAGCAAAAAGTGCTGTATCAAATTGTGCTCGATGCACAACTGGCTGCTATTGATAAAGTACGTCCCGGTAATCATTGGGACGCTCCCCACGAAGCGGCCGTGCGCATATTGACCAAGGGGTTGATCAAGCTTGGTCTGCTTAAAGGTAATCTGCGCACACTCATTAAAGAACAGGCCTATCGCACGTTTTATATGCACCGCACCGGCCACTGGCTGGGGATGGATGTGCATGATGTCGGTGATTACAAAGTGGGTGACGCTTGGCGTGAACTGGAACCCGGCATGGTACTCACCGTGGAACCCGGTCTGTACATTGCCTCTGGCACAAAAGTGGGTAAACGCAGGATCGCAAAAAAATGGCAAGGCATCGGCATTCGTATTGAAGATGATGTACTGGTTACCAAAGACGGCTGTGATGTATTGAGCAAAGATGTGCCCAAGACCATTGCCGATATCGAGGCATTGATGGC
>VAPF01026614.1_pt1 | contig 10307 bp, 10 predicted proteins | sample 3393931 | NCBI WGS metagenome assembly VAPF01 (sample SAMN08290437, study PRJNA428436) | hydrothermal vent metagenome | isolation source: Deep-sea hydrothermal vent chimney | place: Atlantic Ocean: South-mid Altantic Ridge | depth 2773 m m | reverse complement strand
TTTGATGCACTTTTCCACGGACTTCCAAAATCAACACCAATCAACCACACTCTACGCTCGCAGCTAGAACCTTTTTCCAGCGAAGAACTCTATGCACGAATACTCGAGAGCGACCCGCGTCGTGGTAACATGCTTGACCCGAAAAACAAAAGACGACTTATACGCGCCCTCGAAATAATCGATGCACTGGGTGCGGTTCCAAAGCGTAATGTGCATGAAAATACTCTCTATACACCCAAATGGATAGAACTCGACACTCCACAAGAAGAGCTACGCGAACGTATTGATACACGTCTTAAAAGTGCATTCGATCGAGGGCTGGTTGAAGAAGTACGGAAAGTACGTGCTTATGTTGGAGATGAACGCCTCAACGAGCTCGGGCTAGAGTACCGCATAATAGGTGAATTTTTACGTGGTGAACGCAAAGAAGAAGGGCTTCTTTCGGTACTAAGTGCAAAACTTTGGCACTACGCACGACACCAAAAAGCATGGCTGAAAAAACTATTAAATAACGAGAGTTCTCTTTAAGAAAGAGCGAGGGTACGTAGGTATTTTCTTGCTATTGCTTATCCTGTCCCAGGAAGACAAAGCGAACCAGATGAAGGTTGCAAAAGTGCGGTAATTGAAGACAGACCACCCGTCATAAAAATAGAGATGAATTCGTTGACAACAAGCCATGCTGAGATAACAATGACAAAACCAATAACCGCGGACATCAATACCGTCCTACCTTTTGTAACACCGTCAGGGGAAGCAGAATTGGTAGCAAAAAGAAATCCTGCATAAGCAATTAGAAGCACTACAATTATACTGGCAAATATAACTGAGTCATTTATAAGGTTTTGAATTACTACAAAAAATGCACCGTATCCAAGTGGGCAAGTTTCTTGCGGGACAATGGGTGTGGCAAGTCCAGCAGCAAATACTGACACAGGAATAATGTAGGATACAATGATAGCACCTAGCGCCATGCGCGACACAAATTGTGAAATTCTTAACATAAGGATATTGTACCCTATGAGTGCTCTGATAGAGAACACTTGCTCACATCCGTGCATCTGTTATCGTAACAATATACGGGCCTATAGTTTAGTGGCAAAACAGTGGTCTCCAAAACCACCGTCCCAGGTTCGAGTCCTGGTGGGCCCGCCGTGTATTAGAAGTCTATCTCTGCACTACAGTTCCCTCTTTCAAAGGAAGCTCTGTTGGAAGTGTCACCACTACTGTTGTTCCTTGCCCTGCGCCATTAGACTTCATATCAATAGTACCCAAATGTCCTGAAACGATGCCTTTAGCAATATAAAGACCGTAGCCTGTAGAATATGCGTTCATCTTTATAGAATCTTTTCCATGCCCACCCTCGGTGAAAAGGTGTTTTTTGTCTTCATCAGTGATACCGATACCAGTGTCTACTATTGTAAAGATTATCTTATCATCAACACTTCTGTTTAAAGAGATAGTGACTTTCCCTTTTGGTGTGTAATTAATAGCATTTTCAATAAGATTACGAAGCAGGTACTCCCCAACCATACCTTTATCACCCACCATAGTGTAGGGCGACGATCTCTCATCAATTGAAAGTACAAGTGCAATCCCTTTTTCTGTAGCAACGTTGGTAAATCTGCCAAACACTTCCTTGAGTACGACTTCTAAATCAAACGGCTTCATAGTGTAAGCTAGAGTGCCTTTTTTCAAATCTGACGCGCGCAATATACTCATTACAGAACGAGCACCTGCGCGAGTTTCGACGAGCGCTCGCTCAATAAAATCTTTTGCTTCTTTCGACACGTCGCCAAAATCACCCTCGCTCAAAGAGGCAAATGCCGCCGCATCTTTTGTCAGGAAACCTTTCACTTGATGACCGATAAAATGAATAAGAGTTCTTTGTCGCTTATTTGTCTCTTCAACTTCTTGCGATTGCTGTTCTATGCGTTCACGCTGTGTTACTTCTTTGTCCACACTTCGTATCAAAAGTATCCCAACAACAAGAAGTACCACAAGTAGAACGGCGTCCAGCATCTGTTCATGCCCGCTTGCGGTAACCATGCGTATAAACACAAAAAGCCATAGTATAAATACGAGCATCTCTGATGCAATAACCTTTATCTTAAATAGCCCATGCTTCATTACTGCGTACGCAACCAACAATATGTATATCGAGGCAGTTATATTACCGTACGGTAATATCGGAATCCCGTACCATAAAAAATAATTTGTACATCCACCGATATACCCAATTATTGTCCCAACAAGAATATATTTTATTTGAATTTGCTCGATTTTGGTAGCAGATTTCATGCTTTGTGTTAGCAACAAGATAGTAGCTGCAGCATAAAATACCCAAACAATTAGGAAAGGTAGAAACATTGGACCTGCCAATGGCCAAGAAGGAAAGTCTACTTGCACACCAACTGAAGCAACAAACAACGATGTCCAGTTTATAATAGAGAAAAAAATCGCAAAAATATACCCCGTCCAAACCCACGCGCGTAAACGATGTTGTAAACGAAGGAATAGAACTATAAAATGAAAATAGAGAAACGGGATTAATACAGCTCCAGCCATAAGGCTGTGTACCCAAAAAATCGCACTAGACGTATTAGACGTAATCTGCCAAACAAAATATGAGAAACTCCATATAGATACAGAAAAAGCAAACAGAGCGAATGTGCGATAAATACTTCCACGTCCTCTAAACAGGATTATCGTGCCAAGTATCAAACTGGTGAAAGTATTAATAAGAGCTGAGAGTGCGAAAAAGTTCATAAATAAAAACAGGATGCGTACACAAATAGTGTAGCATCCTGTTTCGACACAATAAACATTATTAGAATATCTATACACTAACAACTGCAACAGTATGAATCTTTAGTGGTTCAGTATATAGCTTCAAGCGTGAAAAACCTGAGCTCTCCAGAAGATCCGCGAACTCATCAACCGAACGATATAGCATATCCCAATTCACTACATGTTTGAGAAAATATGCCTCAGCATTTGTATGAGCATGACATGTGAGAAACAATCCATTCGTAGGAAGAAAATGATAAATTTTCTTTATGAGCTTGAGCGCCAGACTACTCCTGAGATAATCAAGAAGACCGCACATCTCGATTATGTCTGGTGTAAAATCCTTCTCAAGAAAACGTTCAAAGAAAATCACATCTCCTGTTAATGTCGTTACATACTTCTCGATACCGTGTTTCTTTGCCAGTGCACGCGCATGAGCAAGTGCTGACTCGTCTCTGTCGATAAGTGTCACTCGTACGTTATATCCACAGGAAATATACTCCTGCACAGTTTCAATAACACCCTGAGCAGCTCCTGCTGCAAGAGAAAGTATCTTAATTGGCTCACCAGAGTTTTTACGTAATGCCACTTTTCCTATGACTTTTGCTAATTCCCTTTTCACCACTATCAAGCGATTTCGTACAGCCTGTGCATTACGCACACGCAACCAAAATCCATCTATTATTCTGATAATAATGTTGCTTCCAGCTCCTCGCTTAAAGTTGTACACGACATCAAGAGCCTGCCAGCCTGTAGCGCCATCTTTGACTTTTCTACTACTTTTACTAATACCGTCTACTAACCAAAAGTTTGTTTGTGGCTCCTTTCCTAAAAAGACCCTAAATAGGACTCTTTTTGCGTGGACATATACTGCTATGATAAATAGAAGTGGCGCCATAAACTTGTATGGCCACACAAGACTTTCATAAAGACATACATCTTTATGATTACATTCAGTCGTTGTTAATTGCTTGCATTGCATAATAGACTCCTAATATGTTGAGTATAGCGAAATATCACTATACATTTTATTTAATGACCAATACTCTTTCCGTTCGTCAGTATAGACATAAATCAACAGAAATACAATTTGTTATGTTTCTGTACTCAAGAAACAACTACGCGCACTTAATTAGTGTAATTTATGTGTTATGAAGTAATGAGATACCTTGCATACCCCCATGGGGGTATGCTACACTGCAAAAATCGATTGTATGTTCGCATAATACGAGCAACATTATAAGCATTGTATTTACACACTATCAATATATGTTTGGATTTTTATCAAGACCTGAAAACGTAACAGTTTCTGAAGCACATGAACACATGGGAAGAGAGGGACACGTACTCCTTGACGTGCGCACTGTGGAGGAGGTTTCTAAAGTAAGTGCTCCCAACATACTGAACATCCCTCTTGACCAACTCAAAGACAAATCTCATATGCTTGCAGATTTTTCATCTATTCATGTTATATGTCGTACTGGCGCACGAAGTGGAGCAGCTACCGACTTCTTACATGAAATAGGAATGACTCATGCCAAAAATGTCACAGGAGGAATGGTTGCTTGGGGCGAGGCAAAACTGCCAACAAAGTAACTTTAGCAAAAACTAACCAACACAAATCATGCGTGCATGAATACTGCTAGTACTGGTTTAGTAAAAAACACCCTCGTAAATCTTTACGAGGGTGTTTTTATATTATTCATCACTACACGTCTAAACGTGCTCTTTTCAGAGTCATAGCATTAGCAACCACGATGACTGTCGAAAGACTCATGAGTAGAGCGCCAACTTCAGGTGCTAGGAAAAATCCCCAGAAAGCAAAGACACCTGCTGCGGCAGGAATTGCAACTACGTTGTATCCCAAAGCCCATACAAGGTTCTGTACAATCTTACGATGTACTTTCTTTCCCAGCACCATAAGACGAACAACATCTTCTGGATTGCTCTTTGTTAGCACTACGTCACCAGCCTCTATAGTCACATCAGTTCCAGCACCAATTGCAACACCTACGTCAGCTTGTACTAGCGATGGAGCGTCATTTACACCGTCACCAACCATAAGCACAATGTTCCCTTTATCTTGTAGCTCTTTTACATTACGATATTTATCTTCCGGAAGTGTCTCTGCAAAATAAGTATCGATACCTAGTGCATCAGCGACATTCTTTGCTACGGAGTTATTGTCTCCAGTAAGCATCGCTACTTTTACTCCAAGAGTATGGAGTTTGTCTACCACTTCGTAGGACTCTTTCTTAATTTCATCAGCAAGACCAATTATGCCGAGCACATGAGTCTTATCCGCAACCAAAACAGTAGTGATACCTTTTTGCGACATGGTTGTATGAGCACTTTTAACTTCATCAGTAAGCGCGCCCATGTCTTGCATGAAAGCTACATTGCCAACACGATACTCTTCCCCTGAAAGAAGGGCTGATATTCCCTTTCCTGCAAAGTTCTTGAAATTATCTATTTCGGAAAGCTTTATATTTTGTTCCTTTACATAATCAACTATAGATTGACCAATAATGTGTGAGGATTCTTGCTCTAGAGAGCCTGCTATACGTAGGATTTCATTTTTATCAGTATCGCCAAGTACCTCTACATGAGTAACTCCAAACACGCCTTTTGTAAGAGTCCCTGTTTTATCAAAGACTACATAGTTTACTTTTTTTATAGTCTCAATCTTTGCTAGGTCTTTTAGGAAAATGCCATTTTTTACTGCAAGAGAGGTGGTGATGGTTGTTACTGTTGGAATAGCAAGTCCAAGTGCATGAGGGCAAGCGATAACAAGAACTGTAATAGCGAGTGTTACAGCAAATACGAATGGCTGTCCAAGAAACACAGACCACACAAGCAACGTAAGTATCGCGGTTCCACCAGCAACAAATGTCAGTACAGCTGCTGCTTTATCAGCAATTCTTTGTGCACGAGGCTTTGTTGTTTGTGCCTTAGCAATAAGTTTTTGAATTTGACCAATTGTAGAATTCTCTCCAACTCGTGAAAGTTTAATAATGAGTGAACCATCAACGACAATAGACCCAGCAATTACCGTTGCTCCTTTTTCTTTCTCTACTGGCTTCGATTCTCCACTGATGAGTGCCTCGTTCACATTAGACGTGCCTTTTTCTACGGTACCATCAGCAGGAATTTTCTCTCCTGATTTCACTATGACGATATCACCTTCGATTAGAGTCTCAATATCTACTTCCTTTTCTTCATTTTGTACTATTTTGTGTGCTTTCTTCGGTAGGAGTTTTGCCATTTCAGCAAGAGCATTTCCTGCAGCAGAACTGGACTTTGCCTCCAAGTAATGCCCGAAAAGCAACACCCATACCAATGTGGAGATCTCAAGATAAAATTGTACATGGAGTGAAGAAACAAAAGTGGATACAACAGAGAAAATATATCCAGAACCAACAGCAAGTGATACCAAGGTCATCATCCCGTACTCACGTGCCTTTATTTCATGCCACGCGTGCTGAAAAAAGATTAGTGAAAAGCTAAAAATAACAGTAGCAATTCCAAAACCTATCCATGTGTCTACTGGAGAAATTGGAAGACCTATAAAACCAGAAATTGTTTTATTTATAAGAACTAACGGTATGAGTAGAAAGGTAACAATCCAAAACCTTCGTAAGTACATACTGGCAGACCCGTGTGACATGCCGTGCCCTCCATGTCCTTTGTGCTCACCATCATCGTGACTCATGTGGTTCATCGACGAAGAGTGGTCATGTTGAAGATGTTCGTTATTGCCGTGTGAGTTAGTATTGTTCATATATATAAATTATTTATTATCTTGATGTATTCTCATGGATGACTATCTAACACAGTATACTTATTCTATCTCCTATTTGCTGTATGTATAGAGTGAACGAAAGTATTTAAGCAGAGTTTTCTATTGTGCAAACAGTGCACTGCTTGACTATGAGTTACTTACTCATGTACAATACCCCCATAGGGTATCGAAAGTCAAGGACTATAGATGTGTTTATTTCTATTCGGTGCCATTATTACTACAAGAACGTTTACCACTTAATAAATATCTACCATGAATTACCACTACACAAAAAAGAGCTCTCTGCCGTTCGACAAGACAGTAACAAAGACGAAAGATGAGCTTTCCAAAGAAGGGTTTGGTGTACTTACTGAAATCGATGTGCGTGCCACTATGAAAGCAAAAATAGATGTGGAGTATGAGAACTACGTTATACTCGGTGCTTGTAACCCGAAGTTTGCTAACGCAGCACTTCAAATCTCAAAAGAAATAGGATTGCTACTTCCATGCAACGTGTTGGTGTATGAAGAAAAAGGAGAAGTGTACATATCTACTATCATGCCTACTGTAGCCATGAGCGTAGCAGACGTAGACGGTTTGTCTGAGATAGCGCACACAGTAGAGGAAAAACTCACTCGTGCAGTAGACTCCGCCTCCGCATAAAGTAAATACAGTTAAAAACAAATAAAAAACTCCACACACTTGTGTGGAGTTTTTTATTTGTTTTTTGAATGCTTATTAGGTTCCAGACGGAAAGACGTACTTGGCAGGTAGTGCAACAGACGTTGTGGCAGTACCATAAGTAATATAGATATCTTCTCGCTCTTTCAGTGGCAAGAGCCTAGGATTACCATTATAGAGTTTTCTATTTGCATACACTTTTAGAGTGCTTGTTGCAGTAGCGCAATAGCCACCAATACACTTTGAAGTAAACCGCACACCCCACGTGTCAAAGAATTGACCGAGAGTAAATTCTTGTACTGTAGGAGATTCTACATGAATTAGACCACTATCACGATGTGTGTGAATGGTAGCCATAAATCCAGCAATTTGGTTTATTCCTATGTTTGCTGGTATAACAACTTTTTTTCCGTTAACAGAGATAGAAATATGTGAATGAATGTGCATTGCTGAACCTTCGCCACGAAGAGCAGAAAATCCAATTGCTTTTAGACGTGCACGTAAACCTGCAGAATTTGTGCTCCATGGGAGTTTACTAGTCACAATGCTTGGAATATCATTAGGACTGACTACTGTTTGTATCGGCATAGACCTAGTAAAGTGTCCAAGTACCAAAAGAAGTCCCACTACTGCGATTCCTCCTCCTACCCACCACGCTGTTTTTGTTTTACCGTTCATATGATTTTATATACAAATTACTATTATAAGATAACGAACACTGCCACTCAACTATTTCTTTTTAGAAAGTGTGTAAATAGATAAAATCTCTCGGATTGCCTTTTCATGTGAACCTTCCTTCATTTGCTCTACAACGTGTGTGGAAAGATGGTTCTCAAGCATAGCATTCTCAATTGCAGAGAGCGCCTGACGCACTGCAGAAGTTTGCGTAATAATATCTACGCAATATACATCGCTTTCTACCATCTTCTCAAGTCCACGAATTTGACCTTCAATTATCTTAAGTCTTCGCCCTACTGTTTCTTTAATATTTTTCTTTGCTTTCATGACATGAAGAATACCCTCAAGGGGTATTCTAGTCAACTGGTGATTCTATCATGTATTAATTTACTTAATTTTGAAACCACTTATTTATAACACTAGAAACCGCACGTTCTTTTCCTGTAAAACCATGCGATGCGCCAGAAATTATCTTTATCATGAAATGTGACGATTGTGTGTGGAGCGTAAACCATGAAGAAATATCTTGCGCTGGTCTGTCACTGTACTCGTCCGCCCCGCCAAGAACAGTCAGAACTGGTATCTTGATACTTTTGAAAACTCGCGGATTTTTCTTCGGTTGTACATAAGAGAATATCTCCTCAGCACTATTAGCAGTATTCAGACTGAGAAAACGCTGAGCGTCAATAACACCTACAGAGGCACTCGCAGGAAGCAATTCATGCTTCCTGCCTTTTTGTACCAGTGCATGAGCTACATCTGTAGCTTTTGCTAGAACACCATCTGTATCATTAAAAAGAGCAATTGCATAATCACTCAGAGGAGCGAGTAAAATTATCCCTGCGATTTTACTTTGATTATTCTTACGACTGGCATAATACATAGACTTTTGACACCCTGTAGAGTGTCCAGCAAGATAGATAGAATGTACTCCGTTATTGCGTGCGAACTCCACGGCGCCCTCAATATCATCTACACATTCTGTAAAAACCTCGTGCGCCTTCCCTGCTGGTAGCGAACGATGCTTGTTTCTTTTACTATCGAACTTATAGAGTTTTGATACCGTGTCATGTCCGCGATTATTAAAAGTGATTACAGCAGTATCTTTATCTGCAAAAGAACGAGCGAGTGCAGTGTGCAAAGCAGAGCTACCTAGACCGTGAACAAAGATGATAATACGTTGTGGTTTTTCTGGACCAAACCACAAACCCTGTAGTACAAACTTCTTTGGCGTTAAAATATCAAAAAGAAAACAAGGAGTAAGTTTAGCCATGATGTGTACCTAAAAGACGAATACTACAAATAAACACATGGTAATACATTATTCTCGTATACTACAGTATAAACACAATAAGAAAAGCATCTGGCAAAACCAGATGCTTTTCTTATTTACATGTTGCGGGGGCCGGAATTGAACCGGCGTCTGGGGGTTATGAGCCCCCCGAGGTACCTCTCCTCCACCCCGCTACGCTATAGTGTACAAGAGAAATCATTTTATGCAAGCGCCACATAGATGAGCAGACACTCTTAGACTAGCTCGAACTCTCTAAAAACATTTCCATATTGTGCGATGACACGGCGCGCAAGTGTGTCAGATAAAACGAATTCAGACCCTGTGTGTGCAATTTCATTACGCACCTTATGCGCTTCCCAAGCATCATTCAAAGTATTAAAATCTGCAGGTTCTATTTGCTTTAGCTGTTCACCAATAGAAGTACCAACATACCCTTGTCGTGTTAGCATCTCTCCCAACATTATATCTGCTTCAATGATTGATTGTCGCCAATCATTTTCTTGAACACTTTCCGCCATGTCTTGTATATGTCGCCATCGTGGGTTCTCTTTAGGAATGTCTCCAACAAGAACTGGAAAAGGTCCAAACAATTCTAACTCCCTACGACGCACATCAAATATCTGCAATATGGAATATATCAATACAGCAAGTGCCACGAGCGCGACGAGTATTCCAACTATAGTTACTACCTGCCACGCAGTTACTATAAATGAACGTGCGGCACCTAGAGAAGTATGCGAGTGAAATATAGCATCATAAATAATACGAAATACATATTCTATATTGAGTGAATATACTGGATGAATTGTAAGCATTGCATACACAGTATACCGCGCCATGCAGATACCTAGCTACTTAATCTGTATATATATGTGTATAGAGAAATCACGCTTGTAGTTTTTCTACTGACTCTCCAGCAGCAAAAAGTAACTCCTCCGCCTGATGTGGTGCTGTAAAATGTATTCCTAAAGGAAGTGTCTTACCATCACGCTCCACAGTACCCATAGGCACTGAAAGTGCTGGCATTCCAGTGAGATTGGCAGTAACAGTAAATAAATCTTCCGCATACAAAGACACTGGGTCTTT
>VAPF01009292.1_pt1 | contig 10311 bp, 7 predicted proteins | sample 3393931 | NCBI WGS metagenome assembly VAPF01 (sample SAMN08290437, study PRJNA428436) | hydrothermal vent metagenome | isolation source: Deep-sea hydrothermal vent chimney | place: Atlantic Ocean: South-mid Altantic Ridge | depth 2773 m m | reverse complement strand
GCATCGACCGTTACTTACATATTATTTATTTGTCTTGAGGCACTGTAAATAATCAAAATATCAAAGCATGTTATGTGAGATACATATTCTCATATCAATTCCATATATGTTTTATTCCTGTTAAATCTTCATGTGGTACAATCTGAATTGGCATGTTCGAGTACTCACTTTGCTCATAAGGAGGTTTTCTATGTTCTTTTTAAAATATTGGTTTTTGCAGATGCCCTACACAGTACCGTTACAGGTACCGACTATACCTAAAGCAAGTCGTGCTAGTCATAAGAGCTCTCACAATAATTTGTCAGGTAACAAACAGTATCAACAGCGTTTTCATCGTACTGTTCGACCACGCTCTGGGCGTCACGTCTGAACAATTGTTAACCAAGGAAAGCCATACCCACCTATTACAGAGTGGGTATTTTATTTTTGCTATACTGCAACGTATGTATTACACAATTCATGCTGACGGTGGTGCACGAGGAAACCCGGGACCTGCAGGTGCAGGTGCCGTCGCACGCGATGAGCAAGGAAACATAATCCTCTCAGTTTCAGAATTTCTTGGACACCGTACAAATAATTTCGCAGAGTACGAAGCAGTCATACTTGCCTTTGAAGCACTCGCAAAGTACGTGCCAGAAGAAAAGCGTTCTAGCACGCAAGTTTTTGTAAAGCTCGATAGCGAGCTCATTGTCAAACAAACTCTCGGTATCTATCGTGTTAAAAACCTTGTATTAAAACAGCAACAGTTACGACTAAAAGAGCGTATTGCACTATTTGGAGATGTTACATTTTCACACGTTCCTCGCGCACAAAATAAAGACGCCGACTTCCTTGCAAACGAAGCAATGGACCGCGGTGTCTAACGCATGAGCAGTCGCATATTTTTTCTCACGGCTGGAGGTTTTGCACTTGGTATATTTTTTCGTTCGTTGTATGTGCTCGGTGGGGGAATTATTAGTTTTGTATTTTTCATATCGTTAGTATTTTTTTGTGCATGGTTTTTCTCTAGGCGACTTTTTTACTTATTTGCGAGTATTACACTTTTTGCAGCTGTGCTAGGTGTTGGTCGAGTGTCTCTTGTGCAGTTGAGTTTACCTGATGTCTTTATGCAGGACATAGGTAGCACTCTTCCACTAACTGGAACTATTGTTGCTGCTCCCAGTATTCGTGAGAAAAATCAGCAGCTCATAATTTCAATTTCGAAAGGAGGAACACACACCAACATACTTGCGATCACTTCTCTTGCTACACCAGTGCTCTATGGAGAAAAAGTACGTGTATACGGGAAACTCACAACACCAAAACCATTTGCTACAGAGAATAGTCGTACTTTTCGTTATGACCGTTACCTTGCCGCTAAGGGCGTCTTTGCAATTATGCAACACGCCTCGCTCACTCCAGTCTCACCCGCTAGTGGTGTGTGGGCGTATGTCTATGGCGCACTTATAAATCTGAAACAGACTTTCTTGCGAGGGCTTGGTGCAGCACTTCCAGAACCTGCAGCTTCACTTGCTGGAGGGCTTGTTGCTGGCGGTACGCAAGGTTTAGGTAGTTCACTTTTGCGAGACTTTATACGTTCAGGACTTATTCACATTGTTGTACTTTCTGGATACAACGTGATGATTGTTGCAGAGACTGTGCTCGCCGCTCTCGCCACACTTAGCTTTCTTTCTCGCAAGCGTGCGGCAGCAATTGCTTCTCTTGTCATTGGTGCGTTCGTACTTGCAGCAGGAGCAGGCGCAGCAAGTATCCGTGCAGGTATCATGGCAATGTTTGCACTTTTGGCGCGAGCCACAGGACGCACATACGATGTTACGCGAATACTAGTTCTCGCCGCGCTCCTTATGCTAATGTGGAACCCACTCTTGCTTGCTTATAGTGTCGGTTTTGACTTGTCTGTAGTTGCGACCCTCGGACTTATTTTGGGCGTACCTATTCTGGAACCACACCTGTCTTTTATTAAGAGCTCTTTTTTACGCGAAACAGCCGCAGCAACCATGACAGCACAAATTGCTGTATTACCGCTTTTGCTTTATGTAAACGGACTCTTCTCACTTGTTGCACTCCCTGCAAACTTGCTCGTATTACCAATGGTACCAATAACAATGGCAGCCTCCGCCATCGCTGGTATTGCAGGATTGCTCACACCGCTGTTTGCACCAGTTGTCGCGTTGCCAGCCTATGTGCTTTTGAGCTACATTACTCGTGTTGTGCATAGTGCGTCTGCCATGCCACTTTCTGTATTTGCTGTTCCAGCGTTTTCATTTGTGTGGGTGGTCGGTACGTACACTTTTCTTGCGCTTCTTCTCTATCAACTAATAAAAAACAAAAAACCGATAGCCGCACACACGGCTATCGGTTCCAATTTTTAGCAGGAAAGGATGAAACACTTCTCATAATCTTTCACTTTTTAGCTCGTTGTCGTGCGTGCTTCTCGGAGTTTTGAACGATAAAACAAGACTGGTATCAGGACGAGTGTCAAAACAATGGCAAAAGTTAATCCAAACATAATGCTAAACGCGAGTGGTCCCCACATGGCGTTTGTAAGTGAGAGCGGTATCATTCCTATCACGGTAGTAACTGTAGTGAGCACAATCGGTCGCAACCGTGTTGCTGCCGCGTCAATTACAGAATCGATAAGCGGTTTATCTGAAGATGCACGCACGCGTTTAATCATTGAAGACATCAAAATAATCGCATGGTTTATGATAACGCCACCAAGTGCTATCACACCAAGAAGAGAAGAAAAAGAAATAGGCTGACCAGTAAGTGCTAAACCATCAAGAACACCGATAAGCGAAAGTGGCACAATCATAATGAGATAGAACGTGTAGCGGAACGAGTTAAACGCTACGATGAGAATCATAAACATAAACACAAGCCCTGCTATAAGTGCTACAAACATCTGAGAGAAAGACTGGTTTATGTTTTTTGTAGCACCGCCATATGAGATAGAAACTCCATCTGCCAAAGAAAGTGATCCTACACGTTTCTGGAATGCGCTTACAATTGCTGATGCATTTGTGTTGCTACTTGGATATGCCGACACTGTTTCCATACGCACCTTGTCTTTGTGCACAATGCTCGCGTTGCTTTGAGCCAGCGATACTTTCACAATAGACCCCAAAAGTACCGGTCCAAAAGACCCTGCGATTGGTATATTTTTGATACTTTCCAGAGTGGTCTTTGTTGTGTTCGATGGGTCGGTATATGCCGAGTTTACGTCCATTTTTACCATCACATCTATTGTTGCGTTTGGTTTTGTGATGCTAATAGCTTTTGTACCTACGAGAGCGCTTCTGAGTGTTTGAGCTACGGTGAGTGTGTTTACTCCAAGCGCGGCAGCTTTTGCTCTGTTGATTGTCAGGTCAAATTCCGTACCGTTATTTTGAGTACTGCTTGTGAGGTTGGTCACACCACTAATGGTCGCAAGCATTTGTTTTGCCTTATTTGCTGCGTCAATGATGTCGTTTAGATTGTTGCCTAGGAATTCTATTTGCACTGGTGCGCCACCTGGAGGTCCTCCAGTTACTTGAAGTACTTGGATTGTTGCTCCTGTAATTGGGCTGAGCCTTTTTTGTAACTCGCTTATAACCTGCGTACTTGTCTTTTTGTGTTTTGGCTGAAGATTTATGGTGATGTTTGCCGTATTGCCACCACTTCCTGCGCTTTCCATAACTCCGCCTTTGAGCGCTGAACTTTGTCCTATTGTTGTTTGAAATGTGTATACGTTTGGGTCTTTGTATAGCAGTGTTTCAACGCGTCGCACCGCTTCATTGGTTACGCTAAGAGTGGTGCCTTGTGGCTCGGTAATGTTAACAAAAACAAAATCCTGATTGTTTTGCGGTAGGAAAACTGTTTGTACCATACCAAGAAGTGGAAGTGAAATAGAGAGTGCAAAGAGTCCAGCGAGAGAAAAGAGAAAAATCTTTTGTGTGTATTTGTGTGTCAGAACTCCGCGCAACATCTTCTTGTACCACACAGTAACGCGGTCGGTATAAAGCTCCTGCAATTCCTCAAACTTGCTCTTGTGTTTTTTGCTTAACAGAATTGCAATGAGTGGTACCATTCCGAGCGCAACGAAAATAGATGCCATAAGCACAAAGATGAGAGTGTAGGGAATGCCAGCTATAAATTTACCGATAATACCAGAAATGAAAAAGAGGGGAATGAACACGGCAACTGTTGCCATGGTGCCAGCAATAAGTGGCCACGCGTAGTCGGCAAGTGCCTTGCGTGCTGCTTCGAGCGCGTTACCATCTCCACGCATACGCGCGTGAATAGCTTCGGTTATAACGATACCTGAGTCCACCAAAATACCCACTGCTAAAATAAGCGCAAACAAACTTATGAAGTTAAGAGAGTTTCCAGTGAGATATAAACCAATAAATGCTATTAGAAAAGATAGAGGAATTGAAAGTGCGGCAACCACTGCCTCTCTCCATCCGATTGTAATGAGTAGCACAAGCAATACGAGCGCAACAGTTTCCGCTCCTGTTTTAGCAAGGTCTCCAAGTTGCTTTCCCACCTGTACGCCCATGTTTGTAGCGGGAGAAATGTATACATCAAACCCAGAGAGAGTCGTTTTCTGAAGTTTCGTCAATTCTTTGTGCACAGCAATCGCCACTCCAGCTGTGGAAGCACTTGATTGTTTATATACGGAAAATGTAATAGCGTTTTGTGTTGGTTTCCCATACAACGATAAACGCGAGTAGGTTGTCGCTGGTGCTAGCCCATTAAACACTTTTGCGACATCACGCACATATACAAGTGAACCGTTTTTGTATGCGACAGGAAGAGAGCCAATTATGCTTGGGTCGGTAATCTTTCCTTTGAAATTTACTGTGTAGGAAATACCGTCCATTGAAATTGAACCGATAGGAAGCGGAGCGTTTGCTGAACGCACGGCGGCGATAACACGCGAGATTGTAAGTCCGTATGTAGAGAGTCCTTTTTTACTAACGACAATATTTACTTGTTTGTTAGGGACGCCAGCGACATTTACATCTGAAACTCCAGATATGCGTTTGAGAGAGTCTGAAACTGTTTGACCTACATTTGATAATAGAAGCGGAGATACATTTGCAGAAACTGACGCGATTAGAATTGGAGCGTTGGAAAAACTAACTTTTGTTACTGATGGTGTTGACGCATCAGAAGGAAGGTTTGACTGTGCTTTAGAAACTGCATCGCGTAGGTTTTGTATGGATTGGTTTATGTTTGCGTTTGCGTCAAATTGTACGACAATCGTAGAAATACTGTTACGAGAGTTTGACTTCATTGTATCAATGTTGCTGATACCAGACACTTGGTCTTCAATCTTGTTGGTGATAAGTGTCTCAATGTCTGATGCGGATGCGCCAGGAAGTGTGGTTACCACAACGCCTTCCGCAATGTTAACTGGCGGTTCCACCTCTTTCGGCATTTGGACAAGCGCGAACGACCCAGCGATAACAAGCGCCCCTATAAGAACGTAACTGAATTGACGCTTCTCAAGAAAAAAATTCCACAGCCACAACATATATTATTTAGTGGTTACGATTACTTTTTGTCCGTTAGAAAGCCCCCTAGCATCGAGAACAATTTTTGTTGTCGGAGAGACCCCTGCTTGAAGTAGTACAGAACTTCCATCAATAGTTTTAACTGTCACTTTGTGAGCAACGAGTGTACTTGATGTACTGACTGTGAACACTTGCGAGCCTGCGGGAGTTACTTTAATTGCGGAAAGCGGAACGCTTAGTGTTGTGTTGACTGTATCAGTGCTTGAAACTGGTGTGCGAATGAATGTAACGAGTACAGTCTCACCATCGGTAAGTGTTCTGCGGTTACCGATTAGTCCTATTTTAATTTCACGTTTATGGGTGAGAGGGTTAAGAGAAGGAGCAACAAAAGTTACGATGCCATCATGCGAACCGTTCACTAAGACATGGTCGCCAGCAACAACAGCACGCGCTGTGTTTGAAGTTACAAATGTCTTTACATAAAGTGTGTGTGGATTTGAAATAACAGCAACAGGAGAAAACATTGGCACATAATCACCGCGAGTAATAGGCAAGCTTACAATAGTACCGTCGATAGGACTGCGTATAATTGTTTTACCCAAGTTGGCACGAGCTGCATTGTAGATGCCAAGTGCTTGTTTAACACGGGCTTGAGCCAGAGCTGTGTTGTTGGTGATACCGCTATCGGCAGAGTTTGTTGCCGTTTGGACTCTTGAAAGAGCATTATCATAAGCACCCTTTGTTGCAATAAGTCCTGATAGCCCAGCCGTTACCTCGCTTCGTGCGCCACTAAGTGATGCAGCATAACCACTAAGCACTACAGATGAAGCGCTTTGACTGGCTGGAGTTTCACTGACTGCTGTTGTGAGATGGTTTAGAAATTGAATAACAGAACGTGCTGCCGTAATCATCGAAGCGCTTCGTGTGTCAAAGGTGCTACTTGGTGTTTCTTTCGTGTAGGAAAGGATATTCTTAAACACTCGCTGTAAGTCAATACGTTCTTGCCGAATGAGCGATACTAATTGGTAGTTGGGCACTGAAAGAGTTATTTGTACGAAGCGCGTACGTGGGTTCGAAAACATTTGGTCAGCTTTTGCATGGATAGCATCGTCTTGCACAGCATACATATTTTGCAGTGAGTTCTGTAATGCATTTTGTGCATTTTTTACGTCTTGATTTGCTTGTCCTACGGAAATAGTGGATCCTTTCACAGATGTTTCCTGTACAGTTGCCAATCCTGCCAGTGCTACCTCGTATGTTCCTTTTGCTTGAAGCACTGCTGCTTGTTGCGAACTGTTGGCAAACTCGGCTATCACTTCACCTGCAGAAACAGTGTCGCCGAGCGTGCGCGAACGGGACACAATTTCACCAGACGTCTGTGACAAGACAGTCGCTTTGTTTAGTGACGTAACAGTGCCGACAATAGGTAGCGAGTTTGAGGTAGTAGACAAAGAAGCAACAGTGGCAACACTCACTTGCGTTGCATTATTTTTTAGAGATGTGTTATTTACAGGACTTGGTCTCAAGTACCAATGTACAGCGACAGTGCCTAGCGCCACGAGAAGTATAGTGCCAATAACATATCGTCGTGAAAACTTTGAGAAAAAAGTATGAGAAGAAGTAGTCTGAAACATAAGCAGGTAAATATTTATTTTAAACTATTATTAATCTTTTTATTGAGTCGCGCATACTCCATAAACTCTTGGTCAGTAAGTGCAGAAAATACTTGCAACATGTGAGCGAGTATTGATTTCTGCACACGAGACATCGTTTGGCTTGTTTTTTTGGTGAGTTCTATAGTGGATACTCGTCGGTCGGTAGTACTTGTCTCCTTTGCTACATAGTTATTTTTTACCAGTTCATTTACAAGTTGCGTTACCGCACTGCTTGTAATTCCAAATGCTAAACAAATGTCTTTCACGGAAACGTGTTCTTCGCGATAGATAAAATTAAGTACCATCCATTGTGCGTGAGTAACGGACAGCCCGTGTGTGCGACATGATTTTCTCATGTCGGCATGGCGTTTCATTTTGTAAAAACCCTCAAGCATTTCCTGTAGCTTACTTGTACGACTCGTCATATATGTAAGATACTTACCTATTAACAAAATGTCAACAATGTGTAAAAGGAATCAAAGGTACCTGACCCCTTTGTTTCCCTGTGAAAAACCCCGTGCAAGTTGGCGAATGCCAACTTGCACGGGGTTTTCTTCGGTTGCTTATTTTAATTGCGAATTATTTTATCTGTTCGCAGCGCGTCTCGGCTACAGACCAATTAAGGTTTTGGAAAAAAGCGTCTATATACTGTCCTTTTTCAGAAGGTAAGTAATCTACCATGAAGGCGTGTTCCCACAAATCGAGTGCCAGTATAACAGGTAGTCCTGCGAGCTGACCCATTTCGTGGTCACTGACAAAAACAGTGTGGAGAGTGTCTCCTGCAGTGTCAAAATATACAACTACCCACCCAATACCGCGGCTACCAGCAACTTCGCGCATGTGTGCAACGAGAGCATCATAGCTACCATACTTTTCCGTAGCTTTTTTTGCAAAAATGCTTTGTTCATCGCGCTCTTTTGCACCTCCTTCTAGCTGTTCGAAATAGTACTCATGCATTTTCATACCATTAAACTCGAAAGCAAAGCGTCTGCGTAGCTCGGCTATTGTGTACGCGTTTGCTTTCTCGTCTTGCGAAAGCTCGGCTATCTTTTCGTGGATAAGATTTACGTGTTTTACGTAGCCACCATAAAGTCCTAAGTGCACCTCTATTTGTTTAGCTGACAATCCAGTAAGTTCGGGAAGAGAAAAGTCTCGTGTTGTGTAAGTCATATAAAAACAGTATACACGAGCACACTTCCTCGCGCAGATATTTTTGCACATGGAATTATTATTTTCTTATACAGTTTAAGAATAGATGCTATTTTTATACGGAAGATATTATCACTACTGGACACTGCGGACATATATGTACCTGTCAGGTGTACACTATAAACTTTTCTCAAAAAAATATATGGTAATATATTGCTATAAAAGCAAGGTGTATGTTTATAATTAATATAGTAATTAATTTTTAAAAAAATATGGATATTTTACAAGAAGATATTACAAAAGAACTTGGTCTTGAAAACCTACCTGAAGATAAAAGAGAAGAAATATATCTTAGGATAGGCAAGATTATATATCAAAATACAATGATAAGAGTTGTTGAGATTTTGAGCGAAGAAGAAAAAGATGAGTTTAATAATTTATTAGATGGAGTGACTCAGGAAAATAGTGAAAGTGACAAAGTCTTGGAGTTTTTAAGAGCAAAAGTTAAGGACTTTGATGACATTCTTACTGAAGAAGTTGTAAGGTTTAAAAAGGAAAGCGTTGGCGTGATGAAGGACGTTAAAAAAGAAACAGTATAATGACTTTACACTAAAGTATCATTAGCTATGAAAATACTATGTTCGAAAAAATACCCATGAAAAAAGAAGTTAAAATAACAAAAGAAGAGGAAACTCCGACAGTTGTAGTTCTTGAGAGTGCCGGTGGTGGTCCCGGAACTAAAGAACATCAGGAACTAATGGAACAACTGCGCAAGCCAGTAATGAGTCTTGTTGAAGAGAACGCTCAAAAACGTAAGAATATTGAAGAACGTCTCGAAGAGATTGAGCTGTCTAAAAAAGGATTTATTGACGATAAAGAAAAGGACAGTCTTGAGAATGATTTGGAAGCGTTAGAATCCTCCTCTAACAATAGAAATAAGACAGAGGTAGAAAATAAGTCATTTATTGAGTCGGAAAAATCGGAAAAAAGTGACAAAGAAGTAGTAGAAAGCCTAGAAACAGGTGAGAAACTATCCATGGACACAGCAAAGGACGCTTTCATTTCAAAGTATACGGACTATCTAAAAACAAGAAAATTGAGAGAGTCTTTAGGTATATCCAAGAAAGAAAAAGACTGGCCTGACGACCTAAAGGACTTGATGTCTAAGTATAGAGACAGCAAAGTTTCTTATATGCAGAATGAGTACAACAATAAGAAACAAGAACTTTTTAGTGATATGTCGGATATGTCTGGTGATGGTGATATTGACATTGAAGCTGCACAGAAAGCAAATGAAACAATGGACAAAGAGTTTTTTACGGCAAAGATTTTTAGCGAAGTAGAGCTTTCCCAGCAAGAGGAAATACAGAAGGCTAGAGTAGAGGCTTTGGGCGTAAAAGAAAAAAACCTATTTATGAAGGGTGCCCAGTGGTACAGCAAGAGAAGCTTGATTTCTAAAGCTGCGTTTACTGCGGCGGTGGGTACTGGCGTATTGATTGGTAGTGGTGCTTTCGCTGGAGCTACGTTAGGTGTTGGAGCTGCAGCCGGTATTTATGCTGGGCAAAAAATAGTGCGTAGTTTGGTTGGTACTCTTGCAGGTACTCTGTTTGGAAAGATTGCTGGAAGGGTCGGCGAAAATGTGGTGGATAGAATTGATAAAAAGTCCGAGAAAGAATTTCTTAATAAATTTGATGTACGTTCTTTGGATAAAATGGAAGAGCTGTCGCGTAAGAGGCTTGATAAAGTAGAAAGTGCAAAGACAAAGGCTTTTCTTGCCAAGATGGCTGTTTCGGTTTCTGCAGCGATTATTGCAGGTAGATTAACTGGTGATTTGTTGCAATCAGTGGATAAAATAGCTGATGTTGGCACTCTAATACCGCAGACACACGTACCTTCTAGCACCGGAGCTGCAAAAGATAAAATAGCAGAGAAAATACACAATGTTGTAAGTGGACCACAAAGCGCTGTACAACCAACTAATGTACCTGGCGCTGAACCCCAAAGTG
>VAPF01015960.1_pt1 | contig 10337 bp, 5 predicted proteins | sample 3393931 | NCBI WGS metagenome assembly VAPF01 (sample SAMN08290437, study PRJNA428436) | hydrothermal vent metagenome | isolation source: Deep-sea hydrothermal vent chimney | place: Atlantic Ocean: South-mid Altantic Ridge | depth 2773 m m | reverse complement strand
AGTGGCTCAAAGAACGTATCACCAACAAACACAACTACATACACAGGAACTGTAACAGGTACTGGAGGTACTGCTTCCTGTTCCGCTAAGGTTGTTGTTACACATGGCTATGGCGTGTGTACTGGAAATTGTGGTGGCGGTGGCGGAAGCACACCACCTACAATCACACTTACACAACTCAGCAAGCCACCCGTTCAACCTTTGGCATTTGTGTACCTTTCACAAATTCCTTACACTGGTTTAGATTTAGGAACTTTCGGTACTATAGTGTATTGGCTCTTGCTGATTCTTTGGAGCCTCGTGATGGCATATGTTCTACTCTTTATACTCGTTCCTTTTTTCTTTCGTTACACACGAGTGTTTGGTGAGAAAGTACGTGTCGCATTAAATACTACACAGTCGCAGGCTTCTAATGTTTCCGACACGACTGCACCAGCAACACAAACTATGTCTACAGAAATTAAAGCTATGCCGACACCAGCTACACGAACTTCTGTTGCACCAACACTCACCGCACAGGTACCAGCAACATCTACACCCGACGCTGCATCTGTACAGAACTTCTCTGCTTATGAAGGTTTTCGTTCTTTTGCACAGGCAGAGTCGCCAACTGTAGAAGACATAGTCAAAGGACTTTCCCGTTCTATGTCGGTACCACAAGCAAATTCTACAGTCCCGCAGCCACCAGAGAAGCCAGAAAATATACTCAAAACTGGTGTATTATTGGAGCAAGTAGAACAAGCTATGAGACTTTCAAAAAAAGAACAACCAGAGAAAGACTCGTCGGAGTCTGTAGAAATACCACAAACACCAGAAACACCCATGCTTGCGCAGGCTGGTGATGTAAATCTTAAGACAGCATCAACAGACACAAGAGGATTTCTTGCCGCATTGCTTGGTGGAGACCGCACCGCAGTGTTTGCACTGTTGCGACAGGTAGCACGCGGTGGAGGAAGTGTCGGTAAGTTAATAACCGATGCGACCTGTGCACTTGACGATGCTTATCGTGCTCGTGTTGACGGCACAGCGTGTGACCCTGATATTGCTCGCCTTTCTGCAAAGTATCAAACACAAGTTCTCGAGCAGATTGTGGCAGCACTAACTACAGCTATTGACTCAAGCTATTCCTCGGAAATTACTGGTGCAAAACTTGCTCTCACTCGTGCACTTTCTTGTATTGGTGCGTAAGTGTTTAGGTAGTTAAAAACAAACATGCTGCGACTTTGTCGCAGCATGTTTGTTTTTTATTCTCAAGTGCGTTCAGTAATTTCTTTAGTTACACGTTCTGTAAAATCTTTTTCCTTCATTGCACCTAGTGTGCCGTGGTCGCGACTTTCTACCGACAAAGTTTCTTCTGAAACTTCTCGGTCTCCTATTATCAGCACGTAGGGGAGTTTCATCTTTTTGGTATTTCGCACTTTCTTTCCCAATGATTCATTGGTGGCGTCAATATCAGCACGCACACCTGAGTCGAGGAGCTTTTTGTGCACCTCGTGCGCGTAATCAGCGTGCTTCTCAGAGATAGGGAGGACGCGTACTTGTATTGGCGAAAGCCACGTAGGGAATGCTCCGGCATAATGCTCAATGAGTACTCCCATAAAACGGTCTGGAGAACCGATGAGCGCACGATGAATCATCACTGGTGTTTGTTTTGAACCGTCTTTGTCTATGTAAGAGAGTCCAAAACGGTTGGGCATATTAAGGTCGAGCTGAATTGTAGATATTTGCCACTGTCTTCCGATAGCATCCACCGCCATGATATCCATCTTTGGACCATAGAAAGCAGCTTCCCCTAGCTCTTCCCTGTACTCAATAGTTTTCTCCTTGAGAAGCTCTCTCATGATACTTTCTGATTTTTCCCATACAGTATCTTCACCGATATACTTGTCTGCTTTATTCGGGTCACGAAGTGAAAGCCGCACCCAGTAGTCTATGTGGTAAGTCGCAAGTGCTTTTTGAATAGCAACGAGAACATTTGTAAGTTCCTCTTCGATTTGGTCTTCACGACAAAATATATGCCCATCGTCTTGTGAAAATGCACGCAAACGCGTAAGTCCAGAAAGCTCCCCCGGACGTTCATCACGATAAAGTGTGGCGAAGTCAGAGAAACGAACAGGGAGGTCACGGTAGCTACGTGGTTCAGAAGCATAAATTTGTGTATGTTGTGGGCAGTTCATTGGTTTCAGAAACATCTCATCATGTACGTATTGACTATGCACAGTGAGCATATCTTTTTTGTATTGGTCATAATGTCCTGATATTTTGAAAAGCTCGCCCTTGTTTATGTTTGGGGTGTGTACTTCGCCAAAACCTAGTTCGTCATTAAGTTCTCTAGAAAATCGTATAATCTCTGAGCGAATAATGTTTCCTTTAGGAGTAAAAAGTGGCATTCCACTGCCAACCAAGTCGGAGAAAACAAAAAGCCCTTGTTCTTTTCCTATTTTTCTATGGTCACGCTTTTTTGCCTCCTCTCGCTGTACTTGGTATTTTTTCAAGTCGTCTTTAGTGTCAAAAGCCAAGCCATAAATGCGTGTCAGCATTTTGTTCTTCTCATCGCCACGCCAGTATGCTCCAGCGACGCGGTCAAGCTTAAACGAATCTGGGAGTATTTCTTCTGACGGATTTTCTGAATGTCCACCACGACACAGGTCGGTAAACTCACCAGAAGTGTATAGAGTAATTTTCTCTCCCTTGCCAGCAATCTCCTCTATAAGCTCGAGCTTGAAAGGGTTATTACTGAAATGCTCGCGTGCTTCATCTTCAGATATTTCACTTGACGTCATAGATGTCCAAGATGATAATATCTTGCGCATTGTCTTTTCAATCTTTTTCAAATCACCTTCGCCCAGAGCATCGGTATTCTCTTCATTATCTGAGAAATCAAAATCGTAATAAAAACCGTTATCTACTGCCGGACCTATTGTTGGGCGTGCGTTTGGATAATGTTCCAATACTGCTGCCGCGAGCAGGTGAGCGAGTGTGTGGCGCTTCGCACTGAGAGTGTCTATTTCTACCATATATGTTGAGTATATCAGAAATGCAGAAAAGCGGACAAAATCACCTTCCACTTAATAATAAAGTATTATGTCTTGTTTGTAATTTGGCAATAACTTATCTAAGTGGCTTCTTATCATAAGAAAGAAGGATTTTAACTTTTTGTATGAGTGTGGTGCGTTCTTGCAGGAAAAGCATTCAACTCGTCACACTATCGTCTTCGATTAGACCGTCTCCTATGCGAATGATGCGCTCTACATATTTTCTGTCATCTGGCTCGTGTGTCACCATGATGATTGTCTGGTTCATTTCTTTATGGAGTTTTGCAAACAAATCTAGTATTGTTTCTGCCGACTTTGTGTCGAGGTCTCCTGTTGGTTCATCGGCAAAGAGAATGGAAGGGCTATTTATCAAAGAGCGTGCAATTGCTACAAGTTGTTGTTGTCCTCCAGAGAGCTCGTTTGGATAGTATTTCATACGGTCTTTTAGTCCGACTATATCCAACAACTCCTCAGCACGTTTGCGGTATGCGGACTTTTCTATGCCAGCAGCCATAGAAGGTATGTAAACATTTTCAATTGCAGACAGTTCTATTATAAGTGCGTATTCTTGAAAAATATATCCAAGATTTTTTAGTCGGTATGCCGTTCTTTCATCTTCGGAAAGTGCCAGTACGTCTACATCATTCAAGCAGATACTACCTTTCGTTGGCATATCAAGAAGTGAGAGCTGGTGGAGTAGTGTGGATTTACCAGAGCCACTACGTCCCATAATTGCAATAAATTCTCCACGCTCCACCTCAAAAGAAATTCCTTTGAGAACATGCGTTGGTACCTTACCTGGATAAGTGCGTTCAATATTTTTTACAGTGAGTATATGTTCAGACATAAGAATTAGCCAAATATGGCATCAAGTATTTTTTCGTGCGCGACCATGCGTGCTGGTATAATCCCAGCAAAGAACCCTGCGATTATAAATATGATGACACTCTTCATGGTAAGGGAGGCCCCAAATGAAACAAGAAGAGGTCCAAACGGAAGTTGTATTGGGTATTGGTTGAGGAATGGTTCAGCAATAAATAATACGAACAGAAGTCCTATGCCAACACCGCAAATAACATAGAACAGTGATTGAAACACATACGAGTACACAATGATGTCTTCTTTTATCCCAATGGCCTTGAGTATACCAATTTGTCGGCGTTTGTTTATGGCGTTTATGTAAATCATTACAAAGACTGTTACGGTTGCCACCAGCACGCTAATCATACTCACAATGAAAGCAATAAGTGTGAATGCACTCAAGAGCGATTGTATAACCGCAAGGAGCTCAGTATAAGTTTGTACTTTTAGTGTCGGGTTGAGTGATTTAATTCTTTGTTTATAGTAAGAAAGAGGGTTTTTCTTAAGATTTGTTTTCACTAAAACCTGAGAAGCTTCATTTGATGCTGACAATACCGACTCAGCTTCTTTTGTTGTGATGTAAGTGTTGGAGAGTGCTGTGCCAAAAGTAATGCTAACAATTCCTTTCACAGTGTATCTTCTGCTTACTCCGTTGGCATATTCAATCGTTACTTTGTCACCAACTTTTACTCCTCCGAGGTCGGAAGGAACGGGCATATCGTATCCGCCAGCGAGAGCAGCGGAGAGAAGTATCTTGTCGGTGTCAGTATCGCTTAATGGTTTCCCAGCAACTATGTACTTGTTAATTTGTAAGACTTTCTTCGATTGTGATGGATTGATACCAATAATCTGAGAGGATACGGTACTGTAGACGCCATTATGGTTCTTATCATAGGAAATAGATGCTGCAGTGAGATAGGTATTTGTTGTGCTAATTACACCTGGGATTGTTTGTATCTGTGCACGTACGCTTTTTTGGTTTTTGATGTATTGAAGTGGCACCGGTAATTGCTGTGGAGATATTGTGATGTCAGAGGTAGCAGTGTTAACCTCCAAACTGATAATTGTATTTATTAGTCCTGAGAAAATGCCAGGAACAAACATCATATTAAAGAAACTCATGGACAGTATAAGTACCATGAGTACAAACATACCCAATCGTCCACGGACGATTGATTTGTAAGCGATGAAAAAAGCTGTCCTGAGGCTTTCCATGTTACTTTACTTCTTTCCCGTAATCACTTCTTCTCCAGCAGAAAGTCCAGAAGAAATTTGAATGTCACCATTTAGTCCAGTGAGGGCGGTAGTTACTGTGCGAGTAACAGGAGTGCCTTTTTCAAGAACACTTACGGTCGAGCTTGTCGCTGTTGTGGTTACGGCGCTTGCTGGTACTAGAAGTGCATCACTGGAAGACGCAGTAGTAATCTGAACGTTCGCGGTCATGCCTGGGCGTATATTTTTGTAGCTCTTATCGAACAGAAGCGTTGTTTTGTAATAGACAGCGCCACTAATCACAGTCTGTGCTGGATCAATTGCGCTCACTGTGCCGTAGAAGTTCGTTCCTCTTGGAAAGGCATCAAGTTCGATGTGTGCTGGATTGCCAACAGCAACACCAACAATATTATCTTCAGATACGTTTACCTTTACTTGTAGTGTTGCGTCGGGCATGAGTGACACAACTGTTGTGTTTGGGCTCATAATTTCTCCAACTGTACCGGTTGTGTCGGTAACTATTCCAGACATTGGCGCGATAATCTCTAGGTTACGAATTTGTGCGTTTATGCCAGCAACGCTCGCTTCAAAAGAAGCCACTCTAGCTTTTTGTGCGTCGATGCTGTTTTGCGTAGGGCTCGCAGTTGTTAAGTTAAGGTTTGCTTGTGCTGATGCGACGGCTGCATTTTTTACGGAGATAATATGTTGCAGAGCTTGTACTTCTTTCAGTGCTACGTTTATTTCCGAGAGACCTACTGAAGCACTTATACGATAGGCAGAAACATGAGCTACGGAGAGCCCAGAGCTTACTCCCACTGCTGAAACAGCATCTTTCAGCAGTGTTTGCAAAGCAGTAAGGTGCACCATTGCATTTGAAAGTGTCGCATCATATTTTTTTGTCGTAGGGTCTAAAGAAAGTACTGTTTCTTCTTTTTTCCATTCATGAAGCTCTGTAGTGGCACGTATGCGCTCATTTTTCAGTTTGTTTGAGAGAGTGTAGTTACTTATATTGAATGTCAGTTTTGGATTATTTGTTTGAGCATCAAAGAAAAAATCTGCGAGCTGGTTTATCACGGCGTCGACTGCTTTTGCGTGTGCGTCTGCAAGTGTTGTACTAACGCTTGTATAGGAGTTATTCAGCGAGCTTTTTGTAGCAGTCAACTGAGTATTTGATACAGCAATAGTTTGCGTTGTCGCTCCCTCTTCAAGTGCACGCAACTCTGCATTCGCAGCGTCGGTATTTGCTTGTGTTCGTAAAAGAGTAGCATCTAATATGCTACTGTCTTGTTTTGCAAGCACGTCACCTTTTTGTACGTGCTGTCCTGTTGTTGCTGTTAGTGAAATGAGCTTACCACTACTTCTGAAACTAAGATTGTCTACTGTTGGCGATTCTACATTTCCACTCGCGAGTATCTCTTGTGTAATAGCTCCCCTTGTTACTGGCGCGGTAACATAGGCAACTTTTCTAGAAGAATTTAAATAATATACTAAGCTACCTAGTGCAACGAGTACCACTATACCGATAATCAAAAAATATCTCTTATGCATGGTTCATTAAATAATAACATGAGCATGATGTGTTTATGTGTGAACACCTGCTTTTTTGTTTGGACGTTTGTGTGCCATCTACAGTGCACCTAAAGATAGATGCATTTCATCTTTAGGGACTTATATTTTCTTGATAGAGTCGATAGCGAGTGATATTTCACCATTTCGTTTGGAGACATAGCCTTTCACGAGCATACAGGTGCCAGGCACAACAGATTCTGTATGTTCTTTAAGTAATTTGGGAAAGATAACGGCTTCAATTGATGCAGTGGTATCTTCAAACCGTACAAACGCCATTTTTTCTCCTGTTTTGGTGAGTACTGCACGCACTTCAGAAACGAGCACTGGTAGAATTATAGGCATACCTGGTTGTGGTTCATCAAGAACAGAACAGACAGTCAGTTTAGACTTTGCCATAATTTCCTTATGTGCATCGAGTGGGTGTCCTGAGATATAAATACCAAGTAATTCTTTTTCCCAAACAAGCTTCTCAGAAAGTGAGATAGTGTCGGCTTTGGTATCTAAAGTTAGCTTTGGTGCAATGCCCATTGCGCCAAAGAGTGAGTCTTGAGGTGCTTTTGCTGTCGCCTCTCTGTGAAAGGCAAGCATCGATTCTATGTTTGCAAGGAAAAGCCCACGCTCGCCAAAGTTATCAAGCGCTCCTGCTTTAATGAGCGAGTCTAGGGATTTTCGATTAAGCGATGTCGCACGAAAGTGAGATATCTTTTCTTGAGTTTCATCTTGCTTAGTGTGCGGACTTTCGTTCACGTCTTTTTCTGGTAGTGGAGTACCTACACGTGAAAGAAAATCTGTAAGGGTTGTATATGGTCCACGAGCTTCACGTTCGGCAAGTATTGCTTTTGCAATTCCTTCCCCAAAGTTTTTAATGGAAGATAGTCCAAAGCGAATTGCTTTGGTGTGAGAGTGAGAGGTCTCTGTATTCGTTGTCGTTTCCTCTGTCTGCTCTGGTGCCTTTTTTGGAGCATCGACAACAGTAAAGACGGAACCGCTTTCGCTTACGTCTGGAGGCAATACTAGGATGTTAAGCCGTTTACACTCGGCAACGAGTGTGGATATTTCTTGTGTGTCGCCTGCGCCTGCGGTGAGTAGCGCCGCCATGTATTGAACAGTGTAGTTTGCTTTCATGTAAGCAGTTTGATATGCCAATCTGCCATAGCTTGCCGCGTGCGCTTTGTTAAACCCATATGCAGCGAAAGGTTCGATGAGCCTCCAAATGTGCTCACCTTTTTCTTTTGAGAGTTTTCCGAACTCTTGGAATCCTTTTAGCAGTTTCTCTTTCTGTTCTTCCATTTCTTTTGGGATTTTCTTACCCATGGCTTTTCGTAGCTTGTCTGCTTCGAGCCACGAGTACCCACCGAGTTTAATTGCAGTTAGGAGCACGTCATCTTGATATACAAGAAGTCCGTAGGAGAAATCAAGATATTCTTTCATACGTTCGTCAAGATAGTGTATGAGTCGCGGATTGTGCTTTCGTTCGATGTAAGCTGGAATAGTTTCCATTGGTCCTGGACGATAGAGTGCAACCATTGCGTTAATGTCGTGGATTGTACTTGGTTTGAGTTCTTTGAGATAGCGAGTCATACCTGAGCCGCCCATTTGGAAGACTCCTTCGGTATCGCCTGCAGCGAGCATTGCAAAAGTCTTTGCATCATCGATAGGTATGGTGTCAATATCTATATGTTCATTCAAATCGTTTTCTACGCGTTTAATAGAATCGGCAAGAATAGAAAGGTTTGTAATTCCCAAGAAATCGTATTTCAAAAGCCCCATATCTTCTACGCTGTGCATGTCATATTGCGTAATGAGTTTGCCGCTCTTTGGGTCTGGCTGTACAGGAGTCCACTTATTTAGCGGTGTAGGGGAAATTACTACTCCTGCTGCGTGTACACCAGTTTGACGTGCACAGCCTTCGATACGTTTTGCAATGTCGATTATTTTATGGACATCGTCGTCTTCGTTATAAAGCAATGTGAGTTCCTCCTCTATTTTCATTGCGTGCTCTATAGTCATAGGAAATCCTTGAGACCCAAGAGGAATGAGTTTTGCGATACGGTCGCCAACGCTATAACTGTGTCCGAGTGCTCGTGCTACGTCGCGCACTGCAGCTCGCGCTTTCATGGTGCCAAAAGTACCTATTTGAGCGACTTTGTCCTCTCCATATTTCTCTTTTGCATAGGCAATTATTTCATCACGGCGTGTGTCGGCATAGTCCATGTCAATGTCTGGCGCTTTTGGTCGCTCTGGATTAAGGAACCTTTCGAAAGGTAGTTTATACAAGAGAGGGTCGATATTGGTTATGCCAGTTAAATACGATATTAGTGACCCAGCAGCAGAACCACGCGTGGTGGTGAGTATACCCATCTTTTTTGCTTGAGATAGAAGGTCGGACACTACGAGGAAATAAGTAGCAAAACCTTTGTTATTGATAATCTCCAGTTCATACTCTATGCGCTCCCGCATTTCTGCGGTCTCAGGTATCTTACGCAACGCCACACCTGCTTCGACTTTTTTTCGGAGCTCACTTTCGTGCGTTGTGCCCTTTGGGATTTCAAACTCTGGGAAAACCCACGAACCAAGTTTAAAAGATATGTGACATCGGTCAGCGATTTTACGGCTTTGGTCGACAGCTTCTGGTATGTCCTTGAAGTACTCAAGCATTTGCTTTTCTGTAGTAAAAGAAAAGTCTTCATCTTCGTGGTACCCGCGTGACCCTTGCTGTATGCGTCGCATTACCTCTGTCGCTTCGCGGTCGTCGCTTTTGAGGTAGTACACATCTTGCTGGGCTACTAGAGGCACGCCACTATCTTGAGATAGCTTTATAAGCTCCTTCATTGCTTTTTCGTGACCTTTTACTTTCGGGTGGTGAGTAATTTCTAGAAATACGTTACCTTCACCGAAAGTGCTCTTGTGTTGCGCTAGTGCCGCTGCTGCACCGTCCTTGTCTCCTGCTTTTAGTAGTTGCACAACATCTCCAGCAAAAGAGGGAATGATAGCGATGACACCATTGCTGTGTTTACGTAATAGCTCGTGGTCGACACGTGGACGTTCGAAAAAACCCTCGGTAAATGACTGCGTGACCAAAGCTACTATGTTTCCATACCCTTCATTATTTTCTGCTAAAAGCACGATGCGTGAACGTTTCGTGTCAATGTGCGGTTCTTTGTCAAAGCGTGAACGCGGCGCGAGATAAGTGTCGACGCCTATAATTGGTTTTATTCCTGCTTTTATGGCGGAGCTATAGAACTCTATAGCTCCGTGCAAGTTGGTAGCATCGGTTAGCGCAATAGTGTCCATGTCATTTTCTTTCGCTGCCTGTACCAGTTCGTGTACTTTAGGGAGCGCCTGCAAAAAGGAGTAGTGACTATGAGTATGCAGATGTATAAAACGACCTTTCATAAAGACAGGATACCAGATTATTCTATTATCTGTATAAAAAGGTGCCCTTGTATATGATAGAGTATATTTAATGCGTCTGAGACTTTTAATTGCTGCTCTTATTTTCGCGACTCTTCTTATTTTCCTAGAGAAGCTAGCTCTCGCGAACTTCTTGTATTGGCACTATGTGTGGTTTGACACGGTGATGCATTTTCTTGGTGGTCTCACAATAGGCACTTTTGTTGCTGCGGTCTTACCACGTTTTCGTCCTGTGTGGTATATGTT
>VAPF01083504.1_pt1 | contig 10340 bp, 11 predicted proteins | sample 3393931 | NCBI WGS metagenome assembly VAPF01 (sample SAMN08290437, study PRJNA428436) | hydrothermal vent metagenome | isolation source: Deep-sea hydrothermal vent chimney | place: Atlantic Ocean: South-mid Altantic Ridge | depth 2773 m m | reverse complement strand
TATTATTGATAATATCATAATACTTAATTTAAAATCTAAAGTTAAAGGTTAAAATAATATGGATAACACAACCCCACTGGCTGACCGAATGAGACCAAAAAATTTAAACGAATTTTATGGACAGGTTCATTTAGTTGGTTCGGGAAAAATTTTAAGAGATTTAATTAAGGAGGACAAAATTCCTTCTCTTTTGTTTTGGGGTCCCACTGGAATCGGTAAGACAACTCTAGCGAGAATTATTGCCAACGAAACAAAAGCTAATTTTATACAATTAAGTGCTATTGATTCAGGAGTAAAAGATGTTAGAAGTGTAATTGAGAATGCATTAAAAAATAAAGAAAGTAATAAAAAAACGATTTTATTTATAGACGAAATTCATCGTTTTAATAAATCTCAACAAGATGCTTTTTTGCCAAGTGTAGAAAATGGCACAATAATTTTAATTGGAGCAACGACCGAAAATCCTAGTTTTAAAGTTAATAACGCTTTGCTTTCTCGTTGCAGAACTTTTGTTTTGAATACTTTGAGTGAAAATGAATTATTATTGATTTTGGAAAATGTTTTACAAAATAAAGAAAGAGGTTTCGGTAATAAAAAAATAGAAATTGATAAAAAAAATAAAGAGTATTTAATATCTTTATGTAATGGAGATGCGAGAACAATGTTGAATGCTTTAGAGCTGGCAGTTGAATTGACGGGGGAGGGCAAAAAAATTACTCAAAAAGATATTGAGCAAGCTTTGCAAAAATCAAATTTATTTTATGACCGAGCGGGAGATGAACATTATAATATTATCAGTGCTTTTCACAAATCAATGAGAGGAGGCGACGAAAATGCGGCACTTTATTGGATGAATAGAATGTTAGCTGGTGGGGAAGACCCCTTATATATTGCTCGGCGAATAATTCGTTTTGCAAGTGAAGATATTGGAATAGCAAATAGTTTAGCTTTACCACAAGCAATAGCTTCTTATAATGCTTGTCGTTTTATTGGTATGCCTGAGTGCGGTGTAAATTTAGCACAAGCAGCTGTTTATATGGCAAAAAGCAAAAAATCAATTGCACTTTATGAAGCTTATGAGAATGTAATGGAAGAGATAAAACAAACTGGGAATTTGTCTGTGCCATTACATTTACGAAATGCTCCAACTAAATTTATGGGAGATTTGGGTTATGGTAAAGATTACAAATATACTCCAAAAGCGACAGAAAATGAAAATAAAAAACAAAAATTTTTGCCAGAAAAGTTGAAAAATAAAAAGTGGTTAAATAATTAAGTTTCATAAATTAGAATTTAATTCTTCAAAACTCCCACAAGAATTTCCTGAGGTCTTGTCCTAGGGATGAATTGTGAAATACTAGATACTAGTTGCTTCACTTCGTTCGCAAAGACGACGAGGACTTCGGGCTTTGAAAAAACCGAAGCAGTAAAAAGCTCCTCGTCGTCCGACGAAGAAGACGAAAAGCGAAGCTTTTCGTCTTCACGAGCGAAGCGAAGTAATCCAGAAAACCTAGTGTTTAATTTAATAATACCTTGAATTACAAAATAGAATTCGTTACGAAAATTTTAGCGATTTTTTTTTCTTTTTTTAAAGCAAAATTAACAACCACTAAAATGTGGCGGTCGCACCGCCACATTTTTTTATTTTACTTTTATATTTGTTTTGCTTCAAAAAAATTGAAGCAATATAAAAATTTTTTTTGAAGTGAAAGTGGAAAATTCCGAAAAATTAGTAGTAGGATTCTATTTCGTAATTCAAGGGAATAGGTTAAAATAAAGAAATATAAGATTTTAGCAAAGGGGAGTTCCCAATGAAAATTTGTAGTTAATCTTGAATTTAATAATTCAAAGTAGTTAAATAATACTAAGTGAAAAAAATGAAAATACAATTTCTTATTTTAATACTGATTATTCTTTCAATAGGTTTTTATAACCCTAGTTTTTCCAATGCCTCAAAAATCAATGACTTAAAGGTAAAAATAGAAGAAAGAAACCAAAGTGTAAGCAAATTAGAAGAGGAAATTCAAAAGTATCAAAAAGAAATTGAAAAAGTGGGTAAAGAAAAAAAGACTTTAAGCAACGAAATTTACAGATTAAATTTGAATAGAAAAAAATTGATTACAGACATAAGATTGACCGATAATAAAATTGAAGCCTCTAATTTAAATATTCAAAAATTGGCTTTAAATATCGGAAAAAATAAGACAAAGATTTATCAAAACAATAAAGCATTGGCAGGAACTATCAGACTGATAAACGAATACGATTCTAATTCTCTTGTTGAAATTTTATTGTCTCAAAATGAATTATCAGATTTTTGGAATGATGTTGATGGTCTTCAAAAATTTCAAATTGGAGTAAGACAAAAAACAAAAGAGTTAAAAAACCTCAAAGAAAATTTGGAATTCAATAAAAAAGAAACTGAAATTGCTGAAAGAAAATTGATTAATTTCAGATCAGAATTATCTGATCAAAAGAAAATAGTTGATTATAATAAAAGAGAAAAAAACCAACTCCTATATATTACAAAAAATAAAGAGTCAAATTATGTTAAATTATTGGCAAAGAAAAAAAAGTTACGAGACGAGGTTTTGAATGAAATCAGTTCGCTAGAATCACAATTAAAAATAGAAATTGACCCAAACAGTATCCCCCAAAGTGCTTACGGAGTTTTAAAGTGGCCGTTAGCAAAAATTCGTATCACTCAATATTTTGGGAAAACACATTTTTCAACAAAAAATTCTCAAGTTTATAGCGGACATGGTCATAATGGCGTTGATTTTAGAGCTTCTCCTGGTACTAAAGTTATGGCAGCTCTTGGTGGGGTGGTAAAAGGCACTGGAGACACTGATTCAATACCTCCCAAATGTTATTCTTATGGCCGCTGGGTTCTTATACAACATAATAATGGTCTTTCTACTATTTATGCTCATTTGTCTTTAATAAAGGTTATTAAGGGGGAAACGGTAAATACTGGTGAAGTTATTGGATATAGCGGAAATACTGGCTATACTACAGGACCTCATCTACATTTTGGTGTTTATGCTACAAAAGGTGTTAAAATTCAACAATTTACAAGAAGTATAAATTGTAAAGATAAATTTATTCCGATAGCATCGTTAAATGCCTATCTCAATCCTTTGTCTTATTTACCTAAATATAAAAACTAATATCATAAATTTTATTTTTTCATTTTGTCAGAATAAACAGAATAGAATAAAGGTAAAACAACAATGTAATTTAAAAATTTTATAAACCACCTTAAATTACCTTGAATTACAAAATAAAATTCTACAAAAATTCTCGTAGAAAATTCCTTTTTGTAATTTAAAGAAATCAATATAATAACATCGGATGGAAATTTATTTTCTAACTGAAAGTTGTTTTTTCCACTTCCTACTTTTATAAATTAAATATATAATTTAACTATGTTTAATTTAATGAATAATTCTAAAAAACAAAGTGGCTTTATCAAATTTATTATTATAATAATAATCGCGATTATAATTCTTTCTTACTTCGGTTTTAATTTAAGGGCAATAGTAGAATCTCCGACAACTCAAGGTAATTTAGGTTATGTTTGGGGAGGTGTTGTTTTTGTTTGGGATAATTGGCTTGCTGGTCCGATTTCTTATCTTTGGAACGATATTTTTATCAATTTACTTTGGAACAGCTTTATAGATAATATGGAAAGAATAAAAGCAGGGGAGCCGACCACGATTGAAAAATTAGCCCCTTCTACAGCTGTAACAAATTAATTATATTATGTGGTGGGATCATCTTTTAGTAATTATGTTAACTATTTTTGTCGTTATTTTATGGTTTTTTACTACTGTAGGGCATTAATTGATTTACATATAAAATAACCGTATGGTAGGGATGGACATTTTTCTAAATAAAAACTTTCTAAATTAAAGAGTAGCGAGTGCAATAAAGAAATTATGTTAATAAGAGAAGAGAAGTGTTTTTTGTTGGAAAGTTATATATTAGTGTCGCAAAAGGTATATTGTGCGACATCTATATAAATAAAGACTAAGGACAAAAAGCCCTTCTCCCCGTAAATACAGGTAGTATAGTACCTAAACATAATTTTATTTAGAAATTTTTTTAATTAAATAACTTCCCCTCCTCTTTCCTAAGTAATTTTATAATCTCATCGAAACATTTTGTAAGTTCCGGTGACTGTTCTACTTTATGTTTTTTATTTTTTATGAGCATTTCTATTGATATTTTTTTCTCTTTCCAAGTTCTTCCTCCGTTTGTATAAATATTTAAAACTGGCTCAATTTTATCTAATGCATAAATAAATTTTGCTTCTCTGTCTTCTCTTTTTTCATATTGCTTTATAAGTTCAAAAAGTTCTGGAAATTCAGAAAATTCTTTTTCTAAACGATTTAATGATATTTTTTCTCTTTTCACTTTGCTTTCTTTAAATTTTTTATCCTTTGAATAAATATAAGTGTCCCCCGCATAAATTTCTACAAAGTCGTGAACAAGTGCGTATTTTAAAACTAAATCAACGTCCAAATCTAAATTATTAGAAGAAATTATATACCAAGCCAACATAGTTAGTTGATAACTATGTTCAACATCGTTTTCCCTTCTATCTCCCCCATTAGAATGTATAGCCCTTTCAATTTCACGAAATTTATTTAATATTTGAATAAATTTTATGATATTTGGTATTTCTATTATTTTCATACATATAAATATATCATCTTTTATATTAAATTTCTTGCCAAACCCTTTTTTCTATTCATAATTCCTAAAATTTAGGACAAACATTTTAGAAATGGCATCAATTCTAACAAAAGAGATTTGGAAAGAAGTCTATTGTTTTTGAAATTGTTTTAAAAAAGGGCGGATTATATATCCGCCCGTAAAAATTTAAAAAAAGGTTAAGTGAACTAAATTTGTCCACCGTTGCCATTTTTTTTGCGCCTCCAAAAATTCTGGTTTGGAAATGCCAACAAGAACTACCTGTTGGACTTTTTTCGCCACAAACCAATCATTTCTTATTTTATTTGAAATAATTGTGTCAGCTTTATGAAGATTTTTTACGATAGTGACATTCCAACTTTTGACTTCTTCTACAACTAAGGAAGCCAATTTATCGTTTTCTTTTATAGCAACAAATACAAAATTAACATTTCCCAGACCCATTTTCACTCTCCCCTAGTTTGTTTTTATTGATTTAAAAATCTATATTCAATTATATAAATAAAAAACAAAAAAGTAAAACATATTTATATTATCTTTACTTTGTTATCACTTCAAACAGGAAAAAGTTTTTAAAAGTCCCAGAAGCCTTGCTTCTGGAACTTTTTTGTTCTAAATATAGCATCAAAAATACTTGGGCTTTTTAACAACCTTAACTATTCAAGATTTAGCTCGCTTTGCTCGGAATAATTAACCAAGCAATAATATAAGCTAATATGAAGGGAAGAATTGCCGTTACCAAAGCAAAAAAAACAAATACCAGTCTTACTATTGTGGAATCAATGTGGAAAGTCTCCCCTATTCCACCACAAACTCCAGCAATTTTTCTATCTGTTTTTGAAAGATGTAATTTTTTAAATTTATTACTCATAATGATATTATTAAATTATTTTTTAAACACAGTTACTTTACCACAAAAATCTTTTTTTAGCAATAGATAAATAGATTTTTTGTGTTTACTAAAGATTTATTAAATTCCTTTACAATTTGTTGCGGGTGTATATCCTTTATTTTTTGCTTCTTTTTTTGAATTAAACCAAACTTTGTTATTTTCACTTATTTTTTTAACCCCAGAACACCAAGGTAAATAATACTTAGAACCATTTTTTGAAGCAACATACTCCCCTTTTATTTGATTATCATTTAAGGTTTGTGGAGTAAATTCAATTTGAATAGGAGTTTTATTTTCTTCTATTTTTGAAAGTCTCCCCAGTCCAAAAGAGGCTATGCTTGTTAAAATTAGTAATAAAATCAAAAATATATCTTTTTTATTTAAAAAATCATTTATTAACTTGATTTTACTGTTCAGATATCTTATACTTATTCTCATATTGTTAATTATTATACCAAAGAATTTAATAATTTTTTAATAAATCATTTTTTGTAGTTCCTATGTTTTCTTTGCATTGGTTCTATGCAATACTATTTTACAAAAATCTAGCAACATTTTTACTCTAATCTGAATTACAACTTTACAAAAAATCTTAAAGTATATCGGTATTTTTTTTTGCTTAGTTCTAAATTTAAAAAAGTGTTTAATAAAATTTTTGAAAAATAGTATAAGTTTGTGATTTTTTAAAATATAATTTAAAAAAATATGGCACATAGAAAAGCCGGCGGATCGGCAAAAAATTTAAGAGATTCAAAACCAAAATATCTAGGGACAAAATTATATGACGGAGAAACTGCAAAAGTTGGCTCTATTTTAGTGCGTCAGAGAGGCACAAAAATAATGGCAGGTGAAAATGTTGGAACAGGAAAAGACCATACCTTGTTTGCTTTGAAAGAAGGAAAAATTAAATTTACAAAAAAACGAAAAAAGAAATTTGACGGAACGGTAAAAATAAGAAAAGTTGCAAATGTTATCTAAAATTTTGTTAAACTAATTTTCTAAATAATTTGGATTTTATTGTAAAAAAGTTGACCGAGCACTCTCAAATTTTTGTTTTTTTATTAGCCCCGCGCAAAGTATAAAACACCGCGAGGCTTTTTTATTTCCATTTTTTTCTTTATTTTGCTAGAATTAAATTAAAGGTTCAACAACTTGAGCCGTTAAGAAAATAAATAAATTAAAAAGAGTCTTTAAATTTATTTAATACGAAGGGTTTTTGAATAAACCTTAGTGAAATATGTTTTATAAAAAATAAAACGAATTTCACGGGGTAATATTTTTCTAATTCGCTTCATTCATAAGAAAAATAATATGAAAAACAAACTATCAACAGAATCATACAAAGGTGTCAGAGATTTTTATCCCGAAGATAAATTTATACAAAAATATATTTTTGAAAAAATGAAAGAAGTTGTAAAAGTTTTTGGATATGAAGAATATGATGCTTCTATTCTTGAACCGACTGATTTATATAGAGCAAAAACTGGAGAAGAAATAGTTAATGAACAAACTTATTCTTTCACAGACCGTGGCGATAGAGATGTTACTTTAAGACCAGAAATGACACCCACTTTGGCTAGAATGATAGCAAGAAAAAAAAGAGATTTATCTTTCCCTCTTCGTTGGTATTCAATTGTAAATAATTTTAGATATGAAAGACCCCAAAAAGGTCGTCTAAGGGAATTTTGGCAATTAAATGTTGATATTTTTGGTATAAAAGGAATTGAAGCGGAAATAGAAATTATTACGATTATTTATAACATTATGTCAGGTATAGGAGCTTTAAACAGAGATTTTGTAATAAAAATCAGTTATGCTGGAATTGCTGGAATTATTTTGGCGGAAAATTTTAATCTCAATGATACAGAAAAAAGATTATTGGTTAGACTAATTGACAGGTGGAATGGAAATAAACTCTCTGATGAAAATTTTAACAAAGAAATGAGCAACATTTTAGGAGAAGAAAGAGGAGAAAATCTTAGAAAAGCTCTCGCAAATGGTGAAATTCAAAAAATTATAAATTCTCAACCTGAATCACAACTTTGCCAAGAAATAATTAAAAAACTAAACAAAAAAGGAATTACAAATATCGGATTTGACCCATTTTTAGTTAGAGGTTTTGATTACTATACTGGAATAATTTTTGAAGTTTTTGATAAAGACCCTAAAAATAATAGAGCAATGTTTGGAGGTGGTCGCTATGATAATTTGCTTGATATTTTTGATGAAAATCCAGAGTCGTCAAAAGCAAACGGGCGAGAAAGAATTCCAGCTGTTGGTTTTGGTATGGGAGATGTGCCTGTTTTAGAATTTTTAAAAAGTAGAAATTTATTACCCGAATACATTTCTGAAACAAATTTATATTTATGTATTCTTGATAAAAAATACATAAATTTCGCCGATGATTTAGCAGAAGTTCTTAGAAATCAAAAAATAAATGTCGCTATTGATTATTCTTACAAAAAATTAAACAAACAAATTAAAACAGCTAATAAAAAGAAAATCCCTTTCGTAATTTGTATAGGAGAAAATGAAATTAAAAACAATAAATTTGTTTTGAAAAGAATGGCTGATGGAAAAGAGTTTAAAACAAGTAGAGAAGAGGTTTCTAAAATTGTTTTAAAATAAAAAAACTTAGAGGAAAGTCCTCTAAATTTCAAAATTAGCTTAAGTTTTAATTCCGAACTATTTCAGATAAAAAAGCCCATCACAAACGACGGGCTTTAAATAAGAGATCATAATTTTATCAATACATCTTTTTAATTTTTTCCATGATCTCTTCTTTGGTCAAAATTATTAATTGAGTAGCTTCGGCTCTCAGAGGTTCAACCCACCTAATGATATAACTCAAATCATCGTTGGTTGGTTTCTGAGAAAGAAGTTGTTGCCCAGCTTCGGCTCTCAGAGGTTCAACATACTCGATGATATAACGCAAATCATCACTGGTTGGTTTCTGAGAAAGAAGTTGTTGCCACAAAAATTTAATTTCTTCCATTTTTATCTCCCTTTTTAAATTTCAAAGTAAAAACAAAGTTTCTAAAAAGAATAATACACCAAACCCTAACGATTGTAAAGGGTTTTGGTAGTAACCACTCACACTATCCACACCCACTAGCTGCAAATTTCAAAATAAAATGGAATAATCTTAGTAAATGACAAAAGAACTAACTAAAAAAGAAATAGAAAAAAGAATGACGGAGTGGAGAAATATTAAAAAACTTTATGACATAGCAAAGGAACATATTTCTAAACAGGATAAAATTATTAAGGAACAGAAAGAGATAATTGAATTTCTAACTAAGAATAATGATAAACATACGAAAGAAATAACTGACTTGAACTTGAGAGTTGAGGAACTAACAACAATAGTTTTCGGAAAAAAGAAAAAAGGAAGGAGCCATCGTTTCTCTACTATTACAAAACAAAAGCAAGAAAGAACAAAAGAAAGTTACAAAAGAAATATCCCGACTGATAACGAAATAACAGAGATAAAACATTACAAAATCAAAAAATGTCCTGATTGTAGAATTAATTTAATAAAATTGGAAACTAAAATATTCTACATTGAAGATATTGTTTTACCAAAGAAAATTGTAATAGAAAATAAAGTTGAAACAGGATTTTGTAAAATATGCAAAAAATATCACTCAGAAATACAAATACCTAATGCAAAGGTAATCATCGGAGAAAATGTAAAAAATCAAATAACTTACCAAACAACTGTTTTAAGATTAAGTTATCAACAAATACAAAATGATTTACTAAATAGTTTTAATTTTAAAATCAGTTCTGGTGAGATAGACAAGGTATTGCGAAGAAAAGCAGATTTTCACAGAATAGATTATGAAAGACTGAAGGAAATAATTAGAAAAGAAAAAGTAATTCATTTTGATGAAACCGGTGATAAAGTTAGAGATGGTGATGGTTTTAAGTCTTTTACTTGGTTAATGCAAGGGAAAGGTAAACCAGAGGTTGTTTTTGATAAGGGAAAGACAAGAGGAGGAGGAAATGCTATTGATCTATTAAAAAACAGTAAGGCTGTTGGTGTTACCGATGATTATGGAGTTTACAAAAATCTTTTTCAAAACCATCAATTATGTTGGGCTCATTTACATAGAAAACTAAGAGACTTAGCTGAGTCAAACTCTTTAGAAGGAAAGTCTAAACAAGCTTGTCACAAAGTATTTTTACAAGAAGAAAAAATTTATTTTAAAATTAGAAAGTTATCCGATAGAAATGATTTAACTCAAATAGAAAGAGAAATTTATGTTGTTAAATTTACAAAACAACTTAAAAAACTAGCAAAACCAACTCTCTATGATCCTAAAAAACTTTTAACTTACAAACAAACTCTTTCTAAAAATATTCATAAATATCTGACTTGTGTTAGACTTCCCAATATTCCTGCCGATAACAACCAAGCTGAGAGAAGTTTAAGACACATTGTATTGAAAAGAAAAAATTCCTTTGGACATATTTCTGCCAGAGGAGCTGAAACCTCTTCTATTTTAATGTCTGTGTTTATGACGATTTGTAATAGAATCAAAGGAACAAACCAAACCTTTTTTGAAGCTTATGCCGGTTTTGAGGTTTAAAGGTGTGAGTGGTTACAAAACTTGTAGGATATCCAATGTTCTACAATTCATCTCATATTCTACAACTTGAATTTGAAAGAACATTTTGTGGAACATCTAACACCCAACAAATTAAAATTATAAAAAGTGTTCTG
>VAPF01084541.1_pt1 | contig 10355 bp, 6 predicted proteins | sample 3393931 | NCBI WGS metagenome assembly VAPF01 (sample SAMN08290437, study PRJNA428436) | hydrothermal vent metagenome | isolation source: Deep-sea hydrothermal vent chimney | place: Atlantic Ocean: South-mid Altantic Ridge | depth 2773 m m | reverse complement strand
GCGCCCGATAACGGCGCATCTGCTGCGTTGGCAACTCGTTGATATCACACCAGGATAATCAACATCGTTGCCGCCTTGCATCTGCACCGTTCTCGAACGCTTACGGATTTAGGTAAAAAACAAGCTTTTAACTGGTGCCCGTCCAGAAACGAGAATTTTTCTTCGAGGTCAAGGCAGGTGAAAAAAATAACCGCAGGCCGGATATTCCGAGGATTATTTTTTGAGCATAATGCCGGGATCTGGCGAACAGACCGTTTCTGGATGGGCACTAATTGAGAGCACAGATCCCAGGAGGATAGAATGAAATTGATTTTACTTGGCGCCCCAGGTGCCGGAAAAGGTACTGTTGCCAAGCTGTTGACGCGTCTTGACGGGGCGGTCCAGATTTCTACCGGTGATATTCTGCGCGGTGCGGTGCAGGCCGGCAGTGACCTGGGTAAGGAAGCTGAAGGGTATATGAAGCGTGGCGACCTGGTACCTGATTCGTTAATTATGGGTATTATGGAAAAACGTCTGCAGGAACCGGATTGTGAGCAGGGTTTTCTGCTGGATGGTTTTCCCCGTACCATCCCGCAGGCAGAGGACTTGAAGAAACTGCTGGTCAAACTGGATATTACGCTGGATATGGTTGTTGACATCGAGGTTCCCAGGGAGGTTATTCTTGACCGACTCTGTACCCGCCGCACCTGCGAAAATTCGGACTGCCAGGCCATTTACAACGTGAAATCCAATCCGCCCAGGAAGGAAGGAATTTGCGACAAGTGCGGGGCCAGGGTGGTTCAACGTGAGGATGAGACCGAAGAGGCCATCAGTCATCGTCTGGCTACCTACAATGAGAAGACCTCCCCTCTTATCGGTTTTTACAAAGAAGAAGGACTGCTGCTCGTTGTTGAAGCGGTAGACAGTGAAACCGTAGTGAACGCTGTTAAAGGAAAGCTCGGCCTCTAGCCAGAGTTTTCTAGTTGCAAATATTGCATTTGCACAACACGTTGAAATCACTTTTTACGAGACCATCACTTGTTAACCATTATGTCCAAAGCAGGTGATGCCCGCAACCCATTGTAGGTTGGTGTTGAGCGATTATGCCAATGTTGGGTTTCGCTTCTGTCGTTGAATATATCATAACATTCAGCTTATATCCCATAATTAAGCGAAACCCAACAATGGAGAGGAAAAACGCTCAACACCAACCTACACCTTGAAATCATATGAAAAATGAAGCAAAAACTTCTCGGAGTCTACGCTTACCTATTTTTTATGATAGAAGTTCAGGAGTAAGGCACTAAACTACGCCGTCCGGCATAGTGGGTACGGCCTCTCCGCCCAGGAGATAGCCGCCATCGAGGCGGATGACGCTGCCGGTCATGAAATTTGCGTCACGGACGAGGAACATGACCGCTCCCGCCACCTCTTCGGGGGTCCCGGTACGGCCAAGCAGGGTGTGCGCAAGCAGTTCTGCCCGGTCTTTTTCCGCCAGGATTTTCCAGCCGCGTGTTTGTCGTCCGTGCCGTGTATCAATCAGGCCAAGCATGATTTCATTAACCCGGATGGTCGGGGCGCCGATTCGCGCCCAGGTCTCTGTCAGCGAAGAAATCCCGCGGTTGGCCGCGGCATAGCCGTCATTGAAGATGAGACCGGCCGGCCCGGAGCGGCCGACAGCGCCGGCAATGGATGAAATATTGACGACCGCCGCCTGATCCGCCTTTTGCAGAAGAGGCAGGCAGTGTTCGAAGACCAGCCACTTTGCATGCAGGGTTGTTTCCAGCTCCACCTGCCACTGCCCCCGGTTGACCTCCCGCTCATAGGAACCGTGGACGACCGGCATGCCGCCGCGCTCAATGTTATTGACCAGGATATGCAGGCCGCCGAATTCCCGGGCAATACGTCCAACCATCTCCCGGACCTGGAGAGAATCGCGCAGGTCCGTTTCAAGCATCAGGTGACCGGCCTCCATGTGACTGAATTCTGCCCGCACGGCCTTCGAGTCTTCGGGCCAGTCAAACCAGGGCAGGGCGAGCCGGACGCCGTGGGCGGCCAGTTCACGGGCAACGGCCAGGCCGATACCACGGGTCGCGCCCAGGACCAGGGCGCATTTATTTTTGATCTTCATATTGCCTCTCCAGAGATGTTGCTATACAGTGTGATGCGCACTTTACGGCAATTCAGCACTGGTTACCGTGTAGTGACGCGAACGGATTGCAATACGGCAAATCTTACCCTATTCCCACTGGCGGAACAATGAAACGTGACATTAGATTTTTTCTTTTTTTTCTCTGCTGCTTCCCGCTGATTACAGCCGCCCTTTCGGGATGCGGGACGCTCGGTCTGACGGACTCCGGGCTGTCTTCATCTTCCTCCTGTATATCCAGGGGCTGGCCGCATGACCATAGTGATCTGAAACCTGATCCGAGCCTGGACTTCGGCACTCTGGATAACGGTTTTCGTTTTGTCATCATGAAAAATCAAGAGCCGAGAAACCGGGTTGCCCTCTATCTCGATGTCCAGGCCGGGTCCCTTGCCGAGACGGAATCGCAGCGCGGCCTGGCCCATTTTCTTGAACATATGGTGTTCAACGGGTCCACCCATTTTCCGCCCGGCACCCTGATTAAATATCTTCAGTCCATTGGCATGAGTTTCGGCGCCGACGCCAATGCCCATACCTCCTTCAACGAGACGGTCTATAATCTTTTGCTGCCCAGCGGGGGACGCCGGGACCTTGGCCGGGGCCTGCTGGTCATGGCTGATTATGCCCATGGCGCCTTACTGTTGAAGCGGGAGATTGATCGTGAACGCGGTGTCATCCTGTCGGAAAAGCGGACCCGGGATTCAGCCGGGTATCGGCTGTACAAGAAACGCATGCAATTGGCCCTGGCCGGGACCAGGGCGGCCAGACGTTTGCCGATCGGCACGGAAAAAACGATCAAGGGCGCTGATTCGGCTTTGCTGCGGGATTTTTATGATACCTGGTATCGGCCGGACAATATGATCCTGGTGGTTGTCGGTGATGTGAATGTCGCGCAGGCGCGAAAGATGATCACCGGGCGTTTCGACCGTCTGCCCAAGGCCGGTCCCGCACCTGAATGTAAAGACTTCGGCCGCCTTACGCTCCGGGGGACCAAGGTGTTGTATATGCATGATCCGGATCTCGGCTACACGGAACTCTCCATCGGCACCCACTGGAATACGCAGCCCCGGCCTGATACGCTGGCATGGGAGACGCAGCAGCTGCGCGATTATATCGCCGCATCTCTTATGAATAACCGCCTCCGGCAGCTTGTCAACCGGCCTGCAAGTCCGTTAACCGAGGCGGGATTTTATTCAGGCATTTTTTTACAGCGCGTAGGCTATACAACCCTGTCGGCCAGGACCAGGGCAGGCAGTTGGCGGCAAGGTTTTAAGCTCCTGGATTACACCCTGCGTCAGGCCCTGGAGTCGGGCTTTTCCGACCAGGAACTGTCCCGGGCGAAAAAAGAGCTGCGGGCGGCCCTTAAAAAACAGGTAGAGACCAAGGCCGGCAGGAGCAGCGGGCAGCTTGCTTCCCAGATTGTCGGCAAGCTGAACAGCAATGAGGTCATCCTGTCGCCGGAACAGGAGTTGGCAATCTATGGGCCAATCCTGAAAAAAATGACGCCGGCCGAGGTAAACGGTGCCTTCCGGTCTGCGTGGCACCATGATAACCGGCTGCTCCAGGTGGCGGGTACGGTTAAAATCAAGGATTCGGGAAAGACGCCGGCAGAGGTGATCCTGAGTCTTTTCAAGCACTCGGAAGGAACAGCTCTGAAACCCTGGGCCGGTGAAGCAAAGGTAGCTTTCCCGTATCTTCCCGTGCCCCCTGCTCCGGCGCGGATTGTCAAGAGAGAAAAACTGGCCGGGATCGGCGTTGACAGAGTTGTTTTTGCCGGCGGCGCCATTCTCGATGTTAAAAAAACGTCATTCAAACCCAATGAGGTGCTGGTTTCCGTGCACTTCGGTAACGGCCGGCTTGGTGAACCGAGCCCGGGGCTGGGCATCCTGGCTGAGTCCGTGGTCCGGCAGAGCGGTTTAGGCCGGCTGACCAGGGACGAGCTGGACGAAGCGCTGGCCGGACATAGCGTCCATGTAACCTTTCGGGTCGGGTCGGCAAGCTTTTCCCTGAACGGCAGGGGGCTGAGCAGTGAGTTTAAACTCATTTTGCAGCTCATGCAGACCCAGTTGCTCGATCCCGCCTTCCGGCCGGAGGCTTACCGGCTCAGCATGGCACGCTTCGGCCAGATGTATAAACAGATGGGGGGCTCTGTCGACGGGATGATGGGGCTGCGGGGGGAACGGTTCCTGGCCGGCGGCAATCCGTTCTACGGCATGCCGCCGCAAAAACAATTTATGGGACTGAAGCTTGAGCAGATCCGTCACTGGCTGGCTCCCGTGTTTCGCGAGGCGCCGCTGGAGATATCGGTGGTGGGTGATATCGACCCGGAGCGGGTGATCGAGTTGACCGGCAGATATCTCGGCACTCTCCACCGGTCACCGGCGCTCCGGCAGCCGGGGCAGTCCCTGACCTTTCCTGCGGGAAAAGTCCTGGAACGCCGGGTTGATACTCAAATCAACAAGGCCCTGGTCGTTGTGGCCTGGCCCACTGCCGATTTCTGGGATATATCCCGAACCAGGAGGCTTAATGTCCTGGCTGCGGTTTTCGCCGACCGGCTGCGCCGTGAGATCAGGGAAAAGATGGGGGCCACCTATTCGCCTGTCGTCTACAACAACTCAAGCCGGATCGCCCGGGGGTACGGGGTCATGCGGGCCATACTGACCGTAGCTCCGCAACGGGCCGAAGCGATAGCGCAAAAGGTAAGGGGAGTGGGTGCCGCTCTGGCCCGGAAAGGTCTGGGGCCGGCTGAACTGAAAAGAGCCGTGAAACCGATCCTGACCTCAATCAAGGACATCATGAGAACAAATCGCTACTGGCTTGAATCGGTACTGGTCCTTTCGAGCCGGCATCCTGAGCAGCTCAAATGGCCGCTGTCCATCAGACGTGATTTCGCCTCGATTACCGCCCCGGAAATTTCCGCTCTTGCGGCCCGCTATCTTGGGAAGGCTGCCGCGGCCGAGATTATTTTTCGGCCGGCCGTGCGGAAGAAAAAGAAGTAGCCGGCCGTCTCGAACCCGGCCCGAAGAAAACGCTGAACCGTGAGTACCGGGCAGGGGGAAAATTGTAAGCGCTCACGGGGGCCGCAGATTCGTGCAGGCGCGACTGTCCGCCATAGCAGAGCTATGAGGGCGGGAGCGATCGCGCGAAGATGCGGTGCCCGTGATCACTTACGGCTAGCCCACCAGCCACAGGGCGATATTCTCGGCCTGCTGCAAGGCCCGGTCAGATACCCCGCCGAATATTCCCTTGTCTTCGCTTCTTGGACGCCTGCCGATGACGATGGTGCCGCATTTATGTTTCCTGGCTTGCCGCAGCAGGTCGCGGCTGGCTTCCAGGTCCGTCTGTATCGGCAATTCGGAGATCCGCGACTCCTCTATCCCGTTGTCGAGCAGGATTTGAGTATGGGCACGATAGAGACAGGTGTCCAGGTCGATATGCTGATCGCACCACTCTTTGCCCCACTGGTCATAAAAATCCTCCACCTTCATTTTTTCTTTGTCCCCGAACAAAACACTTGAGTGGTAGAGAAGAATCCTGGACCCCGGCGCGTTTCTGACGATATAACCCAGGTGGTCGGCAGCCATGAGCGATTGCGATTTACAGTGAACGGCGAGGAGGAAATGTTCCGAGGTAATCGCGCCGGCAATGATCCAGATCGGAACATCGTGGCATTTTTCCACCAGGTAGGCGGAGACGCTGCCGAAGAACATCTCTCCGACCTTGCCGATTCCCCGGCGGCCGATCAGCAGGCCGTCATAGATCCCCCGGTTGGCCTCCGCGTGGATGGCGGTCGCGATAGAGGCGGATGTAATTTTCGCCTGGAATGTTATATTGTTCCCGTTGAAGCCGTTGCGGATCAGCTTGCCTCGAGCATCTTTCAGGTATCGTTCCGCGGTTCTCCTGCGTCGTTCCGTGGCCGGAGAGTGCTGCCGTAACGGGTCGACATCAAACATCCAGCTCTGGTCTCCTTCTGCCGAAGAGATAATGCTCAACAGGTGCACGGAGAGAAATTCATCGTTTTTGAAGAGACGGATCAGGTAATCGAGACTGTTGGAACTGTAAGTGGAGCCATCAATGGCAATGAGGATGTTTTTGTTTTTGTCCATAAGCCGACCTCAAGGGAAGGGTGATGTCTGTTCTGATTTGTTTTTTTCAATGAAAATAACAATAATGACAACTTCGCAAAAAAAGCCTGAATTTTTACCACAACGTCATTCTCGCACAGGCTGGAAGCCAGTGATATTAACGGATTATGGATCCCCGCCTGCGCGGGAATGACAGCCAAAAAAAATTTTCACGAAACCAATAATACAAGAGGCGGGAATTATTATGTCCACAGAGCAGCATAAAACGACCTATCTTAAAAATTATACACCACCACCGTACCTGGTGACAACTGTTGATCTGCGTTTTGAGCTGGACGAGACAGCAACCAGGGTCCGATCCCGCCTGCAGATGCAGCGAAACAAAGAGGCAAAAGAGAACGGCGGCCGGCTGGAGTTGAACGGTGAGGATATGCAGCTCAAGTCGGTCCGTCTCGACGGCCGTGAACTGAGCGCCGGTCAATTTGCCTGCGACGGCGGGATATTGACACTTCCCCATGTGCCGGAGCGGTTTGTCCTGGAGATAGAAACCGTTATCAATCCCAAGGCAAACATCGCCCTCGAGGGTCTGTATCTCTCCGGCGGCAATTTCTGCACCCAGTGCGAGGCCGAGGGGTTTCGCCGCATAACCTGTTTCCCCGACCGGCCCGATGTCATGGCCGAATTCACGACCACCATTATCGCCGATGCCCGAAGGTATCCGATGCTGCTGGCCAACGGCAATATGATTGCCCGGGGAGAAATGGACAATGGCCGCCACTTCGCCACCTGGCATGACCCGCATAAAAAACCATGCTATCTCTTTGCCCTGGTCGCCGGGGACCTGGTCCATGTCGAGGATCACTTTCGCTGCCGCTCCGGCCGGGACGTGGTGCTGCGCATCTTCGTTGAAAAGCGCAACCGGGACAAGTGCGCGCACGCCATGGCGTCGCTGAAAAAGGCCATGCGCTGGGACGAGGAGGTCTTCGGGCTGGAATATGACCTGGATATCTTCATGATCGTGGCCGTTGATGATTTCAACATGGGGGCCATGGAAAACAAGGGTCTCAATGTCTTCAATTCCAAGTTTGTCCTCGCCCGTCCCGAAACCGCGACGGACAACGATTATGAGGGCATTGAAGGCGTCATCGCCCATGAATACTTCCATAACTGGACCGGCGACCGGGTCACCTGCCGGGATTGGTTTCAACTGAGCCTGAAAGAGGGGTTGACCGTGTTCCGCGACCAGGAGTTTTCGGCGGACATGACCTCGCGGCCGGTCCAGCGGATTCGTGACGTGCAGGTCATTCGTAATTTTCAGTTTCGCGAAGATGCCGGGCCGATGGCGCACCCTGTCCGGCCGGATTCGTACATGGAAATCAATAATTTTTACACCCTGACCGTTTATGATAAGGGGGCCGAGGTGGTCCGGATGCTGCATACCCTGCTGGGCGCGGCAGGGTTCCGCCGGGGCATGGATCTTTATTTCGAACGTCACGACGGCCAAGCCGTCACCTGTGATGATTTTGTCGCGGCCCTAGCCGATGCCAACGGTTTCGAGGCCGGGCAGTTCAAGCTCTGGTACCGCCAGGCCGGCACGCCGGAACTTGAGGTGCATGGAGAATATGACGCCGGGCGGCGGGAGTACCGCCTGACCGTGAGCCAGACGACCCCGCCGACGCCCGGCCAGCAGGAAAAAGAGCCGCTGCTCATACCGGTCGCCGTCGGCCTGCTGGACAGCCGGGGCCGGGACCTGCCCCTGCGCCTGGCTGGAGATCATGAGGCGGCGGCAGAGACGACAAAAATCCTGCGTCTGCGGCAGCGGCAGGAAACGTTTGTCCTGCAAGATGTCCCGGAGCGGCCGGTCCTGTCTTTTCTGCGCAATTTTTCCGCCCCGGTCAAGGTCGGGCTTGAGCGGCCGGACGAGGAACTGGCCTTTCTCATGACCCGCGACCCGGACGCCTTCAATCGCTGGGACGCCGGCCAGCAACTGGTGCTCAAGTACCTCCTGCGGCAGATTTCGTTGTCCCGGCAGGGGAAGACGGCGGCCGTTCCCGATCTGTTCATATCATCATTTCGCCGGGTCTTGCTGGACGAGAAGGCCGACCCCGCCTTTCTGGCCCTGGCCCTCAACCTGCCGCTGGAAAGCTGGATCGGCCAGCAGATGGAGACCGTCGATCCCGGGGCGATTTTCGCCGTCCGCCAGTTGTTTCGCCGGCAGTTGAGACGGCGGCTGCACGACGAATTGCTGGCCGTCTATCATCGGCACTCCAGCCGGGGACCATACCGATACTCGGCGGGGGAGGCGGGACGGCGCAGCCTGAAGAATATCTGCCTCGCCTACCTGCTGGTGCCGGAAGATGACGGCAGCCCGACCGCCGAACTCCTTGAACTCGGCCGGAACCAGTATGACGGCAGCGACAACATGACCGATACCATGGCGGCCCTCGGCGCCGTGGTCAATGCGGACCGGGCGGCCGGCGATGAATTGCTGGCGCATTTTTACGGGAAATGGCGGCATGATCCCCTGGTGGTGGACAAATGGTTCAGCCTGCAGGCCACCTGCACCTTGCCCGGCACCCTTGACCGGGTCAGGGAGCTGAGTCGTCATCCCGCCTTTGTCCTGAAAAATCCCAACAAGGTCAGGGCCTTGATCGGCGCCTTCTGCTCCGGCAACCAGGTCGGGTTTCATGCGGCGGCCGGAGAAGGGTACGCCTTTCTCGCCGATTACGTGATCCGGCTTGATCCCATGAACCCGCAGATTGCCGCCCGTCTCCTGACGCCGTTGACGACCTGGCGGCGATATGACGAAGCGCGCCAGGCCCTGATGCGCAAGGAACTGGAACGGATCATGGCCGTTGACCAGCTGTCAGGCGATGTCTCCGAGGTGGTTGGCAAAAGCCTGGCATAGCCGTCGTTATTCGAGAGATTCGGCTAAAAAATAAAAATTTTACTCAGGGCAAAAAGTTGCCGGAAACGTTAAAGTGTTTATCTGTAATGTTTTGGTGGCGTGCGTGGAAATTTTGCAGCGGTGGTCCGAGGAGGGGTTGATTGGCCGCCATTCTACCCGGTATGGAGGTGAGTATGGATTCGACAAGCAGAAAGTTGATGAAAGAGCTGGAAGAGATGCAGCAGACCGGCCGGATGTTGCGCAACATGTCGCTTGCCCGGATGCTGTCGCTGGAGACGGGAAACTGGCAGCCGCCGGTTGATCTCTACGAGGGGAAAAGTGAGTTCTTCGTTTATTTCGACCTGGCCGGGGCGGACCGGGAATCGCTGTCGGTCACCGCGAACGAGCACCAGGTGCGGGTCAGCGGCAAAAAAGAATTGACCGCCCAGAAGGCCATTGCCGGTATCCATCAACTGGAGATCGAGGTCGGCGTCTTTGAGCGCACGATTCACCTGCCGGCGGCCGTCCAGGTCGACGGGGTCACCTCCGGTTATGCCAATGGAATACTGATTATCACCCTGCCCAAAAAACGGAAAAAAGGCAAGGTCTGCATCACAATTTCGGCCGGAGAAAAATAATGGGAACACAACAGCCAGAACAGGTAAAACGGGTTGATCCCCTGGCCTTGCAGGTTCCGGAAATTTTACCGGTTCTGCCCCTCTACGGTTTTGTCTTCTTTCCCGGCATGGGGTTTCCCCTGCAGGTGGCCAGCGAGTCATCCCGGCAGCTGGTTGACGATGCCCTGCTCGCCGACCGGATGATCGCCCTGATCGCTAATCGCGACGAAACCGCGCCCCATGGTGAACCGGCCTCGGCCGAGGACCTTTTCCGGGTCGGCCTGGTCGGTTATATCCATAAATTGACCAAGGTCGACGATGGACATTACCAGGTCCTGGTCAGCGCCACGAAAAAAATCGAGGTAATCGAATATATTGAAAACGAGCCATATCTAAAGGCCAGGGTGCGGGAAATCCCCATGGAGCGCATCGAGGACAAAAAGATTGACGCCCTGCTTTTCAACATCCGCAACCAGTTCCAGAAACTGGTGAAGATAAGCCCACTGGCCCCGGAAATGGCCATGACCGTCAATTCTCTCTCTGATCCTTTTCACGTGGCCTACCTGGTCGTCTCGCAGCTCAACCTGAAGGTGCGGGAGGAGCAGGAATTGCTCGAAATCCGCCCCCTTGACGAGCTTCTG
>VAPF01039705.1_pt1 | contig 10359 bp, 12 predicted proteins | sample 3393931 | NCBI WGS metagenome assembly VAPF01 (sample SAMN08290437, study PRJNA428436) | hydrothermal vent metagenome | isolation source: Deep-sea hydrothermal vent chimney | place: Atlantic Ocean: South-mid Altantic Ridge | depth 2773 m m | reverse complement strand
ATAAAATATTGTTGTACGGAGCGAATAATTATCTAGACAATAATGCGCCTGTTGATTTAATGCTTATTCAGCCTAATTAAAATTAGGGTGCGAAATAGAGTTTTTTGTAATTCTTTCTTTTTAATATCGTCTAAATTCGTATTTATACTAGTAGATTTAGGTAGAAAAATAGTATATATTTTTTAGCAATAACCTAGTAAGATAGTAGGAAATGTTTAGGGATGAATTTAACGGTTAAACTTGAATTATTTATAAAAGGAAGCTAGCGTGGAAAATCAAGATTCAATTGTACAAGAAACACTTGACCGAATTCATAGTCAGGTTACGAGTAATCCAGTCGTGCTTTATATGAAAGGTACACCACAGATGCCATCGTGTGGTTTTTCGAGTCGTGCGGCGCAAGTGTTGGCAGAAACCGAAGAGAAATTTGCGTTTGTTAATATTTTAGCAGACAGCAGTGTCTTTGAGCATCTGCCAAAATATCAAGATTGGCCGACGTTTCCTCAGCTTTACATTGGTGGCGAGTTGCAAGGTGGGTGTGATATTACTTTGGAGCTGGCTGAGTCGGGTGAGCTTAAAACAATGATGGCTGAGGCAGTCGCTAAGCAATCTGCGTAGTTACGATATGTTTTGATTATTCACTAAAAAAGCACCTTGAACGGTGCTTTTTTAGTAAAGAACATAAGTTATTTTGGCTCTTTCGATAATAGCCAACTGTTAGTGATGGTGCAAAAAAGGTCGGCGGTTTTTTCGGTGTCGTATACGGCAGAGTGCGCTTCTTTATTGTCCCACTCTATGCCCGCTTTAACCGCCGCTTTTGCAAGAACGGTTTCACCATAAGCAAGCCCTGCAAGCGATACGGTATCGAAGGTACTGAACTCGTGAAAGGGGGACTTTATTTTGCAACGTTCAGCCGCTTTTTTGATAAAACTAAGGTCAAAAAAGGCGTTATGTCCCACTAAAATTGCACGGGTACAGCCTGTTATTTTGAGTTGATGCTTGATGGGTTTAAAGAGTGCGGTTAGGGCTTCTTTTTCAGAGACGGCTCCTCTAAAAGGGTGAAAGGGGTCTTCCATGCCGATAAACTTTAAGGCTCCTTTTTCAATATTAGCCCCTTTAAAAGGCAGTATGTTCTGGTCAATCGTATTGCCTCTTACCAGACGGCCAGCCGCGTTCATGTGCAGCATAACAACGGCCATTTCAAGCAGTGCATCGGTTTCACAATTAAATCCTGCGGTTTCAACGTCAACCACAACGGGTAAAAATCCTCTAAAGCGGTCTTTAATTTCGATTATTTTAGTCATTAATATAGGGTACTTAATCTATTTTGTGAGTGCTTTTATAAGCACTTTGGATTGCCTTTGAAGGTTGTAGAGTGACTGTCTTTCTTTGGGTAATGCTTCGAGTGTATCAAGCTTAAAGCCATGCTCAATAAACCAGTGATGCGTGTGTGTGGTGAGCAAGCACAACTGTGTTAATTGAGCTTGAATGGCGTTTGTTTCAATGGCTTGAAGCAATTCGGCTCCTAAAGATTGTCCTTGGTAGCTTGGGTCTACCGCGAGGCAAGCCAGCTCACCCAGCGTGTTTGAGATAGGGTAGAGTGCCGCGCACCCAATAATGTCTTGATCGCGTTCAATCACAATAAAATTGTTTATTTCTAACTCAAGCCGTTCGCGTGAGCGTTTTGCGAGCACCCCTTGGTTTTCTAAAGGCGTTATCATTTCGAGTATGCCGCCCACATCTTCAATGTTGGCTGGACGTAGCTGATGGTAACGATCACTGAAAATAAGAGTACCGTGCCCATCTCTAGTAAAGAGTTCTTGCAGTAGGGCATCGGGTGCATTTTGATCAATGAGGTGTACGCGCTTGATATGGTGTTTGGTTTTGGCTATTTGAGCCAAAAAATGTGTTTGTTTAGGGTCGACTGAGGCATTTAATTTTAGCTCAAGTTCGGTCACGTTCATTTGCTTGGGTAGGTCTTGCAGTTGTTGGTGGCTACTAAAAATCATGAGTTTATCGGCTTGAAGCGCATTGGCCACTTCACACGCTTGTTCCAGAGTGTTTAAGTTAAAAACGTCGCCTGTTAATGAGTAGGCGAGCGGTGTTAAAAGAACAATTTGCCCCCCCCCTAAACTGGCAGAAATGGCTTGATGGTTAATTTTTCTGAGTTTGCCCGTGTGCTGAAAGTCCACGCCTTCAATCACGCCTTTAGGTTGTGCCGTAACCCAGTTGCCTGAAATAATGGGGAGAGGGATGGCGTTCTGGTTATTTGCTTGGCTAAATACGGCTTCCATTTGACTGCGCAATTGGCCGATGGTCTGTTGAAAAACAGGAATCATCTCTGTGGTTGTGACTCGAAAATGTTGGTGCAGTTGCCAGTGAATTTTATGGGCTGTAAGAGCCGCATCAATTTGAGTGCTTGCGCCCATGGCTAAGACTATTTTTAAGCCTATTTGGTGCAGTAAACGTAAATCTTGTGAGAGTTGTTTAAAGGTGTCGGGGGCTGCGATCAGCGCATCGGGTAAATAAATCACACAGGTTTTCCCACGGTGTTGTTCTATGTACCGAGTGGACTGTCTTAATGTATTAATAAAATCTAATTCAGATTGCTTCATGAATGTGCGAAAATAGAAGGATAATTCGTAAGTATAAACAGTCTCATAGAAAAAGTCTAAGTATGACCTGAGCCTATGAGTCAATCAATTGCATCAACTAAGGAGTTTTTATGCCTGATTATCGTTCAAAAACCAGTACACACGGTCGTAATATGGCAGGCGCTCGTGCGCTATGGCGTGCCACAGGCATGCAGACCGAAGATTTTGGTAAACCGATTATTGCCGTGGCCAACTCGTTTACCCAGTTTGTACCAGGTCATGTGCATTTAAAAGACATGGGGCAATTGGTGGCGAGAGTTATTGAAGGCGCGGGTGGTGTGGCCAAAGAGTTTAATACCATCGCCGTGGATGATGGGATTGCAATGGGGCATGACGGCATGTTGTATTCATTGCCTTCACGTGATTTGATTGCCGATTCGGTTGAATATATGGCCAATGCACATTGTGCCGATGCCTTGGTGTGTATTTCTAACTGCGACAAAATTACCCCCGGTATGATGATGGCGGCGATGCGTTTGAATATTCCCACCATCTTTGTCACCGGAGGCCCTATGGAATCGGGTAAAACCGTTTTAGGCGGCGAAACGATTAAATTGGACTTGGTCGATGCGATGGTCATGGCAGTGGATGATTCGTGCTCGGATCAAGACATTGAAAAGGTAGAAATTTCAGCTTGCCCAACGTGTGGCTCCTGTTCTGGGATGTTTACCGCAAATTCCATGAACTGTTTGGCAGAAGCTTTAGGTATGGCTTTGCCGGGTAATGGAACGATGTTGGCCACCCATGCGGATCGTAAACATTTGTTTGAAGAAGCGGGGCGACGTATTGTTGAAATTACCAAACAGTATTACGAAGGCGATGACGCGTCTGTTTTACCTCGTTCGATAGCAAGCCTTGAAGCCTTTGAGAATGCGATGGCGGTGGATGTTGCGATGGGCGGTTCCACCAATACCGTATTGCATCTGTTAGCGATTGCAAAAGAGGCAGACGTTAAGTTTACGATGGCGGAGATGGATCATATTTCACGCAAAGTCCCTTGCTTGGTAAAAGTTGCGCCCAACTCTAAAATATTTCATATGGAAGACGTGCATCGTGCGGGAGGTATGATGCGGGTGATAGGTGAATTGGAGCGTGGTGGGTTAATTAATCGGGATGTATTTACGGTTCATGCTTCAACCATGGGCGCGGCACTGGATTTATGGGATCTTCGACGAACCGATGATACGGGCGTTGAAACTTTTTTTAAAGCGGCACCGGGTAATGTTCGAACCATAGAAGCGTTTAGCCAAAATAAACGTTGGAAAAGTATCGATGCCGACCCTGTTGCGGGTTGTATTCGAGACATTGAGCACGCTTACACCAAAGAGGGCGGTTTAGCCGTACTTTACGGTAACATTGCTTTGGACGGTTGCATTGTTAAAACCGCAGGCGTGGACGAATCTATTTTTAAATTTACAGGAAAAGCCCGAATTTTTGAAAGCCAAGAGTCTTCGGTTGCCGCCATTTTAGCGGATGAAATTAACGAAGGTGATGTGTTGGTTATTCGTTATGAAGGACCAAAGGGTGGGCCCGGTATGCAAGAGATGCTGTACCCAACAAGCTACCTTAAGTCGAAAGGGCTGGGCAAAGCCTGTGCTTTGTTGACCGATGGTCGTTTTTCAGGTGGCACATCAGGCTTGTCTATTGGGCATGTATCGCCTGAAGCCGCAGAAGGGGGTAACATTGGGCTAGTGGAAGAGGGCGACGTCATTGAGATTGATATTCCTAATCGTACGATTCATGTTGTCTTAAGTGATGAATTGATGGCCGAACGCCGTCAAGCCATGGCTTTGAAAGGGCGTGATGCTTGGAAGCCCGTTGAAGAACGACCAAGAAAAGTAAGTGTTGCATTACGTGCTTATGCGGCCATGACAACCAGTGCCGCATTTGGTGCGGTACGCGATGTGACTCAAATTGAGCGTAAATAACCCAAACCCCTGTTGGAGGTAACCATGTTTTTAGATCGATTAAGCAAAGAGCAGCATCAAGCCATTTTTGATTTAGCCGCAAACTTAGCGGCGGCCGATAATGAGATTTCAGAAGAAGAGGTTCAGTACCTTAAAGATTTTAGTACCGCTTATGGTATTGATTATGCTTTAAATAAAGCGGATATTAATGTTGCTGAGACATTGTCTAAATTAGACACCAAAGAAATTCGAATCATTGCTCTACAGCAGTTGATTAAGATTTCTTATAAAGATGGTCATTTTGGAAAAGAAGAGCAAGATAAGGTGTTTTTAATTGCTCAAAAAATGGGATTAAACGATCCTGAATTAATGATTCGTATTGAGAAATGGGTACGCCAAGGGTTTGATTGGCTGTACGAAGGGGAGCAGATGCTTAAGCATTAATTCTGAATCCGTCGTCTTCACTACGATACAGGTTTAACTCCGTGCTAAATCAATATTTTAAGCCCTGCTATCCATATTTAAGCTACGGACTCAGGTAAGAAATAGCGCAAGAATCGGGTCGAACAAATCAACTGAAACATCTATGCTTCTCCATGCACATTATCAATAAATCAATATGGAGTTTATTATGGACAAGTTATCGTACTTTAAAGGTTTGCACGATCAGACAGAGTTACTTTTTTTACCAAATGCATGGGATGTCTTATCCGCAATTGTTCTAGAGCAGGCAGGCTTTAAAGCGATAGGCACTACAAGTTATGGCGTTGCGCGTGCAATGGGTCATGAGGACGGGCAAAACATTGAATTTGATGATCTTTTAAATTTGGTGACAAAAATGATTTCAGCAGTGGATATACCCATTACTGTTGATATTGAGTCAGGATATTCTGATGATATAACGGTTGTATCGGATAATGTTTTGAAGCTTGCTTGTTTAGGTGTTGTAGGTGTTAATATTGAGGATTCACTAAAAGAAGACCAACCTAAACTTAATGATAAACGCAAGCAATGTGAGTTACTTGAGAATGTTAGAAGCAGCTTAGATAATAACGGTTATAAGAATTTTTTTATCAATGCGAGAATAGACACGTACCTTCAGAAAGATGATCCGTTTAATGAAACCATTGAACGCGCTACTGCCTATGCTAATAGCGGAGCCGATGGTATATTTGTTCCTGGGTTAGTTGATTTCGATGAGATTAAAAAGGTAGTTGACTCTATTGATATACCATTGAATGTGATGTCTCTGCCGAGTTTAACCGATGGTTATTCCTTAGCTGAATTAGGCGTGAGTCGTTTTAGCCTTGGCTTTGCATTTTCGGATGCTACTCTTTTATATATTGAAGAAATGGCACGCAGTCTTTATAAGAAGGGAGATACTAAGGCGTTGTATACTGGTCGTAGTATTAGTACAGTATTTAGTAGTTAGTGCATCATGCTCAAACAAAATAATATCAATTATACTCGCATCGAAAATGCAATTGGTTACATAAAAGCCAATTTCAAAAGCCAGCCTTCGTTGGATGAAATTGCTAACAGCGTGCATTTAAGCCCTTTTCATTTTCAGCGTTTATTCACTGATTGGGCAGGTGTTAGCCCTAAAAAGTTCATGCAATTTATCAGTATCGAATACGCAAAACAGTTATTGCAAAAAGAGCGCGCAAGCCTGCTTGAGACTGCGCACAAAACGGGCTTGTCTGGCACGAGCCGTCTGCATGATTTATTTATCAATATTGAAGGGATGACGCCTGGCGAATATAAAAATGGCGGGGAAAATCTGGTCATTAATTACAACCTTGCCGAAAGCCCTTTTGGTAATATCGTTGTGGCTTCTACGCCTAAAGGCATTTGTCACATTTCTTTTGAAAAGGATGAGAAACAGGCATTGTCTAGTGTGCAGTTGCGATTTCCCAATGCAGAATATCGACAAGTTGTCGATGAAATTCAGCAGGATGCATTGTTTATTTTTCAAAATGATTGGAGCAAGTTAAACCAGATTAAATTGCATTTAAACGGAACTGCGTTTCAGCTAAAAGTTTGGGAGGCTTTGTTAAAAATTCCAATGGGAAATCTATCCACTTACGGCTCAATCGCTCAAGAGATTGATTGCCCTAAAGCATACCGAGCCGTGGGGACTGCTGTTGGCAAAAATCCAATCGCGTTTTTGATTCCTTGTCATAGGGTAATTCAGTCTTCGGGGGTTATTGGTGGTTATATGTGGGGAAGCACGCGTAAATCAGCCATGATCGGCTGGGAAGCGTCTAAGGTGCGAGATTAGAGTTGGCTATGGATTTATTCGATAATAAAATAGAGGAACCCATCAATGTTATAAGTAATGACGGCACCGTGGATTATTACGGTGCGTTGCAATCGCCATCCGATGCCGATTATTATTTTTATAAATTGCTTAATAATATCGAGTGGAAAAATGATGTGGTAATCATCTACGGTAAAAAAGTAATCACTAAACGTAAAGTCGCTTGGTATGGTGATCAACCTTTTGAGTATAGCTATTCGAATACAACAAAAAGTGCGTTGCCTTGGCTTAAAGAATTATTAGAGCTTAAGGCACTTGTTGAAGAAAAAAGCAATGAAACCTTTAACGCCTGCCTGCTAAATTTATACCACAATGGTCAAGAAGGGATGGCATGGCATGGCACAGTGATAAAGAGAAGGATTTGAAAAAGAACGGCGCAATCGGCTCATTGAGCTTTGGTGCAGAACGAAAATTCTCCTTGAAGCACAAAAAGAGCAATGAAACGGTCTCTTTAATCCTAAAACACGGCAGTTTGCTCGTTATGAAAGGCACAACGCAAACGAATTGGTTACATCGTTTGCCACCCTCCAAAAAAATAGAAAAACCACGAATAAGTTTGACCTTTAGGACGATCGTTAATAAAAAATACTAATTTAAACCTTACTTTTCATCATTATTCGCGATAACCTGGACCATTAATTTCAAGTCCGTTAGACATGTAAGCTTGGAAAAACTCAAGATTACGGTAGACTTCACTTTGTGCCTTATAGGGCTGTGCTCGAATGTTTTTTTGACACCCTTCATAGCGGCGATGGAGGGTTCCAAGGTTTTGCCATTTTGCACGAAATACAGGGAAGTGTGTTGTGTGCCCTAATGCTGACGATAACGTATTAGAACGTGCTTTACGTCCTGAGTTGTCAACATGGCATTTTGCACAGGATAGGTTAAATTGTCCGCGAGGTTTATTAAAGAAATCACGTCCCGCCGTATAAGCTGCGTGTGCAGCATCGGATTCAACTTTGACATTAATTTTTTGCCCTCGCGCATGATCGGCCAAATAAGCGCTGATTTGTGCGATGGAGCCTTTTTTCCAACCATAAGGTTTTAACCCCGCATCGGTACGACATTTATTGATGGCGCCTTCAAGCGTAACCACTTGCTTGGCCTCTTCATCAAAATACGGGTATTTGGCTCTAATTTTACTGACATCAGAGCCAAAGCAGGATTGATAAATGGCGAGGTCTTTATTGTAAAGAGCTTCTCCTTCATCGATGGCATCTAAATAGGGAGGAAACTCTTCAGCGGCTTCCCATTGTGCCATTTTGTCAGCTGAATAAACATAGGCACCATTGACGTACTCTTCTGGTGTAATATTAGGATTTTTTGCTTTAAAAAAATCGACAAATTGTTGACGATCTTTTTCTGGATCAATCGTTGTCGCTATGCTGGATGTGGCTAGCACTGAAACCCCTAAAGATAACGCGATTAGTAATGTTTTTTTCATTCCAATCCTCCGCCCGAAAGCTCTGTATTGTTTGTACCCTAATCCCCAGATAACAATGCGAATTAGAGTGTAAGTAATTGATGTGCATAGCAAATGTAAAAAAGACAACGTCACCTTATTGGTGATGCGTTCTTTTTTACATTTGCTAGGTGCGTCAAGGACTTGCGCCATAAACGTATTTTCTATCTGGGGATTAGGGTTGTAATCTTATGGCTCTTTAGGATGACAGGGTCATAACCTAAAGAGCTTGGTTTTAGACGCTTAAATTAGTGTAACGGCTCATATGACGCCTGAAAAAGTCAACTCTATGTTAAAAAATGTTCATTTACATTTGTAAACTCAAATTTTTTGTCTTGATCTGAACCTTTCTAGGGGATATCTGAGTTGTTACTAAGTTATTTTAATTTAAGAGTGGAGGAGCCTTTGGCACCCGTATTATCCACGACAGAGATCGCAACTTCATCTCCCGAATTGGCTTTAATTTTTACGGATACGTATGGATTTGCAGAAACAAAACCTGACCATTGAGCATCAACAGCCTTTGTGCCATTTACTGAGATTTCAACCGTTTCAATAAATTTGGCAGGGTGAGGCTTTCCTGTTTTTTTATCCATACGGTGACCAGACTCCATCGGGTGTTTAATAAGCGCCTTTACTTCAGCGACACCTGATTTAGATTTGCCACGCATTCTGATTTTAATAGACATATAATATTCCTTTTCGTAATCTGTTAAGCCGTTGTTTGGTATAAACTGTGAAGGTTTATATGGGCGTTATCCGCCACAACCACCGATGGTTACTTTCACTTCTTGTTCTGCTTTAAGTAGTTTTCCATCCGCTTTAACAATGGCGACTACATTCATGGTTTGTCCTAATTTAATTCGAGTTGATACAAATCCAAGTGCAGCGGGTGCAAACGTATACTCACACACTAATGGCATTGGATTTTTGCTGCCTAAAATGGCAATGGATTCTACGCCACTAATAGCCGTTGCATCGACGGTAATCGGAGTGACCGCACCGTTTTCCGCGATGGCGGGTGCTTTCAATTTAATGTCGCTGGATTCGGTTGCACTGTTTGAACCAAATACACTTGAAAGTGCATCATCGGTTGTTTTTGAACCAAATGCTTTTGTATTCCACTCTGCCAAAACGGTGGTTGGTATTAATAGCCCAGCATTAACGGCAACGGCTGTCGCGCTTGTTGCAAGGGTTCCTTTAAGAAAAGATCTACGTTTCATAAGAGTCTAACTCCCTAATTTTAAATGTAAGATGATTTGTAACGACTCAGCTAACCCCTGAAAAAGGTCAACTCTGTGTTAAAAAATGATCATTTACAGGTGTAAACTCACATTTTTCGCCTTGATTTGACCATTTTCAGGTGCCATCTGAGCCGTTACTTTGCATATTGACTACTCGCTGAGTAGTTACGATGATTTAAATGAATTACAGTGTGTAAATATAGTCAGTGATGGTATTGATTTCACTGTCAGTTAATATGCCGTGTCTTCCAAAAGGAGGCATCATACTATTGGGTACAACCTGACTTTCAGTCGTTCCCCAGATTTTATCGACTAATTTTTGTTTATCTGGAAAGCGTAACTTCATTGCAACCAGTGCGGGGCCGATATTGCCTGGCATGGATCCACCTTTGATAGCATGACATGCTAAACAGTTTCCTTTTGAACGAGAGAATGATAACTTTTTACCCTCTTCAATGGTTGCCGCAGAGGATTCTGTAGCCATAACGGTGACTGGTGTTGAAATGACAAGCCCTGAAATTGCTAGAGCTGTCAGTAGGTGCTTCAGTTTAGAAATCATTATCTTCTTTCCTTCTAAAAGTATCTTTCAACGTTCCCATTTGATTGCAATGGGAGTCTTTTTCTACTAAATCCCTAAATCCCTAGATAGAAAATACGTTTAATAGCGCAAGCCCTTGACGCACCTAGCAAATGTAAAAAAGGACGCATCACCAATAAGGTGACATTGTCTTTTTTACATTCACTATGCACATCAATTGCTTACACTCTAATT
>VAPF01023307.1_pt1 | contig 10379 bp, 8 predicted proteins | sample 3393931 | NCBI WGS metagenome assembly VAPF01 (sample SAMN08290437, study PRJNA428436) | hydrothermal vent metagenome | isolation source: Deep-sea hydrothermal vent chimney | place: Atlantic Ocean: South-mid Altantic Ridge | depth 2773 m m | reverse complement strand
CCGCGGTTAATGTCGTCTTCCCGTGGTCCACGTGCCCTATCGTCCCTATGTTGCAATGGGGCTTCGTCCTCTCAAATTTTGCCTTTGCCATATTGCCTCCTGATTTTAATAATCGCCGGATCCGAAATCAAACCCGCCGACTAACACTTTATACCTGGTCACTGCATGCAATGGAGCCCATGACCGGATTCGAACCGGTGACCTCATCCTTACCAAGGATGTGCTCTGCCGGCTGAGCTACATGGGCATAACAAAAAACCATTCCAACTACTTCAACCGCCTTTATTATGGAGCGGGAAACGGGATTCGAACCCGCGACCCTCAGCTTGGAAGGCTGACGCTCTACCACTGAGCTACTCCCGCAATATCTACGACAACCAATCACTTGTCACGCCTTTAACCTATACCCTACCGTTTAATGGTGGAGAGGGGAGGATTCGAACCTCCGTAGGCGATGCCAACGGGTTTACAGCCCGTCCCCTTTGGCCACTCGGGTACCTCTCCAGCTAACCTTATCCGCAACGATAATCCGTTTCTGTAACTATATTCGTCCACTTACTACCTTTTTATCCACTGCCTTCGGCTCTTTTTATGTTCCATGGAGCCACCGAAGGGATTCGAACCCCCGACCCGCTGATTACAAATCAGCCGCTCTGGCCAGCTGAGCTACGGTGGCAATTATTTAAAAGACGTTCAGTTTTGTTTCGTCTTATGCCTTCTTATAAGCCTATTTCCCATTCCATCTTCAATCGCCCGGGACCAACCACCGGACGCTATCTGAGCTGGCTCGGGAAAAGGCAACAGTAATTCCTTTAGTTTTAAAACTAATTAATATAAATAATTCTACTAATAGTGTCAACCCTCATAAAAGGGCCAGATAGCCGATTACAAGCTATTTGCTCATGCTAGCTGCTTTTTTTGCTCTCTCTGGCGCATTATCTCGAAAAGCATGATTCCCGCCGCGACTGAAACATTAAGTGAGTTGACCCGGCCCTTCATCGGAAGACTCACAAGTATATCACAGTCTTCCCTTACAGTCTTTCGCAAACCCCTGGATTCCGAGCCGATAACCAGTGCCAACGGTACGTCGAGGTCAATGTCCCATATGGTTTTTCCGCTCCCGGCTTCAGCGCCTATTACGGTCAACCCTATCTCCCGCATCTGTTTTATCGCATGTTTTATGTTCGGCACCATGGCTATGGATATATGTTCCGACGCGCCAGCTGACGCCTTAACCGCTTCGGGGCCGAGAGACGCGGACCTGTGCGGCTGCTTTACAACCCCATGCACCCCTCCGGCGTCGGCCGCCCTCAAAATCGCACCGAAATTCCTTGGGTCTTCAATACAGTCAAGGATAAGAAACAGCGGCGACTCGCCTCTTTTGTCAGGTATTTTCAACATATAATCAATATCGGAATATTTTCTGGGCGAAACCATCGCGGCCACGCCTTGATGTCCCTTCGGAAATCTGCTGTCGAAAAAGAGATTATCTTCTCTTCTAAGCTCTATCCCACGAAGCGTTACTTCATTGTCAATAACAGACGTCTTCTCTTTTCTCGATGAGGAGATGATGACCGATTTTATTTCCCGTCCGGACCTTATGGCCTCAAGAACCGGATTCAGTCCGTAAATCCATTCGTCTTTAGATCTTGACCTTCCAGCTTGTCCCGTCTTTTTTATCTTCAAGGATGATCCCTTTTTCCTCTAACTCTTTTCTTATTGAATCCGAGGCGGCCCAGTCCTTCGCCTCTCTGGATTTTCTTCTCTCTTCTATTTTTGCAACGATATATTCTTCCGAGAAACCGATATTCCTGATATCCTTGAGTGTGTTATACCATTGCTCCGGCGTCCGCCTGAAAATATTCAGGAGATTCCCCGACTCCCTCAAAAGGTCGTATGAGGATTCAATCAACCCCACCGACTTCTTTCCCGATGGCCCGCCATCAATATATTTATTAACTATACGGATCAGCTCAAAGATATGGCCTATAGCAAGCGCTGTATTAAAATCATCGTCCATGGCGGCCTTGAACCTGTCTAGAAATTTCCCCACCATATCTTCCAGCACCGACTCCTCGGCGCATGTTCTGTCTCTGGAATGGTCCCGTGTCAAAAAATCCCTGATTCTCACTGCGGTCGTATAATATCTGTCGATGGATAATTCCGCCTCTTTCAACTGCTCGTCGGAAAACTCTATCGGACTCCTGTAGTGGGTGGAGAGCAGAAAGAAACGTATCACCTCCGCGTCAAATTTGGCGAGGATATCCTGTATTGTAAAGAAATTGCCGAGGGATTTAGACATTTTCTCCTTGTCAACCGTGATAAATCCGTTGTGGACCCAGTATTTCACAAAAGGTTTCCCTGTATACGCCTCTGACTGGGCAATCTCGTTCTCATGATGCGGAAATATAAGGTCGGCCCCCCCGCCGTGAATATCAAAGCTCTCTCCCAGGTGTTTCAATGACATTGCGGAACACTCGATATGCCATCCCGGCCTGCCGGGACCCCAAGGGCTGTCCCATGACGGCTCCCCCTCTTTGGAAGATTTCCAGAGGGCAAAGTCCATGGGGTTTTTCTTCCTTTCGTCGATATCAACACGCGCGCCGGCCATCATATCCTCCGGGTCCCTCTTTGAGAGTTTCCCGTAATCAGAGAACTTCCCGACTTCGAAGTAGACATCGCCCTGCACCTCATACGCATACCCTTTGTCTATAAGGCCCTGAACTATATCTATTATCTCTTTTATATGTTCCGTGGCCTTAGGTTCGACGTCAGCCCTCCCCACGCCAAGGGTGTCCATCACATTATAATATTCATCGGTATATTTTTTTGCGACCTCATTCCATGAGATGCCTTCCTGCCGCGCCCTGTTGATAATCTTGTCGTCTATATCCGTAAAGTTCCTTATGTATTTGACCTCAAACCCTTTGTACCGCAGATATCCGCGCATCACATCAAATATAATGGCGCTTCTGGCATGGCCGATATGGCAGTGGTCGTAGACCGTAATACCACAGGCATACATCCCCACCGCTCCCGGCGCCACTGGTATGAAATCTTCTTTTTTACCGGACATGGTATTATAAATCTTCATCCGTCCACCTCTTTTCTTTATCTCTTCCAGGAAGTCAAGTCTCCGGGAGATCTCATCAAACCTGGCCTCTAATTCCTTCAGTTTCTCGACGGTCGGGTCAGGGAAATAGTCCATTACCTCGACCAGCCCTTCCTCCGTGGTCATTCTGATAATCTTCTTTTTGGTGATCCGTCCCGGAACTCCAACACATATGGCATTATCAGGAACCGGCTTCAATATAACCGAATTGGCTCCTATGACAGCATTATCACCGATTTTAATCGCACCGAGAATCTTGGCCCCCGCTCCAACGATTACATTGTCGCCGAGTGTCGGGTGCCGCTTTCCCTGCTCCTTGCCGGTACCTCCAAGGGTAACTCCCTGGTAAAGCAGGCAGTTCCGACCAATCTCCGCAGTCTCCCCGATCACCACTCCCATCCCGTGGTCAATAACAAATTCCGGCCCTATTTCAGCCGCGGGATGGATCTCTATTCCGGTTAAAAACCTCCCGATATGAGACATGAGCCTCGGTATCACGGGAATGCCGGACTTCCATAGCTTACGGGTTATTCTGTGCAGGAAAACTGCATGGAAACCCGGGTACGCAAGAACCACTTCAAGCCCGCTCCGTGCAGCAGGGTCTCTCTCGAAAACAGCCCTGTAATCGCGCTTTATGTCTCTCAGAAAGCCCATCAACCTAGTGCTTATTATACATAAAAAAACTCTTAACTGTGTTATTATTCTTCATGAAAAAAAACAGGGACATCAATTCCGACATTAAATCCATGATAGCGGATTACATGGAAAAAGGTTTTCTTGAAAATATCATTGATATGTTCAGACATGACGGCAAACTCTATAGTCTCATAGGAGACTTAATACAGGATAAAAGGGTCCGGGTCAGGATCGGAATTACTGCTATGCTGGAACAACTCGGAACTCTCGACAGGCCTAACATTGCCAAAGCCGTCCCGAATATCCTTCCCCTCGTCAGCCATGAAAATCCTGTTGTGCGCGGTGACGCATCCAACCTGCTCGGGATTATCGGTGACAGCAAGGCGGTCCCATTTCTCGAAAAAGCCCTGTCGGATGAAAATCCGGATGTGCGTCTGATCGCCAGGGAAGCGATCGACGATATTAAAAAGCAATCAGGCCAGTCTTCTTACCAATAAAAGGGCGCTTCCGGATGATTTCCGGAAGCGCCCTTTTATTGGTTCTACTTTATCCAGCAGGACGTTTAACCTGTTCTGATTTACGTTCTCTAATCCGCTTAAGTTGGACGCACCATCAAAGTCTCCTGAAAAAATCATAAATTTCGAGACTATCGTAGCTCTCTTCTTATGACTCGAAGACCTTCCGGTCTTTATTTTATGAGACCTTTCTCCCTTAAATACTCTTCGCTGGGAATCTCGACCGAGCTTGCGCCGCCGCCATAAGAATACATGAGCCTTCCAACATCTATCATCGCCCGCATCGCCTTTTTCACTTCATCTTTTTCAAGACCTTCGGCCGCCGAGACACCTTTAAGGATGTCCTTCTCCTTCAATTTCTTTTTGCCCTTTGCAGCCTCTACGAAGGCGAATATCTTGTCTTGAAGTTCAGTTAGTTCCATCTGCTACCCCCGTTACAACTGTTTATAAGTTTATAATATGGCGGCGACATAAAAGCCGCCGCCATTTTTAAGTCCTGTTATTCTACAACCTACCACTTGAAGGTGGGGGATGTCCGCAATGTATCTCTCATAAATGTGAAGTCGTCGATACACTGGTGGGAGAACTCAATGCCCGTAAGCTTGAAGAAGTCTTCCCATCCAATCCTTTCGATCCATTCGCCAACTCTCTCGTGCTTCCTGGCGTTTTCCGCATAGATCTCAACAATATGTTTCACCGCTGCGACAACTTTCGGCCACCTCGGCGGCTCATTCGAAATATAAGGTATAACCAGCTTCGAAAACTTCGGATTAGTCCTGAGACTGCTCACCTTACCACCAACCACTATGGCGATTCCATCACGATCAGGGTCCTTGATGTTGATAGGAGGACAGACAGTGAAGCAGTTACCACAATACATGCACTTGTCTTCCTTTATCTTCACGCTCTTTTTGGCGGGATCGGGGCTTATCGCCCGGGTCGGACAGGATGATATAACCGTCGGAAGTTCGCACATATTCTTTACCTTCTCATGATCAATCGTCGGAACTTTTGTATGAACCGCGACAAGAGCTATGTCGGAGCAATGCACGGCACCACACATATTAACGCAGCACGCAACCGCGAGTCTCAGCTTGTTAGGAAGCCTCTTGGTAGTAAAGTAATCAACGAGTTCATCCATCATGGCCTTCACCAGACCGGATGCGTCCGTGGCCGCGCCATGGCAATGCACCCAGCCCTGGGTATGAACTACGTTGGAAATTCCGGCGCCTATACCACCGGACAAAAATCCCTTCTCCTTGAGTTCCACCTGAATCGGCTCAAGATTTTTTTCGTCTGAAATGAGGAACTCTACGTTATTCCTTGTTGTAAACCGCAGATGTCCGTCGCAATATTTATCGGATATATCGCATATCTCGCGTATTGAATCAGTAGCCAGAATTCTAGGGGAAGCCACTCTCACTGTCCATAATTTGTCGCCGCTTTCAGCAACATGAACCATGGCGCTGGGAGAAAGAACTTCATGATATTTCCACTTGCCGTAATTATTTACGATTACAGGCGGCATGAACTGCTTATAATGGGGCGGGCCTATGTCAGTTTTTCTCTCTGGTAATGCCATTGTATATTCCTCCTTGATAAATTATAGTTAGCTGTTTATTTAAAACTTATATACGCCTGTTTTCTTTTCTTCGGCTTCGTTCGCCTTAAACTTGGCGATGTCTTCGTCGGTATAGAACATGAATGGATCTTTCCTCGGCTCCTTTATCTGCTGCGGCTGAGGGTCTACTCCGATCGCCTCAAGGAACGATCTCATCCCCTTCATCTCTATTACCTCTCCGATTCTTTCTCTCGGTTTCGCATTATCATCCCACCAATCCCAGATCTTGCGGATCAGGTCCTTTAGTTCGGTGTAAGGCGCCTCAAGCTTGATAAAAGGAACAACAACCCATGAAAGAAGCGATCCGACAACAATAGGGGCCTTACTGCCTATGCAGATTGTAGCCCCTCTCTCGGCGCCCGGCTGCAGGGCCTTTGTCATTTTTGTTATGCAGTGCATGCACCTTTTGCAGTTCGCGTTGTCTATCTTCAGTTCGCCGCCGTCATAACTCATGCATTCGGTCGGGCACATCCCTACGATTTCACTATTAATATCCATGCCATTGGCGGCATAATTCTTGACCTCGGCCTGATCAATCTGAATATCTCCCTTCCAGGTTCCGATTATTGACATGTCCGCACGGGCAAGGGAAGCGACACAGTCACACGCGCATCCGGCGGCTTTTATCTTGAATTTGTAAGCAAACATAGGTCTATGCAGCTCATCCTGGTACTCCTGGGTTAAGTTATAAATTACATCGAGTGTATCATAGTTCGCCCATTCGCAACGGCCTGGGCCTACGCAACAACTTGGGGTCCTGAGGTCGGATCCGGAGCCTCCGAGATCCCAGCCGCGGGAGGAATATTCAGCAAATATCGGCTCAAGGGCAGCGGTATTTGTACCGAGAAGGACAATGTCACCCGTTGAACCGTGCATATTCGTCAAGCCACTTCCATATTTATCCCATATATCACATATCTCTCTAAGCGCTTTCGTGGTGTAGAAAAAACCACTGGGCTGATTCAGTCGCACAGTGTGGAAATGCGCCACACCAGGAAATTCATCGCCAATCTCCGAGTACCTTCCGATAACTCCGCCACCATACCCGAGAACTCCAACTATTCCACCATGCTTCCAGTAACCTATCCTCGTCTTAAAACACTTCTCAAGGTGTCCTACTGCATCATTTGCCATCTCATTCTTCTGTCCAGCCTTCTTCATCTCCGTGACGAAGCTCGGCCATGGACCTTTTTCCAGTTCATCCAGTAAAGGCGTATCATACTTCTTCATAAGTATCCTCCTTGTATCATGGTTTTTATTGAAGCCGCTAACGTATATATCAGAAATGCAAATAGATAAGATTAAAACACCTGATCTCTGTTGGTCAAATAAAAAAATTTAATCTGCAAATCATAATAACTTATTATTATGATATTTAATACTAATAAATACTTTCAGTATAATAATGTATACTGGTGAACTTCCAAGATACGGAGAAAGTTTATTTATTAAAAACGGTACATCATCCCGGAAGTGAGACCGAAGATTCCGCAGGCTGCCGGAAACAGGCATTGCGCCTGAAATCCACGTTTTTCAGCGCCGCCGACACCTGAGCTTATGAATATTCACGTGTGATCTTCAGTCACCGGGCTGCCGCCCGGCTATTTTATCTGTGTGGCTACGCATAAAAATATTCCGGCCAGGGTTACTTTTCCCCTGTGCAAATGCTATAATTACAAAGTTTTCGGCGGAAGCAGACAGACATGGGTTCGACGGAACTAAACGGTTGCGAAGAAGACCGGACGGTTCCTGCTTTTGGTTTACCAAAAAAGTATTGCGCAGGCCGCACCGCTGCTGAGAGGACAGACCATTTTCCGTATGTGAATCCCTGCTGCAGACTGGACTATAAACCGGGCAAAACTTAAAAATTGGGAGACAATAATGCGTAAGGTTGCTTTATTAGTACTGTTCCTGTTTCTTTTCCCGCGCTTAGACACCGTACTTGCCTTAGAACTTCCACTGGTTAACGCGATCGAAATTCAGGGACTGAAGCGCATAGAGGAAGGCGCTGTAATATCAAAAATTTCTCAAAAAACCGGGGAGCCGGTGTCTCGGGACAAAACGAGCGAAGATATAAAGACCATCTTCAGGATGGGTTATTTTGAAGATGTCAGGGTCGAGATGGAGGTTTTTGAAGGCGGGGTAAAACTTATCTATGTGGTCAAGGAAAAACCGACGATTACCAGGGTTGAATTTCAGGGCAACAGGGAAATTGAAGATTCGGAACTCAAAGAAAAAACAACAATAACTCCAGGTTCGATCGCCGACACCGTCCTCATTCAGGACAATGCTCTGAAAATAAAAGCTTTTTATGAAGAAAAAGGCTACTGGCTGGCGAATATTACACCTGTAATTAAAAAACTTTCCGACGAAGAAGTAAGCCTCACATACCAGATAAATGAAGGTCCGAAGATCAAAATCAGGGACGTAATTATCGAAGGCAATAAAAAGATATCTTCCAGGAAAATAAAGAAGGTGATGAAAACCCGGAAATGGTGGCTTTTTTCCTTTTTTACGTCATCTGGATACTATGAAAGCAGAGAGATGAAGAAAGATATCATGAATATATCGGATCTTTATTTCAACCACGGCTTTGTAAAGGCGATAGTCGCAGAACCTGAAATTGCCCTGGACAAAGAAAAGAAACGCATGACCATAACAATCAGGATTGATGAGGGTGAGCAGTACAGAATATCCTCCGTAGGAGTCAGGGGCAATAGTGTATTCGACGATGAAACCCTCCGGAAAAAACTGACCCTTTCCCCTGGCGATCTGTTCAGGAAAAACCTGCTTGAAGAAGACATCCGCGCGATTTCATCCCTTTATTCGGAAGACGGATACGCCCTTGTTTCCGTTACGCCGGACTTAACTACCGATGATCAAAACGGAACGGTAAAAGTTATTCTGAACATAGAAGAAGGAGACAGATACCGGATAGGCCGGATAGAAGTATCTGGCAATACCAGAACAAGGGACAAGGTCATCAGACGGGAAATCCGGCTTGACGAAGGCGATATTTATGACAGTTCCAAGCTCAAAAGGAGTTATGAAAGGATAAACAACCTTAATTTTTTCGATACCGTCGAGATGGTGCCGAAACCGGAATATGATGAAAAGGTCGTAAATCTCGACGTTAAAGTCAAGGAAAGGCCAACGGGGTTTTTAAGCGTCGGCGGAGGATACAGCTCTGTCGACAAATTCGTAGCGACAATCGATTTCACCCAGGGGAATCTCTTCGGGAAAGGGCAGTACCTGAAACTAAAGGGTGAATTCGGGAGCAAAAGTTCCTTATATGAAGTCTCCTTCAGAGATCCATGGCTCTTTGACAAACCGGTATCTTTTTCAACAGGGATATACAAAACTTCAAGGGAATACATCAACTACGACAAAGAAGCCTTCGGCTGTTACGCCGGCGTCGGCAAAAGCCTCGCGGAATACTGGAGCGCTAACCTGTCTTACAAGTTCGAGAAAGCGACTATCAGTCTCGATGCAAGCGTTGACGACTGCATAGAGGAGTGCGTTACGGATCCGGACCCTGAATGCGAGGCAAGGTGTATTTCCAAATTAATAGCCGAGCAGGAAGGCACTAACACCACCAGCAGCATCTCACCTTCCATCACAAGAGATACCAGGGATAATTACCTGGACCCCTCAAACGGATCAAGGAACTCACTGAATATCACGTTTGCTGGCCTTGGGGGCACAAATGCCTTTATAAAGGGCCTGATTGATTCAGCCTGGTACTTCCCTCTCGGCAAAACCACGTTTATGGTCAGAGGCCGCTTCGGATATGCAAGCGGTCTCTTTAACGAGAAGCTTCCACTTTATGAACGGTTTTATGTGGGCGGCATGTACTCAGTCAGAGGGTTAGGCTACGGAGAGGCGGGGCCAAGGGATGAAGAGACGGACGAGATACTTGGCGGCACAGAAGAGCTTATTTTCAATACGGAGTATATTTTCCCCTTGATAGAAGGGGCGCGACTAAAGGGGCTTGTATTCTTTGACGCCGGCAACTCCTATGAAAAATTTCATAATTTCGGCAATTTGAGATACACAACCGGAGCCGGCATCAGGTGGATTTCGCCGATCGGCCCTATCCGGATTGAATGGGGCTATAACCTGGACAGCAAACCTGATGAGAGTCCAAGCAAATTCGAATTCGCGTTTGGAAGTTTTTTTTAAAGCAAAAGGAGAGAGAATATGAAAAAATTTGTTTACCTGTTAGCCGTTATCTTTTTACTCGTGGGATCGTCAGCTTATGCCGGAGATGTCAAAATCGGCCTTGTAGATATAATCAAGGCATTAAACCTGTCGGACCCCGGAAAGAAAGCAAAAGCCGACCTTGAGACTCTGATACAGGCCAAACAGGATGCAATCAATGAAAAGGGACTGGCGATAGAAACAATGCGCGGAGACCTGGAAAAGCAGTCTTCCGTGCTGTCGCCGGAAGCCAGGAAGACCAGGGAGGAAGAGCTGGAGCAGGCGATCAAGGAAT
>VAPF01028395.1_pt1 | contig 10382 bp, 9 predicted proteins | sample 3393931 | NCBI WGS metagenome assembly VAPF01 (sample SAMN08290437, study PRJNA428436) | hydrothermal vent metagenome | isolation source: Deep-sea hydrothermal vent chimney | place: Atlantic Ocean: South-mid Altantic Ridge | depth 2773 m m | reverse complement strand
CGGTTACAACCGTAAGGTCACTTGCTAGGGCATGCGCGGCAATCAGGAGGTCGTTTGGCCCAATGGGTGTTCCCTGGCGCGTCAGGTGATAGCGTAACGCAGCGTACTGGTGGTCGGCGGGTAGTTCCAGCGGCAGAATTTCCAGTGCGGAGAGGATCAGATCGACGCGCTTCGCCAGCTTTTCGGAGTTTGACTTGGCTGCGCCGTAGCGGAGTTCCGCAGCGGTGATGATACTGGTGCAGACACTGTCCTCGCCCGCCTTGGCGATCCGGGTTGCCACCGTGCCTTGCGGATGACGAACCAGATCGGACAGAATGTTGGTATCCAGTAAATATGCCAGCGAGTTGCTCACAGCAGCACGTCATCCAGCGGAGGAAGATCATCATCCACCTCGGGGACGGGGTCTTCCAGGGGTTCCAGGGTGGCCAGCAGCGCTAGTAGTTTGCCTTTGCGGACTGGTTCCACGATCAGGCGGTCGCCCTCCTTGCGAATGATCGCTTCCTCGCCCTCCAGTTCGAACTCACGGGGGATGCGCAGTGCCTGGTTGCGCCCGTTGCGAAAGAGACGTACATGACGTTCAGGGGTGGCCATTCGAGTATCCTTCAATTCTAGGCATATGCATAAGCCTATGCATGAGGAGCCGGTAAGTCAATCGCGCTGTTACGACGCTGCGTCGTTATAAGGGGGCACGTCGTTACGTTAAAACGTTTGGATCTTGTGGAGCGATTGGGAAAGATAGACAGTGCCGAGCATCGGATAATCGAGATGGCGGATTGCGGATTGCGGTTATCGGATTTCGGTGGATCTCCTGAAATCGATTCGCCAGGAAAAGTGACTCCCTGATTCCATGCGCCCAAGTCTGTTAGCCAGAGAGATCATCCAGGGCCTTCAGGCCTACATCCCTCCCGACAGACCAAGGCCGTCAAACAGAATCACGGGTTTCGAGGCACAGATTCCTCATTTCTATGGCGCTTTCCGTCTGAACGGGTCGAAGCACCGGGGCGTGGATCTTTTTTGCAGAACGCAGATACTCAGCATGCCGTGTTGTATATGGCGGGCTTGGCGGGAAAATGCACGCTAGGATTGAAAATTGCGCCGGAAAAGGCGAGGGTAGGCGCTCCACGAAAGCCGAATCAGATAGGGGAGTGCAGGCACTATGTTGTTGCATCAGCAGTTTGTCCGGGTAGCGAAACAAAATAAAAACAAGATGGCTCTGGTGGATTGTTCCACCGACAGACGTCTTACCTACAATCGAGCGCTGATCGGCAGCCTGATCCTGGCGCGTAAATTTCGCCGTATCGACGATGGCTATGTGGGCGTGATGATTCCCACCTCGGCCGGTTGCATGCTCACGGTGCTGGCGCTGGTGATGTGCGGCAAGGTGCCGGTGATGATCAACTATTCCACCGGCGCCGCAGACAATATCCGCTACGCCCGCACGCGTTGTGGCTTCAAGACCGTGATCACCTCGCGGACGGTGCTGGAAAAGGTCGACTGCCCGGAAATGGACGACATGCTGTTCGTCGATGACCTGATGAAGGAGGTCACGGGCTTCGATAAGCTGCGCGCCGCGTTGCAGGCGGCGCTGCCGACGTCGTGGTTGTTGAGCACCCTGCACCAGGGTCAGAAGGACGACACCCTGGTGATCCTGTTCACCAGCGGCAGCGAAAAGGCGCCCAAGGGCGTCGAGCTGACGCACCGCAACATTGGCAGCAATGTCCAGGCTATTCAGGAGGCCATCGAGATCAAGGACAGCGACGTCTTTCTGGCCATCCTGCCGCTGTTCCACGTCTACGGCCAGACCGCCAACTTCTGGTTGCCCCTGTGCAGTGCTGCCACGGCTGTTACCTATGGCAATCCGTTGGAATTCAAGACCGTGGCGGGCATCATCCGTGATGAAAAACCCACCATCGCCATCGCCACGCCGTTCTTTCTCAGCAGTTACCTGCGTGCCGCCAAGCCCGGTGATTTCAGCTCTCTGCGCATCGTCGTGGTGGGGGCCGACAAGATGCCTGACCGGCTGCGTGAAGGCTATGAGAGCCAGCACGGTGTCGCCACCTTCGAGGGCTATGGCGCCACCGAGACCAGCCCGGTGGTCTCGGTCAATCTGCCCGGTCAAAACAAGCCCGGTAGTATCGGTAAACCTCTGCCCGGCGTACAAGTGCGCATCGTCGACGTCGACAGTGGCGAGGATTTGCCAGCTGGTGAGGAGGGTAAGCTTCTGGTTAAGGGCGACCTGGTGATGAAGGGGTATTTCGACGACCTGGAAGAAACCATTCTACACATCAACAATGGCTGGTACGAAACCGGCGACATGGGCATGCTCGATGAAGACGGTTATTTGTGGCACCGCGGCCGCCTGAAGCGTTTCGTCAAGATCGGCGGGGAAATGGTCTCATTGGTGCGTGTGGAAATGGAGCTGGAAGCGTTGTTGCCAGAGGGGGTGGAGTGTTGTGTCGTGGAGATGCCGGATGTCCGCAAGGGTGCCGTGCTGGCCGTTGCTGTGTCTGAGGAGGTCGACCAGAAATCGCTACTGAAGACCTTGGGCAAACGTCTGCCGCCTATCGCCATGCCCAAGCATTTCGTGGTGCTCGAGGAGTTGCCAAAAATGGGCAGCGGCAAGGTGGATTTCCGCACGACCACTACGTTGGTGCAGGAACGACTGAAGACATAGAGCATGACAAGCGACAAGGATCGCTCCATGGCACGTTCTTTCCACAGTGAGGCTTCCCGCAGCGAGGCACAGGAACGCGTGGATCGCATCAAGATCTTTGGCGAAGAGCTGGCCGCGTTGGATGAGGCTGGCGTACTTGCCCTAGACGAGGCCCAGCGCCGGGCCATCGACGAGTATCACAAGGCGCTGCTGAGCAGTTACAGCGATGACTTTGATATCGACCACGATACGCGTGCCAAACCAAGTTCTTCGACTGGTGGTGGGACAGCCTGCCCAAGTACCTGTTCTTCTTCCTGCTCGGGTTGATGGCGATGGGTTTGTTGCTGGTATTCAAGCGTCTGCGGGCGCGGACGGCGATGGAGGGCGTGGCATGAAACGACCAAAGCATTGGCGCACACTGCTGGCGGGCCTTGCCCTGATTTTTATCAGCAATGCCGTGGTGTTGGCGATGACGACCTACAACCGCCTGGGCGAGCCCGACAGCCAGGTGCAGCTTACGGAGCGCGAACTGTGGCTGCCGCCGGCGCGTGGTCTCGATAAGGAAAATAGCGGTATCACACTGATGCTGCGGTATCGCGTTAAGGGTGAGCGGGATGCACCTAATTTCAAAGATATGGATATGCAGGAGTTCTGGCTGGATCGAGACAAGCTCACAACCTTGGGTTTTGATCTCGGCTCACTGCCGTCCGCCGATGACAAGCGTGCACGATATACAGCCTGGGCAACCCGCCGTGAGGCAATTTTGGTGTTGGAGTATGATGGCGACGCCTATCGTGAGGCGGTGGCCCGGGTGGAACGACAATTGGCCGAGGAGGAAGCGGCATCGTTACCAGCCGATACCTCTGAGTCTCGACCCTCGTCGCTTCGCGAACGACTCCATGTGCGGCTCAATACGCTGCGCACGAGCGAGACGCGTCTGTACATCATCGACGTGGGCCTGGATCGTGCAGCCCTGCGCCAGCGCTATGCCGATGGTTCTCGCTATCTGCTGATGAAGGGCACGGTCGGTTTATCGCTGACGTGGGCAAATGACGAGAAAAGGGAACTGCACGGCGTCATTCACAACGTGTTGCTGGATCGGATACATGTGCCCTCGTCATACCGCGCACCGTTGCAAGCCTTTCTTGGCGGGGAGGATCGCAGCTGGCGCCTGGACGGGCCGCCGCGCTATACCGTGGCATTCAATCTGGGTCAGCGACTGGAGCCGTGGGTGAGTGGTATTACCGCCTTGTCTGGCGGCGGCGACTGAGACGTTATTGCGGACGGGGCAGGGTGCTGTCCCCAAATCGTTGCTCCAGCCTCAGGCTGCGCAAGACCTGCCCGGCCAGCGGCCCGAGGCGTGTGCCCAGCACCGCCGCGAAATGGGCGTCCCAGTCGAAATCCAGGGCATCCAGCATGTTTTTGATGTAGAGACCGGTTTCGGTTTCGCCCTCCAGCATCAGGCGGCGATGGAAGAATAGGGTGTCCGGGTCTTCGCTGCGGGTGACCAGTAGCCAGAAATCCTCCAGACGGCCGGCGATGCGCACGTCCCAGGCCGTTGGTGCCCCCCCTTTTGGCTGGCGTACGAAGCGCTGTCCGCGAATTACCAACAATAGTTCGCTGCGGCTATCGGTGATGGACAGGCATAGCCGCTTGCCTTCCAGGTCGCCCAGCTGCCCGGCCATGTCTTGCCCCTTGAGCAGGTGGTTGAACAGGCGAGCGAAGACTTCACTGTGCAGCGTGTCCGGCAGCGTGCGCAGCAGCCGTTGCAGGGGGGGACGGATGAGCTTTAATGGCGTGACAGGGAGAGAGAGCATGACGGGAGCCTTGAGCAAGGTTTGCCGGGAGTCGCCGGCAGCCTGAACGGAGATGCGGCAAAGTATATGCTACAGTCGGCGGGTCGCCAACTGAGCGGGTATTGCAGGATAGTATTGCAGGTCGATTTTTCGCTATCATGGCGCCTTTTCCGCAGTGTTGAGTCAAATAATGGATCTGGGTATTTTTCAGGGCGAGCAGCAGTGGATCGGTGAGATTTTCCTGATCGTATTTCTGGTGTTGCTCGCTGATTTTCTCCAGCGCCGTATTCTCAGCCGCCTGGAAAAGCGTCTGCAAAAGACGGCCAATCCCTGGGACGATGCACTGCTGGCTGCCACCCGGCGCCCGCTCAGTCTTCTGATCTGGGTACTGGGTCTGAGCTATGCCGCCGAGCTAACGGCCCGGCAGACCACGGCCACGATGTTCGAACTCATTGAGCCGATGCGCGAGGTGGCGGTGATCGGTCTTCTGGCCTGGTTCCTGGTGCGCTTTGTTCGCCAGGTCGAGGTCAATATCATCGAGCTGCGCAAGGTGCGTGACGAGCCAGTGGATGTCACTACCCTGGACGCCATCGCCAAGCTGCTGCGTCTGTCGGTGATGATTACCGCCGCGCTGGTCATCCTGCAGACCCTTGGTTTCAGCATTGCCGGCGTACTGGCCTTCGGTGGCGTGGGTGGCATTGCAGTGGGTTTCGCCGCGCGCGACCTGCTGGCGAATTTCTTCGGCGGCCTGATCATTTACCTCGATCGGCCCTTTTCCGTGGGTGACTGGATCCGTTCGCCGGATCGGGAAATCGAAGGTACGGTGGAACAGATCGGTTGGCGGCAGACGTGCATTCGCACCTTCGACAAGCGTCCGTTGTATATTCCCAATTCTATTTTCGCCACCATCGCGGTGGAAAACCCCTCGCGCATGACTAACCGGCGTATCTATGAAACCATCGGTATTCGCTACGAAGATATTGTCCACATGACTGGCATCGTGCGTGGCGTGGAGACCATGTTGAAGGCACACCCGGCCATCGATACGGAACAGACCCTGATGGTGAATTTTGTCAGCTTTGCACCGTCATCGGTGGATTTTTTCGTCTATACCTTTACCAAGACCACCAGCTGGATAGAGTTCCATGAGATCAAGCAGGACGTGCTGCTGAAGATCGCCGATATCATTGCGCAATACGGCGCGAAGGCGGCCTTCCCGACCTCCACCGTCCACCTGCCGGACGGCGTGACCGTGAAGTCGGCGGAATAGTCATACCCTTTAACGGGCCGTGGCCACCTGCCTGCCAGAGTCGCAGCCCGTGGCGCTGCTTCTCCGGTGGGATTGATCACGCGTTCCGAATGATGAAAAAGGATTAGACATGCCTGATAAATTGCTGATAATACTAATGAATACTGACCTGTCAAACCCCTCGGAATTGGGCACGCCCTTTCTCCAGGCGAGTGTTGCGGCGGCTATGGAATACGATGTGGAGATGCTTTTTACCGGGCGTGCCGGTGAGCTGGCCACGCCCGGTGTCGCCGAGGCTCTGCACTTTCAGCAGGGCAGCGACAAATCGGTGCTGGATCTGATTCGCGATACCGTCGAGGCTGGGGTCAAACTAAAAGTCTGTACCTCAAACCTGGAGCTGTGGGGCGATGAACACATCCCGGAAATATCGGAGGTCGTGGGTGCGGCCCATATCATCAGCGAAGCTATGGATGAAGACACCGTGACGTTTACCTACTAGACTCGCCACAAATTGATATGGCCAATAATTTACTGCAAATAAACAATGACACCTCCCGATACCGAAGAATTGCTGGCGGAGATCCGCCGGGTGCGCAGGGAGGCCGACTGCCTGTTTAGCGCCACACAGGTGGAAGCGGCCCTGGATCGACTATCGGCCGAGATCACGGCACGTTACGAAAACCGCAATCCACTGGTGGTGTGTGTCATGAATGGTGGCCTGGTGGCCACCGCCGGTTTGCTGCAGCGCATGGACTTCCCGCTGCAAAGCGATTACCTGCACGCCACCCGTTATCGTGGCGAGACCTGCGGCGGTGAGCTGCACTGGCTGCATGAACCTGGGCACACGCTGCAAGGCCGTGCGGTGATTGTTGTCGACGATATTCTCGACGAGGGTTATACCCTGGCGGCCATTGTCGAACACTGTCGTACGCGGGGTGCCGCCAGCGTAGAAAGTGTCGCCTTGGTGGAAAAACGCCACACACGCAAGCAAGGCATAGTGGCCGATTACGTCGGGCTGGTCGTTGAGGATCGCTATGTGTTCGGCTACGGTATGGACTATAAGGACTACCTGCGCAACGCGCCGGGTATTTTTGCAGTAAAAGGTTTATAGGGCATCCCAATGACACAACTGGCCATTATCGGCGGTACCGGTCTGGCTTCGCCTGAGTTGTTGCAGGTTCATGCGCAGGAAAACGTGCACACGCCCTTTGGCGAGCCCTCTGGCCCCATCACCCGAGGTAGGTTGTTCGAGCAGGAAGTGTTGTTCCTGCCACGCCATGGTTATAGTCACCATCTGCCGCCGCATCGGGTCAACTATCGCGCCAATATCTGGGCCTTGCACGCACTTGGTGCCCGCGAGATCATCGCCATTGCCGCTGTCGGTGGTATTACCGAGGCCATGGGGCCGGGGGTGTTAGCGGTGCCCAACCAGATCATCGATTACACCTGGGGCCGAAGCAGCACTTTTTTCGAGGACGATCTGGATCACGTCACCCACATCGACTTCACTGAGCCTTATTGCGAGACGTTGCGTCAGCGTCTGCTGCAGGCGGCGGCGTGCGCTGGTGTCGAGATGGTCGATGGCGGCACCTATGGTGCTACTCAGGGGCCACGGTTGGAGAGCCGTGCCGAGATCCAGCGTATGCAACGTGATGGCTGTGACTTGGTGGGTATGACGGGCATGCCGGAGGCGGCACTAGCCCGTGAGTTGGCACTCTGCTACACCTGTTGTGCGGTGGTGGCCAACTGGGCCGCCGGCAAGGCTGAGGGCGAGATCAGCATGACTGAGATCGAGGCCAATCTCAAGGGCTGCATGGTGGATCTCGGGCGGGTTTTGGGGGCTTTATAACATTGCCAAATGCCTACCTTACTGGATTCGTGAGATTTACCGTTGATTTAGCCGCAGGTGATGTTTGACCGGTGACCGCCAGGAAGCGGTCTCAAGGGAGTGATGGATAATGGATGATTCGACGCAAACCACGGTGTTTGACGCAGATTCTCTGCTGCAGAGAATCCTCACGGATTCCTTCGAAGAAATCTATGTCTTTGATGCTGCGACGCTGAAGTTTATTCAGGTTTCACGGGGTGCGCTGGAAAACCTTGGCTACAGCATAGAAGAGATGTACTCACTCACCGCCAAGGATCTCAAGCCGGATCTGAGCGAGGAGGCATTCGTCCGCTTGATCCGGCCATTGCAAACGGGTGAAAAGAATCTGCTGGTGTTCGAGACCCACCACCGGCGCAGGGATGGCAGCTGCTACCCGGTGGAAGTTCGTCTGCAACTGGCCGGCGATGCCACGCCCCCTGTCTTCATCGCCTTCATCCTCGATCAGACCGCGTACCAGCGGACTCGGGAAAACCTGCAAAGTAGCGAAGGACGCTTTTGGGATCTGGTCGGACAGTCGCCCTTCAGTATTCAGATACTGTCGCCCAATGGCCGCACCCTGGCGGTCAATCCGGCCTGGGAAAGGCTGACGGGGCTCAGTTTTGAAGCACTGAAGGACTACAATATCCTGCAAGACCCACAATTGATCAACAAGGGCGTCATGCCCTATATCAAAAGAGGCTTTGCCGGTGAAGCTACCGAAATTCCTCCCATCATCTACGACTCCACGGAAACGCTGGCGATTAGTACGCCATCGAGCTCTTTTTACGTGCGGGCCTTCATCTATCCTATCAAGAATAAGAGTGGCACGGTGCAGGAAGTCATCCTCATGCATGAGGATGTCTCGGAGAGGGAGCGGACGCTGCTGAATCTGCGCGAGAGTAAGGCCCGCCTGTCTGAGGCCCAACGCATTGCCCACCTGGGCAGTTGGGAACTGGATTTGCGCAGTAACGAACTGCAATGGTCGGACGAGATATTCCGCATCTTCGAGATCGACTCGCAGCAGTTTGGCGCCTCCTACGAGACCTTCCTCGCCACCATTCATCCTGATGATCGCGAGCGGGTTAATGCAGCCTATTTGGATTCACTGGAAAACCGTCTTCCTTACGAAATCGAGCACCGCCTGCAACTGAAAGATGGTCGGCTGAAGTACGTCCAGGAGCGTTGCGAAACGGAGTTCGATGCAAACGGAAAGCCCCTGCGATCGATAGGCACAGTGCAGGATATCAGCGAGTACAAATACGCGGAAATGACGGCACGGGAAAACGAGCAGCGTTTTCATATCCTGGCGAAGATTTCACCGGTGGGTATTTATCGCACCGATGCGCAGGGGTTGTGCATCTACGTCAATGAACGTTGGTTAGAAATGGCTGGCATGACGGAGCCCCAGGTCTTGGGTGAGGACTGGATGAAGGCCATCCATGCCGATGATCGCGAACGGATATTTCAGGAGTGGTCACAAGCCGTGCGCACGCAAACCCCGTTTTATACCGAGTGCCGTCTGCAATGGCCGGCTGCAGCCGACGGTAGCCAGGGAAGGGTCACCTGGGTGCTGGCCCAGGCCACGGCCGAGTGGGATAACGCAGGAAGTACGGTGGGTTACGTGGGTACCATTACCGATATCAGTCAGCACAAACGCATCGAGGAAGCACTGAGTGAGCTGGCGGTGGCGGGGGCGGGGGCGGCATTTTTTCAGCGCCTGGCGCAGGGAGTGGCAACCTTGTTCGATGCCCGCAAGGCCTTCCTGTGCCGTTTTCTACCTGGCCGGCCAGAGGTGGCGGAAAATCTTGCGGTTTGGACTCAGGCGGGCTCGGAAAGCAAAGGTGAGGGCGGCTGTAGACTGAACGACTCCCCGTGTAGCAAGGCCATCGAGCAGGGTGGCGTGTTCACCATCAAAGCGCACCTGGGCGAACAGTTTGGCGATGACTGTTGCCGCCTGGCCACCACCACCCGTGCCGAAAGTTTTATCGGTACCTCGCTGCTGGATGGCGAAGGGCGCACCATTGGCATCCTGGGTATCGTCGATGACAAGCCTCTGGAAGACAGTCAGGCGCTGCGGCCCATTCTGGAAATGTTCGCCGCGCGTGCCGCCGCTGAGCTGGAACGGCAGACGGCCGAACAGGCGATTCGCCATCAGCGTGATCAGCTGGAACAAGAGGTACAGCAGCGCACCACCGAATTGCGCACCAGCAATCAGGAACTGGAATCCTTCGCCTATTCTGTCTCTCATGATCTGCGTGCCCCATTGCGTGCCATCGACGGCTTTTCGCTGGCCCTGCTGGAGGACTACGGTGAACGGCTCGATGAAACCGCCACGGGCTATTTACAGCGTGTGCGGGCCGGCACCCAGCGTATGGGGCTGCTGATTGACGACATGCTGCAACTCTCGCGAGTGACGCGTGGAGAATTCGCCTGCCAGCCTGTCGATCTGAGTTTGCTGGCAAACGACATCATCCGGCAACTGCGGGAATCCTCCCCCGGGCGTGAGGTTCTGGTCAGCGTGGAGGCCGACAGCGTGGTGGAGGGCGATCACCGCCTGCTGGGCGTACTGCTCGACAATCTGCTGGGCAATGCCTGGAAGTACACTAGTAAAAAGGACAATCCATGCATTGCGTTCGGCTGCATACACAGGGACAACAGCCAAGTCTTTTTTGTCAGAGACAATGGTGTGGGTTTTAACATGAAATATCTCGACAAGCTCTTTGCGGCCTTCCAGCGGTTGCATTCCGACAGTGAATTCGAGGGCTCCGGCATCGGCCTGGCCACTGTGCAGCGGATCGTCAACCGGCATGGTGGCCG
>VAPF01063365.1_pt1 | contig 10385 bp, 5 predicted proteins | sample 3393931 | NCBI WGS metagenome assembly VAPF01 (sample SAMN08290437, study PRJNA428436) | hydrothermal vent metagenome | isolation source: Deep-sea hydrothermal vent chimney | place: Atlantic Ocean: South-mid Altantic Ridge | depth 2773 m m | reverse complement strand
GTTGCCTGCGAAACCATGATCAACACTGGCATGGTGGTTATCTCTGGCGAAATCACTACCGAAGCCTGGGTCGATATGCAGGAAGTGGTAAGAAACACGGTAAAAGAAATCGGCTACAACAGTTCCGACATGGGTTTTGATTACGCCTCCTGCGCGATTATCACTTCCATCGACAAACAGTCTGCCGACATCGCCGCCGGGGTTGATGAATCATCCGACCACGAACAGGGCGCTGGCGACCAGGGTCTGATGTTCGGTTACGCCAGCAACGAAACCGACGTGCTGATGCCGGCACCGATCACTTACGCTCACCGTCTGGTAAAACGCCAGGCAGAATTGCGCAAGAACGGCACCCTGCCCTGGTTACGCCCGGATGCAAAAAGCCAGGTGACTTTCCGTTATGAAAACGACAAACCGGTTGGCATCGATGCTGTAGTTTTATCCACGCAGCATTCGCCGGACATCAAATACAAAGATCTGCGCGAAGCCATTATGGATGAAATTCTGTTACCCGAATTACCCAAGGAATGGATCGATAAAAACACACAGTTCCACATCAACCCGACCGGCATCTTCGTCATCGGCGGCCCGGTCGGTGACTGTGGTCTGACCGGCCGCAAGATTATCGTTGATACTTACGGCGGCATGGCACGTCACGGTGGCGGCGCGTTCTCCGGCAAAGACCCGTCAAAAGTTGACCGTTCTGCCGCTTACGCTGGCCGTTATGTCGCCAAAAACATCGTTGCCGCCGGGCTGGCGGATAAATGCGAAGTACAGATTTCCTACGCCATTGGCGTGGCCGATCCGACTTCAATCTCTATCCAGACCTTTGGCACTGGCAAAATTGCGGATGAAAAAATTATTGCTTTAATTGGCGAGCACTTCAACCTGAAGCCACGCGGCATCGTTGATATGCTTGACCTGTTACGCCCAATCTACAAAAAGACCGCCGCTTACGGCCACTTCGGGCGTGAAGAACCCGAGTTTACCTGGGAAAAAACCGACAAGGCAGAAGCATTAAAAGAGGCGGCTGGTCTGTAAATACGGTTTATAAAAAAATCATCGGACATCTCTGCCAGAAATTTGTTTATTGGGCAGAGGTGTCCTATAATTCGTTTACTTTTTCTGAGGAGCGCTGCAACAGGTATCATCCTGTCAGGCTCAGAAGCAAGAATCTTTCTTAGATCTCTTTTTAACAACGGCGCTCATTTCTTTAATTTTTTTACAGATTAGGAGATGAGCATGAATGCCGTCGTAGACACAAACAACTCTCAAGACTACAAAGTCGCTGATATTTCTCTGGCCGAATGGGGCCACAAAGAAATCCGTATTGCCGAAACCGAAATGCCCGGCCTGATGGCGCTGCGCGAAGAATTCGGCGCGGAACAACCACTGGCTGGCTGCCGCATCATGGGCAGTATCCACATGACTATCCAGACCGCTGTGCTGATCGAAACACTGGTGGCACTGGGTGCAGAAGTGCGCTGGGTTTCCTGCAACATTTTTTCAACACAGGATCACGCTGCCGCAGCCATCGCTGATCAGGACATCCCTGTTTTTGCCTGGAAAGGCGAGACTATCGAAGAATACTGGTGGTGTACCGAACAAGCCTTAACATGGCCTGACGGCAAACTGCCAAACATGATTCTGGATGATGGCGGCGACGCTACTCTGCTGGTGCACAAAGGTGCCGAGTTCGAAAAAGCTGGCGCTATCCCCGCCACCAAAGATGATGACAACGAAGAATACAAAGCGACTCTTGATGTCCTGCGTCGCACCATTTCTGATGGCTCTACCACCTGGACAGGCATCGCCAACAGCGTGAAAGGTGTTACCGAAGAAACCACCACCGGCGTACACCGTCTGTACGAAATGCAGGAAAAAGGTGAGCTGCTGTTCCCGGCGATGAACGTCAACGATTCTGCCACAAAATCAAAATTCGATAACCTGTACGGCTGCCGCGAATCATTAATCGACAGCATCAAACGTGCCACCGACGTCATGATCGCCGGTAAAATCTGTGTCGTTCTTGGTTACGGCGATGTTGGTAAAGGCTGCGCACAGGCATTCAAAGGCATGGGCGCTACCGTATGGGTCACCGAGATTGATCCGATCTGCGCATTGCAGGCAGCGATGGAAGGCTACCGAGTTGTCGAGATGAATGATGCAGCTAGCATGGGTGATATCTTTGTTACCACCACCGGCAACGTCAACGTCATCGATCACGACCACATGGTTGCGATGAAAAACGAAGCCATCGTTTGTAACATCGGTCACTTCGATTCCGAAATCAATATTGCTTCACTGGAAAAATACGAGTGGGTTGAAATCAAACCACAGGTTGATCATGTTATTTTTCCTGACGGCAAACGCATCATCATTCTGGCCAAAGGCCGTCTGGTAAATTTAGGTTGTGCCACCGGCCATCCAAGTTTCGTCATGTCTGCGTCTTTCACCAACCAGGTGATGGCACAGATCGAGTTCTACAAAAACAGTGACGAGTACGAGAACAAGGTTTACATCCTGCCGAAAATACTCGACGAGAAGGTTGCCCGTCTGCACCTGAAGAAAGTCGGTGCTAACCTGACTGCGCTTTCACAGGAACAGGCTGACTATATCAATGTCCCTGTTGAAGGCCCGTTCAAAGCCGAGCACTACCGCTACTAAATATCCCTCGGGATATCATTGAGTTTATATAATGAGCAGCAACAAAAAAGCGGTGCTTAGTTGTGAATTTTTCCCACCACGCACGGAAGCGGGTGTGGAGAAATTATTAACAACGCAGCAAACCTTAAGCGAAACTTTTCAACCGGCCTATTATTCCGTTACTTTCGGAGCTGGCGGAACCACGCGTGACAGCACGCTGGAAATCGTCAGACTACTGGTTGAAAAAAATATCAAGGTCGCGCCCCATATCTCATGCATCGGTTCCAGCAAACAGCAATTAAGCGAACTGCTGGAAACTTATAAATCTCTGGGCGTAACACGCCTGGTCACACTTCGTGGTGACATACCAAAAACCGGCGAGTCGACAAAAGAACTGTCGCACGCCAATGAACTGGTGTCATTCATCCGCGAAACCACAGGCAAGCACTTCACCCTCGAAGTTGCCGCCTACCCCGAATATCATCCGGAATCAGTATCACCACAGTCTGATTTCGAACACTTTAAAAACAAGGTGGCCGCCGGCGCCGATGCAGCAATAACACAATATTTTTATAATATTGATGCTTACCTGCATTTTGTCGACAACTGCCAGAAAAATAATATTACCATTCCGGTAACCCCCGGCATCATGCCGATCACCAATTTCGCCAGCCTGACCAGATTCTCCGATCTGTGCGGCGCAGAAATTCCACGTTGGATAAGAAAACAGCTGGAAGCCTACGCCGATGATGCTGACAGCCTGCAAGCGTTTGGTCTGGATGTGGTCAGCAAGCTGTGTAATCAGTTACTGGAACAGGGCGCTCCCGGTTTACACTTTTACACCCTGAATCAGGCAGACGCGACCAACGCTATCTGGAAGAACCTTTCTATTTAAAACCCAAAAACTATGGGTTGAAAGGTAGGGCGGGCACTGCCCGCCAGCTTTATGAGTTTGACGATACCGCGGCGAGCAGTGCCCGCCCTACCTCACATATTATTTGTGTTTCTTTGCGTTTTTCACGGACTGTATTTTATCTTTTTATAACTCTATACTCTCAGCACTGTATAAAACCAACTCAAGAGATTTAAACATCATCGTGCGCATCACTCGCTTATATCATCCAGACAAACTGAATTGCGGTGAAACCACGCAACTTGATAGCAACGCATCCAGTCATTTGATTAAGGTATTGCGCACCAGACAGGACATGCCCATCATCCTGTTTAACGGCGATGGTTTTGACTACCGGTGTAAAACGCTGGACTGCAATACAAAAAAAACGCTGATCGCTATTGAAGAAAAAATACAAACCAACAATGAGTCGAACCTGTCTATCACACTGATACAAGGTTTATCACGACAGGATAGAATGGAAGCCACTATTCAAAAGTCAGTGGAGCTGGGCGTTAATAAAATCATCCCTGTAATCTGCCAACGTTCGAACAGTCGGTTGGCGAATGACAAAAAAGCAAAAAAACTGCAACACTGGCGAAAAGTCGCCATCAGCGCCTGTGAGCAATCCGGCCGCAGTTCCATTCCTGAAGTCACAGAAATAATTCCACTAAATGATATAAGTACATTATTGAAAACACAGGCGAAAAAATTTACTTTAAACCCTGAAGCAAACATTTCTCTTAAAGACATAACTAACCATGAACAAAACATCGAGTTATTTATCGGCCCGGAAGGTGGGCTCAATAGCGATGAAACAGACTTCCTGAAAAAAAATAATTTCACAGACATTCGCTTTGGCCCACGCATTCTGCGCACTGAAACAGCCGGCCCGGCAGTAATCAGCGCGCTGCAAATGTTATGGGGAGATTTTTAAGCGCCCTTTCCCAGGAATAGTCTGAAATCATGTGCGCGAATTATTTTTCAATCCAGTTTAAAATATCGCAACCATCAAATACTCACAACCAGATTCCCACTGCCGGAGAAACCAGACATGCCTGAGCATACTTATCGATTATCCATTTCCGGGATGTCCTGTGCCGGCTGCGTAGCGGGTGTGGAAAATGCATTAAACAGTGTTGAAGGTGTTGCAACAGCGGCGGTCAATTTTGCCGAGCACACCGCCAATGTTACCGGCGATATCACCGCCGATGCGCTGGTTAAGGCGGTTCGAGATGCAGGTTACGATGCGGCCGAACTCACTGCGGGTGATGCCGAACAAATCGCAGAAAAAGAACAGCAGGATTTAATTCATTATAAACAGTTAATGAAAAAATCGCTGGCGGCGGCGCTTATTGGCTTTCCATTATTTATTGCTAGTCTGCTCGGCGTTCTGCCACCTGTCGAATCGCTCACTGATAAAATTTTCTGGTTCGTCATCGGACTACTGACTCTGACTGTGATGGTCTACTCAGGCAGACATTTTTATCTGGGCGCATGGAAAGCATTTCGCATTCATAACGCCAACATGGATACGCTGATTGCTCTCGGTACCGGCACGGCCTGGCTGTTCTCAATATTCGTGCTGTTATTCACCAACTGGCTGCCGGACAATGCCCGCCATGTTTATTTCGAAGCCACCGCCATCATCATCGCATTGATCAACCTCGGCTCGGCCTTGGAAAGCAAAGCGCGCGGCAAAACTTCGGAGGCAATCAAGCGCCTGATCGGTCTGCAACCTAAAACCGCGAGAGTGCTGCGCAATGGCGAAGAGATGGACGTGCCCATTGAAGAAGTCGGTTTGCAGGAGACCATCCGCGTACGTCCCGGCGAAAAAATTCCGGTTGATGGCAAGATTATCGAAGGCAACTCGACACTGGATGAATCCATGCTCACCGGCGAACCCATGCCGGTAGAAAAAAAATCGGGCGATGAAGTCGCCGCTGGTACCATCAATAAAACCGGTTCATTTTTATTCGTCTCGACGCGCATCGGTAAAGACACCGCGCTGGCACGCATCATCGATATGGTACGCAAGGCGCAGGCGAGCAAACCTGCCATCGGAAAATTAGTGGACAAAGTCGCTTCAGTGTTTGTGCCAGTGGTTTTGATCATCGCCGTCATCACCTTCCTGCTCTGGTTCAACTTAGGCCCCGACCCCAGTTTCACCTACGCCCTGGTCGCCACCATGACCGTACTGATTATCGCCTGCCCCTGCGCGCTGGGTCTGGCGACGCCCATCTCCATCATGGTCGGTGTCGGCAAAGCAGCCGAGTCTGGCATTCTGATTCGCAACGGTGATGCATTACAGCAGGCCGGAAAACTAACCACCATCGTGCTCGATAAAACCGGCACCGTCACCGCAGGCCGGCCGACGGTAACCGACATCTATGCACTGCCAGACAGTTCGAATGAACAGTGCCTGCAACTGGCAGCGAGCATCGAAGCTTCTTCAGAACACCCGCTGGCCGAAGCCATTGTTGAAGCCGCCAACGAACGTCAGCTGAGCATCGACAAAGCCGAAAATTTTCAGGCCATCGCCGGTCAGGGTGTGATGGCGAACATTCAGAGCCAGCAAGTGCTGCTGGGCAACCTAAAATTAATGCAGCAACAGCAGGTTGATGTTTCGAACTTGCAGGATGAAGTGGCCGCACGTTCCGCCGAAGCCAAAACCCCGATTTATCTGGCAGTAAACGGCAAGGCCGCTGGCATCATCACCGTTGCCGACCCGATCAAGCAGGATTCCAAAACAGCCATCGCACGCCTGCACCGCGCCGGCCTGAAAGTGGTGTTGCTCACCGGCGACAATAAAATTACCGCCCAGGCAGTCGCTCGAGAAGTCGGCATCGATGAGGTTCTGGCCGAAGTCATGCCCGAAGAAAAAGCCAACAAGGTTAAACAGCTGCAACAGGCAGGTGGCATCGTCGGCATGGTCGGCGATGGCATCAACGATGCACCTGCACTGGCCGGTGCCGATGTCGGTTTTGCCATCGGCACCGGCACTGATGTCGCCATCGAAAGCGCCGACATCACTCTTATGCGCGGTTCACTGCACGGTGTTGCCGACGCCATTATTATTTCCCGCGCTACAGTGCGCAACATTAAGCAGAACCTGTTCGGCGCTTTCATCTACAACTCGCTGGGCATCCCGGTGGCCGCCGGTGTGTTATACCCGGTGATGGGTTTATTGCTCAACCCGATGATCGCCGGCGCAGCGATGGCTATGTCATCGCTCACCGTGGTGAGCAATGCCAATCGTTTACGTTACATAAAAACCAGTCAGTCAGGAGAAATAAAATGATGTTGGTTAACATACTGGGGCTGGTTTTAATTTTTGCTATCATCTGGTGGTTCTGGCTGTCAAAACCCGGGGATAAACAATGATAGCCTGTCACGCAGCTAACTAGAGACGGCCATAGAACCCCGGTATAAATTTTTTTACTGCCCTTGAAATTTAAAACTTTGCAATCATGTTCTCATTAGAAAGCAACAATGAGGAAAAAATATACATGCAAAAACGAGTTGAATGATCAGCTCGGGGGTTAAGAAAATGAAACATGCAAACCATAAACAAAACATAAAAGTATTTTTAACCGGCCTACTGCTAGTGCTTGCAACGACCACACTGGCCACGACACAGCAGGCACCTGTAACACAAGCCAATAGTCAACAGCAAACGGAATCACACTCATTATTCAATGACGATTTCTTTAATATCGCACCTTACGACATGCAGACATGGAACCCTTATGAAGAGATTCAGCGCATGCAACGTGATATGGACAGGATATTCAACAATGCCTTCAACCGATTTAATAACAGTCCTGATTTTCAGCATCTTTTCAAAGAAGGTTTTACCACACCGGAGATGGACGTTCAGGAAGATGATAAAAGTTACACCGTAATCGTCAATCTTCCTGGTAGTAGCAAAGACAACGTCTCTGTCGACCTGAACGAACAGACACTAACGGTGAAAGCTGAACAGAAGTTTGAAAAACTCGATAAGGACAGCAAAGGCAACATTATCTTTCAGGAACGTCGCTCCGGTTCATTCCTGCGCAGCATCACCTTGCCCGGCCCGGTAAAACATGCTGGCATGAAAACCGAAATTAATAATGGCGTGTTAACCATCACCATTCCTAAAGACGTGTAACGATTGCTGAAAAACAACCGGTTCAGAAAGCAACAGACAGGCTGTTGCCCTGAACTGGTTTACGCAGTACGTTTATTCAGCTGATGCACATTGAAGCTGACGTCATTTTCAGTATCCGGCAGGATGAAATAATCGATGGTCTGTTTTTGTGAATTCGACTTTTCTGCCAGTATTTTTGCCGATGACACCAGTTCTTCAGCAGAACCAGCAGAGCGCTGAACCACCGAATCTAATTGTTGCAGCGCATTGTTTATTTCATTGGCGCCGGTATCCTGCTCTCGTGCCGAAACACTAATTTCCTGAACCAGTTCAGCTGTTTGTTTAATGCTTGGCACCAGATCATCCAGACGATCACCTGCCAACTCAGCCAGGGTAACAACATCACTGGAGAGATCGCTGATTTCTGCCGCTGCATTCTGACTGCGCTCGGCCAGTTTTCTAACTTCCGCTGCGACTACCGCAAAACCTTTACCATGTTCACCAGCACGTGCGGCTTCTATCGCCGCATTTAATGCAAGCATATTTGTTTGCCTTGAAATTTCTTCGATGATACCGATTTTTTCCGTAACTTCTTTCATCGACTCAGCCGCAGTGGCAACGATCTTCCCACTGGTCTCTGCATCAATAGAAACTTTTTGTGCAATATCTTCCGTTTTTGCAGCGTTACTTGCACTCTGGCTAATGTTGGATGCCATTTCTTCCATGGCCGAAGAAATTTCTTCCAGTGAAGCGGCCTGTTCTGATGAGCCCTGACCAATTTTCTGTGCAGCCATATTCACTTCACTAGAGGTGGCAGCCACCTGCTGACCGTTTGCCTGCATCGTACCGATAACATCTTTGAGCTTTTCAACAGTACTGTTCACATTATTACTCAGTCGTTTGAACACACCACTGTATTCTGACGTTATATTTTGTGTCAGATCGCCATCTGCCAATGATGCAAGGACCTTTTCAACATCATTAATACTGTTTCCGGTGTTGGTTACAATCTGATTAACGCCTTCAGCCAGGCGATTATAAAACGGATCACTCGATTCGATACTGATCTGCCGATCAAAGTCTCCATCTGCCGCGGCTCTTACAACATTAGCGACTTCATTTTCAATATGTGATTCATCCGTTTTATCAAACCATTCCACTACACAACCACTACACTGCCCCTGCTTATCAAATACCGGCGTCATGGTGAACTCGATAATCAAACCCGCGACATTAATAGTGCTGTGTATTTTTGATGTTAAATTTTTAACTGAATCAGCAGACAACTCCGGTACATCAGGAATAAAATCTAATTGTTCATCCAGCAAACTATCACAGCTAAAACCGGGTATAACAGTCGCCAGTTTTTCTTCCAGCCCCTCAAACAAATCGTGCGCAGATTTATTCATGTAAATAATATCTGCCTCAAAATTTGTCACAATAACACTAGTAGAGGCACTTTCAAGCGCAGAGGAAACCCGTCCATTTTTTATTGCCTGATCCTGTGATACCGCCAGATTAAATTCGATTCGGTTCTGCATTGTTTTTATTAATGCCAGCGATTTACCTATTTCATCATTTGATACGACATTCACATCACCGTTATAACCACCATCGGAAATACCAACAACGACCTCACCCAGATGCTTTATTGAGCGCAGCATGCTACTCACCACACGGAACATCAGCAACAGCCCGATGACAAGGAAAAACATTACCACACTGACAGTCGTAACGAGTTCGCGATTGAGACCACTCAAATACTCAAGCTGTTCCTGTTTCAACTCCATCTCGGCCACTGAGAACAAATTTGACAATTTTTGTATTACTGCCGTACCATCTTCAAAAACTTTGCTAGAAGCTGATTCAGACTGTTTTTTAACAACCGTTTCATTAAATACCGTTGACATAATCACATTGAAGAATTTAACGGATGATCTAACCGCAGCTTTTCCTGGTTTACCAATTATTTTCTTAAGTGCAGGCGATACTTCATACATCAACTTAAGATCACCATCGATCGATTTAATTCTTTCCTGCGAAATATTAAGTTCACCAATTAACTTCAGTTTATTTTTTTCGCTCAACTTTCCACTAATTAACACACCACTGGCATTGCCGCGCAGTTTGCCAATTTCATTGATCAACTTCGGTAATCGATCTATCAGCATCGTTGCCAAATAGTATCGCTCGAGATGAGGATCAAATATCATGTTTGACCTTTCACCAATGGATTTTAAAATACGCTGGCTACGGGATATCAGTTCGGAATGTGCATCAAAGATACGTTCTGAGCTTTTTGTATCCATTTTAGCCAGAAGTTTTTTCCAGCCAGTCTTTAACTTTTTCCACTTTTTACTTATCTTAAACTGATCATCATGTGACTGGATAAGCAGATCAATTTCAGAGAACACGGCATCAATCTGTTTACGTCTTTCCTGTAAATTTAGTTCCAGAGATTTATTACCGTTCATGACTGCATTTGTCATTCCTCTGTGTTCCCCCATCTTTACACCCAGAGTTTTAAACGGCAGGACGTATTCCATACCCTCTACCTGTCGTTCGTAAAAAGAGACTTCCTGTAAACGATCATTGACATACAGGCCCACAAAAGCTGCAATAGGTAGCAGGAACAATAATAAGACAATCGGAATTTTGACCGCTAGATTGAAGTTCTTAAATACATTGAATTTGTCCCATACGGTCTTTTTCAAT
>VAPF01074329.1_pt1 | contig 10389 bp, 11 predicted proteins | sample 3393931 | NCBI WGS metagenome assembly VAPF01 (sample SAMN08290437, study PRJNA428436) | hydrothermal vent metagenome | isolation source: Deep-sea hydrothermal vent chimney | place: Atlantic Ocean: South-mid Altantic Ridge | depth 2773 m m | reverse complement strand
ATCATCGGCATAACGGATATACTTGAGGCCCTGGGCGAGCATGGCCTCGTCCAGTTCGTCCAGGAACAGGTTGGCCAGAACCGGGGAGACCGGCGAACCTTGCGGGAGGCCCTTGGCGGCCCTGGTGAGCGTGGTTCCGTCCCAGATCTCGACCCGCAGCCACATCTCGACCAGCCTGCCTATCCAGGGGTCGGATATGATCCGCTTGAATTTTCCCAGCAGCAGTTCATGATCCACGTTGTCGAAAAAGGCGTCGATGTCGGATTCCGCCACCCACCTGAAGCCCTGGTCATAATACTCCTTGATCTTGTAGACCGCCTTGCGCACCGAGCGCCCCTTTCGATAGGCATAGCTGCACTCCTCGAATTCTTTCTCCAGTATCGGGCCGATCCGGTGAAGCACCGCAGTCATGGCCACCCGGTCCCGGATAACGGGAATGCAAAGCCCCCGCGCTTCGCCGTTCTTTTTGGCCACCAGGATTTTCATGAGCGGCAGGGGGGAGTAGGTTCGGTCGGCCAGTTCCTGCCGGAGCTTTTCCAGATTTGCCGGCAGGTTTTCCTCGAACCGCTCGATGGTCACCCCGTCCACCCCGGCGCAGCCGTGGTTTTCTTTGACCGCCTGGAAGGCGGTTGGGAGGGTTGCGTGATCAAAGATGTTTGGTTGCATACTCAGAATGGGTTGTGGTCGAATATCACCACATCGCCGGTTACCGGCGAGCGGTATATCAATTTCTTCGCCCTGCCGTGCAGGGCATGGGCCACCTTCAAATAGAGCCAGACCGGAGCCCGGCCGGTGAGCACCACCTCGTTGCCCTCGCCGGCCAACTCAAGGGCTTGGCCAATGTAGGCCGGCAGGTCCGAGAGCTTGGCAGTGTCGGTGAAAAAGGTGACAAGGTCGATGGTGATCATAGGCCAAGCCCTCCAGTATCGGCGCTTGCAAGTACTACGTCGTAGCTGCGCACCTCATTCTCGCCGCCGGTTTGTACATATTGTGCTTTTATTTTCTGGTTGAAGGTGACCGATGCCCCGACAATGCTAGTTGGTTTCTGGCCGCCGGTAATATCGATCATAATATCATTTTCAGCATGCTTGAACTTGCGGATAAGGCACAATAATGCGTCGGTAAGTTGATCAAAATTTTCAAAATCAAGTCCTTCAAATTTGGCAACATCCCGAGCTTGAAAAATATTTTCAGGTGATAGAAGTTGCGTGTCCACTACCTCTGGCCGGCCTTTTTTGAGGGTCAGTAACAAAAAAGTTATCTTTTCAAGCTGAGTATATTTTTTACATATATTAAGAAATAAGTGGACCTGCCCGAGCGATTCTTTGGAGCAAATAATAGTTACCGACTCAAGGATGCCTAAATGGTGGTAAATAGCCCTTAACGGCATTTCCCACTTCCATCGAATGTTCTCTTTCTTTCGATTTTTAATGATATTGAGGTCTTCTCCGAGGCTATTGAACGACAGGGTCAGCTTATCTGGTATCCCGTTTGTTTTTTCAGTTTCCGGGAGAATGTTGGAAAGAAACAGGAAAAGGTGTTTTCTCTTGTCTGCGGCTTCATTTCTGAGAAGCCGAGTTCGTGGTGGGAAGAAAGTTTGTCTTTTTATATACAGTACCCATACCATGAGCATAAAAAAAGCAATACAACCAAGCCGGGGCCATGAGATTACCATTTTCCTCTCACTCAATACTGCCCGGACCGAATCAGCAATTGCGTCAGCAGCCCAATTTGAGCTAAGTACTGTAATGGCCGCAAGGACCCATGGGGAAAATTCCCGAATTTTCGAGCATAAGCATTTTGTTTTTTTGTATATCTCACTCATCATCCTAATCACTTCTTAATCATGCTGCGTGGATACACAGCGGAACCTTTTAGAGTTACTTCCAAATCCTTGACAATTTTTTTTGTTTTAATGCCTTGTACTGCGACCCTTTTTCGCTGGTGTAGAGCGCCATCTTCTGTCTCGATAATCAGAAAATTGGGATTCAATTCCACGATGCGGCCATGCAAAATAATCCCATAATCCAAATGGTGACTAATCGTCGATTCTAATGAATCTTTCTGAGATGATTCATCCTGTTTTCCTTCATACTCGCCCCATTCACCAAGTCGTTTGGTCTCGTTCCCTGGCACGTTAAACCACCTCTGTTTATCAGGGTATTCGATCACACCATGTTTGTATTTCGTCAGGGACAAAAGATCCCGCAAGTGATCAGATGGGCGTGGTGCTTCCTTGCGAAACTCATTGATTATTGCTCGAAGGTCGGTGGAACCTTGAGGTGCGAATGAGCGATAACGTTCGTTCCCTTTTTGGATTGTCCCTCCGGTGACCAGAATACCCACACTCCCCAACCCAAGGGGTTTGCCCATTCCAATCTTGTGTCCTAATGTTCGAACAATTCTTTTTTTATTATCGACTTCCTCAATCCTATATTCCAGTTCGATTACATAGAGGAGGGCAGCCAGTTCTTCTTTTGTCAATCCCTGGAAATTCATTTTGGCAGCAAGTGTTGCCCCGGCCTTAAGTCGTTCCAAGATTTTCACGTTGCGATGGTTATGACCTTCCTTGGTTATATGTTCTGGGGTAGATGATACCTCCTCGGGATTATGATGGTAATAAAACTTACGCCCCCTGGGACCACTAGAGAGGGCAAATCCGTCCAGTGCGTAAAAAGGAAGATGCCGTTCGGGCTTTGGGGCTGATAATTCCTTTAGGATCCATTCCCCGGTTTCAAGAAATCGGGGTTCGCAAACGGCATCGGAAAACATGATTTTTCCCTGCAAGTGCAACTTATCTTCGACAGTCGTTCCAAAAACCGAACATGCGAGACAGAGGCCCTGTTCTTTATTGCACTTTTCACGATTATAGGTCGCGGCCCCGTAGTTTTTATGACCATAGTTGCCCGCATATAAAGCCATACAGCTATTCGTGAGAGCCTCAAAAACCGAGCGGACCATTCCCTTGATGCTCGTGCCCGGGATAGTTGGTTTTTCTCCATTGTGGTGGAAGCGAAAAAAGGTCCGTATATACTGACCTGGTCTACCCTGAACCTCTTTTTTGTCAACATCCGAGGTTCGCGTGGATGGGATAAAGACAGGGGTGATTGTATGAAATCTCAAGTCGAGATGCCCGGAATAGGTATTCGCAGGCAGCCGATGATGTTTTGGTATTTCTTGCCACTTAGTACGGTTAGGAGCTTTATCTGCTAACGGATCGAAGTTATAAGGATTAATCTTCAGCATTTTCCGCCTCCTTTTCCTTCCCTCGCATGTCCAGCCCCAGGCAACGGATGAATTCCCCTTTACTCTGCTCCTTTCCCTCCTCTTTTGTTTCATGCCGGTAGTGGCGGACCAGGAGCCTGGGGGTTTTGTTTTTTTCTTGTGCCTGTTCGGGATGGATGGGATAGGTCTGGGCCTCCGGGATCTCGCCGGCATAGAAAAGGGGCCCGCCATCAGGGTTGGACTCTGGTCCTACCCATCCCCCCCAGAGGATAAGGGCCGAGTCTTCGTTGTCCTTTTTAATATCTGTTTGCCCATTGAAATAATCAGGTAGTGCTCCCTCGTCCAGGATCAAGACGGCGTGGATCTTGTTGCCGTCGCCCCGTTGCCAGCGGTATTCGCCCCTTTCTCCAAAAAGGCGGCCGGCCGGCCAGGTGTCGGGGTCGTTCCAATCCGGCACATCCTCCTTCCTGGCAAGCTTGGCCTTCTCAGGGCCCTCCAGCCAGGCGAAGTCGAACATCTCCGGCAAGTCGGGGTGGTTCTCCAACCCCTTGGTAAAACCTATTACCGGGCTCATGATGTTTCCTCCTCCTGTGTCTGGCGGTTGAGTTCTTCAATGTGCGAGTTGAAAGATGGAGCTACTGTTTCCCAGAAGGAGTCGATACCGCTATCGTTGACCGAGACGCTGTGATACCAGGAAAGGCCGTTGGGCTCGGGCTTGAATTCCGTAAAGGCGGGGGCCTCGCAGGAGAGGATGCCATAGCGTTCTCGCTCCGAATCGCTGCCCATCAGGCTGCCCAGATGTTCGATCCTGGCTGGTTTTGTGGGATAGGTCAGGGTAATTTTCTTGACTTTCCCCTTTACCCGGCCGAAGCCCTTGGTCTTGCCGAAGCCGATCGGCGCCAGGCCTTCCTCAAAATCCCTGAACAGGTAGGCCAGGAGGCCCAGTTGCCAGAGTTCGAAGTTTGTCACGGTGACAGTGGTGGAGAACCTGGTGTTTTCCAGGACATGGAAGCGCATGTTGGCGCCACCTTTTCCTTTATATACACCGCCGGTAAATCGATCAATGCCGATCATATCACGGTAAACCGAGGAATAACTTTCGATGTCCGCATCAGTGAAAGAAATACGGCTGGCCAGCCCGGCGCAGCCGAAGAGTTTGCAGGCCTGGCAGGCGGCGGCGTATTTGGTTGGTTCAGTATACGGTTTTTCCAACCGCTTGGAGCAGCCTCGGGCCGGGCTTTCATCCTCAAAGGGATCACAGGCCGTGAAAGGCAATGGGGCTTCTTCCGGGAGCAGGGAACGGATGATTCGCTCTGCTTGGGCACGTAACGGTCCGCGTATTGAGGTGCCGGGCACATAGTAAGGCAGGCTCGGTGGTGATTGATTACAAGTTTTTGCGACATCCTTAAGCTCGGAATTAGTGGAATGGCTTATAAACAGACAGTCTGGATAACCATCTTCTTTTGTTCCCTTGATTTCACACTGTCCTTTGGGTTCACATCTTCCATCCCGGATCAGCAGCGGCCCATCGCAGGTCAACTCCCACTGGAAGGACGCCTCGCAAAGCTTTCGTTTCAGCATCGGATCACCTCCTCCCAATTGATCTTTTGTTGGTTGATATCTTGACCGCTTACCAATGCCTCCCAGAGACTCTTCGGATCGCTGAAGCCGGTTACCTTCTCTACCTCTTTTAATTTGATTTTTCCCAGACCTCCGGCCCGCTTGCCGCCCACGTGCAGTCCCTGCTTGAGCAGACCCAGAATAAGATTGATCAGCTTTTTGTCCTTGCCATTGTTATTGACATTTTCCGCCACCATCCTGAACTTGAACTCTCCCTCTTCCACAACTTCATAGTCGAACTTCACGCCGTCGCGGGCCGCGCCCGTGTCCCGGTCAATGCCGACCCCGTCACGGATGATATGTTTATCAGCATCAGTTGCCGCGCCGTTCACCGGTAAACAATCCTCAAAAACCAGACGGGAACCATACATGGTGGAGCCAAAGAGGCAGCAGACGTCGCAAAGCTCTTCCTCGGCGGCCTCGACAAGAAGTTCGTCATCCGACTTTCTTTTGTCTCGAACCTTCTTTTCCTCCTTCTCTTTCAATTCCTTAAAACGGCTATCGACTTTTTTAGAGCAATCCCCTTCCTCAAACAGGGTGCAGCTCCTGAGGCCAGCCGTCTCTCCCACCGCCTTGATGATCCGCTCCACCTCGGAACGGACAGCGCCGCGCAGGCTGCTGCCCGGGATATACGGAATTCCGTTAAGTGTCCGGATGCAGGGAGCGTCGGTCTCGTCCGAGGCCCGGCCGCTCGAGATGCGTAGCGGGGTGATAATCTCCAGTTCTCCTGCAAAGCAGTAACGGTTATGCAATTCCTGGTGCCCGAACGGTATGCTCATGACAGTTCCCTCTCATTTAATGGCATGTCTTTGCCGCAGACTTTTTTATATCGGTACATGCCGTGGACGTTGCTCCAGAACCGGCGTAAGGCTGCAAATTGATCAAGATAATCGGTCACTGAATCCTCCAGATATTTTTTTTTATCAATCCACTTTTCGAGAGTTGCCCCTAACGACTTTTCGCCGCCGGTTCCTTTTGACGGTTTCAGCCAGGAATCTTTTTTGCCTGTACGTGATTCCTTTGAGGTAAGTTTTTTTATTTGATTCTCCAAAAAAGTAATAACCTTTTCCTGCCCATCTTCTAGGCTGGTAGCGGTTTGCAATAGGTTGCCCACCGCCGCCATCTGCGATGCTGACAGGTTGCCGGGATGAAAGCCCATGTCGTAGAAGCGCTTGGCCTGTTTGAGCAGGTGTCCCTCTAGTTCCAGGAAGGGTTTTTTGCCCCGCAGGGCGGCCGCCAGTTGTTCGTTCATGAGACCACCTCCTTGGCCGGCTGGTAATGGAAGGGGTGCCAGATGATGGCCTGGCCGAACCCTTCCCTGTTGTTCTCCCCGATCCAGCCGATGCCGTTGTCCCTGGGGATATCTGGTTCCAGGCCGGTCTTGGCCCGGTAGAGGAAGACGCTGCCTCCGGTCACTGCCAGGCGCGGAACGCGGGGCAGTCGCCACGGCTCACCGTCGAAGCCGAACACCAGGCGGCTAGCGGCAAAGGTCTTGCCCGGCAGCGGCTCCCACTGGTCCGGGTTGATGCCCAGCGGCTCGAGGTGGCCCAGGTCCGGGGCGGTGCAGTCGCGCAGGTAGCCGTCCTGGAAGATGGCATCGCTCAACAGGGTGACCGCCAACAGTTGCCCGCCGCTTTCCGTAAACCTTGCAGCGCGGTCAGCGGCGTTGGTCTTGGAGAGTGGATCCGGCGTCTTGCATTCCTTCACCTCAACCCAACCCTGGCCCCGGGAGCGGCCCTTGCCGATCCCGGCGGTAAATTTTCCGGCCAGCAGCTTCTCCAGTGCCGGGCGCAACGCCTCCGTGGTCTCGATGGTACCGATAAAGGTCTGTCCCTCCTCGATCACCCGCTGGCTGTAAAGTCGGTTGTGGCTGGCACTGCCCCGAACCGGATCGATGGCGGTTCGGGTGATCAGGCGGGTGCAGACCTCTTCGCGACAGTAAGTGGTCGGATTGTAATAACCTTCAAAATAGTCGATGGCCTGGTTGCATTTGGAACACCTTTTTTCTTCCTCCGAGCCCAGGAGCAGGTCGAGCATGCCGTGGCTGCCATCACCTTTAAACCCGCCATCGTACTTGCAGGAGCGGGCCGAGAGGGGGATGACCTGGGCGCCCCTGATGCGGGCGAAGCCGAAGCGGGCTCCACCCTTCAGGAAGAGGTTCTGGAAAGTATCGTCTTCAGCCTTGCCGCCCTGGTCCAGGTAGCGCCGGGCCAGGAGACCGCGGATGGTGTTGCCCGGGATCAGGTCCATGGTCTCCAGGAGGTTGAAGGCCGGCGGCCCGGTGGTGAGCAGCAGGGGACTGCGGGCCGTGATGGAGAGGCCGATTCTGGTCATGCCGCACCTCCTGATAGAAGCTTGATACCATTGGCAAGGGTGCCCCGGCCCACCGCCTTGCGGCCGCCGATCCGGTCCACCAGCCTGGCCGAGGCCTTGAGGAACTGCTCCTCGGTCTCGCTTAGTTCCGCGTGGAGCATGATCTCGCCGGTGAAGGTCGCCGCCGGCACGGCCTCGTCGAAGAAAAGATGGCCTGCCAGGGCGGCGCGGCGGCGCCGGGAAAGGGCGACGCCGGGCCGGATCTCCGCATCCGGGTGGACCACCGGGTTGGTGTTCCGGCCGAGCAGGTTCCTGAAATGTTCCGCCGTCTCCTCGTCCAGGACCGCGTCCCCGACCCAGATCAGGCCGGGAAGGGCGGGATTGCCGAAGATCCGGCAGATGGTGCAGGCGTTTTCCGGTTGTTTGCAGTGAGCATCCCCATTGTGGAATGCCTTTGACAGCGGCATGTTGTCCGGCTTGGCTCGAGCCAGCCGTTCAGCAAAGAAGCGCCAGCGGCCCTTGACCGAGGAGCCCGGCACGATCGGCAGGCCGTCATGGTTCCGGACCACCATCCGGTCCACCAGGCCGGCCACGGCCAGGCCGCTGAAGACGCTGGCCGGGGAGGTGAATTCGAGGTTATAGGTATAAGTCCGTTTTTCCATGGCATACCTCTCACTTTGGGGATTGGGTTGCAGGTTCGTTTTTTTCAAGCGGCTGGATGAAATCATACAGCTCAATTATTTCGGAGAGCGGCGTCACCCATTTATCTTCTTCGATGACCCGGTAAGGAAAACGATCCAGATGTTCATTTACCAGCCACGCGAGGGCGGAATTTTTCTCCAGGTCCCCGGTTACCTTCAAGCGTTCCTTGATGCGCAGGGCATCGTACTGGGCCTGCAACGGGTTCTGGAAGAGTACCGGGTAGAGGGCCTTGAGCTTGGTGCGCGGCAGGTGCGATTCTTTCAGCCCCCGGATGGTCGCGAGCAAACGCCGGGCCTCGGCCGTGGTATAGGGCCGCTCGGTGCGGATCACCCTGGTTTCGCTTGCGGTCCTGATTTCATATTCCCCTTTGCGCCGTTTCTTGATTGGTTCGCTGCCGGCCTCGGAGATCACCATGAAGTCCAGCACGCCGGTCTCCTCGCCGGTGTCCCCTTCTTTTTGTTTGCGGGCAAGTTTGGCCGATTTTTTCTTGGCCAGCTTCATCAGCTCCGCGGCCAGGCTCATCAGGTCGCTGGCCGGGTAGTGGACATGGCTCAGGACCACCCCGGCCGAGGTGGTGAGGCCGCAGCCGGCAAACGGCCTGGATAGTTTCCCCTGCTCTATGTATGCCTGTTGGAGTTTTATGCTCTTGTCCTGGAATTTTTCGATGAACGTGATCGCCACCTCCAGGGCATTATTGGCCGGCACCACCAGCATCAAGTCGTCGCCGCCAGCCATGATGAACTCGGCGGGGATGTACCTGGCCCCGCCGTGTTTTGTCTCCACGGGCTCCACGGGCTCCATGGGCACCGTTTCCAGCACCGCCTCCACCGCCGCCTCCCTGGTGGCCTGGTCCATGATCTCGGAGAAGGCCTGGTAGGCGCGCTTGGCCTCGTTCTCTTCCCTGAACATTTCGCCCATCCTTTTCACCACCTCGCCCATGCGGTCGCCGTCAGCATAGATGAAGCCCATGTAGTTGGCCGGTCGCGAGACCCGGCCGATGTCGTCGAAGTCCTGGGGCAGGACGATTTTCAAATCGGTGCGCTGATCGGGGAACCTGCGGTCCTCGTTGTATTGGGCCAGGGTGGTATAAATGAACTTGCCCGTGTACCTGGTCGCTAGGTCGTCAGCGGAGCGCAGGACGCTATGCCTGACCTTGCCGTGCTTTATCTCCTTATAAAGATTTTCCCGGATCTCCTCCCGCTTCAGCCAGCAGGGTCGGCAGAGCCGGTGCTCGCCGTGCTCGGAGAGCATCTCTGCCGCCGGTTCCCGGCCGCAGGACGTACAAGGCCGGATCCAGCGGCCCGCCAGCAGGGGTATTCCCTCCCTGCGACCCAATTTGTTCTGTTGAGCCTGTCGAACCCCGTCCCGCATCCATTTTGCAAATGTTTCACCATTTTTGCGGGGTACGATCTCCACCGCCACCCGGCTGTTCACGGTCTTTTTCCGATATTCGGATAATATCAGGGCCTTGAAAGCCTCGGCTGCATTTCTATCCGCAAACAGGATGCGGCCGCTGCCGCCGCCCAGGTAGATCTTCTTGTGGCTGCCCGGCGGGAAACCAGCAAGAATCGAGCCGGTTTCCTTGCGGTTCAACAGGTCGAGCAGGACGCTGGCCCCCCGCGTTTCCCGCATGAAGGGTGAGGCAAAGAGATAGGATTTTACCTTCTGGGTTTCGATCACCGCGAGATACCGTTTGTTTTCTTTGTCGTTCATCCTTATTCTCCCAATAGGGTGAGGGTGCCGCCGTTTATTGTCAACTCGACATCCGTGTTACGATATGCTCATTCATATATTCTAAAACCCGATCCGCCTCTTCGGCTTCTCATCCACCTCCAGCAGTTGCTTGATCGCCTCGAAGACAACCTGAAACTGCTGGTCGTACTTTTTTTCCATCTCCTCGATCTTCTTTTTCAGGTCCTTGTGGGTGGCCAACATCCCGCGCAGCTGCGTGAAGGCCCGCATTATCTGGATATTAACCATGATCGCCCGGTCCGATTTCAAGACACTGGAGAGCATGGCCACTCCCTGTTCCGTAAAGACCATGGGAGCATATCGTAAGCCCATCCTGTCCCGATTGGAGGTCACAAATTGTGACCTCCAATGACCGAATTCCTGCTTGGAGAGTTCGAACATGAAGTCTTCCGGGAACCGTTTGATATTTCTCCGGACGGCCTGTTTCAAGACCTTTGTCTCCACGCCGTACAACTCCGCCAGGTCCCGGTCCAGCATGACCTTCGAGCCGCGAATAAGAAAAATTTTGCTCGTTATTCTTTCAACCGGCAGTAAATTCGTCATCCGTTCTCCGTCACTCCTCCACTTCAATCCTGCCCAGGCCGAAGCTGGTCTGTTTGCCGAGGTGGGTGTGTTCGCAATATTTGAGCAAGGGCAGGAACTCGGTTAGCTCACCCTCATATCGTATCGTTCCTGCCAGGCCGCCGATGCGCATTGCGGTCTGCTGGCGGCTGCTGTAGCGTGCCAGGTCGACCCATTGACAATCGCCGTGGTTGATGGACACCCGGCCGGCACGTT
>VAPF01053483.1_pt1 | contig 10392 bp, 3 predicted proteins | sample 3393931 | NCBI WGS metagenome assembly VAPF01 (sample SAMN08290437, study PRJNA428436) | hydrothermal vent metagenome | isolation source: Deep-sea hydrothermal vent chimney | place: Atlantic Ocean: South-mid Altantic Ridge | depth 2773 m m | reverse complement strand
GCTTTGGGGCTTTTGCTGGAACATGATGTGGCTCTGGTGCTTATGGATGTACAGATGCCTGGGATGGATGGCTTTGAAACTGCCGAGATTATGCGGAGCAGCGAGCGTACCAAACATATTCCGATTATTTTTGTTACCGCCATCAGCAAACAGAGAAAACATATCTTTAAGGGTTACAAAACGGGGGCCGTAGATTATCTGTACAAACCGCTTGACCTCGAAATTCTGAAAAGTAAAATCTCTGCTTTTATTGAGCTGTTTAAATACAAAGAAAGCCTGGAAAAGACAGCTGCCAAACTTCAGGAGACTGTTGAGCAGCTTCACGATGCAAAGATAGCTGCTGAGGAAGCTACCAAAGCCAAAAGTACTTTCCTGGCCTCTATGAGTCACGAAATACGTACACCGCTCAACGGTATTATTGGCATTGCCGAGTTAGGGCTTCTTGACAAGGATTTGAGTGCTTTGCAGGCCGAACGTTTTCTCGATATAAAGAATTCCGGTCAAAATCTGCTGGAAATTATCAATGACATCCTTGATATTTCAAAAATTGAGGCCGGAAAGCTGGATTTGGAAGAAACCGAATTTAGTATCCGCGAAATGTTAGACACGGTTTTTAAAATTATTAATGTCTTTGCGCAAGATAAGAATATTGACCTTGTGGTTGAAATGTCTCCGGATATGCCCGATGTTTTAATCGGTGACCAACTACGTATCCGGCAGATACTTACCAACCTGCTGAACAATGCTGTGAAGTTTACTGACAAGGGAATTGTCAGGCTGCGGATTGAGCTTATTGATTTGGTTGAAGAACAAATCCGGTTACGCTTTTGCGTGGAAGATACAGGCGTTGGAATTGCGAAGGGGAAACAGGAAGTGCTTTTTGAAAAATATACACAGGCAGAGGCATCCACTACCCGCAAACATGGTGGTACCGGTCTGGGGCTTAACATTGCCCAAATGCTTGTGGAGTTGATGGGGGGCAAAATTGACCTGAACAGCGAAGAAGGTAAAGGTAGCAGGTTCTTCTTTACTATTAATCTGATAACCGGTGACCATACTTATAATCCAGCTGAATTAAAGGCAAATCCACCGTTAAAATACAACCGGATTCTCCTTGTTTCCGCTCTCGAGGAGCTCAAGAGCCCATTCAAAACCATATTTGATTTCTGGAAGATTGAAACAGCTTTTGCTTCCTCCCCCGATGAGGCTGCAAAATGGTTAGCTGAAAATCCTTTTGATGTTGTTTTTCTGGATTTTTGTTGCAACGAGGAAAATATTTATGAGGCCATAAGTCAGATTGAGAAAGCTGCCGGCAACGCCGGAACCCGGCTGGTATTTCTGTACAAACAAAAGGTAAATGCTGAAATAGACCGCCTGAAAGAATTAGAAAAATACGGATTCCTGAACAAACCTGTTTTGCAGCGCGACTTGAGAGATTATTTCCAGGGGGCAACACCGCACTCACGTATGGTAGAAGCGGTCAAAAAGACGAAAGAAGAAATACAGACCAGAAACTCTGACCCCCAAATTAGTCTCCCGTTTGGCGATGGCACCGAAATACTTGTGGCTGAAGACCAGTTGATAAACCGAAAAGTGATAACCCAGTTTCTCGAACGGAAAGGCTGGGGTGTCGAGGTTGTGGAGAATGGAAAGCTGGCAGTAGAGACCTTGGAAAAGCATCCCCACCGGTTCTCTCTGGTACTTATGGATGTACAAATGCCAATCATGGATGGCTTTGAGGCAACCAGGCAGATCAGGATGGCCGAAGTCAGGCAAAAATCGCATATTCCCATTATTGCCATGACAGCTCATGCCATGAAAGGCGACAAAGAAGAATGTATTGCTGCCGGTATGGATAATTATCTCTCTAAACCGGTCAACCCGGAGGTCTTATACGAAATGGTTGAGAAATACACAAAGAGATAGACTCTAAATTTGGTAAAATGGCGGATAAAAAAGATTATATTGACTATAACGAAGCTAGCAAATGGGAACGGTTGAAGTATTCCCTTCGTACATGGCACAACATAGGTGTTGGCAAATCATTGTTTATCTGGTTTCTTGCAATATCTTTTGTTCCGCTGGCAGCCGTTAGCTTCATTAACTTTCTGACAGCTTATCAGGGACTCACCATTGTGGCCGAAAAATCCCTTAACGCCTCCTCTCAGTTGCGCTTAAAATACATCTATACTTTTTTTAATGAAGCCAGTGACTTTCTGGAAATCAACATCAGCTCCGTACAGAAAAAGCAACAGTTTGAGAAACTCGCCTCTGACTTTAATAAAAGTAAGCTGCCTGTTGGAGAATTTGTTAAGAGTAAACAATGGGAAGTGTTGACAAAACCACTATACCCGGAAATTAAACCTTCCCTGAAACTACAGAATTTTTACGACTTCCTTTTTATCGACTCAAAAGGGAATGTTCTTTTTAGTACCAAAGAAGAGAGTGACTTGGGAACCAATATTTTCCAGGGTAAAAAACGGGATACACGCCTCTCCCGGACGGTGAAAAAAAGTCTTGCCGAACACAGAATGCTCTTTTCCGATTTGGAACGCTATGCACCAAGTATGGGAATTATTTCGGGTTTTTTCGTGCAGGCTGTAACCGACCAAAAAGGGAAAGTCATTGGTGTATTTGCCTTACAGATAACCATGCAAACCATCAATGGTATGATCCAGCAGGAAGCCGGTTACGGAAAAACAGGCCAGGCTTTTCTCATCGGCTCTGACCTCTATCTTCGCTCTTCCATGCGCTTTGGCGATAAATCCGAAATACTACGAAAGAAAATTGTCAACAAAAAAACGCTGGAGTGGAAAGATTTTCTGCAACACCGCGATGATAAAGCTTATCTGAAAACCAACGAACTGGACGAGGAGCGGGTAACTACTTACGATGCTACAGGCAAAGGGTATTATGTTCTGGGAATTTACCGGAACCTGAATGAATTGGAAAAATATGGTGTTCACTGGGCACTGATAGAAGAAATCTCACATCAGGAAGCTTTTGCTTTCGCCCGTCGATTGTCAGATATCGCAAAGATAAGTTTCCTGATAACCATCTTGGTGGTGGTGCTGATTTCCATACTGGTTACGCGTTGGTTTGTCAACCCGATAAAGTTACTTTCGTCCTGGGGCAAAGAGATCTCTACCGGCAAACTTGTTCAGAAAGAGATTAAAGCACCTCAGAATGAGATTGGTGAAATGAAAAATACTTTTAATCAACTGGTGGCTTCTCTGAAAACATATTCCGATGTCGCTCAACTCGTTGCCGAAGGTGACTTTAGCAAGCAGGTGGAAGAGCGGAGTAAAGATGATGTGCTGGCACAATCTATTAACACAATGGTAGCCAACTTCCGCGAAGTGGTGGAACAGGCCGACCAGATTGCAGGTGGCGACTATAACACGCTGGTCTCTCCACGTGGCAAAAAAGATACACTGGGCAAGGCTTTGTTTAAAATGACAGAGACCTTGCGGAAAAACGCAGAGAAATTCCGTAACGAAGACTGGCTTAAATCAGGCCTTAACGAACTTGACGGCGTGCTGAAAGGGAAAAACGATATTGAAGATCTCAGTGCCGGGATTATTAAATTCTTCTCTTCCTATCTGCAAGGTCAGGTGGGTCTGATTTATCTCTTCGATGAAGATGATGGCCTCTTGAAACTTTCGGGAACTTATGCTGTTTCGGGTGATGATAAACAACTGAAAAAGACCTATAAACCTGGAGAAGGTATTGTAGGACAGGTGTTTAATGACAAAAAACGTCTTCTGATAACAGGGATGGATAGCGACGAAGTCCCATTGATTGACATGGGGCTGGGCAGCAAATCACCACAGGCGATTGCCATCGTCCCTTTCTCCTTTGAAAACCAGGTTGTAGGTGTTCTTGAAATTGGGTCCGTGAATAACTTTAGTCAGCTTCAACTTAATTTTATGGACTTGGCTGTTCAGGATCTTGCGCTCGCCGTGATCACCCTGAACTCTCATCTGAAAGTACGCAGACTGCTTGAACAGACCCAGGAACAAGCTAAAATCCTCGAAGTACAGCAGGAAGAGTTGCGTCAGGCTAATGAGGAGTTGCAGGAGCAAACCGAAGCGCTGAAACGCTCAGAAGAGAACCTCCAAACCCAGCAGGAAGAGCTGAAAGTTACCAACGAAGAACTGGAAGAGCGTACCAAAGCACTGGAGATACAACGCGATGCCATAAAACGTAAAAATAAGGAACTGGAAGAGGCTCGTAAAGAGATTGAGAAAAAAGCCAAAGACCTAGAAATGGCGAGCCGCTATAAATCAGAGTTCCTCGCCAACATGTCGCACGAGTTGCGAACACCGCTTAACAGTATTATCGTGCTGTCGCAGTTGCTGGACGAAAACACAAAAAATAATCTGAGCGAAAAGGAGAGAGAGTTTGCCCGCACTATCAACTCTTCCGGTATTGACCTGCTTAACATTATCAATGATATTTTGGATCTCTCTAAAGTAGAATCCGGTAAGGTAGAGGTCAACCTGGGTCGTCTTTATCTGAAAGATCTGGGTAACTTTGTGGAGACAAGCTTTAAACCTGTGGTTGAGGAAAAGGGACTGGAACTGAAAATTGAAAAAGCAGATGACCTTCCTGAATTCATCGAAACCGACGTCCAAAGAGTAGAACAGGTTATTAAAAACCTGGTGTCCAATGCAATAAAATTTACTGAAAAAGGAAGTATTACCTTTAAAATGGAGCGTTGCCGGGACAAGAAGGTGCTCAAGTCTTTGGGGCTGGGTATCGATGATGCTCTTGCTTTGTCTGTTGCCGATACGGGTATCGGTATTCTGAAAGAAAAACAAAAGGTCATTTTTGAGGCATTTAAGCAAGCCGACGGAACTACCAGCCGGAAATATGGCGGAACAGGTCTGGGACTGAGTATCTCACGGAGTTTTGCTGTCCTGCTGGGAGGAGCTGTAGGACTGGTAAGCGAGGAAAACAAAGGTACGGCATTCACGTTGTATTTGCCCTGGAGATATGAAAATAATGATGCCACTGTACAGGAGGCTGAAGAAAGTAAAGCCGCTGTTGAAACAGATGAAGATGAGATAATCACAGAAATCCCGGATGCTCCTGCGGATATTCCTGTGGTGGAAGACGACCGGGGAAGTTTGCAGGCAAACGATAAAAAAATTCTGATTATCGAAGATGACATCAACTTTGCCCGCGTGCTTAAAGATTTGGCACACGAACACAACTATAAAGCCATCATTGCTTTGGATGGCGAAACAGGACTTTATCACGCAGATTATTATGCGCCGGATGCTATCATCCTCGATCTGGGATTACCCGGTATTGATGGGCAGGAAGTAATTGACCATCTAAAAGCCAACCTGAAAACCAGGGCTATCCCCATACATATTATTTCAGCCGGCGATTTTGATATCGAGTTACTGAAGAAAGGTGCCATTGGCTTTATTTCCAAACCGGTAACCAAAGAGCAGGTAGATGCCGTTTTTGAAAAGATTAAGCAAATAACAGACAAACCGCTCAAGAAACTTTTGGTTGTTGAAGATGAGGAAATTACACGGAAAAGTATTGAGAAGTTGCTGAAAGATGACAAACTGGAAATTATCTCGACTGAGTCGGGTGAAAAAGCCGTTGAGTTGCTAAAAAATGATAAGTTCGACTGCATGGTTCTTGACCTCGGACTGAAGGATATGAGCGGGTTCGATGTGCTGGAGAAAATTCACAACGATAAAAATGCTTCCAAAGTACCTGTCGTCATTTATACTGCCCGTGAGCTTAGCCGTCTGGAAGACGAAACGCTGAAAAGATATGGTAGCAGTATTATCCTGAAAGGAGCGCATTCATTTGAACGGCTGCTGGACGAGACAACCCTGTTTTTGCATCAGGTTGAATCCGACTTTACCGGTGTTAAGAAAAAGATGTCGGAGAAGATGCATAATGAGAATATTTTGAAAGACAAAACTATTCTGCTCGTGGATGATGATATGCGCAATGTTTTTGCACTTTCCAGCCTGCTCGAAAATTATGAAATGAAAGTCATTGTAGGGAAAAACGGGAGAGAAGCCATCGAGAAGTTAAAAGCAAATGCCCGTATAGTCGATTTGGTGTTGATGGATATTATGATGCCGGAAATGAACGGCTATGACGCCATTAAGGCTATCCGCAAGGAGAAGCGGTTTGAGAAATTACCTATCATAGCACTTACTGCCAAGGCCATGAAAGGAGACCGGGAGAAATGCATTGCTGCCGGCGCTAATGAATATCTTTCAAAACCGGTGGAAAGAGAAAAACTTATTTCCATGCTTCGCGTTTGGCTATATAAATAAAAACAGCTACCGGTTATGGGGGATAGAGATTTCTCAACTATTGAAAATATTGAACTTGAGTTGCTGCTACAGGCTGTTTTTTTGCAATATGGCTACGATTTCAGGGATTACAGCCGCGCGCATGTCAAAAGGCGTGTTAAACACAGGGTGGCACAGGAAGGGATGAAAAGCATCTCCGAGCTTCAGAACTATGTCCTTCACGACAAAAGTACTTTTGAACGTTTGGTACGTAGCCTCTCCATCAATGTGACAGAAATGTTTCGTAACCCTGACTTTTACAAAAGTGTACGCGAGAAAGTCATCCCTATTTTGAAAACTTATCCATATCTAAAAATTTGGCATGCCGGATGTGCCACCGGTGAAGAGGTCTATTCTTTTGCTATTATGCTGAAAGAAGAGGGTCTTTTGAAACGGACGCAGATTTATGCTACCGACTTTAATCCGGATGTGATTCAACAGGCCCAGAAAGGAATTTTTCCTATCCGCAACATTAAGGAATATACGACGAATTACCAAAAAGCAGGAGGGAAGGAGTCGTTCTCCGACTATTATCATGCCAATGACGAATGGGTTATTTTTGATAAAAATTTAAAAAAGAATATTGTTTTCGCTGAGCATAATCTGGTTACCGATGGCGTTTTTGCCGAAGTCAATATGATTATTTGCAGGAATGTACTGATATACTTTAACCGTAATTTGCAAAATGAGGTGCTGAAATTGTTACATAAGAGCTTGATTGCCGGTGGCTTTCTGGCGCTTGGCACGAAAGAATCACTTATGTTTTCGAGCGAAGAAAAGAAATATAAGGTAATAGACGCCAGACAAAAAATTTTCAAGAAAAAACATGACTGAGAAACGGAAAATAAAAGCAGTAGTTGTAGGTGCATCGGCAGGTGGCTTGTTCGCACTCAAAAAGCTGTTGCCTGCTCTGCCCGCTACTTTTTCCTGTCCGATATTGGTTGTGCAACACATGAGTCCTCATTCGGATAATTATATGACGCGTATGCTCAATGACCTTTCTCCGCTAACAATAAAAGAAGCGGATGAAAAGGAGGCTATTTTGCCGGGAACGGTTTATATTGCTCCACCGGATTATCACCTGCTTGTGGAAGCCGATTTCACCCTGTCGCTCTCCATGGAAGAAAAAGTAAATTATTCGCGGCCATCTATTGATGTGCTTTTCGAAACGGCTGCTGATGTGTATGGCTCGCATCTCATGGGAATTGTCCTTACAGGTGCCAGTGCCGACGGTGCCGGTGGCTTACTCGCCGTAAAAAAGAAAGGTGGTTATACCATTGTGCAGCATCCGGATGATGCCGAAAGCCCCATTATGCCCAAAGCAGCCATCGAAAGAGCTAATCCGCATAAAATTCTAACTCTGGATAAAATTATTGCCTTACTCTTGCAAGTGTAAGTCTATCCATAATATACCGAAAATTGTCGCAGATTGTATGGGCAATTACTTTTTCTTTTCCGGGTTTGGCTTATTTTTCTTCTCAATTTTCGTCTGTTTCTTATCCTCTCGCTTACCTTCCCGTTGTTGTTTGTTGTTGAAGCCAAGTGTGGAGAGAATTCCACTCAGGTTACTTTTCCAAAGGTAGTAGATGAATGATTTTTCAGGTACGCGGTCGAAATAAACAATTCCTTTTTTCGTACGGCCTAAGAACGGCGGATTGTTGCTCTTAATGATAATGCTGTTCATCATAAAATTTGCAAATGGGCTATAAAATCTTTTACTTTTCTGTGATTTCTTCCTGTTGTATAGCCTGATTTTAAGCTTTTTGTATAAAAAATTAACACTTCCTTTGGCCGCAGTATCATTTCCAGTGATTAAGGGAACCTCCAGACTGCCTACCCCGGAGAGAACCGTTAATCCCAAAACATTCTCCGTCAATAAATTAAATTGGGTGAGATCAATTTGTCCGGCTTCGGCAGAAAACCACCACTGACGGTGTGGGGCAAAATAGGGCATGACCAATGTAAAGTCCAGGTTTGCCTGTTTCATCAATTTGCCTGATCCATGAAATTTTAATATCATGTTGGAGTCTGCCGGTGTCAGCTCATTGGTAAGGTTCTCAGCAAGGACGTTAAAATTATCAATAAAAAAGATACCCGGATTTTTTGAAATTACTTCGTACTCGAAATAGGAAATCATGCTGTTGCGAAGTTGTACGCTGTCGATTCTGAACTGGTACGGAATTCGTGCCAGCATGTCGATGGGCAGGGGTTTGATGACTTCTCTGCGCGGATAATGCATATCGCGCTCAAAACGAAGACTTAGGTTGTTTAGCCGAAGCTTGCCAAAGTGAATAAAATGGTTATTCAGCAAGTCATCTGGGTTAAAATTATCCAATATAGCACTTTTACCGTAAAGAGTGATACGGTCAGTCTGGTGTCCTGCTTTTGCGAAGAAATCATCCCGGCTGTATCGGGGTGTAAGCGTTATTGAATCGAGGCTTATCTTCCGGTCAGCCAGGTTTATACGGATGTCTTTTGTGCGAAAAGTGTACATGCTGTCGCCGCTGATAACGGCACGGTCGTTGAGGTTGATGAGCATCGTGCCAAACAGGGCGTCTGATGACTTCGCATAGGGGCTGTTTCCCAAACGGATGTCGTTGATATGGATATTTGTATTTTTAATATTTATCAGCTTGCGCATGTTGTCGTACTGGTAACTGAAGCTCACGTTTCTAAAAGCGCTGCTGTCCACATGGATGCTGCTCAAAATATGGGTGTAATGACTAAAAAAATTACTGCTCAGAAAAGATAATGACCTTTTCTTTTTCGTGTTGTTGTTGTCAATGACATTCACCCACATTTCCGGGATATACCATCTTTTAATATGGAGCTCTTTGTTTTGTCTTTTGCTTAAGTTAATATCTTTCAATAACATGTCGTATATGAAAAAATAGGTATAAATATTTCTTAACTTCGGGTGAAGCAGTGATGAGGAAAAGTTAGTGCCAATAATTTTTTTAATGCTTATTCTGTTTTCAGCAGACTGAGCAGCAATTCTGTCAGCCACCATTTGAAATTTTCTCAGGGAGTCCGAATAGGTTATTTTTTTTATGCTGAAATTCCAGCGTTCCATTAAGTTGAGAGGCTCTTCTTCCGGTACTTTCCGGTACCGCAGATTAGGATGGTAAAGCAGATTCAGGTTGTCAATACTGACAATTTTTGAATTATTTTCTTTTTGAATATTTATCCGCAGATAACTATGTTTCAGTATTATACTGTCATAAATGAAAGTCCATCTATTGATTTTATTGATGGCATCTCCACTTTTGAAATTAATAAACTGCATACGCGCTTGCCCCTGTTGCACAATTGCTTTCCCAAAAACAAGGCTATCGCTGTGCAGCAGTATCCAATAATCCAGTGAAAACAGACGAATGGCGGGAATGTCTATTTTAAATCGCAGGCTGCTGTCCTGAACCTGCCGGAGAGAGATATTTTGAATTTGCAGTGTTCCGGAGTCGCTGTTCAGATTTGCTTTTCCCAAACGGACAGTCAGGTTATTCTGCCTGATTTTTATTTTTTGTAGTGCGGCTTTCCACTGTTTCGGTGGCGAAATCAGATATGAAGTATCATACCCCATCTTAAACCCATAGAACTTTAGATTGAGCCGGCTGCTAATATTAAAATCTTTGCCGGGACGCCGGGAAGAGAGATGAAAGCGGCTTTTCAGGATTCGAACGTAGCCTATGTTTGTCTTAAATGGTAGTTTTATATAACTGTTCCAGTGTTTTGCCGGAAGGGTATCTGTTCTCTTTACACTGACCTGAAAGTTTTGGCTAAAGCTTGCCCGGTAAATATAGGCACTTCCGGCAATGAGCTTCTGGTCGAAAATTAGCGGGTTAAGCTCTGGCTTTGTGAAAGTAACAGAACGTATGCTGAGGGTGTCCTGCTTCATTGTAGTCGATTGAAGAAGGCGAAGTCCGGAAATCCTGAAAAAACGATTGTTCCAAAGTAATTCTTTTGTTTCCAGCATTAGCCCGATGCTCACTATGCTGAGCCTGCATTTTTTAGAATGATAAAACAAAGAGTCGTATTGTATTGATGCATCCGGATTACT
>VAPF01064294.1_pt1 | contig 10393 bp, 15 predicted proteins | sample 3393931 | NCBI WGS metagenome assembly VAPF01 (sample SAMN08290437, study PRJNA428436) | hydrothermal vent metagenome | isolation source: Deep-sea hydrothermal vent chimney | place: Atlantic Ocean: South-mid Altantic Ridge | depth 2773 m m | reverse complement strand
TTGTCTTAAGGAAACTATTAATGATATGAATACCTACATGATTTTAAAACTTAAAAGACTTAGTTAATTTCTTAGTTTCTTAGTCTCTTAGTTTCTTAGCTAGCTTCAAATAGCTCTGAGGTACGCTAAATGATAGTTTAATTTACTCTCAAAGATAGTTATGATATAATAAAATAAAAAGGAATACAATGAACAAAATGTTCACGAAGATTGAGTTTTTAAAAGATAACTTTAAAGAATATGTAACAGATATGATAAATTCTGAACATGGTGAAAATGAGTTAAGTTCAAATCTTTATCATTCTGAAGGTTCTGTTTGGACACATACAATGTGTGTTTGCTCAAAAGCTCAACACTCATCTGATATTATACAGTGGGCTTGTTTGCTACATGACATAGGTAAACCTAAATGTAGATTACAAGATACAAAAGTTTCATTCAGAAATCACGCATCTCTTGGTGTATTCTTAGCCTTAGAGGTTCTTAAAAAAGCAAATGTAAATAAAGAAGATATAAAAATAATTCTTCGACTTATAGCAAAACACCAAGACCTTTACACGAGAGGATCGGTAAACACACTAAGATTATCTGTACCTAGTGAAGTTCAATTCTTTAAGTATCTCCGTGAATTATCAGAATATGATGAAGCTGGACAAATACCTAGAGAATTTCACGGAACAGATTTAGACGAGAATATTAAATCAACAGAAGAAATCCCAGCAAGACTTTATGATGAAACTCTTACTGTTCTTATTGGAACACCGTTATCAGGAAAATCAACATACACTAAATTAAGCTCTGAAGGTGATTCTGAAGTTGTAGTTTCAAGAGACAATGAGCTTTTAAAATTAGCTGAAAATAATGCTAATCGACAGCTTACATACTCTGAAGCGTGGAAATACATTGAAGATAATAATCTTCAGGATGAGGTTACACAAAATACAATGAAATCATTTACTGAAGCTGTAAGAAATGGTAAAGATATTGTTATTGATATGACAAATATGAGTAAGAAATCAAGAAAAAAATGGACTCATGTAAGAGGATACCACAAGAAAGCTGTAGTATTTTTATCTGACTTAGAAACAATCCTAGAAAGAAATGAAGAGCGTAAAGGAAAAATAATTCCAGCATATGTTATAGAGAGTATGATGAAAAGATTTGTATGGCCTGATTATGCTAATTTTGATGAAATAGAGGTAATCTTAACTTAGATATAATACTGAATAAATGCTTATCGAAAATTGTAATTAAAAAGCTTGTAATTAATTGTGTTTAAATGTGTAATTAAAAAGCGATTAAACATACTAAAATATGCTTAAACTAGATTTAATCTTGGTTATGATATAATAAAAAGGAAATATATGAAAAATCTTTTCGAGAGTCTCATGAATTTGCAATCTTTATCGGACGCATTTTATTTTTCTGATCAAGAAATAGACATAAATGACGCTAAATATACTGTAAGAAGCTTCACATATAGATTAGCAACATGCACTGATTTCAAACTACCAAATGCATTAGATTCTAGAGGAACCTCTTTCTTTTGTAAATCAGATAAAGTAGATAATTTAGATGATTGGAAAATATTTGCTAGAAGTTACAGGAAATTCTTTAACTTAGGAGAAAATATATCTGTTCGAGATTACATAAAATCAGCAGTCCCCGTAAAATCATTTCAAAAATTAGATGGCTCATTAATTATGTTTGGAATTATTGATGGTGAAATAATTGCAAAATCAAAAACATCACTAAATTCTGACCAAGCAAAAATAGCTCAAGATTTAGTTAACTCAAACGCTATTTTAAAAGAGAATATTTTAAAGGAACTAAATGCTAATAGAACTCCTATATTTGAATTAGTAGGACCATCAAATGTTATTGTTCTTAGATATCCTAAAGATGAGCTAGTATATCTAGGAAGCGTTAATAATCTAACAGGTACAGAAAGTCCATCTGATAATCAGAATTTTAATTGTGCAGAGTCTTACTCTTTTACGTGGGATGAGCTTCTTGAAATTAAGGAAACATCAAAGCCTAAAATTGAAGGATTTGTTGTTTATACATCAAAAGCTGAATTTGTTAAAGTAAAAGTTAACTCATATGTAGAATTACATCATCTTAAAGATAGTGTATCTAATATAAAATCACTTTGTAGTTTAATTTTAGATGACAACCTAGATGATCTTTTAGGTTCATTTAGAGATGATGAGGAAACAATAAAATATATTCTTTACGCTCAAGAAGAAATAGCTAAAAGATTTAATGCGCTTCAAAAAGGAACTGAGCTTATTTACAACGAAGACAAACACTTAAGTAGAAAAGATTACGCGATAAAAAATAAGAGTAGATTTAACTTCGGATTGCTTATGGATCTTTACTTAGGTAAAAAGGTAAACTATAAAGAGTTCTTTATGAGACATGAGATGTACAAAGACATTTAATTTTGTTTTAGAGATACTTATAATACAATAAATAAAAAGGAATTAAAATGAATCTAAGTGATTTTCTAACAGACTTAAGAGACTCCGAGAAAACTGTGCTTGTGCGAGAGAGCCAATTACGTAAATTTGCTCAAAATTCAAGGAGTTTTGAGGATATGTGTAATAACTTACAACAAAAAAATGAGATACTAAAGGCTGCTATAGGTTATAGGGATTCTAAAATAAATAGATTAGAGACAAGAGTGCGAGAATTAGAGTGTAAATCTCCTGTCACTATTGACTTATTTAGCTAAGGGTTTAAAATGGAAGAATATATAGATGCATATAAGAGCGTAAAGAAAGACGACGTGTTTAGTTTAGAGGTAGTCTTCGACTTTATGAATACTATGGTTATCGTAAAATGTCCTCATGAATATTTTGATTTTTTTTAAAGAAGAAATTGATGTTTTTGGTTATAGTGAGATCTTTAAAATACCTGAATTTATGATACACGAGCCGGGTGATCGATTTATTGTCGATTGTATTATAGCTAGTACGTGTGATGATTATGGTGTATGTACTGAAATTATAAGTTTCGTAAAATGCTAAACTTTAATGATTGGTTAAGCTCTAAGTCTAGAGAAGATATTGAGTGGCTTTTGAAAGAGTTTGGTTCTCTTACAAAGGCTTATGATAACTATATAAAGACCTATTACAATGATAATGTTTTAGGTACATCTAAGGATTATAAATGAAATATACAATTACAATGGTATCAAGAGAGAATCAAACATTTCAATACATAACAGGCGCAGAGAGTGAAGAAGAAGCAAAACAAAAGCAAAAGCTAAAATAGAAAGTAACGGATATGATATTTACGGCTATAAAATTACGCGTGTATCTAAATCTTAGTATTTTTAAGTAAAGATACTATACAATATCTAATATAAAACTATTATACAATAGCTAATAAAAAGAGCTATAAAAAGTAAGAAATAAAGGAAAAAAATGATTTCAATTATGGAAATTTTCTACTCAATTCAAGGTGAAGGGAAGCGAACAGGTATTCCATCGGTATTCGTCCGATCAGGACTGTGTAATTTTTCCTGTAAGGGTTTTGGAGTAGAATACAAAGATCCTGAAACAGGTGAGATAAAACAGGGATGTGATAGCTATTACTCTGTTGATAAGTCATTCAAGAATAGCTGGACTCCGTACTCAGATTATCTCGATCTAGTTAAAGACATTAATGCTACTATACCAGATTTCGGACCTCAAAATCTACTAAAACCTGATATAATATTTACAGGAGGTGAACCTCTTATATACTGGAATGATACTGTATTCCAAAGAGCAATATCTCACTTTATATCAAGAGGACATAAGGTAACTATTGAGACAAATGGTTCACTTGATATTGATTTTACTAGAGAATATCAGAAAAAAATTATATTTAGTGTATCAGTTAAGCTAGCGATTTCAGGTGAACCTGAACACAAGCGATTTAACATAGATACTCTTACAAAAATTACAGAAAATGCACCTAAGAGCTACTTAAAATTTGTTACAAGTAAGTCAACGGGGGGTCAGGATTTCAAAGAAATAAAGTCCGTCTTAGCAGATATACCTATCTACGTAGATGTGTATCTGATGCCCTTAGGTGATACTGTCGACACACTTGAAGAAAACTCAAGGTTCGTAATAGAACAAGCAATGAGACTAGGTCTTAAGTATAGTGACCGGATACATATTAGAATATGGGACAATAAACAGGGAGTCTAAAGCAAACCTAAGCTTCTAAGCTTCTAAGCTTCTAAGCTTCTAAGTTTCTAAGTTTCTAGGTTTCTAAGATAGGTCTCAAAATAAATCAAAGGAAATATATGAAAATATTCGTACACAAAATAACAAAGAATGCTGTCGTACCTGAAGTTGCATACAACTCAACGAGTGCTTGCTTCGACTTAACATGCACTGAAACAGTAACAATACCAGCTCATAAGTCAGCAGTAGTAGAAAATGGATTAAATATCTGTATTGATCAAGCAGATAAGTACTGGATGCAAATTCAACTCCGCTCAAGCTTAGGATTTAAATTTGACCTGGTTCCTCACTACGGGACAGTAGATGCAGGGTATACAGGACCTTTAGGTGTTAAAATCTATAACTTAGGTGATGATGATGTTATAATAATAGAAGGTTCAAGATATGCTCAGATAGCAGTTCTTGAGAAACCTGATTATGAAATACACGAACTAAATGATCAAGAATTTGAGGAATTTAAGTCAAAGCAACATCGAGGAGATAAAGGCTTCGGAAGCTCAGGTAAGTAATGAAATTATTTGAATGTACTTTTAGAAGAGAATGGAACTACTTTGAAAGGTACTTTGATACTAATCTAGGTCGATCTGTTGTCAATCAAATTTACACTCGACCTGAGTATTATGTCGAAGATTCTGAAGGAAAATACAAATATCTTCTAGATGAGAAAATACGACTAAGAAAAGAGATAGGTAGACCACCAAAAGACTCAGGTAAAGTATACGGTGTATTGCAGTCAGATTCTAGACATATCAGAGATAAGTACTGGAACATAAAGAAAAGTAATTATAATGACAATCCTTGTACGTGGTTTATAGATATAGAAACAACAGCTTTTAAGGGTATAGATACTGATAATACACCTGAAGAGGTTGTTCTTATTCAGATATGGGACACCTCTAAAAACGCTATGATAGTGCTCGCTTCCCGCGAGTGGAGAGCAAAGGATCAGTATACTAAGGATTATGATTACAGTGTAAATTATATTGTGTGTAAGAACGAGATAGACATATTTGAGAAACTGTTCCAGTTAATTAAAAAGCTAAATCCTCTTATGGTTTTAGGATGGAATGCTGATGGATTTGACTACCCTTATCTTTTTAATCGAGCTAAAAAACTCAGATTAAGAACAGATAGATTCAGTCCGTGTTATCCTGCAGGTAAAGCTAATCTTGAACAAAGAAGACTAGATAACGGAATGGTACATCATTCTCTTAAAGCTGACGGAATATTTTACATGGATTATATGGATATCTATAAAAAATACACATATTCTCCAAGATCATCTTATTCGCTTGATAATATAGCTAAAATAGAAGTTAACTCTGGTAAAATTGATCATAGTTGTTATAGTACCTTCGACGGATTTAGAACAGGGGAAGGATACATAACACCGAAGAAAAGACCTACTGATGAGTGGGGTCAACAAATGTATGACCTACAAACTAAACTCACTGAAACAAAAGAACCTAAAGCTAAAGCTAAAATTAAAACTGAAATAAGTGAACTAGCTAATGATTTATTTGTTCATTACGGTATTATAGACACTTACCTTCTGAAGCTTATTAATGATAAAAAACAGTTCACTAAGATTTTACTTGCTATAGCTAGTAAAATGGGAGTTAACGTAGACAGTACACTCGGTACAGTGCGACCCTGGGCGTCATATATACGAAATGTAGCTTACCTAGACAAGAAGATACCACCTAATGATAAAGTAGATGAGAATGCAGATACTAGTATAAAGGGTGGATTTGTAGGAGAACCTCAAGCAGGCAAACATCGATGGGTAGTTTCTGTCGATATAAACTCAGCATATCCTAATCTTAGTATGAGAGGTTTCAACATGAGTGCTGAAACATTCGTACCTAAGATGGATCTACCTGAAGATCTTAAAGAAATGAATTTAAAGTATTTTTGTGATGAGGATGAGGAATCAAGATTTAGGATGTACATAGACTCTCCGGAAATATTCTCAAAATACACAGAGCTTCTTAAAAAATATAACTTCTCAGGTTCAATAAGCGGGTCTATCTTTAGCCGAGAAAAACAAGGTATTATTCCTGAGCTAGTTGAGAGAATTTATACTGAAAGAAAAGAACAAAAAAGAAATATGCTTAAGTGGAAACAGAAAGCAGAATCACTTAAGAATTCTAAGAATTTCCAGGACCCTGAATGTGTAAAAGATTACGAATATGCTGTATACATGCAAAATCAATTCAATACTGCTCAAATGGTATCTAAAGTTTTAATTAACTCACTTTACGGTGCTTTAGGAAACAAGTACTTTCTACTATTTAACGTTGAGATTGCTCGATCTATAACTAGTAACACTCGATTCTACATCCATCTTTTAAACTACAGGCTTAATGAAACTCTTCAGAAGATAAAACCTAGAGGAACATCTTATATTGTCTACGGTGATACTGATAGTTCATATTTTAGTATATCGACTATAATGGATGACCTCATAAGAAATAATCCTGAAGCTGATATGAATACACAGGTTGATTTCGCTGATGAGTTTATTGAGGGTACTATACAACCTGTTATAGATGCTGTAGGTGATGAGTTTGCTAATTGTATGAACGCATTCGACAAAGGCACTATTAAAGCAGAGAGAGAAGTTATAGCTGATGTAGCTGTATTTTTAGCTAAGAAAAAATATTACATGCGTGTTTATGATAACGAAGGTGTAAGATATCAAGTACCTGATATCAAAACTATGGGAGTTGAAATTGTAAGAAGCTCAACTCCACCGTTCGTAGTAAAGCATCTTAAAGACAGTATTAATATTATTTTAGATAGTACAGAATATGAACTTAAAGAATGGATTAAAAAAACTAAAGTAATGTTTGGTGAGGCTGACCTTAGAGATATTTCTAAAACATCTGGTGTTTCAAATTTAGATTATGACTTACATAACGTAGTGTTTAAAAATGGTCGAAAAGTTACTATACCTATTAACTCAAGGGCTGCTTTAGTTCATAATGAAATGATTAAGAATACATCTCTGTCTCAAAGAGTCACACCTATTAGTCCGGGTGACAAAGTTAAGCTACTTTACTTAACGCTACCTAATAAAATTAACTCTAATATTATTGCATACATAGACGATGTTGTTCCAGAGCAGCTTAGAGATGATATTGATTTAGATAAGTGCTGGGATAAATTCTTCATGAGTGCAATAGATATTATGACTGCTCCACTGAAGTGGAATCTTAGAGTAAATACTGAATCATTAGACGAGTGGTAAATAATGAAAATAGAAGCTAAATATATTAAGGATCAAAAAATACACCTTATCGCTAAAGAGAATGAAAAACATCTTTGGTATTTATTTCACCCGTGGCACTACATGACTGCTAGTAAAGACCCTAAAAAGTCATTTCCAACAGCTGCTAAGATGTACACTTTTTACTGGGTTAAAGATAATGAGGAAATCTTAGTAGGCTCAGTAGGTGTGTTATTTCAAATTGCATCATTTAAAGCTAAACGATTAACTAGAGTTGTTGTTTTACCAGAGTTTCAAGGTTTAGGTTTCAGTTCTAAAATGATAAACAGTATATCAGATATGTACAGCAGGAAAGGATTTAAAGTCTTTATAGGTACTCTCCATCCTAGACTAGGTGCATATCTGAGCAATTCTAGATTATGGTCTCCTCTTGGAAACAATCAGAAAGAGTTCTGTAAAACGAAATCATCAGATGAGACATTAAAAAAGTTCGCAGTTAAGAATACTAGAGATGGTGTAAAAATGTACAGATTCTGGTATAGTGGAGTGTATGGTAACTATGAGCTTATTTACAATCCTATAGAAATCGATGAAATCAAGAAAAAAATTAAAACCTCAAAGGATCCTGATGAGATTTCAAGTCTTCAACTCGAGCTTCAAAAAATTAAAGATGTTTACAATGCTGATGAGAGATTTAAAAAACCTCTAAATTTACTAAGTGACCGAGAAAATGAAGAATACAAAATGAAGTATAAGAGAGTTAAACGAAAGCCTTTAACACCTGAAGAGAGAAAAATAAAGAAAGCGGAGCTTAATGCTAAGAAAGCTAAGAAAGCTTAGAATTGGAGTCAAATGAAAATAAAACTTAAACACTCAGAAATTACAAAACAAATATGTCATGAGTTCACGATAGACTTTAAAAATGAGTATGAATTTAAAGAACATACTCTACAAAAGGAAGATTTACCTGATTTCTCAATTGGATTTATAACGGGTACATCTGGATCCGGTAAATCACTTCTTCTCAAGACATTTGGTGAACCTGAAAATATAATATACAATGAAGACGATGCGGTAGCTTCTCACTTTAAAAACTACAAAGAGGCTGCAGAAAAATTACAAGCTGTAGGTTTTAACAGCATAACCCAGTGGCTACTACCAAGGAGAGCTTTATCACAAGGACAGGGTTACAGGGTTGATCTAGCAATGCAGTTAAAATCAGGTATGATAAGTGATGAATTTACATCAACTATAGACAGAAATACGGCCTTAGGTTTGAGTAACTCTATTCAACGATACATAAGAGAAAAAAATCTTAAAAATATCGTGCTTGCAGGAGTTCACAAGGACGTTATACCATTTCTAAAACCAGACTGGATTTACTGTACAGATACACGTAAGCTCACAATTTCGTTATGTAGCTATGATATAACAGATTTAGATAAAAAAGAATTTAGAAGAAAACCATTTATGACTCTTTAGATCTTTTAAGACTCTTTAGCTTATGGCTCTATGTCTTTTAGGCTTTATGATTTATTTAGATCTAAGCTAAGTTATGATATAATAAAATAAAAAGGAATACAATGAGATTTATAGATTTTGGAAGTATAGAACAATTTAGAACAACTGTTAAAAATATAACACATCAAGCACAGTACGTTGAAACTACACCAGATGGTCCTGTTTTCGATAAAAGTGTTAAGTTACCTATCTTAACTGCTGTATTCTCTGAAAAAATACACGGAACACAAGGTGCAGTATCTTACTTAAACGGAGAATTACAAGTACAGTCGAGAAAGAATATTATTACACCATTAAAAGACAATGCTGGTTGTGCTACCTTTGTACATAAGAATAAGGAAGCATTTACAAAAATTATTATAGACCTCATTCAAGAATACAACATAAATTCAGATAAAATAGTCACTGTTTATTTTGAGTTCGCTGGTGGAAGTATTCAAAAATCATCCGCGTGTACAGGTCTCGATAAAAGAGCTATTATTTTTCAGCATTTTAAGGTCAGTTCATCAGATTCAGAAAAAGCTGCTAAGGATGGAGCGGTCTGGTTAGAAACTAAAGCTAAGGAAAAATACGTTGATGCTCCAAAAAATAATATATTTAATATTATGAATCTTAATCACGGTACTATAGAAGTAGATTTTAACAGACCAAGTTTTGCACAAAATAAAATGATAGAAATGGTAAATAAAATTGAAAAAGAGTCTAAAGTAGGTAAGATATTCGGTAAAGACGGTAATGTCGGTGAAGGTTTTGTATTTACTGTATTCTATAAGGATTCTTTACAAAGATGGAAGGTGAAGGGTGAAAAACACTCAAAGTCTAAGGTAAAAACCTTAAAGAAAGTTGATATAAAAAGAGAACAGAAAAAAATTGATTTTGTTAATAATTTTGCTTGTAAATCGTGGAGATTAGAACAAATTTACGATGAAACATTTAATATTATTAATGGTGGTCAGGTGATAAGAAGAGGACTGGTGATTTCATAAGAGCTTTTATAGGTGATGTTATGAAAGAGGAGTTAGACACTCTCATTGAAATGGGTCTAGAACCTAAAGAAGTAAATCCTCTTATTTCAAAACAAGCAGCTAAGTGTATGTTTAAGAGATTAGACGAGGAAGCGGGGTTATGATGTGTAAATGGTTTATTCCACATAAGTGGCAAAATATATATTCTGAATATACTGAGATGTTTTTAGGTAAGCCTTGTGAAAAGAGACATTTAAGATTTAGGATTTGTTCTAAGTGTGAATCAGTTCAAGAACGTTATTTAGTAGGATATGCAGGGTGTAAGTGGGTATATTTAGATGACTGTAAGTCTAAAATTGTAAGTCTAAAATTGTAAGTCTAAAATTGTAAGTCTAAAATTGTAAGTCTAAAATTGTAAGTCTAAAATTGTA
>VAPF01035578.1_pt1 | contig 10416 bp, 5 predicted proteins | sample 3393931 | NCBI WGS metagenome assembly VAPF01 (sample SAMN08290437, study PRJNA428436) | hydrothermal vent metagenome | isolation source: Deep-sea hydrothermal vent chimney | place: Atlantic Ocean: South-mid Altantic Ridge | depth 2773 m m | reverse complement strand
GGCGGCGCGGTGAAGACCAGTAAATGCGTTTATTCGGCAATAATGCAATAAATTTCACATATTGCATGTGTGTATCACCTCAAGCCGTCACGGATTCAGGACAGTGTCCGGTTGCGAGTGCGTGCAGACGGGGTGCTGCCTGGCTCTTACTCGGGATGAAGGAATGATGAACAGAAAAACAGCGGTTCCCCGTTCCGGGCGCTATGTGCATGCCATGCCGTTCGGGGCCGCAATCATGCCGCAGGGCGGTGTCTTGTTTCGTCTTTGGGCACCCAAGGCTCAAGCCGTCGAGTTGTGCCTTGAGGAGGAAGAGGGGCTGCAGGAATTCCTGCTGATGGACTGCCTGGCTGACGGCTGGTTTCAGCTCGCAGTCCCTGCTGCCGCCCCCGGCACCCTTTACCGGTTCCGTATTGATTCCGGCCTCCTGGTTCCTGACCCCGCTTCACGCCGCCAGTTCGGCGATGTTCACGGCCCGAGCGTGGTTGTCGATCCCGAGGATTTTTCCTGGCCGGAGAAGCCCTGGCCGGGCCGGCCCTGGGAAGAAGCAATCATTTACGAAATACATGTCGGCGCCTTTTCGCCGGCCGGGACCTTTGCCGGGGTTGTCGAACGTCTGGACTACCTGGTTGAACTGGGCGTGACCGCCATAGAACTGATGCCGGTTGCCGACTTTCCGGGCCGCCGGAACTGGGGTTATGACGGCGTCCTGTTATTCTCCCCGGCTGCCGTTTATGGCAGCCCGGCAGATCTTAAACGGTTGGTCCGGGCGGCGCATGCCAGGGGACTAATGGTGTTCCTGGATGTGGTTTACAATCACCTGGGGCCGGAGGGGAATTACCTCCATGTCTATGGCGGCGACGTTTTTTTTACCGACCGCTATCAAACGCCCTGGGGGTCGGCGGTCAATTTTCAGGATCAAGGCAGCCGGCCGGTCCGGGATTTTTTCATTCATAATGCCCTGTACTGGCTCGAAGAGTATCGTTTCGACGGGCTTCGTTTGGATGCCGTGCATGCGATTTTCGACAATTCCAGCCCCGGCATCCTGACGGAGCTGGCGGCAACGGTGCGGCAGCGCCTCGGCCGGCGCCGGCATATTCACCTGATCCTGGAAAACGACAACAACGAGGCGCACTACCTGGCCAGGGACGAAAACGGCTCTCCCGCACACTTTACCGCGCAGTGGAATGATGACCTCCACCATGCCTGTCACGTCCTCCTGACCGGGGAGAAAACCGGCTATTACCTCGACTATGCGGCGGCGCCGCTTCGGCACCTGGGGCGCTGCCTGGCCGAAGGCTTTGCCTACCAGGGGGAGGTCTCAGCCTACCGTCACGGCGCCTGCCGCGGCGAGAAAAGCGCTCATCTGCCGTCGCAGGCCTTTGTCTCTTTTTTGCAGAATCACGACCAGATCGGCAACCGGGCCTTGGGGGAGCGGCTGACCACCCTGGCCCCGGAGCCGCTTCTCCGTATCATGGCGGCCCTCGTTCTCCTGGCCCCGTCACCGCCGCTTCTCTTTATGGGCGAAGAATTCGGCGCCCGCACGCCTTTCCTTTTTTTCTGTGATTTCGGCGCCGACCTGGCCCGCAGCGTGACCGAAGGACGCCGCCGGGAATTCGCCGGTTTCCCGGAGTTTGCCGCGCCGGAGTTGCAGGCCCGCATCCCGGACCCCAATGCAATCGGCACCTTCAAGGCTTCATGTCTCTGCTGGCCGGAGCAAAAAGGCGAAACCGGCCGCCGGTTTCAGCAATTATATAAAACCCTGCTCAGGCTGCGCCGGCAGGAGATCGTCCCCCGCCTGGCCGGGATGCGGGGAGGCCGGGCGGAGTACCGGCTTATCGGCCCCAAGGCGCTGCAGGTCGGCTGGGTCCTGGGCGACGGCTCCCGGCTGCGGGTGATCGTCAATTTCGCCGCCGAATCGGAAGCGTACAGGCTGCCGCCCGCCGCCGCCCTGATTTATGCCGCCCCCGATGACCGGCAGGACCTGTGGCAGCAGCACCGGATACCCCCGCAAGCCGTTGCCTGGTTTCTGGAAACCAGAGAGGGGTAAATATTTATTCAGTTATGTGCAAAAGAAGCATGGTGGTAAAGAAACAGTTAAAGAGCGTGAAAGAAGTCTTGTTTTGGTCGTATGCTAATCTTGCTATGGCTCATACGGCAGTAGGCAGAAAACAAGAGAAGTATGCACCTTTTAATTACATGATTAGGGCAAAATTATTTAAAGGTCTCATTGAAGGGTCAATGAACATACGAACACTATTCGATGATGAAAAGATAAAGTTATTGTCAGGTGATAAGTGTAGCTATTGTGGTTCAATGGATAATTTAGCACTTGACCATATTTTTGCTAAAAAGATGGGTGGTAAGGATGCAGGGGATAATTTGATTTATGCGTGTCGGTCTTGTAATAGTTCCAAAGGGAAAAAAGATATGATGGAGTGGATGGATTACAGAAATACATTTCCACCGCTGATGATTCTAAGACGCTATTTGAAATTGGTTGTCATTTATTGTATTAAAAATGACTTGATGGAATGTTCAGTAAGTGACGTAAAGAACCAAAAACACCCATTCAATATTGAGTATATCCCAGTGGATTATCCAAAACCAAATGAGCTGGTGTTGGTAGTTAAATAAAGCACATAATAAGGCAAATGTAATCGGGCAAAAAAGACCGTTTCTGGATGAGCATCTCTTAAACACTGAACCGCATAGGCATTGTTGGCAGAGCAGACCCGAATGAACGAAGAAATATTTAATAAAATCTGTAGCTTTTTTGGCTTGGTGACGTGTACGCCCGACCAGGAGGGGGGTGGGCAGGGGCTGTCGCAGGCGGCCCGGCAGGATATCCTGGCTGCTTTCGGTATTGATGTCGCTGCTGACGACGAGGCGCTCGCCCAGGTCCTTGTTGCTCTTCAATTGCAGGCCTGGCGGCAAGTCGTAGACCCGGTCCTGGTGGTGACGGAAAAGACGGAGCCGCTCTCTTTGACAATCAGGGTGCCGGAAGAATGCGCCGGCCGCCCGGTTCAATGGATTCTTACGGAAGAGAACGGCACCACCCATGAAGGTGATGTCACGCCTGCCGATATGCCGGTGACCGGCAGGGCCGAATTCAACGGCGCCGGATATGTCGCCGTACAACTGTCGCTCGCCATTACCCTGCCATGCGGCTACCACCGGCTGGCCGTTGCCGCCGGCCAGGGGGACCGTCCCGAGTCGGCGGCGGACTGTCTCGTTATCGTTACTCCGGGGACCTGCTTCGTTCCTCCCGGTTTGCAGGGGCAGGCCCGGATCTGGGGGGTTTCCTGCCGGGTGGAGACCCTCCGCTCCGGCAGGAACTGGGGAGTCGGTGATTTTTCCGACCTCAAAGAGCTGCTGTTCCGGTCGGCCGAAGAGGGGGGCGGCGCCCTGGCGCTCAGCCCGCTGCCGGCCAGGATTCCGGGGCAGGGCGGGGGGGCCTTTCCGTGCCGGGTTTCCAGCCTTTGCTTCCCGGATTTTGTCTATCTCGATCCGGAAGTTATCGCCGACTTCAGTGAAAACAAGGCGGCCAGGGATTTTTTTCAGGACCTGGATTTTCAGGTGCGGCTGGCCTCACTGCGCAACCAGCAACTCGTTCCTCTTGCGGAAGTAAGGGCGGCGAAAATTGCCGTTTGCGAGTTGCTCTGGCGCCACTTTCAGCAGCATCATCTCGATCCGGAGCTCGAAAGAGGCAGGGAATTTCGCAATTTTCAACAGGACGGCGGCGAGGAACTGACGGCCTACTCACTATTTGAAGCCTTGCGGGAACATTTATCGGCCCGGGATGAAAGATGGAGCGACTGGCGCGGCTGGCCGGAAAATTTCCAGGACCCGCACTCGGCCGCGGTTGCCGATTTTGCGCGCGAACACCGGGACCGCATTGAATTCTATCAATATCTCCTGTGGCAGACGGAACTCCAGCTGGCAGCGGTCGGCAGGCGGTCGATGGAACTCGGCCTCAAGGTCGGTCTTATCGGGACGCTGGCCGCCAATCTCCATCCGGCCGGTTTCGAAACATGGTACCGGCCGCAGCTCTTTGCCCTGGAGATGGCCGAGGCAATCTCTGCGCCGGCGGGGCGGGGCGGGGCCTGCTGCCCGTCACTGCCGGCCGCCGGCTTGAGGGATGCGGCATATGCGCCGTTCATCGCCGCCCTCCGGGCCAATATGCGCCATGCCGGAGCACTGTGCATCCACCAGGCGACCATTGCCGGACCCCGCTGCCGGCCGTCGGCCGCGGCCGCGTTCTCCGAATCGGTTTCCCGCCGCTACCCGGTTGCCGAGCTCCTGGGAATCATCGCCCTGGAAAGCCGGCGCAACCGCTGCCTGGTTGTCTGTGAACATGACGAAGATCTGTCGGCGGATTTTCGCCGGCAGCTTGAGCGGATGTCCATCCTCTCGTACCGGCCCGGGCATTTTGCCACAACTGCCCGGGGAGACTGGCTTGCGCCCGGTCACTATCCGCCTCTCTCGATGGTGGCGGCGAGCAGCAATGAGCTGACGACTCTGAATGGTTACTGGTTGGGCAAGGATATCGACCTGTTGTCGGCAACCGGCGCCGCGGCGGCGCCGGCGTGGCGGGAAAAGAGCATCATTGACCGGGCGGCGGACCGGGCCCGTCTGCTGGTCGCCCTGCATCGGCAAGGCCTGCTGCCGGAAGGGTATGATGTGGACCCCTCGACCGTGCCCTGGTTGTCGCCGGTCCTGGTCCGCTCGGTTCATCTTTTTCTGGCCGGCTCGGCGGCACAAATATGTCTGCTGCCGCTCCAGGACAACCCTTCTTTTCAGGAGAGAGAAGGGGTTGACGAACAATCCCTTGATCTTCCTGGTTGGGAGCGGAAACTGTCGATGGATATTGAAAACATCCGGGAGGATGAGCAGCTTGTCAACCTCATGCGGAGCTTTTGCGCCGAGCGGGGTGAGGGCATTGTCCGGCCGTCGGCCTTGCCGACCGACCGGATCGCCGTCATCCCCGGGGCCTTTTATCGCCTGCAGCTCAACCACGATTTTACCTTCCGTCAGGCCGCGGCAGTGGTGCCGTACCTGGCGGCCCTGGGAATCAGTCATTGTTACTCGTCGCCGTATCTCAAAGCGCGGCCGGGCAGTTCGCACGGCTACGATATTATCGATCATGCAAACCTGAACCCGGAGATCGGCAGCCGGGAAGAATATGAAGAGTTTGTCGCCGCCCTTGACCGGCACGGTATGGCCCAGATACTGGACATGGTGCCCAACCACATGGGAGTAGGCTCTGACAATAAATGGTGGCTTGACGTCCTGGAAAACGGCCGGGCCTCACAGTATGCCGATTTTTTTGATATCAACTGGGAACCGCAGCAGCGGGGGCTCAAGGGCCGGGTATTGCTGCCGGTGCTGGGCGATTATTACGGGTCGGTCCTGGAAGGGAGCGAGCTGCACCTTGGCTTCAGCCCCGAAAAGGGCGTCTTCAGCATCACGTATTATGAACACTCTTTCCCGCTTGATCCGTGTTCGTATCCCTTCATCCTCGGCCATGACCTCGGCAGGCTGGAGGCCCGGCTCGGTTCCCGCCACCAGGGGGTACACGAACTGCAAAACCTGATCTCCTCCTTTGCCAATCTGCCGGGCCGGGAGGAAACAGACCCCGAACAGGTCCGGACGCGCTATCGTAACAAGGAGGTCTTGAAAAAATTACTGGCCCGCCTGTGCCGTGAAATTCCTGAAATTGCGACCTTCATAGCCGGCAATGTTGTCCTGCTCAACGGCGAAAAAGGCTGCTCGGAAAGTTTTAACCTGCTCCATAATCTTCTGAACATGCAGGCCTACCGGCTGGCCTTCTGGCGCGTGGCTTCCGACGAAATAAACTACCGCCGCTTTTTTGATATTAACGACCTGGCAGGCGTCCGCGCGGAAAATCAGAGGGTCTTTGAAGAAACGCACCGGTTTGTCTTCGACCTGATCGCCACCGGTAAGGTGGACGGTCTGCGCATCGATCATCCGGACGGGCTGTATGATCCGCGTCAGTATTGCTCCCGCTTGCAGGCGGCCGCCAGCGGTGAAATCGCTGCCAGTGAAAAAGTACTGCCAACGGAACTCCTCCTCAAAGAGAAGCCCTTGCCTCTCTATGTGGTGGTCGAGAAGATTCTGGCCGATTTTGAACATTTGTCGGCAGACTGGCTGGTCCACGGGACCACCGGTTACGATTTCAGCGTCGTTCTCAACGGCCTCTTCGTGGACGCAACCGCGGAAAAGACCTTCACCCGCATCTATCACCGTTTTATCGGCCACAGCATGGACTTCGAGTTGCTGCTCTATAATTGCAAGAAACTGATCATTAAAACCGCCATGGCCGGCGAGCTGAATGTCCTGGCCGGCGAACTGCACCGGCTCGGCCAGATGAACCGTTTTACCAGGGATTACACCCTGAACCATCTCCGCGAAACCCTTATCGAAATTATTTCCTGCTTCCCGGTATACCGGACCTACATAACCGGCGACCGGATCTCGCCGGATGACCGGAATTATGTGGAATGGGCCGTCTCTAAGGCAAAAAGCCGACAACAGGCGGAAGACCCTGCTATTTACGACTTTATGCGGGCGACCCTGCTGCTGGAAATTGAAGCCGGCAAGGGCGATGTCTTGCGGAAGACGGCAAAAAAATTCGTGATGAAGCTGCAACAGTATACCGGGCCGGTCATGGCCAAGGGGCTGGAGGATACCTGTTTTTATATTTACAACCGTTTGCTTTCGCTGAACGAGGTTGGCGGCGATCCCCGCCGCTTCGGGGTATCCCCGGCGGCGTTTCATCATGCCAACCGGGAAAGAAACACCTACTGGCCCCACGGTATGCTCAACACCTCGACCCACGACAGTAAACGCAGTGAGGATCTCCGGGCCAGGATCAATGTATTGTCCGAAATGCCCGGGGAATGGCAAAAGGCCCTGACGCGATGGAGCCGTTGTAACCGCGGCTTCCGGACCAAGGTCGGTCACGGCTCGGCGCCCTCGAAAAACGACGAATACGCCCTGTACCAGAACCTGGTGGGGGTGTGGCCTTTCGGCCGGATGGATCAAGAGGCCAGGGCATCCCTGACCGGCAGAATTGAGCAGTACATGTTAAAGGTGATCCGGGAGGCGAAGGTCCATACCAGCTGGATCAATCAGAACCGGGCCTACGAGGAGGCGATGTCTCAATTCGTCCGGCGGATTCTCGATGAAAAAAGCGCTTTTTTAGAGGATTTTGTCCCTTTCCAGAAAAAAATATCCTGGTTCGGCATGCTCAACAGCATTTCACAGCTCCTGCTTAAGCTGACATCCCCCGGGATTCCCGATACCTACCAGGGCACGGAGACCTGGCATTTCCGCCTGGTCGACCCGGACAACCGGCGGCCGGTTGATTTTCAGCAGCGGCAAGAGATGCTGGCGGAACTGCAGAAGTTCATGTCGGTTGCCCCGGCGGCTCTCGCTGAGCGGGCCGGGCAACTGCTGCGGACCATGACCGATGGCCGGGTCAAGATGTATATTCTCTGGCAGACGCTGGCCTGCCGGCGTCTGCACCGCGAACTCTTCGAGCGGGGGGCGTACCTGCCCCTGACCGTGAAAGGGAGGAAAAAGGAGTACCTCTGCGCCTTCATGAGAATTCAGGCCGAGCGCCCGGTCATTGTCGTCGTACCGCGCCTGTACGCCCGCCTCCTCGGCAATGACGAGACCCGTTTGCCCCTGGGGCCGGAGGTGTGGTCGAATACCGTAATCGTGCTGCCCGACAACCTCCCTCCGCAGTCATATACCAACGTCTTGACCGGAGAAGAGATCCTTCCCGGCGGGCCCGATAATAACAAGCTGGCCGCCGCCGAACTCTTGCGGAGTTTCCCGGTATGCCTGTTGGCCAAAACCTCTGATAAAGGAGTGTGCCATGACTGACAACACCATCCCCCGGTCCGCCACGGAAGCTGTCCGGGGGTTCAGTATCAAGGACTGCGCCCTGATCGCCATTGCCACGGGCCACAGCGCCCTGACAGTCAAGGAACTGCGCAACAGCCTGCTGACCATCAGTGCCGACAGCATCTATTACCATTTCTGGGGCGGCCTGCTGCATCCCCGTTTTGAAGCGCGTGAATATAATAATGATTTTGCCGCCTGGGCCTGGTATGGCCTGCATGACGGAGCGCTTGCCGAACGGCTGGCGGTCATCGATCCCACGGAGTTTGACAGCCTTGAGGCCATTCGTCATGAACTGGTCGAAATCGTGGAGGAACGGCTGGATGAAAAGGAGTGCCTGGCCTGGGTGGGTGCCACCTCCTCCTTTGAATTCATCCGTTCCCAGATTGTGGTCTTTGATACCCGGAAAAAGACAACTGCTCCCGAAGAGCTGGCGGCCATCCTGCCGACCATTTCCGCCAGCAGCATTTTTTATCATTTTATCGATGCCCGCAGAAGGCTGTCCCACCACGGTGACGATTTCAGTTTCTGGCTTTCCGGTTTCGACGGACGTTACCAGGGGCTCTGCGATAAGCTTGATGCCATTGATCCTTATTTCGGTTCCCTGACCCAGCTCAAAAAACAACTGATCGGTCTGTTTCAGGAGCAATTCACCAAGGAGGAAATATGACTCAGCTTCTTGAAACCTATGCCGATATTGCCGGTCAGGATGTAATCAACCACCTGCGCCAGTTGGCCGAGCCGCTCCACGGCATGAAGGTCGTGCATGTCAATTCGACCAGGATCGGCGGCGGTGTTGCGGAAATCCTGGGGAAGCTGGTACCTCTCATGCAGGACCTGTCCATTGATACGTCATGGGAGGTTCTGGAGGGAAATGAAGAATTTTACCAGTGTACCAAAGGGATGCACAATGCCCTGCAGGGGAATCATATCCAAATCGCCGATCATCTCCTTACTGCCTATGAACAGGTCAACCGGGACAATGCCGACAGGTTGCGCGGCAAACTGGAAGATGCCGATTTCGTCTTCATCCATGATCCCCAACCGGCACCGTTCCTGCTGAACTGTCCCGATCGCCGGGGGAAATGGATATGGCGCTGCCATATTGATGCCAGCCGTCCCTTCCGGCCGGTCTGGAAATATCTGCGCCGGTTTGTCCGGGAGTATGACGCCAGTATCTTCTCCCTTGCCGGTTTCGCCCAGACCCTGCCGCACCCGCAGTATATCATCCCGCCGAGCATCGATCCGCTCAGTGAAAAAAATATGGAATTGCCGGCAGACGATATCCGGGCCGTGTTCAACGATTTTCAACTGGATCCGGAAAGACCGCTCCTGGTCCAGGTGTCACGTTTTGACCGCTTCAAAGACCCGCTCGGCGTCATCCGTGCCTATCGGCTGGTCAAGAAGTTTGTGCCCGGCCAGCAGCTTGTCCTCGCCGGTGGCGGGGCGACCGATGATCCCGAAGGAGAGATTGTCCTGCACGAGGTGCTGGAGGCCGCAGCCGGCGACCCCGATATTCATGTGCAGTCATTGCCGCCGGATTCCAACCGGACGATCAATGCCCTGCAACGGGCTGCGGATATCGTTCTTCAGAAATCAGTCAAGGAGGGGTTCGGTCTCACGGTTACCGAGGCAATGTGGAAGGGCAAACCGGTTATCGGCGGCAATACCGGCGGCATCCGGCTGCAGGTGATCAATTTTAACACCGGTTTCCTGGTCAACACTCCGGAAGGCGCCGCCCTCCGTATCCGTTACCTGTTGCATCAGCCGGAGAAGATGCACGAGATGGGGAACAAGGCGAAGGAGTTTGTCCGGGAAAATTTTCTGCTTACCCGTCACCTGCGTGAATACCTGACCCTGATTCTCAGCCTCCATTACGGCGGCACGGACAGAATAGAACTGGGCTGAAAGAGCACGGTTTTTTGCTGCTGCCGAAGTCCGGGAAGGGATGAAACCGTCATGATGAAATAATCGCCCCGGGCTGGCCGGGATGCCGGCAGACCTCGCAGCTCATCAACAGGTTGAGCAGGGCAGGGCGACGATGACAGCGTAGATCTAGAAATAGATCGGCAGGTGGCAGATGGAGCTAGCTCATGTGGTCGCACTAAGAGTATGGGACACGATCGCAATCCGGGGTAGTTCGCGTACTGCGGCGGTAGCCGAAATGAGAGTTTTTTTATCTTGTTCCGACAAGGTAAAAAGATCGCCGCCTTCGAAAAACACCAGGGCCTTGAGCCCCTCGCTTGGCTGAAAAGCGGGGCCGTACAGGGCTCTGGCCGCCGCCAGGCCCTCGGCCAGATCGACACCGGCCTTGAGCATTGCCGCGATGTCCCGGTAGTCCTTGGCCTCGATTCGCTGCAATATGACCTTGAGTTTAGTCGCCATAAGGTCGAGGGGAGAGGCGACCTCAAGCGTGCTGTCGGCAGTCATTTCCGGCTCACCTGCCCGGCCGAAATCAATCCCTCCGAAAAAAGAGAGTTTGACCCG